>Ga0307968_1004133_pt1:0-10000 | contig 11884 bp, 11 predicted proteins | sample OrgLakmetagen650_FD_201834 | JGI IMG/M metagenome (GOLD analysis project Ga0307968, IMG submission 201834) | Saline water microbial communities from Organic Lake, Antarctica - #650 | ecosystem: Environmental > Aquatic > Non-marine Saline and Alkaline > Saline | place: Antarctica: Organic... | reverse complement strand
CACACAGCGGCAGCACTTCTGACAACTTGGATGCCTCACCACCTGCCCACCCAGCTGCAGCAGCCACATCCACGCGTCAAGTTCAGAAACCAATACGCTTTTGCTACTGATTGTTGTCAAATGGGATGGTCGGATTAAGTACGGGTTTTGAACCGGACGAATGTAGGGTGTGTATAATTTTGATCAGATCTGTGTGTACACACGTGTGTGTGTGTGTGTGTGTGTGTGTGTGTGTGTGTGTGTGTGTGTGTGTGTGTGTGTGTGTGTGTGTGTGTGTATGTGTGTGTGTGTGTGTGACCAACTGCTAGCAGTCTTAACTAAGACTGTTATAACCTGTAAAATTGAATACTCTCAGGCACTAAAACTGCACTCTGAATGCACTCCAAAACACCACGACTGCGCTCAGATTGCACTCTCAAGCAACAAGATTGCACTCCAAAACACCACGACTGCGCTCAGATTGCACTCCCAAGCAACAAGATTGCGCTCAGATTGCACTCCAAAACACCACGACTGCGCTCAGATTGCACTCACAAGCAACAAGATTGCGCTCAGATTTCACTCCCAAACAACAAGATTGCGCTCAGATTGCACTCCCAAATATCGGAACTGCACTCCGACTGCACTCCAGATGACCAAGATTGCAATCCCAAAAATTGAAACTGCGCTCCGAGCGATCGCTCGGAGCGCTGTTGTACGCCAGCCGAGAGCAATCTGACTGCAATCCGAAAAGCGGCTGTTTGGCCGGGCGCTCCGAGCGCACTCTGAGCGTCAGGCTTCAGGACAGTGCTCCCTGAATTGTCTAACACATTTGAATGACGCTCTTCAATGCAAAGACCAGGCTGCCATCTCAGAAACGGTTGAACAGGAGCAATGGGGTGCGAAGGAGGAGTGCAGCCCCCCCAAATCGCTCTCACTACATTTGGTACAACTTCAATGCAGGAGCAACTTCAATGCAAGCGCAGGCTCCGCCCCATTTTTTGTGATCCGCAGGATCACACCCTACTTGTTTTCTTTCCTTTCTAAATGTGTGTTGCACGCGTGAACGAGAGCCCTTAAAAAAATTAGAGAAATTTAAGGCAAGCCAAAATCGTGAGATGGAGGCCCATGTCGACAGCGAAAGACCGTTTCAACTAAACTGGGTTGTCAGAAAGAAGGCGGACTCCGCGTGGGCAGCATGCAAGCAGCATCTTGAGGATGACGACATTGCTGTCCATGTTCAAAAGCTCCACCCAAGGACCTGACTCTTGCACAACATTCGGCTACGCGCGCTTGCTCCACGGCTGGCTGACCTTCAAAGGCCCCCTACCAGCTCCTGAGATGAGCTCAAGACAACGGCATTAGGCCAAGGATAAGCTCAAGGCTTATTGACGCCAGCTTGAAGGCAAGGAATGACATATTTCAGGCCAACGCACAGCACACGTGGTGAATGATGGCACCCTCACTAGCCAGGGTTATAGGTCCGTTGTGCTTGCATCCGGAGCGAAACATTAAGCCAAAAAGGAACTTGCTTTGCTTGCATGATTTAAGAGGCACAGAGGCTGTGAAAATTCTGAAAGTAGAAAATCCCCCAAATGATCATTAGGTCCATGACAAACGTCGTGGTATTGTTTTGCTAACTGTATGAGTTATATTCTGAAGAAATCTGATCTGAAATGCTGATATTGAATGAAGTTAACCCGGGACTCTGCTCTCTTTGAACATCATTTGCTGACCGCTGAACTTCCTAGACCTCTGCTTTGCTATTCACACGCTTCTGGGTTCAATGAGCATGCTTGGTGAATTTATAATGTGAGACTTTCTTCAAACTCCTACATCTTTGCGCCCAAAGTTCGCCCAAAGTTCGCATCCAGGTGTTTCATCACTTCATCTGTAACGCAACAACACAATTTCTCTTTTGTGTCTGAACTTATGGATTTATTGTTGACTGGAGAGGACCAGTCACAGGCCAGGTCGATCAGCCGAACAGTCTGTCTGAAGGTCTTCACTTAAATCTATATCTTGACCCCCAGCCGCCAATCCATCCCTCCACTGCTGCTGCTTCTGTGTGGCTAGCTCATGGTGGTGTGGAATGGTATTCATTTACTTCATCCCTTCTCCGCTTCTACACGGCTAGCATTCCCCCCTGCTGCTACTGCGTGTGCTTTTGCTGTAAAAGAACGCTAGACCTCTGTGCCCTGCCAAAGCTCCCCCATAAAGAAAGGTGTGTTTAACGTCTCCTCTCCCTCTCAACGTGAGAAGAGGTGACGGCTCAAGCAGCACACCGAGGTGATAATGAATGTCAGAGAAAGAGCGAATCTGTCACAGGACGGCCATCTAAACAAACAACAAAATAACCGTTGCTCATATTATAAATCCCAGGGATAAATGACATCCGTCCATGCCATGCATGACATGTGGTTTGCAAATTCCCGCGAGGTGCAATGGGAGAAGTATGTCATCATTACGGCTGAATAAGAAATTTGTTCCCTGGTCGTCCTTCCCTGTGGGTTTGGAGAAGGTCCTGGCAGGGCCTTGGATTGGTAACGTCAGGATTGGTAACGTTTTCATATTACAAGCAAAAGCCGTCTTAAAAGGAATATATACGTAAATAGCAGGGTAAGAACAGGGAACAGAGCAGCCTACAAGCCTACAAGCCTACAAGTGACCAAAAAGATACGGTACCACCCTTGTCTGCTGAAATTATGGTAGTATCATCTGCAGACCAAGCAGTCGCAATAATAGGCTCTGTCTTCTTTTGTGGATTTGGACGTAAAACACTGTAAGCAGCACCTGTGCCTTTGCTCCCTGCAAACACATTAAATTGGAGCTAATCTGCGTTACATCAGGTAAAATATTAAAAGACCGGTAAGGCCTGCATACTACAGTAACTGTACTATGCAGGCCTCAGTAAGCAAAGCCTCTGTGAATTTATTCAAAACTATAGCGCCACTTTATTGGAAAAAACTCAAAAGCAACTGCAGTAAGTCTCAGTGATTTACATTGAAACTGTAGGCACTAATTTAGCAGAAAGAACTCAAAAGCCATGCAGGTGAGGCACAGTATTCAAAAGGGATCCAGCAACTTGCTGTTCTTCCCTTTTCAATGATGCTTCATAAAGGGGCTTTAAGGCCCAAAATGGGTTTGCTTTCATATGCTAGTTCACAATTTCATAACACCCCAAGCATTTGATGTACGATTACGCATGTTAAATTTTTCCCCTGTAGTATACTCAGGGATGTGTCATACGGCGTATTTGTATAGTATGCCATATCGTATTAAACGCGTATTTACCGGGTCGTACTATACAATTTTGGGCTCCTGAGTTCTCCTGAGGGACTCCCAACCCCTCAGAACGCTGTAAAACCAGTTCCTTACTTCTAGTTTGTACCTTTTACCTATTAGCTTATACAAAGGGAAGCCCAATTCAGTCTTGTCCAGACTATTAAAGCTAAAAAAGAAATTTCTTGTGCAAGAAAGCTGAAATTTTTGGCTGTATGGCTGTGGCTGTGGCTGTGGCTATCCTACATCTGTGTGCTCAGTCTCGGGCTCTGGATCATCCCAGGCCAAAGTGAGGTCCTCGTGGTCCAGAGCTTGCGTGCGCTTTGACAAGCACAAGTTGCTGAACAGCCACACTAGCTTGGTTGCACGTGTGGAGGTGAGGCGGTTGCGGCGGGCTGTGGATGAAGTCAAAGTAGCTCCAGTTCTGCTCACAGCTGGATGCAGATGCTGCCTGGCTGAGCATCTTCACGGCGAGCCTTGTTGGCAACCTGCAGGACGACGAATGTGGTGTTTTGACACAATGGAATAGCGTGCAAGCAACCTCACGGGTGCACATGCAGGCAAACGTTTGCACATGCAGGCAAACGTACAAGCACTTTCTTTAAGTTATCATCCCTACCTGGGTGAGCATGTCCTTGAAGAGCTCATAGTCAACAATCCAGAAGGGGGTGCCAGCGGCGTAGACGAATCGTGCAACAGCTGCATCCACAAAAGCCTTGGTCACTGGCCTCATGCATGTGTCCAGCGTCTGCTGCTGCTGTGCTGCTGATTCTGCAGCTGCTGTTGTGCTGGCTGTGTTTCTGTCCGGCTGCCGTTTTTTTTATCCATGCTGCTCTTTCTCCCTCTGCGCGTCATCGATTTCTCTTATTGCCAAGACTACATCTTCGATTTCTAGCGGGTCTGCTTTACACCCTGCCACACCTATCGCAGAGTTCTACTTGATGAAGTGTTTGCGGATGCGGGAGCAGCCCCCACTGAAGTTCAGCTGGCAATACTTGCATTCCTTCTTGTAATTCTGCCCCTTCTGACAAAGTACTACAACACGCACCCAGTCGTGGCCCCTAGTTGGAGGCATTTTAAAGTGTTGGGGTGGTTGGGGGGAGGTTGGGGGGTGGTTGGGGTGGTTAGAATTGCTAAGAAATACGGTCATATTATACGCGTGTTGCGTATTTAACGCGTATTTTACTGTATTGAACGTCCCAAATGACCGTATGACACATCCCTGAGAACACTGATGGTCGGCGATGCACATCACAGAAATGCTCAAGACGAACATGCGTGCTACCTGGGGCTATTTGCAGCCTGAAGCTATTGCAGCAATATAGGAATGGGAGTTGTCTGGAAATTTGTTTAAAAGTGCCGTTCTTGCCTTTTGGGTGTGCAATGCCCACCTGAGTTTTGATGAAGGTCCCACACGTATAGGCCACCGTCATCTCCACCTGCCCAAACACAACAGGAGCTTGAGTCTGGAACACAAATGAATTTCCTTACCATGCCATACTATCCCGAAACCCAAGTTTCGTAATTATGTGATTAATAATCCCAAACCCTGTCACGAAATATTTCAGCCATTTTCGCACCAATCCCAGTAGGCAATCAATCAAGTCAGTGCGTGTGCGTGCGTGCGTGTGCATGTGTGTTGGTGCGCTTGTGCCTGCACATGTATATGTGTGCGGAGGGGCAGAGGTAGAGGCAATCCAGGAAGCTGGCAAGGCAAAAGGTGAGGCTGTGGAGAGGCCGTGGGGCGCCCGCGCGGCTCCAAAAACTAACAAGCCTCCCATTCTCACAGCCCCTTCAGGCCCTTCTACTGGGGCATCCACACATAGTGAGTGAAGATGACAAGTGGGTAAGAGAAGGTTGCTTCTGTGACTGAGGGAAGCACACAGACATATGAGGGGAGACTGTCATATTCCCCATGCAGCCAATGGACAGTCTGCCCTGGGCACCTATGGAGGAGCCAGCAGAGGGGGGACTGTAAAATTCTCAAATTAATTCCAGGAAGGACCTTCTCAAAGTCCCTTCGAATTCATTATTTAATCCCTCTACGAACTAAGTATGGAAATTTTTTGAAATTGGTGTCATGAAGTGATCGTGGCTTTGTAGGGTACCGTAACGAATGCGAGGTTTGAAAATTTCCATCAAACATTGATATCCCCCAACACGAGCAATGCGAGGAGAGCAACACTTGTCGTTTTGCCCTTTTCCTGATTAAGCAAGCAAGGAATTTGTGAATACATTCAAAATTATAAGCAAAAGGTCCGGGGAGCATCGCTAACAACACTGAAAAGTTTGCGAAGCCCATCAGCATTGTGAGTGCAACGCGTGCGTGCATGTGCACGTGCGAACAGGTTTGTGTGTATGTGTGTGAGCCGTGGGCGTATGTTTGTGCGTGTGCGTGTGCGTGTGCGTGTGCGTGTGCGTGTGTATGTATGTGTGCGCGCCTGTGTGTAATCGCACGCGTTTGTGTGTGCAAGTGTGTGCGCGTGTGTTTGTATATTGGGGTGTGTGTGTGTGTGTGCGTGCACGCCTGTGTGTGCGTGTGTGTGTGTGCCTTGCTGCCCCACAGACTCTGCAGTGGTGTGGCACTGGAGCAGGCTTTTCTGAAGCAGGCGTGTGGATGTGCTGCTGCTAAGAGGACAGGGCAGGTGCAAGCATTGTGGCCACAATTTCTCACACAAACTGCATGCCTCAAAAGTCACATGGAAAATGCTGTGCGTCAAGAACATTTGACTACCTATTATATATTATGTTAAAACTATGTAGCCCATCAAACTTAGCAATATTTGAATTCGAGCTCAGAAACTCATGCTTGCATGGTCAACCGTGAACTTTGCAGCCGGAACACACCAGGACCCCTGATGCAGCATCCGCAGCCAATGAAGAATGCTGATGAATGCTGCACCAGCAGGAAGTTGTCTTGGGGCCTGGCTGAGGAATCCTGGCAGCTTCCTGGAGCTTTCAAACACTGTGTTGCTCAGAAACTTTGCACCCGGCACCCCAAAATTGTATGGTAGAAAGTGTGGTTAGGAGCCTATGTCAAGTTTCAGCTCGGGAGGTGCCCTGGGTGGGGTTGGCCAGAATTTGCTCCCAAAACGTCGTGGGCGCATGTTTCCTGCAGCCCAACCCCTGCCTCCCCCCACCCACCTGATCATGCAGGGCTGCCAGAGTACTTATTTTATTAAGGCAGCCAAAGTCTCAGCTTGTGAGGTGCCTTTGGTGGGCCTGGGGAGGCTTGTGTAAAGTTTGGTGGGAAGCCATCAACGCTAGGGACTCACGCCCCCACGAGGGGGGCTTCGCCATTATACGCTGATTACCCGGGGTGAGTACATTAAGGTGCGGTATGTATGAAAGTGTTGTTTGTCAAAAGCTGGGAATACCCAAATAAAGATCTGTATGCTTTGGCAAGAGGGTGGGTCAAATAAGTTAAATACTTTTAACTTTCAACACAGTTAATATCAAAACACACCAGGCACCCCCTCCTCCTCCAAATCCCCTCCCCAGAGAGATCAAGTGATGTATACTGACTCAATTTTTGACGGCTAGTTCCTGAAAGCAACAACACCCGCTTTGCAACCATTTGTCAGACAAATTTACAATAGCAACAATCCTGCATTGGCGTTTCTGTACAATAATGAAACAATTGACCTCATCGTACTAGGCTCATAACCAATTCCCATATCTGTTGACCTTCTAAGCCTCCTTAGCACCTGATAGACCCCACCTGCTGCAACGTATCGCTCTGCTGGTGATGAGGCAGCTTTGCTGCGCCCTTTACCTAGGGATCCCACTGTAGCAGTCTGGACAAAAACAGGCAGGAGCACCAAAAGTTTGCAGCGGTGATTGGTACACAGTGCTTGAATGCAGCTGAATTACAGCCGCTATATCACAGCCATTTTACATAGGATGCAGTTAGCATCTAGTGTAAAATTGAGCAATGATTTCCTCTTGAACAGCTGCACTACCTAGCGGCAGGACATTTACAATGGTTGCAGTTGTGTGAGAATGAAATCTTTTTTTGTTGCGCACCATGAAGCTGGGTGCCCGCAACTGGCACTGTGTGCTCATCGTGCGAAAGTCCAGGAGGGCAAGGCTGTTATCTTTGGAGGCCGTGAGCAGCAGGCTGTCGCTTGAAGTGGCACTCAGGCTTGTCACCAGCTGTTCGACATGTGTGGTATGGTTGTAGTTTTGTACAGAACACAATCAGGACAAGCTCCACAAAGAAATTGAATGGCAGGGCAAGGGAAAAGGGGATTAATGGGATAGATACTTGAGGCAAACAAGGTATAGGCAAAAAAATATGTCGGCAGCGCACCTGGGTATGGACTTGGCACTTGGCGATGGGGGCATCGCTGCCTGCTTTGCATTGACGCATATCCCAAAGGCACACACTTCCATCCAGATGGCCTGGCCACGTTTAAAACATTGCATCCATGAAAAGAGGTAGCGCTTTGCGTTGTGAGAGCTGTTTTCAAAGGACTTCCTTTCCTGTGCAATGTGTGATGTGTATGAGACCCTTTTTAGATTCAGCCGGTATGCAAACACACCTGTTGCAATCACACTTCCCTCAATTGAACAGGCAAGAACATTTGGCATCTTGGCGCAAGGTACGCTGCGCACGCAGAAGCCTCGAGACAGGTCCCACAACTTCATCGCTCGATCCTCGCCACATGACACGGCCAGCCTTGGGTCTAAAAATCCAAAGATAGGATGAGCACGAGTCAGAAACACCAGTGAAAATGCATGTGAGTACAGTGGATTGCCATGACATGAACCAAAACAAGTTGGGATTTTAGTTGAAAAGAGGAAATCTCAAGCAGCACGCGGGAACCTTTTTATTTTTATGACCTCACATCACTAAGTGCTTAGCAAGATGTAATGGCAGCAAAGCCCATGAACCATTACCTGTCGGATGCACAGCGACGCTGCCCACCGGACCCCCATGGCCAGTCAGTATATGACGTGTCTGACCTGCAGTTTACGATGGATATGAGTAGGGCATTTAGTACCATAAGCAATACCCTGCATCCTAGATTTCGTTAAGCAGGCGAGGCAACAGAATCCCTCGACATGCTGAATTTTTACGAGCACTCACAGCCAGCAGCACCTGTTGATAAGTCCCAGAGGTAGAGTGATTTATCAGTCCCTGCTGCGATGACCTGCAAGTAAGAAAGCAATTACCAGTTCCAAGTTAGCTTCAATTTCATAGCACTTTTGAGACAACATCACTAGTAGAGGTGCAGGCATCTGATGCAGACTTTTAAACATTCAATTGATCACACCATCCCTCAAATGTCACATGATCACTGAGTGGTCGCGTACAAAGTCCTTGTAGTCAAAAGACATGGGTGATGTACTCGCATACAAACCACATTCTCCACAATCTCCTCAGCCATCCTTGTGTATGTGTGCCGATAAAGGGGCATTTTGAAAGCCTGATTTCTGGTTTAAGGACAGCACAAACTCAGAAAAGGTTAGCCAGAAGCCAGAAGGTAAACTACTGCTCTCAGTGGGCCTTCCATATTGCCAAATTCAGAATGTGTAATCCGTAGAAGGATCACTCATGCACCTGGGCGCCATCGCTGGTGAAAGCTACATCGTTAACTGCTGCTGTCATGCCTCTCAGGACATTTGACGGCCCAGATCCTGTCCCCATAAGGTGAAGGTCCCATGTCTGCAAATGTACAATTTAATAAGCAGCACCTTGCAGAGAAGAAGCAGCCGTACAAGCTGGGACCAAAACAGATGATGATGCACAAAATTAAGGCACCCACCTGAACAGTATGGTCAACACCACATGAAGCAGCAAGATGGCCTGTATGTATCGGAAGAGTGAAAAGAAGTTATAACATAATTAGAACGCCGACCTGTGTCCAGCTGGTTCAAACGCTTCCTACTGGCTTGTTACCTGTTGTTTCCTTTTTGCCAGGCATGTGTTAAAAACTCTGGGTGAATTTACCTGCAGGTGCTTGCGCAGCCACAGAGCAGCAGGTACCTGTGTGCAGGTCAGGTACAGATGATACCTAGTAGGTACTTGAATCACACTGTATACACATGCGCTGCAGATGTTCCACACAAGTAAGAGATTCAAGGTCATAAGGCAGACGTATCAAGCAATGACAAAGCAGTTGAGAGAACTTCCTGACGTGTATACTCCTGATTTGTATACAACATAAACGGCATCCACTAGTCAGAACAACGCACCCTTGTGAGCTGCAACTCGCCGATAAGGGGCTTGAGGCAGGGAGAGCTGTTGCTCCACACGAGTTGGCTGCCCCAGAAGCTGTGCCATTGCTGCCCCGTCCTCCACTGATCCAACACCGCGTGATTGTGTGGTACGAGCCTGTAAAGGCCCAACAACCTTAAGTTTGCACTCATGCATGCTACAGCTGAGGAGCATCCACTCATGCATGCTACAGCTGAGGAGCATCCACTCATGCATGCTACAGCTGAGGAGCATCCAGGACGTTGAGCTTCAAAAACGAAAGATGATTGTGCTGGCAAGTATAATCAAAACTCTCCATGGGGTAAGACGCACCTGACCCGAGCCTGGCAGACCTAGCACATCGCGCAAGCTCTTCCCTCCAAAGGCCGCTTTCAACCCAGAGGCGGCACCAAATAGAGGCCTTGCCCCTCCCAATCCTTCAACCCCCCCTGCCTCAACTCCTCCATGTCCTGCTCCAACCACAGCTTGCTTGCGCAGCAGCGTGGCCACCTCACGATCAGCAGCTGCCTCCTTACG
>Ga0307968_1004129_pt1 | contig 11896 bp, 12 predicted proteins | sample OrgLakmetagen650_FD_201834 | JGI IMG/M metagenome (GOLD analysis project Ga0307968, IMG submission 201834) | Saline water microbial communities from Organic Lake, Antarctica - #650 | ecosystem: Environmental > Aquatic > Non-marine Saline and Alkaline > Saline | place: Antarctica: Organic Lake... | reverse complement strand
CCATCACAAGTAAACCGATTTCAGTTACTGTGATTCTGGTCCATGCAGACAGTGGCCAAAAGCTCACAGCACACACCTCGTGTTGTACTATCACAACTGTTGTACCATCACAAGTAAACCGATTTCAGTTACTGTGATTCTGGTCCATGCAGACAGTGGCCAAAAGCTCACAGCACACACCTCGTGTTGTACTATCACAACTGTTGTACCATCACAAGTAAACCAATTTCAGTTACTGTGATTCTGGTCCATTCAGACAGTGGCCAAAATCTCACAGCACACACTTCGTGTTGTACTATCACAACAAGTAAACCGATTTCAGTTACTGTGATTCTGGCACAATCAGACAGTGGCCAAAAACTCACAGCATACACCTCGTGTTGTACTATCACAACTGTTGTACCATCACAACAAGTAAACCGATTTCAGTTACTGTGATTCTAATCCATTAAGACAGTGACCAAAATCTCACAGCATACACCTCGTGTTGTACCATCACAACAAGTAAACCGATCTTAATTATTGTGATTCTGGTCCAATCAGACTGGCCAACAACTCACAGCATACACCTCGTATTGGTGTTTGCTGTTACAACAAGTACACCGTTTTTTTATACAATCAGACAGTGGCCAAGCTCAGATGTGAGACTGCAAACAGGCAAACAAAACAGGCAAACATACAGGCAATCAAAACAGGCAATTGCCAGTCTCGGGGTGTGTGCTGTTACATTAAATGTACGATTAGTAATTGCTGTGATTCCTGTTGTTCATACAGTGGCCAAGCTCGCAACCGACAACCTCGTGGCAGTGTTACGATAAGTAGACAGTTCTTATTTGCTGTGATTGTGCCGTTTCAGACTGGCCAAGATTACAACCGACAAACTCGTGGCAGTGTTACGATAAACACTTATTTGCTGTGATTCTAGTTCGTTCAGACAGTGGCCAAGCTCGCAACCGACAACCTCGTGGCAGTGTTACGATAAACACTTATTTGCTGTGATTCTAGTTCGTTCAGACAGTGGCCAAGCTCACGACCGACAACCTCGTGGCAGTGTTACGATAAATGAGCGGTTCCTATTTGCTGTGATTGTGCCTTTTCAGACAGTGGCCAAGCTCACAGCCGACAACCTTGTGTTCCTGATGAACCTGAAAAAGACGGAGGCTGAGCTGGCTGCAGCAAACCAGGAGAAGCTGCAGCTCAGGCTAGCGGCAGAGAAGCAGCGGGGTCCGTGGTTTGATGAGGTAGGCAATGGTGTTTTTTTGTGGTTGATTGATTCTTTGGTGAGGTAGGCAATGGTGTTTCTTTGTGGTTCATTGATTCTTTGATAAGGAAAGCGATGCTGTTTCTTTGTGGTTCATTGATTCTTTGATAAGGAAAGCGATGCTGTTTCTTTGTGGTTCATTGATTCTTTGATGAAGTAGGCAATAGTGTTTCTTTGTGGTTCATTAATTCTTTGATGGGGTAAGCAATGGTGTGGAGTTTGTGGTTCATTGATTCTTTGATGAGATAAGCGATGGTGTGGAGTTTGTGGTTGATTGCGATTATGCATGGGGTAGGCAACGGTGTTGCTCATGGGGTTTGTGGTTTGATGAGGTAGGCAATGGTGTTTAGTGTGTGGGGTTTGTGGTTGATTGCGATTATGCATGGGGTGGGCAACGGTGTTACAAAGGGGGTAACCGGCAGCCACATATGTTGGGCTGATAGGCATTGCTGGATCAGCCAGCGTAAAGTAAACGCAAGGTTGTAAAAAAAGAACTGGTTTCAGCCAGTGCCATATTGTAATCTAAAGAAAGTGATAAGTAAGAGGTGAGGAATGAATGATGAAACGGTGTTACTCATGGGGTCCGTGGTTTGATGAGGTAGGCAATGGTGTTTAGTGTGTGGGGTTTGTGGTTGATTGCGATTATGCATGGGGTAGGCAACGGTGTTGCTCATGGTGTTTGTGGTTGATTGCAGTTTTATGCACGAGGTAGGCAACGGTGTTACATGTGGGGTTTGTTGTTATGAATGGATAGGTTAAGGGGGCAGCGTTGTGGCCAGTGTTGTGCACCTGACGCTTAACGGCGTCAATGGTAAATGACGCTGACGGCGTAATTTATGTCAAATTGACGGTGAAAATAGTAAATTACGCCATCAATTGTCAGGGTTTAGTGACGGTAACGCCGTTATTTACGATCGTTATTTACGGTGCCATTTTTGAATGAAGCCGTATGTGCACAACACTGGTTGTGGCACGTGCAATGCACCGTTGCAGGTCCTATGATTGGATAAGGTCATATGATTGAATAAGGTCATATGATTGGATAAGGTCCTATGATTGGATAAGGTCCTATGATTGGATAAGGTCCTATGATTGGATAAGGTCCTATGATTGGATAAGGTCCTATGATTGGATAAGGTCCTATGATTGGATAAGGTCATATGATTGGATAAGGTCCTATGATTGGATAAGGTCCTATGATTGGATAAGGTGAAGGGGGCAGCATTGTGGCACGTGCAATGCACCGTTGCAGGTCCTAAAAGAAGGATTGGGTGTGCACTATTTTAGGTGCTATAGGCAGCACTGGGTACTTACTGTTGTAGGTGCTACTATAGCAGCACTGGGTGTGCACTGTTGTGGTTGCCAAAAGCAGCACCGGGTGTGCACTGTTGGAGGTCCTAAAAGAATGATCGGGTGTGCACTGTTGTAGGTGCTATAGGCAGCACTGGGTACGTACTGTTGTAGGTGCTACTATAGCAGCACTGGGTGTGCACTGTTGGGAGGTCCTAAAAGAAGGGTTGGGTGTGCACCGTTTTAAATGCCAAGAGCAGCACTGGGTGTGCACGGTTGTAGGTGCTACAAAGCAGCACAGAATGCAGGCGTTACAAAAGAAAGATTGGGTGTGCACCGTTGTAGGCGCTATAGGCAGCACTGGGTGTGCACTGTTGTAGATGCTATAGGCAGCACTGGGTGCGCACTGTTGTAGGTGCTACTAAAGCAGCACTGGGTGCAGGCGTTACAAAAGAAAGATTGGCTGTGCACCGTCGCCTCCTGCACCGCACCGCACCTCACCGTTGTGAGCGTGATAGGCAGCACTGGGGGGAGTGCACTGTTGTAGATGCTATAGGCAGCACTGGGTGTGCACGGTTGTAGGTGCTACAAAGCAGCACAGGGTGCAGGCGTTACAAAAGAAAGATTGGGTGTGCACCGTTGTGGGCGTGATAGGCAGCACTGGGTGTGCACTGTTGTAGGTGCGACTAAAGCAGCACTGGGTGCAGGCGTTACGGGCTGGCAGCGGAGCAGGGTCCGCGATCTGTTGAGGCAGGCTGCTTTAAGCGTTAGACAATATAAGGTAGCTGTGGGCAAGGGGCTGTCTTGTGCCACCATATGATCAAATGAAACAGATGGGGTTGGCCAGGACTACACACATAGACACGTGTGCGGGTTGTGCGTACGGATATGTGGTACTATTGGTAGGAAACATTCCCTTTCATATGGTCACAAACGGTGCATGAGTATGTTCTGGCCAGCCTTAGATTAAGATTTTGTTGCTACTGATGTTTGTTACTGTTTAGGTGAAGCAGCTTCACGTCTAGATCTAGGGCTGAAGTAGGATTGGCCATAACCATATATATATATATATATATGCACCGTATATGACCGTACATTTGGTAATATCCCTGCCAAAAAAAAGGCATACACACCGTACATGTTACATATATGGTTTTGGCCGACCCTAGGCTGAAGGCAATGCCAATTCAGGCCCCAAAGGAGGGTTCCTTTGTTTGATTGATTGACACCGCACAGATGCGTGCCCGCGTGGAGGAGCGTGTGTGGCAGGCCGAGGTATCTGTGCATGTGTGCAGGAACAGTGTATGCATACATACAATGTCCCGACAAACATTAACTTGAATGTACAGGTGCGTGCCAGCGTGGAGGAGCGTGTGCGGCAGGCCATGACGCGCGCAGAGGCCCTGGAGCTCGAGTTAGAGTCCTCTCGGCAGCACCACCACTGCGAGCTGCAGGTGAGCGCGGTGTGAAGTGCAGGTGAGCTCGGTGTGAAGTGCAGGTGAGCGCGGTGTGAAGTGCAGGTGAGCTCGGTGTGAAGTGAAGTTGAGCGTGGTGTGAAGTGCAGGTGAGCGCGGTGTCAAGTGCAGGTGAGCGCGGTGTGAATTGCAGGTGAGCGCGGTGTGAAGTGCAGGTGAGCGCGGTGTGAAGTGCAAGTGAGCGCGGTGTGAAGTGCAGGTGAGCGCGGTGTGAATTGCAGGTGAGCGCGGTGTGAAGTGCAGGTGAGCTCGATGTGAAGTGCAGGTGAGCGCGGTGTGAAGTGCAGGTGAGCTCGATATGAAGTGCAGGTGAGCTCGGTGTAAAGTGGCAGGGCTGCAGTTGAGCGCGGTGTGAAGTCCAGAGGCCAATAGCTTGGCAGGGCTGCAGTGGTTTTATGGTTTAGGCCAGGTCCTCTTTTCACTGCCTGCTGAAAGCAGCTCTGACGGTTTGGCTCCCCTCTTGGTTGCCCTTGCTCTGTCAGATCTGTTTGTCCTTTACCAGCTCTAACGCTCAGACTCCCCTCTTGGTTGCCCTTGCTCTGTCAGATCTGTCCGTCCTTTTTCTATCTCTAACGCTCAGACGCCCCTCTTGGTTGCCCTTGCTCTGTCAGATCTGTCCTTCCATTTTCCAGCTCTAACGCTCAGACTCCCCTCTTGATTGCCCTTGCTCTGTCAGATCTGTCCGTCCTTTTTCCAGTTCTGACGCTCAGGCTCCCCTTCTGATTGCCTTTGCTCTGCCAGATCTTTTCATTCTCTTTGCAGCTCTGACGGTTTGGCTCCCCTCGTATTTGCTTTCGCACTGCCAGGTCCTCCCATCCTCTTTGTTCTGCCACGTCTTCTCATGGCTTATTGCTAGGCCAGAACCATATACCTATATACAGTGTGTATACGGTATTCCCACCGTTTAGGACTCCTGACTCTCTCGTTGCTCTGCTAGGGCTCAAAAGCAGATATAGAGGGGTTTCCTGGCTCAGATGCAGGATCCTCAATCATCTTGCCACTCACACTCACTGCACAGGACGTGCTTGGCCAAAAGGCAGATCTGGAGGAGTTCCTGGCTCAGATGCGGCAGCATGAGGCTGACCTGGAAGCAGGGCTACAGGTAGGAAGCACTTTTATCAGAAAGGAAGCCATTTTACCAAATAGGAAGTACTTTAAACAGGTAGGGAGCACTTTACCAGCTACCCACTTTTCATCGTTAGGCGGCAAAGGAAAAAGAAAGAAGAAAGGAACGACGCAGGCGAAGGTCACTCCCAACAACGAGGGGTGGGGGGGGAGGGGGGAAAACGTTTTTCCTGCTGCCATGCAGGTTGCACGCAGCCCTGTAACTTTTGTCCTGTAACTTTTTGTCCTGTAACTTTTGTCCTGCTGCCATGCAGGTTGCTACACAGCCTGTAACTTTTGTCCTGTAACTTTTTTCCTGCTGCCATGCAGGTTGCTACGCAGCCTGTAACTTTTGTCCTGCTGCCATGCAGGTTGCACACAGCCGCCAGCTTGCACGCAGGTTGCACACAGCCTGTAACTTTTGTCCTGTAACTTTCGTCCTGCTGCTATGCAGGTTGCTACGCAGCCTGTAACTTTTGTCCTGCTGCCATGCAGGTTGCACGCAGCCGCCAGCTTGCACGCAGGTTGCACACAGCCTGTAACTTTTGTCCTGTAACTTTCGTCCTGCTGCCATGCAGGTTGCTACACAGCCTGTAACTTTTGTCCTGTAACTTTCGTCCTGCTGCTATGCAGGTTGCACGCAGCCGCCAGGCAAAGGCAGAAGAGGAGGCTCTCACAGCCACTACCACAGCATCTCAGCTTCGCGTGAAGGTGACTGCATACGTCTGGTTCCTCTGTTCTATTTGAACGTGTTCCTGTTGGTAGGTTCGCTTCATCAAGGCAGCAATCCAGCATGAACAGGCAAGCGCAACTTTGTATGAGATGCAACAACGGAAGTGCAAGGCATTGTAGGGGAGACACGATAGTGGACTATTGTATGCATGGAATCAAAGTTATGTTTGCCCCTTGCGCAGCTGACCTGTGTGACAGCGTGTGCAGGATGCGGCTTCACTTTCCAACGAGACTGCCGGCATATGTGTAAGGTTGGCCAGAGCCATATATATACGGTGTATATACGTTTTTTTCCGGCAGGGAAATCACCAAATATATGGTCAGGAACGGTTTATATGTACAGTTCTGGCCAACCCTATATATATACTGAATCTCGGTATACTGAACCTTGGTATGTCGTGACGTGCAGGTAGAGGCACTGGAAGCAGAAGGCCGCGTGTCTCAAGGCAACCTCAAAGACATGAGGCAGGAGTGCACCGAACGCTGGGTGAGCTAATTTGACACACACTCACACACACACACACACACACACACACACACACACACACACACACACACACACACACACACAATGGTTTTGGATGGGGCAGGTCCAGTACTCACACCTACCACTTACCTTGTTTTCTATGCTGAGAAGACCGCTCCAGACAAACGTTTGTTGAACCTCCCAAACCAGTTGTGACTGTGTATCATGGGTGGCGATGTGTTTATTTACTTATGCTGCACTGCTGAACGCCAGGAGGGCGTCCACTTTGTGCGCTTCAAATGCCCACGCTGTTAGCACAGGTTTAATGCCCATGCTGTTAGCACAGGTGTTAGCTCAGGTGTGCCTATGCTGTCAGCACAGGTTTAATGCCCACGCTGTCAGCACAGGTTTAAATGCCTATGCTGTTAGCACAGGTGTGCCCATGCTGTTAGCGCAGGTGTTAGCGCAGGTGTGCCCATGCTGTTAGCACAGGTGTGCTCACGCTGTAGGCACAGGTGTGCCCACGCTGTAAGCACAGGTGTGCCTACGCTGTTAGCACAGGTTTAATGCCCACGCTGTTAGCACAGATGTTAGCACAGGTTTAATGCCCACGCTGTTAGCACAGATGTTCGCACAGGTTTAATGCCCATGCTGTTCGCACAGGTGTTAGTACAGGTGTGCCCACGCTGCTAGCACAGGTGTTAGCACAGGTTTGCCCATGCTGTTAGCGCAGGTGTTAGCACAGGTTTAATGCCCATGCTGTTAGCGCAGGTGTTAGCACAGGTTTAATGCCCACGCGGTTAGCACAGGTGTTAGCACAGGTTTAATGCCCACGCTGTTAGCACAGGTGTGTTCGCCAGAGTAGGAGGAGCAGCTCTGCACAAACTAGGTGCACCGTCAGAATAATAAGGAGCTGTTAATTATGATGTGTTATGCATTCTTAGCAAGCCGGTCGCTTGAGACGCGCGCTTGCAGGTGAATGTGCTGCCTGAGCTCATGCAGCCCAACCAAGCTCCTTCCTTGGGTGGCCTGTTGACTGTTACTCTCAAGCATTACTGTTGAACACTGTTACTCTCAAACACCACGCGTGAACACTGTTACTCTCAAACACCACGCTTGAACACTGTTACTTTCAAACACCACGCTTGAACACTGTTACTCTCAAACACCACGCTTGAACACTGTTACTCTCAAACACCACGCTTGAACACTGTTACTCTCAAACACCACGCTTGAACACTGTTACTCTCAAACACCACGCTTGAGCACTGTCACTCTCAAACACCACGCTTAAACACTGTTACTCCCAAACACCACGCTTGAACACTGTTACTCTCAAACACCACGCTTGAACACTGTTACTCTCAAACACCACGCTTGAACACTGTTACTCTCAAACACCACGCTTGAACACTGTTACTCTCAAACACCACGCTTGAACACTGTTACTCTCAAACATCAACCTTGTAGGTGAATGAGCAATCGGCACTGGGGCAGTTCCATCAGCTGCAAACACGCATTGCATCCTTAGAACAGACCGCAGATGCGCAGCTAGAAGCCGCCCGGCAGATGCAGGTCAAGCATGAGGGCCAGCTGGGCATTAACCGCCAGCTCATGTCCAAGAAAGAGGAGGTGGAATGGCAGCTCATGGCGGCTCTGGCCAAGGTGTGGTTGGTTAAGATTACAGGATGTAGATGGATAGGAGCGACGTAAACAGACGGCAGTGAGGTGGGGTGGCAGCTCATGGCGGCTCTGGCTAAGGTATGGTTGGTTAAGATTACAAGATGTAGATGGATAGGAGCGACGTGAACAGACGGCAGTGAGGTGGGGTGGCAGCTCATGGCGGCTCTGGCCAAGGTGTGGCTGGTTAGGATGACAAGATGTAAATGGATAGGAGCGACGTAAACAGACGACAGTGAGGTGGGGTGGCAGCTCACGGCGGCTCTGGCCAAGGTGTGGTTAGGATTACAAGATGTAGATGGATGGGAGCGACGTAAACTGACAGCAGTGAGGTGGGGTGGCAGCTCATGGCGGCTCTGGCTAAGGTGTGGTTGGTTAGGACTACAAGATGTAGATGAATAGGAGCGACGTAAACTGACAGCAGTGAGGTGGGGTGGCAGCTCATGGCGGCTCCATCCATAGTGCACTCGTAAACAGAATAAGATCAGTAGGAGTGAAGTGGATCGGAGGCAGATGGAAAGGAGCGACGTAAACCCTAACACAAATTCAAAAACCACAGGTCCTTAGGTAGAGCTTTTGCCCTTTTGGCAGGTGTTCAGCGTAAGTAGATCAGTAGGTAGATAAATAGGCAGGCAGGCAGGCAGGCAGGCAGGGAGGGAGGGAGAGAGGCAGGTAGGGAGGCAGGTAGGGAGCTAGGTAGATTGCTCCCAACAAGGCTTTGTCCCGTGGCGGTGTGTGGAAAAGATGAATGCAATCTAGATCTCAATCTTAGCCTTAGTGCTGCGTCTGTTTCATGCAGGGATCTGAGAACTAGCAAACGCAGACAGACAGACCCTGCCTAAGCTGTACCACAAGCGATTGAGTGAATTCAGGGGGAAGGGGAAAGAAAGTTCTCAGAAATGAGGGAGAGGCAGAAATTAGGGTTCTGGCGTTCACGAACACAGGAAAAATCTAGAGTGCAGGGGGAGTTACAACATGCAACATGCTCTCAAGGTTGCAACCAGGCCGAACCCAGATTCCCACACAGGTTCCCATGATTTGTGTTTGCTGTTTATTCATGGTATCCAAGGCCCACATGGCCCAACTCCCACAAACATACCCTCCCCCCTTTTCTTCAATCACTCAGACTCCACTCCACCTGTCTAGGGTTGGCCATAACCATATATATACAGTGTATATACGGTGTTATTGGCAGGGAAATCACCAAATGTACGGTCATATACGGTGTATATATACGGTTCTGGCCAACACTCCACCTCTCCCTTCCTGTGCAGCTCGATGCGAGCGGTCATCCTCGTCAGGCTTCCCTCCCCGCCTCAACCCCACCCAGATCCACATCTCTGCAGCAGCAGCAGCAGCAGCAGCAGGAACATTTCCAGCTGCAACTACGGCAGCAGCAGCAGCAGCAGCTAAAACACCACCAGGAGCAGCGCATCGTGCTGGCCCCGCCTGTGATGCCTGAAAGCGCACCTACCCCCACCTCCACACACCACACACCCCGAAGCTCACCCACCAAGGGAGGTACGGCTGCCCTCACACCAACTGCAGCAGCAGCAGCAGCAGCAGCAGCACCACCAACAGCAGCAGCAACAGCAGCAGCAACAGCAGCAGCAACAGCAGCAGCAGCAGCAGCAGCAGCTGGCGCAACACCCACAAGCAATACCTCATCACCCCATGCAGCGCGACCCCACACGAGCAACAGATCGTCACTCTTCCTCCCACCCCACGTGCCCACCTCACAGCCCAGCACTATCAGAACCTCACTTCCGCCTCCCCACAGCGCCACCCACACGGTGCCAGCAGCGCACGCTGCCACAATGTCCGCAGCACAGCACGCCCCCTCCCCCGCCCCCCCCGCCCGTGTGGCCAGCACCTACTACTCCCCTCCCAAACCTGCCGCAGCACTCCCCTCCCCATCCGTACCAAGCCCCACCCGGTCCTTTACCACAATGGCGGTGCAACAAGTACAGGACAAAGAAGCAGCAGGCTCCTCATCATCACCGCCTACCTCAAACACACTCTTATTACCTCCCTCGTACCCTGCTCCAGACCCTCTCTCTGCAGCTACTTCCGTCAGCTCCCGTCCCGCACCACTGCAGCCACACACACAAAAGCAGCCACCACAGCAGCAGCTCAACAGCAGCAGCAGCCCTGATCTCATCCTACTCAGCCCCTCCAGCGTTCCCACGAGCTCTCCTTCCTCCCCTGAGGCCCATGAGGAGCAGCAGAGAGCGAGAGGTGAAGGGGCCAATGCAAGCATCGTTCAAACGTTGGGTTGGCCCAAACCATATATATGAACCATATATATGGTGTGTATACGGTATATTTGGCAGGGAAGTTACCAAATACACAATGTAAATATACGGTTCTGGCCGACCCTGTTCAAATGTTTTAAACATTCAACATTTTTCACAGCAACTTTCTAAATTGCTGTGGCACTGCATTGGCGTCAGAGGCTCAATTGATGTTGCAGTGTACGTTTCTTATCAACATTAAACTAACAAAGCATGCAATTTAAGACAGCAAGCACCTTTTGTCAACGAGGGGGTGAAGAGGACTATTAAGAAAACCAGTATTCTTTGGCAGCTGTGCGCACACACGGACCCGCGCATCATCCATACACATGCACACACACGCACAAACACATCACGCGCACACACAGCTCACACATACACACAATTACACACATACGGCACACACACACACACAAATACACACATATACACGCACGCGCACACGCATATACACACACAAAGCCACTGTCAAGCACGGCACCCCCACTGCAGCCACTCAGCAGCAGCTCATGCATCATTTATTCAGGAATGATGACTGGAAGAATCCAAGAGGGAAGTGGTGGCAACTCGTCGCTGCCTGTGGAGCAATCAAGAGGATATACTGCAAGGTCTGTCAACGGGTCATACCAGGTCAAAGCACTCCCTGAATAGAAATGGACACATGAGAAACCAGTACCTAAAGAAAAGAAAAAGAAAAGAAGAGCTGCGCGGACAGTGAAAAGCACTTCCCACGTTTATTACAGGATAGGAGGCACTCTGGTACGGGTGGGATGTGCAGAGTTCATCTCCCAGGTAAAAAGATACACATGTATGCGGTCAGCAAAAACCACTTCCCACATACATTACAGGAAAGATGGGATGTGCAGAGTTCATCTCCCAGGTAAAAAGATACATACGTATGCGGGCAGCAAAAACCACTTCCCACAGAAGCCACAGAAAAGGAGCCACTTTGGTATCGGGCACCGTGGAACTCCTCAACCACAAAGGAAAAGGTCAATGGGGCATGGGGTTACAGGTAAGGTAAGGTTACAGCGCTATATATGCCTCTGGTGGGCATCTGAGCGCGGAAGCTTGGAAAAAAGCCTGTAACCAAACCAAAAAAAAGCTAGAAAAATCAAGGGAACAGGGCTGGGCACTTAGCTACAAAAGAGGCAACACCAAAAATATCAGGTTGGTTCATAAAGGTCCTCAAACGAGCTGGGCCATCCTCAAACTGAGGTCAAAATGGGAAATGGGGTTACAGGCTTGACCAGACCAGTGCCTGAACCTAAGCGTGTCAGTATCCAATCAACTAATCTTTAATGTAACCTGTCCACACGGTGCATTCGCCAAGTTGTGCTTACTCTTACATTGTTCTACGTGTTCAAAGGAGGCCTCTGCGTGCTTGCACTGGAGGGTGTGGCAATGGCTGGGTCAACACACACATCGTCCCCTTTGTTATCTTGGGTCATCTCATGGGTTTGAGCGATGCAACCTTACCATTCCTTACCTAACATGCACATCGTCCCCTTTGTTTCCTTGGGTCATTTCATGGGTTTGAGCGATGCAACCTTACCCTTCCTTACCTAACATGCACATCGTCCCCTTTGCTTTC
>Ga0307968_1004126_pt1 | contig 11899 bp, 9 predicted proteins | sample OrgLakmetagen650_FD_201834 | JGI IMG/M metagenome (GOLD analysis project Ga0307968, IMG submission 201834) | Saline water microbial communities from Organic Lake, Antarctica - #650 | ecosystem: Environmental > Aquatic > Non-marine Saline and Alkaline > Saline | place: Antarctica: Organic Lake... | reverse complement strand
CTGAGCGCCGGGCAGCTTCCTCCAGCTACCAAACATTGAGTCACTTCTTTCCACAGCACTGCTCACTGCACCCCTGGTCACCAAAACTTGTATGCCCCGACAAAAAGTTTTGCTTGGCCTGCCTGCCGAGTATCAGACCTGGACGTTGGCTGCGTGGCTCTGGCCAGGCCCTGAGTCTCAACTTTTACAAAACTCGTTCCGGGGTACGCCCAGCAGCACCACCCCCTGCCCCTCCCCTCCCCCTGACACCGCGGGGCTGCCTGATTTGTAAGTCTGGGTCACTGTGCAAGTTTTGGGGGCAGGGGGAGCGCTGGGCGGGCCTGCGCACACTGGTGTGAATAATTTTCGTTTTCACGGTGCGCCCAGCAGCACCTCCACCGCCCCTCCCCACCCCCTGACACCACAGGGCTGCCTGGTTAGTCAGTCTAAGGTGCCTTGCAAGTTTTGGGGGCGGGGGGTGGGCTGGGCAGGCCTGCACACACTGATGTGAACTTTGGTGGGAAGAAGACAAACCTAGGGGCTGCGCCCCATGACTGGGGCTTCGCCAAAAAAGGGGCCGGAATGGGACCATGTGATCATTGTAGAGCAGAAAAAAGAAATCCCCAGGGTGCAGTGCAAGTTCCGCGTTGAACAAATTCTTAGCAATTCAAAATGTGCGACAAGATTGGCCTTACGACTAAGGAAATCCCCTGGCCTGGTACAGATTACATTAAATATTATTGAACATGTTTCTTTTACTGCAAGGAAAGAGAGGGACTAAACTGGGGGGGGGGCTGCTGTCCCTTGCAATTTTGATAGACGCATGCTGTAAAGTTCGACAAACTCTTATAAGTTCGTCGAACTTTCACCAAACTCAGAACGGCACTTTTCAGATTCGTTAAAATGCGTGAAGGTTTGCGAACTCAAACTTTTGGCCGAACCTTGAACTGAACAATCCTGGTTGCAAGTGCAATTGATGCACCTGCGTAGTTGGGGCTATGGTCCTATCAAATCAGAGATAAAACATACTGACCTCAAAACTGTGTACTGCAGTCCCATTGCTAGATCCAGAATCGTTGCCTTGCAGTAGACTCCCGAGAGCATCAGGTGAAGTACGAGAGGGTTCATCCCTGTAAAGGCGTAAACATGCGAGATGTGTATGTGTATGTGTGTATGTATGTGTTTGTGATGTGTGTTTGTGTGTGTATGTGTGTGTGTGTGTGTGTGTGTGAGTGTGTGTGTGATGTGTGTGTGCGTGTGTGTGTATGTGTGTGAGTGTGAGCGTGTGTGCGCTCGTGCGTGCAATAATACTGTCGACTCCAATTTACACCAGGCAAACTTAAGGAGAGGTATATATCTATTGTGAGAAATTGCGATGCATATGGAACCAGTCCTTTTATGCAGTAGGGAGAAAATTATCAACACATGCCACAGCTAGCTTGTAAATCCTGCCTTACAAAACCTGGCTACAAGTGTAAACCAAACAGTATGAATACGGATATATAGCAGGAAACAGCAGAAGCGTCAGTAGGAATACACAGCCCCACTTTCAATGAGTGTATGGTTGTGGCCAACACAATCTATCAGAAACCACCCTCCTGCATCAAAGCACAATTGAAGGCTGCTTGCTTGGATGCCACAACTCAGCACCTGTTAAATCTCACCCTCCTGCAATGAGGCACAACTATAAGCCGCTTACTTGACTATCACAACTGCAGACCCATAGCCGGACTCTCTGAGGCTTTCGTTGCGCACAGACTCCTTCAATGGCTTGATGCTGTACGTGTAGGTCTGGACAATGTTGGGGTGCGTGAGGGAGGAGGAGATGGCTGCCTCCCACACCACCATCTTCTCTCGCTTTTCTGACCCACTCATGTTGGCAGGCAGCTGGAGTGAACATAAGAAAACAAGAGACACATCAGTGAGCAAGTGACAGCACAAGAGACACATCAGTGCGCAAATGAACACAAGAGACACATCAGTGAGCAAGTAACAGCACAAGAGACCCATTAGTGAGCAAGTGAACACAAGAGACACATCAGTGAGCAAGTAACAGCACAAGAGACACATCAGTGCGCAAGTGAAAACACAAGAGACACATCAGTGAGCAAGTGAACACATAAAACACACCAGTGAGCAAGTGACAGCACAAGAGACCCATAAGTGAGCAAGTGAACACAAGAGACACATCAGTGAGCAAGTAACAGCACAAGAGACACATCAGTGAGCAAGTAACAGCACAAGAGACACGTCAGTGAGCAAGTAATAGCACAAGAAATACATTAGTGAGCAAGCAATCATACAAACACATCAGTGAGCAAGTGACAGCACAAGAGACACATCAGTGAGCAAGTGACAGCACAAGAGACACATTAGTGAGCAAGTAATAGCACAAGAGACACGTCAGTGAGCAAGTAAAAACATAAACACATCAGTGAGCAAGTGACAGCACAAGAGACACATTAGTGAGCAAGTGAACACAAGAGACAAATCAGTGAGCAAGTGAACACGAGAGAAACATCAGTGAGCAAGTGAACACAAGAGACACATCAGTGAGCATGTAAAAACATAAAATCTTCGGTGAGCAAGTGACAGCACAAGAGACACATCAGTGAGCAAATGAACACAAGAGACACATCAGTGAGCAAGTAACAGCACAAGAGACACGTCAGTGAGCAAGTAATAGCACAAGAGACACGTCAGTGAGCAAGTAAAAATGTACACACATCAGTGAGCAAGTGACAGCACAAGAGACACATTAGTGAGCAAGTGAACACATCAGTGAGCAAGTGAACAAAAGAGACACATCAGTGAGCAAGTGAACACACAAGAGACACATCAGTGAGCAAGTGAACATGCACCACACTTGATCAGCAGCAGCGTGCAAGGATTTGTGGAACACGGCATTGACATTTTCGGCAAGGGAGCAAAGGCATGAAAAGGGCTGTGGTATAACATTAAAAACGGAAAAGCTTTGCCTTATCCCTCAGGCGACAGATGCAGCAAAGAGTGAGATATTTGACCGTGCAGTGGAAACTTGTGTATAGAATTTGAATGCAACCTGGAGCAATTATAGGGTATAGGGTTAGGGTTATGGAGCAACTATAGGGTTTAGGGTTTAGGGTTATGGAGGAACTATAGGGTTTAGGGTTTAGGGTTATGGAGCAACTATAGGGTTAGGGTTATGGAGCAACTATAGGGTTATGGAGCAACTATAGGGTTAGGGTTATAAAGACTCGAAAGGTGAGCCTCATCTGTATGCATCCTACAAACCAGTGGAACCTCTTGCGGAAGTCGGAAGAATTCAGGAGCAGCTTCCAAGACTCGAAAGGTGAGCCTTATCTGTACGTGCCCAACATACCAGCATTATTTTGATGGCGACCTCGGTTTGGCGCCACAGTCCACGATGCACTTTCCCAAACTGCAATTTATTCAAGGGTGGCACATTTGTTATGCTGGCTGTTGAGTGATTGCAAGAAAGCGTCCCATAGTCCCATTCCAACTTTAAAAGCGTGAGGTCAGCTCATAAATAAGCTGCTGCCCAGCCTGGCCAATTTGTTTATGCAAGACATCGCGCAGTGCCACTCACCGACCCTTCCCCAAGGAGCTCAAACAATTGAATATCATCGTTTGAATTCAGAAGGGCACTGCAATTTTCATGGATTTCGCGGCGTACAGCAGCGATGCGGCCTGCACTCATGCAGGAGTGGAGGATGGGTTACAGCAACACGTGTTCAAGTCATGTATGTGACCAAATGCGATGCGGCCTGCACTCATGCAGGAGCGGAGGATGAGTTACAGCAACACGTGTTCAGACATGTGTAAACCAAATGCAGTACAATGGCAAAAGAAAGTGCAATGCCAGGCAAACAGGAAAATTTATGACTACCGTGAGGTCCCGCTAACTCTGTGTGCCTGGACTTACCCATTGTGGAGTGCTGTTTAGATTTGATGTCACTTGATACGTCTGAGCTATTAGATTTGTCACGGCCACCGCGCTTGTCAAAACAGGAGATGAGGTCGTGCTGCAGAGCAGTTCAAGTGCATGGCTAATTAACAACAGCAATATATATATACATATACCATACGTGCACAATCACATCTGATATAATTATTTTGCAATATTTTTAACAATTCTCCGAGCCCTCTCCGAGCTGCAATTCAAATTTAATGATATTTTAGTGTTTCTTGGACACAAAGGGGTACAAAACACACCGGTGAAGTGACCCTTATGAATTCCAACAATATTCTTAAAGAACGTTCTCCAAACTGAAAACGGAAATTTTTATTTTTTTATTTGGTCTCATGAAGTGATCGTGGACGTACGGCATGCACATGTCAAGATGCGCTGATGATTGTAGCTAGAGGTCAGGGAAAGCCCAAGATTTTGTCATTTGCTTGGAACCCACTGCTAAATAAGTTGCAGGTGACCTCGTTGCTTTGCCCTATACCTAGGGTTGGCCAGAACCGTATATATACGCCGTATATGACCGTATATTTGGTGGTTTTCCTGCCAAAAATACCGTATATATATGGTTCTGGCCAACTCTACCTATACCTTCCTAAGACACTTGTCAGGCCAAAGAACCCCAACCAAACCCACCTGCCTCCCCAGCAGTGCTTCCCTCTGCATTTTTTCCGCTTCCAACACATTTTTGGTGTCTATGAGCCGGTCGTTGGTTTTCTCCAGCACTTTGTTGGTCACCTGGAGTGGATTGAAAAACAGCGCAATTACGAAGTATATATTAATGTGACGGATTATATCATTCAGGCGTCGAAGATAACAGGGTTATACTCCACTTGCCGTGCGGTATTTGGTCTGCGTTCAAATTCAGGCATGTTGGAAGGCACCTAAATTTGGCAAGCACGTACGGTGCTGAACTGCAAAGTTGTATAACAGAAAGTGGTTGCTAGCATCAAATGTATGCAACGCGCAGAGCACGTTGGTGGATGCTTCATCTGTAGGCCTACAGTACCTAAACAATAATCAACACACCAGCTGCTCTTGAAACAGCAGGGACGCCTTCTTGTTGCTGACCAGCAGTAGGAGCAACAGACCTGAAGAGGCAACATAAATATGTGTGTCATGAATGGTGTGCACTGTTGAAATAGGTGTGCACTGCTGAAATAGGTGTGCACTGTTGAAATAGGTGTGCACTGTTGAAATAGGTGTGTCATGAATGGTGTGCACTGTTTAAAAAGGTGTGCACTGTTGAAACAGGTGTGCACTGTTGAAATAGGTGTGTCATGAATGGTGTGCACTGTCTAAACAGGTGTGCACTGTTGAAATATGTGTGTCATGAATGGTGTGCACTGTTTAAACAGGTGTGCACTGTTTAAATAGGTGTGCACTGTTGAAATAGGTGTGTCATGAATGGTGTGCACTGTTTAATGGTTTAGTACCTGAACACTACCTATGCTAACAGACGATTGCAAGCACAGAGTTAAGTGTAGCAGCTACGTCTATATACTAATCACCACCGACACAATAAACATAAGCTGTACGCACCTGAGAGGATGAAAGCAGCGACAACGATCAGAGCTATCAGCCCATCCCTCATTTTTTTGGCAGCATCGATCTCTGGATTGTTCACACTCAGCTTCCAATTCGCACCAGGAACATTCACCGAAACTTCAGCAACCACCTGTAGGTTGTGTGTATAGTATGCATTAACAGAAAAGCGTTTGAATTGTAAACCATTCACTACAGCAATGGTCCTTAGCGCACACTACCTTACATTATCACCAGGCTTCCATTAGGTCTTGCCTGACACCTATTACAATGGTGCACACCTCACGGAGCTCTTACCCAGCTCATAGAATTATGCATTCATCAAAGAAATATGCATAATAGAATCATCATAGAAATATGCATCATAGAATCGTCATAGAAATATGCATCATAGAATCATCATAAAATTATGCAGTCATCATAGAATGAATCATGCATATCTTTCATCATAAAATTATGCAGTCATCATAGGACTATGCATTTATCATTCAAAGCATCTCCTAACAACACTCAACAGTCTCTTAAAGACGGAGAGCGGAAAGTTAGTACCAAATTGACTTGCCTTATCTTCTTTGAAGTTTTTTTCCACAATTATTTCGCCTGTGTTGGCATCATCAGAATCCAGCGACATCTTGGTCAGCCTGTTTGAAGTCACAACATACATGAATTGGAATATGCAACGTGCTTTTAAATGCTATTTGCTCAATGATCCGTGTATTTGCCGCTTAGATTTGTAAAATTATGTGTCCTTTAACCAGGATTGTTCAGTTTAGGTCTGTGCCATTTTTATGTTTGAGAGCCTTTGTGGACAGTAACAAACCCCAAGAAACGCTCTCTGTGGATTTGTAGAAATTTGTCACATTGTAGGGCAAACTTTCGTATTCAGGGGTTCAATGATTAGGAATAAGCCTCAAAAGTTGCGACCTTTGTATACTTGAACTTGATGTTTACAATACGCATTCTCGTGCAAGCAAAATATGGCGGATAAGGCAAAATTAAAGGCCAGCAGAATCCCCAATTTTCAATACTATACATTGAACATATAAAGGAGGCCATACTCACGATCAAAAATGAATATATTGGTGCATTGTTGCCCAGGAAACTAACTGAAAAACACTGGTGTACATGTACGTATGCGGGTTCTAGCCAACCCTTAACACCACTTGCATATCCTTGCTGCCTAGAAGCAGCAGATGCAAGCCTGCAGGCTTTCAAAGTGTCCAAAAGTTTAGAGAGAAAGTAGCGACCCAATCAATTTTATATGGGTCGTGGGACGTTGAAGTGTGCGCTAGATTTTGGAGTTCGACCAATATTTGTATGAATGTGTGCTCGATTTTTATGTATAGATCAGGGCCAAAATGTGAGGTAATCATCAGTTCTATGCTTCAGCTGTAGAACTGGAGTTCTTGCGTAGTGAGCGTAGGCTGAAATCTGGTAGGCACTTTGCATAAAGTGCTGTGTACTCTCGTTTTAGGCATTCTTTTTATGCCTTGCTTTTGCTCGGGTTGTTTTTCCCGCCCCCCCCCCTCAGCTTGTGCTTTGACTTGTGGGTGTTCCCATCTGAGCTTGCTTGGATCTGACTTACGGACTTGCCGCTTGCTTCTTTGCGTTGTTTTGCTGTTATGAGGGCCTGCAGCCCATTTTTTGTTCCAGCGTGTCTTTGGTTTTGATCTCCTTCCACGGCAGCTTGGTGTAATGACGAAGCCCCACCCACTGTACCCATGCAGTCATGTCACCCCAGACACTTGCTTCTAATAAGAATAGTAAAAATGTATCCCAATAAGAATAATAACTATGTATCCTAGTTATTGCTGTGAAGCAAATGTCTTGTTTGTTCGACCGTTAGTAACTCCACCTCACCTTGCTCAACATAGCACCACATCTTTACAACAGGCAGGCCGTCACCCTACTTACCTGTACGCGTAACCATCATTCAGCAAGTTCTGCAGGCGTCCATCTTGCCCAGACGTTATGCCTTCTGCAGAAAACCAGGCTGCGACAAAACCTGGACACGGCATTTAACTATTTGATGTTAATAGAGTTCGAAAGGTGAGCTCAATTGACCAACAGTTTGAATGATGCAATACCTTGAGGCTTGTTTCCACCTTAACATGTTGACAGAACAGGCGGCAATGTTTGCTGACCTACTGCGTAACAACAACACTCTTCAAGGATGGAAGTACTTTCCATTGGACTTCAGTCAGTCTGCACAAGCAGTGGAACTGCTTTTTCTATAACAGCATTTGGTGAGCTAACTAGGGGGGCCAGGTTAAACCAGACGCCTGTTTTATGAAGAGAGCAAGAGGCTACACAGCCCTTTTTCCTTCCTTTCTTGGCTTGTCATCACAGTATCACTGATTTTGAGATCAATGCATTCCTGAATCGAGACTCATACAGACTCCTCAAGTTTGTGTCAGATTTAGTTTCAATTTTCGACACTGGTTGATTTTGTTTCACCAGCCAGTTGCCATCAGCCAGAGTCTCGGGCTGTAGGCCATCCTTGTAACCCCTTGTAACCCCTTGTTTTATGCAGAGAGCAAAAGGCTACACAGCCCTTTTTCCTTCCTCTCACCCCAAAACCTGCGAGTAGTACAGGAACATGCGAGTACTTTTGAAACTTAGGGAAAGACAGGCGTTAAGCACTTTCATTTATATCAGAGGGAGAGAGAGGGAGAGAGAGAGAGAGAGAGAGAGAGAGAGAGAGAGAGAGAGATAGATAGAGAGAGAGAGAGAGAGAGAGAGAGAGAGAGAGAGAGAGAGAGAGAGAGAGAGAGAGAGCACAAGGGTGATAATATGGGATACTTTTGAGACTTAGGGAAAGACAGGTGTTATGCACTTTTCATATGCATCAGAGTGCACAAGGGTGGCAATACGGGATGGCGTCGTCATACTTAGAAGCACAGGAACCATATGAGCAGAGCATCCTTCCTGTCATGTGCACGTGGTGCAAGCAATCTAGAAACAAAGCGTCGGCATTATAAGAAGCACAGGAACCAGATGAGCAGAGCATCCTTCCTGTCATGCGCACGTGGTGCAAGCAATCTAGAGTTAAAGCGTTCCTGTTATATGCGCACGTGGTGCAAGCAACCTAGAGTTAAAGCAATCCTGTCATGCGCACGTGGTGCAAGCAATCTAGAGTTAAAAGCGTGAGTACTTAGGAGCTAGGGGCCAACCTTCACGTCTTTCCCCACTCACTTCCTGCCGGTGGTCGCATTGAAGCACAGCTCTTCACATCCAGTAGGAGCTGCAAAGAAAGATGCAAGCACCATGAGTTGTGTCTAGTTAGACATAGCTGGGCTGCAGCACTGAAGCACGTATCAAGCAAGAGGCTTCCTAGCACGGAAACCTGGCAGCACGGATATGCTGACTTTAGTGGATGAATGCTTCAATTCATGAAAGGGTGGAAGGGAAGAGGAAGCAGGATGCATTTTTCCTGTTCAAGGAGAAGTCTAAGAAGCACCTTTGCAATGACTGAGTAGGTAGGGGACACGTGGTAGAAAGCAAACCCCACTAATGATCGTTAACCTGTAGGATTGGCCTGAACCGTATTTATACGGTGTACATAAACGGGATTTTGACAGGGAAATCACCGAACATACGGTGTATATAAACGGTTCTGGCCAACCCTACGAACCTGCCACTCATAGGACTCTTATTGACCAAGGACTGCAAGGCATACGGAGCTTGGCATCGCTCTTTGTTGATGGGCCTGGTCTGACCGTATGGCACCGCAAAGGTTGTACGCAAAGTTCACCAAAACTTTACATACGCACTGTACAGAACCGTAGTTATGGATATTTCCCAACCGAGATCTACTGTATAAACATCGTACATACTTGTACCAAATTGTACCGTTCTATCCCGCACCCCAATTTCCGTTTTTCTATTGTATCCCGCACATTCCTGCACCCCAAAATTGAACATGTTTTGCCCTTACTGCTGTCATCCTGCAAGGTGTTTAGCTCTGTTCAGCACCAATAAGCTTTGAATGAAAGAGAACACCACGAAAGGGAACAACAAGTCTGGTTAGCTTGATGCTCTTCGTTCTACTGGCCTTCTCTTCTGCTGCCCTTCCCCTTCAAAAGTGTGCTTCTGTTAGCTTGATGCTCTTCGTTCTACTGGCCTACTCTTCTGCTGCCCTTTCCCTTCAAAAGTGTGCTTCTACTTCATCCAACCACTATCACCGCTGCTGGCGCTCTCATCGTTCTCCTCCCTGCTGCTGCTGCTGCTGTTGCCGCCGCTGCTGCTGCTCCTCCCTTGCTCGTGGGTGCGATTGCTTGTGCTTGCGCGTGCTGATGGTGCGGCTTGGGTGCGTTTAGCCTTGGAGCGTGACCTTGTTTGCCGCACCAGCTGCCCCGCCTGCTCAACTGTTAGCTGTTGAGCTGCTCTAATCTGCTCTGCGTGCGTAAGCATTGCAGCTTGGTCTTTCAAATCCCTACAACCTCCTCCCACACCTTGTACCTGAGTCATGCAGCCTTTCCCTGAGGTTAGGCTAAAACCTGATGGCAGCAGCTTGGCTCAGTCGGTGCCAGCTTCTGCTCCTTTTGCTTTTTCTGCTCGGATGTCGCTGCAGTTTCCGAAAAGCTGTGTGTGTCCCGCTGAAACTTCCCCTTCCCCTTTGGAGCAACCGGTGCTGCTACTGCTGTGGCTGCTGCTGGGGCGGGGAGGGGGGCGGGGAGAGGCCGGAGGGGCCTCTCGTCGCTCATGACTTGCAGCGACCAAAAACCATTATTTACACCAATCCCGCACAGCCTCGGAGGGTCGAAAGAGATGTTTATTATTGCTTACCACAGACAACCCGCAGGGCAAAAAAAGATATTTATGCAGGGTGATTTAAACAAGGTACGGCGTATACTATATGGTCCTGGCCAACTTAGGAACCAGGTTTTCCACTGCCGCCTCACAGCGAATCGCAGCAAGAGGCGTACCTGGTTTGGATAAAACATTCTCTTTGTTGTCTGATCGTGACACGCAGAGTCAAGACATGCAAGGGACGTACCTGATTTGTTGTAAGGATTATTCCAGGTCTCCTCCCTTGTTGAGTTCTCTATGAAAACGGGGTACCTGCATGGAACAGGTTGAGTGGTTCCTCGTTTCACGCAGCTGAACAATGCTGAGCCTGAGCTTGTAGTATGTGTCCCATTCGTCTTTAATCACGTTTGTCTCTTTGAGGCTATCACAGAGTGGAAACGCATTTTTACCTGGCAATCAGCGCTAACTCCCCCCCCACAGTGAGGGGAAGTGGCCCATTAATGGTCTGCATAGGACACACACATACATACATTAGTATGGTTTATATACATGCAACTCGTTGTTTGCGGTGCGTTGCATAACGATTGCGGTCTAAAAAGACGTGAGGCAGAAGCAATGCCCAGCGCAGTTGCACAAATGCAGCATTGCTTGACTAAGGAATGGTCTGCAAGGAAACCATTGTGAAATATTGTGAAATATACGCAGGGAATCTGGTTCAGCATGGCTACTTGTACCACCCGTTTCTTTCAGGCTTATACTGTTAGCTTCATACTCAGCCACATACCTGTTGGATTCCCAACACATTCCTAACAGCACCCACCATGGAGCCAAGCCTCACAGTCTCGTACGGCTGAGTTCGCTCCGAAAATTCTGGTGCAAAGAGGTCAGTTTCGACAACTCGGACAGGGGGAGGCGAGTAGACGGCACCTATTTTGCCGAACCTGGAGTCCAAGCAATGGGAATGGGTGCGTGTTGTGAGAGTTTTCTTTGTCAAGTGTATGAGCATGCAAAAATGCAAGCGTGCATGCATGCATACCCAGCGTTTGATTATGCATGCATGCGTACCAACATTTTGGGATAAGCAAGCTTTTCTATGTTCATGTGTGTGTGTGAGTGCGTGTATGTATGTGTGTGTGTGTGTGTGTGTGTGTGTGTGTTTGTGTGTGTGTGCATGCGCCAGGTTTCAAGGATGAAAAGTGTGCATCCTACACGCTTGTCAAACATACAAAGAGCAGCAAAAGTGGTGCAACCGTTGCCCATATAGTAAGTCTAGGTTTAAGCAAAGGATAGTATCCTTCACAATATACAGCTCTGCTAACCACGCACAGGACATACATGATACGATCTTTAAACTTACGGTACGTATTGTAGCTCAGACAGCACATAAGTGCCAGACTCTCCTGCCTGACGGAACACCTCTTTTCCAACAACCGGAAATTCAGACTGCAGTTGTTGGTCAGGAATGGTGCGATACATAATAGGTTACAAGGCGGGTCGAATGGTGTGGCTAAAACCTTTGCTGAAAAGTCAAAACAAACACCTATCTTGACAATTGCTTAACAAATAAGTGTGTAGCAAAGAAAGAGAGAGAGAGAGAGAGAGAGAGAGAGAGAGAGAGAGAGAGAGAGAGAGAGAGAGAGAGAGAGAGAGAGAGAG
>Ga0307968_1004122_pt1 | contig 11914 bp, 13 predicted proteins | sample OrgLakmetagen650_FD_201834 | JGI IMG/M metagenome (GOLD analysis project Ga0307968, IMG submission 201834) | Saline water microbial communities from Organic Lake, Antarctica - #650 | ecosystem: Environmental > Aquatic > Non-marine Saline and Alkaline > Saline | place: Antarctica: Organic Lake... | reverse complement strand
GTGTGTGAGAGAGAGAGAGAGAGTGAGAGAGAGAGAGAGAGAGAGAGAGAGAGAGATAGAGAGAGAGAGAGAGAGAGAGAGAGAGAGAGAGAGAGAGAAAGAGAGAGAGAGAGAGAGAGAATGAGAATGAGAAGAGAATGAGAGAGAGTGTGTATGTGTATTGCGTGTTTGTACGTTTAAGGTTGTGGCAGTATCTGTATGCTATTGTGCGTGAATTTGTGAAATTGTTTGTGATTGTGTATGTGTGTGTATTGTGTGCTCACAGGGTGTGCTCAAAGCAAGCTGCGTGTATGTTAAAGGTGCACCCTTACAAGCAAGTGTTCGCGAGACACATGTATGCGCATGCACACCCACACCCTCACCCACCCCCATTTTGAAGTAGCTGCAAATGGGCTGCCATGGGATTGTGCCCCGCCTGCACTGTTGCAGCTGCCACAGCAGCAGCTGTAGCCTGTTGGTGGTGATGCTGCTGGTTGGCAAGCACCTGTGTGGGTTTTTCAGCAAATCTGGGGTCTGCAATACATTTGACGTGCTTTGTGCAAACTCTACAACTTCTGCACCTCCTTAACACAAGCACGAGGATTTGCTCTTGAAACGAAACGGCGATCAAACCTGGATATGCATGCTCGACGCTGTTGATCCACATCATACAAAGCATTGAGTTGAGTGACCAAACCTTCCTACACACCTGCGACATGACGTGCATGAGGTCCATGTGCTGGTGCGGCTGCTGCTGTGCGAGCTGGTGCATAAGCTGCTCCATTGCGGCTGGGTCCGCGCCTCCTGCAGCACCCCCCCCTCCCATGCGCTGCTGCTGCTGCAGCTGTGATTGCAGTGCACCCAATGTGCCCATTCCGCTTGCGGCTTGCAGCTTTGCATGGAGCTGCGTGAGCTGCTGCATGTCTGCCATGCTGAAGCCTGGAGCCTGTTGGGCAGCAGCAGCAGAGTTGTTGTTGCAGCCGCCTCCGTGATTAGCTCCTGCAGACCCCCCCCCATGAGGCCTCCCAAGACCACCACCATTGCTGATGTTAGTGCTGAACCCTGGCCCCCCCCCCCGGCCGGACTCGGAAGTGCCAGAGGCGAACGGGTCCAGCTCAAAGGTCTCTCCCATCCTCGCCATTTCAGGATTCAACACCTTGACGCTTGAGACGCGCAGCTCCTCCAGGGTGTGGGCAAAAAAGCAGATTTTGCGCTTGCAGGAGACGCCATCATTACAGAGCTGTGTCCGATACCTGTGCGCATTAGTTGACAAGCTTGATCTAACACATGGTAGATGATTTGTCGAGGCAATTGCACATGCTTGCACTCCTGAGGATGAATTGCACCGAATAAGGTGCCTCCTACCTGCTGGGGTGAAGCCAGTATTCAAAAACGCTGTGGGCATAGGAGCACTTGTCACCAGCAAGGCAGCGCATGTTCTGTGAGCAGGTGTCAGGAGGGAGGAAACTGTTGCAAGCCCACAATGACTTCTGTCAAAAGTTCTGAAGAGAGAGCTGTGCAACACCTTTTTCATTTCTGGACAAGCGACGCCAGTGTACGTAAACATGCGTGGGTCTCGCCGTTTTGCTTTCTCTGCTGGATGTGCAAACGGACAAGTCGTCCAGTCGTCTGTGAAAGAACGATGAGGAGTCGGTGTTAGCAAGTTTAGAGACGAAGGATGGCGACATTGACCAAGATGGAAACCAAAACTTGCTGGTGGACAGAGCAAAGGACAGAGCAGTTGGCAATCCTCCTGTTCACAGTTTGCCTAGCCTACAATGTGAACTCACGGCAGTAGCGCTTGGAACAGGGCAAAACCTTGCTGCAGTTGGAGGGGAGAGTAGAGAGGAGGGATCTGGGTTAGAACTGAACGCGCTTGCATCAACTAAACTGCAAGAGAACAACCGCAGCTAGCCAGGGTGCCCGCTCTCGTGGCCATCACTTTTCGTTCTCTTCACTTAAGCGGCAGCTTCTACTCACAGGCAATACATCCTGAACTGGTCCTGCTTGTAAAGCGGATTATTGTCTTCAGCAAGCTCCTGCTGCTGCTCCTGCATCAAAACACCAGCACTCTTGTTGGGGGCTGCACTGGATGTTTGTTACACAGTGGATAGTGTGGCATTATCTCCAACAAGTGGAGAACATGAGAACTGGGTGTTAGGCAGAAGGAGCCGGCTGCGTCAACTCGCGTAAGTAGATTTGATGTGCCTGGACGCGCAACATATATGCAGCACCTTTTTTGTAAGGGGGGTAGCGCCATGGTGTGTGCCCGAATCCCCTTGCGACGAGGGGGTCATCCTACCCTACCACCCTGTCAATTATTTAAATATTTTATAACATAAAATGACGAACGCAAACAATACCTTCGGTCGCTGCAAATTCCTTAAAATTGCCTAATCTAAACCGTTGGATTAGTAATTAAGCATGAATAGTTGCACTATAAAGTTATGTGTGGCGCGAGTGGAACTGAAAGGGCGTTTTTGGAGTTTCGGTCTGTGGATGATTCGTTAACTAGAAAAGAAAAGAAAAATTACGCAGGCAGTGAAAGCCACTCCCAACATTAAGGAAAAGGGGCCACTTTGGTACCGAGTACCGTAAAGCTCCTCCCCGCGAAAAGGAAAGGAAAAATTAATGGGGATCAAGACGCAGGCTTGGCCTGAAACCGGCTCCTGATGAGAGTTGTAACAGTACTGGAAAGGGCACGTCTGGTATGGACAAGTTTAGCAGCAAAGTTCACAGAGTGCACACGGAGCTTGGAGGCAAGCTTCTTAACTAATTGGGAATCAAGACACAGTTCCTTGAAAGGCTTCAGAGTGTGCGGATATAGCTGTGTAACCCTTACCCCCTTCAGAGTGTGAGTGTTGTAGATGGTGCCACCGACACCTAAAAGGACTCCTTCCATCTCATCGGATGATGTGGAGAGTAACAGAGGCTCCTTGGAGAATGTTGCAGAGACCTTTGTGCTGTTCCTTTGCGGCGTTCAGCTGGTTCTGAGGTCTGGTGTCTTCACAAAACTTGATCTCGACGAGGTGGATGTCACGCCGAGGTTTGCTGAGGTCTTTAGGTCGGGGCTGTCTGGGGTTGGTGGCTCTACTGGTGGCTGGCGGTGCCGCTGGGGTGCTCCCTGTCTACCTTGATTGCCCCCTGCCCCTTCGAAGAACCCACCCCCCTACATGAGTTTAGCACAAAATCCGACGGCTGGAGTTAAGTCTGTCTTTATCTGGGAAGCGGGGTGGGAAGAGCCATTTGGGAATTATTCTACTTTCAGCTGTTTCAGGAATCTGGAGATTTTGCATGGTCATCCGTTCGTTGCTGCCTATATCTATGGAGAGCGACAACGCATGATCCTAAGGAGCCTGTTTTGCTGATAGCCTTAAAGATCAGAGGCATATATAGCAATGTAACTCTACCTTACCTTAAAGCCCCCACTGTAACCATTGTAACCATTGAGAGTTTGAACAATACCGCATGCTTTTGATTTATAGGGTGCCTAATCTTACTTCCTTTGCGTGACGAGCAGCACCTCAAGGTGAGAGTGCTACTCGCTAGGTTCCATTTCTTTCATTGGTTGAACTCGGTTGCAAAAGTAAGCAACACAAAACCTTGAACCAAGATTTCAACGTCCTAATGCCGCACGTCCTAATGCCGCACGTTCAGAAGGCTTTTGGCTTCCTCTTGCTCCTTCACTAAACTGTCGCTGGTGTACTTGGCCAGCAAGTCAGCCTTTTTCTTCTCCAAAATGAGCTGCTCAATGGCCTTCTGGTCTGGTAAAGGAACGTATGCTACAAAGCGGGCACCTGCAATAGCAAGCAAGGAGGACTCGTGACAGCACGTCTTGTCTCGGTGAGGAACGTTTTATCACTCATTTGAAAATATTCACGTTTGGAGAGTACTCGCTTTCCATTCTCTCAAATTAGCACGGACGAGTGAGAGAGCCTCCCTACAGAATAAAATAGCAGCTTACACACCTGCTTCACCATCCGCTTCTTCATTCTCTGCTGCCCTGGCTTGTGCCGTGGTCAGTGATTTCTGGCGCTCAACTTCCTGGGCCTCCCAGTCAAGCACCGCCTGGAATATATAAGAGTACGTACAGGAATCAATAAGCTCAAAATAAATAGATGAAGTGCCCTTCTGCGTCGTTTCTGAATTCTGATGTAAAAGAAGCGCTGCACAAACATGCCTGTTCTATATAACTAAACACCCTCACCTGCATTCGCATGAGGCGCTCAGCGTCCCCTTCCACCTTTTCAAGCACGCCATCCTCCTCATCTCTAAAGCCGTAGTAGTCTGGGTCAATGGCCTGCGGCAGCACGGAGATGAAACGAACAAATGCTTGTGCGACAAGTGTTTTTGTGGACAAGGTACTTTACCTGTGAGTTGCAAGGAGGACATAACGGGCAAGTTAGGGAGGTACAGTAGAAGGAGGGTGACTGCTTGTCCCCTGGAAGGCTCCTGGGCAAGTACAAAGCCAGCCGCAAACTAGACTGAGTGCCTTTAAATGTTCCAGCCAGCCCATGCCGGGCAGATTTAAGCATTGCATTCCAATTCACAAACCAAAAATAAACAACTATTTTTTGTGGTAGCACATCCGCTACATGCATTCACTCTGTGCTCCCAAACACTTCAATCTGCACCCCAATTAGGGTTGGCCAGAACCAGGAGGCTGTAGTCATCATAACTTCTTGGCGCCACGTGTCAATTGAAATATAAATTGCATCTTCGAAATCCTGATGTCCAAAGCTATCGTTGGTATATAAACGAGTTGATTCTGTGGGGTCGGTTGGTGGGTGGCCATTTGGGGGGGCTCGGAAAATGGGGGGGGGTCTCCAGAATTTTTTGGGGCCAATTCCAGCAAATATGAATATATTTTTGAATTTCTCAGCTCAAGCCCATTCAATTGGCACCCTTTTTGATTTGATTTAAGGGGAGTCTGGGTGCCTGGTCACAGAAATGCATGGAATGCCCCCAAGTAGGCCGCGGGGGTGTGTCCAGGCAGATTACCAGCAATTTATCCCAAACTTGCAGTTCTCATATTGCATTATACATTAGTTGCATGAATGAAGTAAAAAAGTGGTTTGGCAAAGGTTTTGGCTGGATTGTGCACTAAATAAGGTGATCAGTGCAAGAGCGTGCGCAAACCAGTTTTAGCCCTATAACTCGTCAGGTTTATATTAGTTGACATGAGAGCTGTGCAGGCAGGCTAGAGGTGCTCAAATTATGAGCAGATTGACACCCTTTTAATAGTGTAGGGGATCAGGAAGGGGGGTTTGGGGGGTGGGTGGTCATTTTGGGCCGGAGGCCCAAAATTTACATGTGACTGTCAAATATTTGTTTTTACGCCTCCTGCCAGCACCATATGTACATACGATGCCCATGTACGGTTCTGGCCAGCCCTAATCCCATTGGATAAACTTATAAAAAATGGAACTTATAAAAATGGAAGGCAAAGGTGTGAAAGCCAATTAACACCACACGCCAAGTGCTATTCCTGATCAATGTAGCACTTATCACTTTTAATCAGGGATGGGTCATATGGCGTAGGCGTATTATACGCCGTATCGCGTATATAACCGTATTTGTTAAATTGCTCCGTATAATACGATTTTTGGGCACTTAGTTAATTTAGCAGCCTAAAGCCCCCCAGAGCCCTCTAGGTGCCCGTTCCATAGATGAAGCGTGCCGGAGGGTGCCCGTTCCATAGATAAAGCGTGCAACTGCTGCATCCACATAAGCCTTGGTCACTGCCCTCTTTCAGGTGTCCATTGTCAGCTGTGTAGATGCTGCTGCTTCTGATACTGCTGACATGCTTGCTGTATTCCTGTCCAGCTGCCTCTTCTTTGTTGCATGCTGCTCTTTCTGCTTCTGAGCGTCGTCGATTTCTGCCATTGATGCGACTACGTCCTCGATTTCTGCCGGGTCAGCTTTGCATACTGCTACACCTACGCTGGGATTCCGCCTGATGAAGTGCTCGCGGATGCGGGGGGCACCGCCGCTGAATTTCAGCTTGCAGTACTTACACTCCATCTTGTAATTCTGCCCCTTCTGTCCCAAAACAACATGTTCCCAGTCAGGGCCTTTAAAAGAAGGCATTTTAAAAGTTCTGGAGGCTTTGGGGACAATGTGTGGTGGTTGGGGGGTGGTTGGTGCAAGCCCAGGGTACCCCCCAAAATAGCAAAAATACGTTGTCGTATTAATAGCGTATTATACCGTATGGGACGTCTCAAAAGTCCGTATGACCCATTCCTACTTTTAATGAACTTGTGAAGCATGGCGAACATCAGAAATAGCTCAGCCGAAAGGGGTTTCCTACAACCTGCAAGCGCCGTCAGCGGGCAAAACAAGGGAACAAACTGTACAAGCATCGCACCTTGTGCATCTGGTAGCGTGTCTTGCGCACTTGCTTTGGAGGCTCTGCCTCAAACAGCTCCTTCACTCCTGGCAGTACTTTGGCAGCACCGAAATACCGATAGCCTGAACCTTTGCCTGCACATTATCAGAGCGCACATTTTAATTGTTGGCACACGCTTCATATGGTGCCCGTAGTTATTTTCACGTCCTTTGTAGAAACGGCATTTACATGGAATCCTGCAAAGGCCAGGACCGGAGCAGCTGGCTTGTGCTTCTGCACAGGGTACCCTGCTTGCAAGCCTAAATACTTTGGCCCCCTCCTTGCGTGTGTGCACGTGTGCCATTCGTACATTGTGCCATTCGTACATCTCATTTGTCTAGCAATTTGCACCTCCTGGGCAAGGGCACACACAAATTTCACACGGACGTGAGGTGATCCAAGGAAGAGTTTAGGTCATGAGAATGGCGAAAAAAACCAAGCAACGCATGCCCACATGAGGCAACCATCGGCCTGCAGATTTCCCCCCTGCTTCCAATCACCTGTCATTTCCGCAACCTCCCTCCCTTTGCTGTCTGCCACCTTGGGTGCTGACTTTGAGTAATCCGGGCCTCCTAGCTCAACTATTCGCCTCTCCCAGTGCCCTTTCTCTCGTATCAGCTTGTTGATTTCATCGTTCAGGTCCCGAATCCTGAGAGGGTGTGTTTGTGTACTTGATGTTTGAATGCGCCTGTTTGCCTCTGCATGTGCATTGTGTATGTACCTGTGCACATGTGTTTAATGAGTGTGTGGGTGTGTTTGGGGGGGGAAGGGGGGGATGTGTGTGTGTGTGTGTTTGTGTATGTGAGTGTGTGTGTGTGCGTGTGTTGCCCTCATCACTGAAAGGCATGTGTGGTCCCCTGCCAAAAATATGGCACACTGTCCTCAACTCACGCCTGTCGTGTATGCACCTGCTGCGATCATGGCCATGTTCATACACGCCCACCAACACTCCATTTACTTGACCTTACACACCTGTGCTCGCCCAGGGATGCATTTTGAATCTCCATGACTTTCTTGCCTATCTCCCTCAGAATTTGCTGCCGCCACTTGTCTGCTTCGTTTAAGTCTCTACATTCGGTTGCTAGGAATGGGCGCTTCTGCTTAGGCCCCCGCTCCTCCTCCACCTTGGCAGCCAGATACCTGAGACGGGTTGATTACAGTGTCAAGAAATTCGTAGACCACCGGTATGGAGAGGAGGAGAAAGCAGGGAGGCTGGCCTACAAACCTGTTGAGGGTGCTCTGTGCTTTCTCCTCATTACGGGCCATGTTTGCCTGATTAAGGTCTCTTCCTTCGTGGACTGCTGCTAGTCAAAGGTCAATAAATCAGCTTCTATGGGAACGTCATCGTATGTGATTGATAATTGCGCATTAAAGCTTATTATATATTTGGAGTTTGATTTTACATCGTCAAAAGAAGACGGGAGAGGGCCAATGCTAAAGAAACTAGGCCTGCAAGAGCTGGACCAGGTGTGTCTTTTGTGTATTGCGTGTGTGTTTACGTGTTGTGCCTGCGTCAGTTTGTATGCACAGTTCTGTGCATACAACTGACGGGTGGGCATGTGTGTGTGTGTCGTAGGCATAACTGTCGAGTGCAAATGCGGATGTGAATGTGTTTGTTTGTGTGTTTGTTTGTGTGTGTGTGTGTGTGTGTGTTTGTGTATGTGTGTGTGTGTGTGTATGTGTATGTGTATGTGTGTGTGCGTGTGTATGTGTGTGTGCGTTTGTGTGTTTTTATGTGTGTGAGCGTGTGTGTATGAGTGTCTGTGAGTGCACGTGAGAGTACACGAAAGTATGTGTAGTTGTGTGTGCCTGTGTGTGCGTTTTTGTGTGTGCATGTGTGTGTGTGTATATATTTGCACCTGTGTGTATGTGTATGCGCGTGCATACGTATGAGGTCTTCTAATATTCTAATTTGGCAATCTGTGCTCCTATTTTGAACCTATCAACATGCATTTCCTAGTTTTAGCCGAGTGCTTCTGTGTGTATCCATTGGCGATTTTCTAGAGAACTTCAAGTAATTGTGTGTTACAGCTTGCCCTTACACGCTCATGCTGTTTGTCTCGCTAATGCACCATGCTCTGCTCACACAGTTCCAAGGCAGGGTAAGGAGGTGGGAGAAGCATTGGGTTCCGTGTGCCGGTGGCTTGGGAGAGGGGGCTGAGATCAGGCTTGAGCTTATTCGCTGGACACCTACAGGTGAGTGAACAAGTGTTGTCAAGTTTCTGCTGTTGTACATTCGGTGGGTACGTGTGAATGTTTGTGTTTGTTTGTGTTTGTTCGTGTGTGTGTGTGTGTTTTTCTTTGCATGCATGCGTGCAATTACGCACCTGCGTGTCTATGTGCGCACACAGTGTGTATTTACTTGCATGCGTTTATTTGTCTGAGTTTTGCTCATTTAATAATGTTACCGTACAAGAACTCTGTACATCCAGATGATTGTTACAATCGCTGAAGTAGCAGTAACATTTTTTTATCACTGATGTCTGGTTCTTTAGTAGGCCTGACTGCAGGTCTGTCCATCAAACAACATTGCCTATGATCACATCCTAGTATACCACCAATGAACTGCTGCTTATGTTCCAAGACCACTTGCGCACTTACTCAGATGAAGTCACACAGCCTCATCACGGATCAAGGTTCCCGCATTTAAAACCGGTAAGCAGAGGTCGGGCAGCCATTGCAGCTAGTCCTTACCTGTGACCATTGTTTTTCTAGAACCTGTCGGACGTCTTTTCTCTTTGTCCGGGCCATTATTTGTCTGCTGCAGTACAATATTTAGGCAGGTGGCCTCCGTGCTTAAAATGATGTGGGAAGTTAGCATTACTGCCTGCGTAGTTTTTCCTTAGCATCTGTTAGGCACAGGGGAATTGTGCCACTTTTTGCTACGCAAAATATGACATTAAACAAATAGTACACCTCAGCCCTCTTGTTGAAACAGAAACTCTGCACTCGTGATTTCATCGCGACGTCCACACACCTTGTGGTATGTAACCTAGTCCTCCTTGTACATAAAGGATTTCTGATTCATTGACCAGCCACCTAATCTTAACAATTACATAACAATTCCTAGTGCCAGTGCTCGCTGTAACCCAACCTCTAGCACAACCAACTTTAATTCGCACCTCAAATACAAATATTGTGCCAAATAATAGAAGACTAATCATGTTCTGCCTCAAAGGTTCGCAACGCTAGCTCCAAGCTCTACCTCCAGCCACAGGAAGAGCAGCAACAGCACCAACCGCAACAGGAACAGCAGCAACAGGAACAGCAGCAGCAGCAGCAGCAGCAGCAACAGCAGCAGCAGCAACCTCCGCAACCACCCCTACAGCCATCACAGAGCGTGCCTGTCCCGCCACCCCTACCGCCCCATACCACAAAGGTGTGTGCCGTACGTTATTGTTCCTACCAACCCTCCTACCAACCCCCCTTGAAAAAATATATTTTTCCTAAACAGTGCACCCCCCCAGAAATATTTATTTTACAGTAACCGCCCCCCTGTTTTCTCAGGCCTCTTTTCACAATTTATTAGAGCTCGGGATTCGACTTCTTGCACCCAGCCAAACAATTATTGTTGCAGGCCTGACCTCGCCACCACGCGCCCTGTAAACCACCAAAAAAATGATTGTTTTACCAGGAGGCGCCAAAAAAAAGTAATGGACGTCAACCCTATTTTTTGGTTTGGGGACCCTTGACCCCCCCCCCCCCCCCAATACCCATCACCCAGTGCCCCCACCCAGACAAAAGGGTACCATTCTGCTCCTTTTGGATTCTGCATCCATCTGCATACTCATCATTACCTGAAACTGTAATGCCGCAGAGTTATGGGACAAAAACTGAGATACGGACGCCCATGCACACGTGACCTACCAGGCACCCATAACTGGCTTGCACAGTCCCACATTGCTTCTATTTCTTCAGAATTCCACTGACTATCTCATGCTGGCACAATCCTGTAAGTTTGGGGTTAATTGCTGCCTCATTGGCTTGACTCACCCCGCGGCCTGCACCGAGTGCGTGTGCATGTGACTTTTGGAATGTCCACAGACCCCCCCCTTTTACCCAAATTTCTCAAAAAGGGTGCCAATCGACTGGGCTTGAGCTGAGGATTCCAAATATATAATTACAATTTCGGGAAAGTGCCCCAGTAAAATTCTGGAGGGGGGGTCCCAAAAAGTCGAAACCCCCCCTGACCCCCCCCCCCTCCCGACCTTCTCCGATTGAACTCATTTATATACCAATCGATAGCTCTCAATCTCAGGATTCCGATTATAAAATAAAAGATGCGATTGGTAGTTGACGTCCAAAAGTTACACGAACTGGCGCCTCCTGGTTTTACTGTTAAAAATGTAAAATAAAGACCGTTTTGAGCAATTTGATCATCACCCCCTTCAAAAAACGGTAAATAGGGGCGTGCAGGGGGTATTAGAAAGGTACGGTGTATAGAGCTCAGATCTGGCTGAAATGATTACATATATTTCTGATACTTGCCGACCCCTCAATCTAGACTTGTTAGCAGCACTAGTAGGGCTGGCCAATGACATCATCGCATCATCATATAACTTGGTATCCCAGGACAAATTCACATCTTTCTGTATTTGTACTCTGTGTGATAGCATGTGGGTGCTCTCATCCAGACATGGACCGTATTTACTTTAACAGTTTGGTGTATACATATGCTACATCTATGCCCCAAATTTGGGTCATTTTCCCTTTATATTATGCAGGATGATATATCATATACAAATCAATGATATTTCAACCCTTTGCGCTGCACAAGGTGACACATGTTGTGTATTGTGTGCAGTTGTAGAAAATGAAATGTTTGCAAGCTTACGCCACGTAGCTGACGTGCTTGCTTCAGTGAAAGCTTTGAAACGGGAGTCACAAACAGCTCACTCACCTCTTCGTTTCTGGGCAAGCCACGCCAGTGAAGGTTAACATGCGGGGATCTTGCCAATTCCCTTTCTCTGCCGGATGAGCAAATGGACAGTTGACTCTGACAATTAACCAATGACAAGGGGACGGACATTTTGTGTGCAAAAAAAGTTAGATAGCTGCCATCGCTGCCATCGCCATTGCCTTTTCTACAACTTTGACTGTTTTAATCAAAATTGGCATACCATGTAATTTTTCCTTGAATGACACCTTTTTTGATGAGGCAGAGTAAAACTCATGACATACAAGACGGTAGTTATGGTTTGTTCCAGAGCGTGAAGCATTGCGGATACGCCTGCAACAGCATTTTTTGGCTAGACGGCCGAAACTAACTCCCATGCTCTTATAAACTGTGAAAATAGGTCCCAAACATCAGGAGGGAGGTCATTTCTAAATAAATATATCTGAGGGAGGTGGTTGCTTTTTTTCTGGAAATGTTTTCCAGCATGGTGAGTACAACGGTAAAATACGTTCACAAACATAATAGCGCCGCACCGTTTGTCGTGAGTGCAATTTACTCCATTGACTGATGACATGTTTGTTGGCAACACACTTTCCTTTGCGGACAGAAGGAATTAGGTAGTCAGGCTATTAACACAAAAACATTCCATT
>Ga0307968_1004121_pt1 | contig 11914 bp, 13 predicted proteins | sample OrgLakmetagen650_FD_201834 | JGI IMG/M metagenome (GOLD analysis project Ga0307968, IMG submission 201834) | Saline water microbial communities from Organic Lake, Antarctica - #650 | ecosystem: Environmental > Aquatic > Non-marine Saline and Alkaline > Saline | place: Antarctica: Organic Lake... | reverse complement strand
CTCTCTCTCTCTCTCTCTCTCTCTCTCTCTCTCCCCCCCTCCCTCCCTCCCTCCCTCTCTCACATACACACACAGATTGTACCTGAGGCAAGCGCTGAAGCAGGGCATCGAGATCGTCCACTGCCCAAGGACGGGCCAAAAGTGAGTTGCGCGTGCCCGTAAAAGAGGCTGCTGCTCCTTGCTGATCAAACAGTTCTGCAGAAGCTGCTGCGCCTAGGTCAAAGATGTTGCCCGCTAAAACCCCCCTGATCGCAAGCTCAAGCCTAAAAATCAGAATTGTGTGCTTCAGCGTGAGCACACCACCCAAATCGGTTTCAGAAGGTCCATCGCACATGAATAGAAACTTGGTATGGCATATTTTTATTTAGAAAGGTGGTTTGAGATTCGTGAACACACAAGTAGTAATTATTAAGCACACAAGTCTGTGACACACCTTTGGCGTACGTCCAGCACCCTGTCAAGTTCGGCCAGGAGGATTGGGAGCACAGCAAGCGCTGCGGCATTCTCGGTTTGCTTCACCTTGACAAAAATGTCACCAAAGCCAGCATTGACCAGGCATTGCTCCCTGACCATTGTAGTCACAAGACCACGCCAGCACAGAGTAGGAACACCGATTTAGTGTTCCATGACAATCTATTTTCCTTGCTCCTCAAGTACATAAAGCTGTTAAGTGGGTGGGAGGGTAGCGCAATTAAAAAGGCACTGTGCTTCCTGGCCCTGGGTGACATCTGACACACGTAAAAATGAACAAGAAATGGATACAAAGCCTAGCTATTGCCGATCCATGTTCAGACAGCTGTTCATAATATTAGACGCTTAGATTACTGGCATTAAATGACTCAAATTGAAATGGCTGGGCACGGTTAGCTTTGCGAGCATGTCACACCTGATCCGGCAGAGCACGATACAATTCAGATCCTCCTCAACTTTTCCTGTGCTTGGTTGGCCGCTCTGACAGTCAGCATACTTAGCAGCTAGGACGTCCAGAGTATGGTAGAATGCATGCTCAAAAGCTGTAGCTTGAGCCTGTGTGTGCATGTGTGCATGTGTGTGCGATGATGAGTGCAGTTCATTTCAAGTCACAAGTGTCCCTACACGCACGTGACCAGCTAAGCATGTCTGCACCAAATTGTATGGGTGGTATCTTGCATAGAGTCACAGCAAAGCAAAGCTTGCTACCTGGCGCGTTGCAGCAGGAACATTCTCATCTTCAAGGGCAAACTTTGTGAATGTCGGGGTGCTGGAGCGGAAGACCTGAAAGCATGCAAATGAATGTGTTTGTTTACTGGTGGGGGTGAGGTGCGTGTTGTGTGTGTGTGTGTTTGTGGGTGTGAGTGTGTGTGTGCGTGTGTGTGTATGTGTGTGTGTTTGTGTGTGTTTGTGTGTGTGTGTGCTTGTGTGTGTGTGTGTGTGTGTGTGTGTGCTTGTGTGTGTGTATGTGTGTGCGCACTTGTGTGTGTGTGTGTGTGTGTGTGTGTGTGTGTGTGTGTGCGTGCGTGTCTATGTGTCTGCGTGTGTGTATGTGTGTGTGCGTGCGTGCTTGCAATGCGTAAAACTGCAATAGCACCTCAATCCATTGCAAAGCGTTTACAGTTGCATTCGGGCCAACATAGGGAAAAGTGCAAGGTTTGTAGCCATCACAGAGGAGGGGAAAGGCAGGCATTGTCTTAATATAAATAAAACCTTTTTATGCAGCAACCTGTCCCTTGCAAAACCTGTTGACTTTTGTTTGACCAGTGGTGAAAATGGAAACTGTACGCGAGGGGTTGCCGTGCAATGCCAAGACTCCTCCTCCTCATGCAAAAATGATGTATGCTCTAGTTCTTTGCAAAGGAGGAGAGGTTGTGACTTTGTCTCAATGCCCCCTTCCTAATTTGACGAGTAGCCAAGCTGGACTCTCTGAAAAGGTGAGTGTATGGTGGAACACACACATACACACACACACACACACGATACACGCACGCACAAGAGCGCGCGCGCACACACACACACACACACTCACACACACACGATACACGCACACACACACGATACACGCACGCACAAGAGCGCACACACACAACACACACACACAGAGACAGACAGACACACACACAGACAACACACACACAAAACACACAATATCTCTGTCATTCGTCGTGTTCACTTATTAGGCCATGGCTGAGCTCAAGCAGCTTTTCTGTTGCTTGCTGATTGTAGGAGGGAGCACTTGGAGTATTCTCAACTGTTATTGACGCCGTGCTTAAGCATGACAAACAGCTGATGAAGCGCGCACAGAAAGAAGAGGGCATGGACGTTAAGGTCGCCAGAGTACTTGCATGGTAATGATATCAGCTTGTTGTTTCTAAACAGGCAGACTGACTCGTAGGTTGTTTGCATCCTTGCATCTTCATGGACGTCTAGCCTTTTGTTTTACGACTGGCATGTGACGGTGCCCAAACCCATCACGCTCTTTCACCAGGAATGCTGGGTACCTTGACCAACCACGAAGATCTCCGTCTTCAGCAGCACGATTGTATTCCTTTTACCAAATCCGGGAGATACAAGACCTGCCTCAATCAGCAATCCATAGTATTTCATGTGGTATAAAGAAGCACCCACCACTTTCCATAAAACACACGGATACGGACAATGCCGGGGTTCATGGTTGTTTAGAACATGTGCTGGATCACGCACGGTTGGCAGCAAGCTACAGCAAACGTAGCCTTCCCCCTGGACCTGGGAAGCTTTCTCAGGCCTCGCTCAGCAGGTGCGCGCGTCATAGATTATACGAGGGGGGCTTTGAGCCCTTCTGAAGCACCTGCCTAAAAAGCGTTTGCAAAGGAAAGGGAATTTACATCTTACATGGGGGGACCTTCGCCAGACTGTTCGGCTGATCAGCCTGTGCCTGGTCCTCGCCAGTCAACAATATATTCATAAGCTGCAAGGGAAAGGGGAAGAGTGGTCATAAGTGCGTTAAGGTTTGATAGTGGCTTGATCATTGACAGGCAGAACGCTGCTTGTTTCAGCTGTTCGGTCTGTCACAATAGACCAGCAACACGAAACCGCTCCTGACGTCCCATAGCTTTTATCCTCAACCTTTCTTCCCCGTACAAACACACGCAGGGCCAGGTGTAATACCCACAAAGTGACAGAGGAGTGTGAGCAGCTAGAGCAGCAGCTGCAAAGCAGACTCAGTGTGCCTGCATTTGAAGGGAGGAAGGGCAGCTGGAAAGGATAGTTGGTGTGTAAGAGGCGTCATCCTTCACAATCACATGATGACATGGCGCCCTGTGCCTGTTGAAGAAGTGGTGTTCTACGACAGTACGTCCCTACGTATACGTGGCAGATGAGGCAGCAAGCTGTGGCAATTTGTTTTGCACATACAGGTCTGTGCAAGCACCTCTAAAGGGTTGTTTCTTTTAATGAGTTACGCAGACACTCTTAATGGTGGACCCTAACATGCACAGCAACAAACTGGCCACCTATCATTCGTGATTGCCATCCATTCACTTACTGAGTTGTACGTTGTGCGGCAACTAGCTGCTGGATTGTCTCTGCCAGCAGCCACACACGTATTTACCATAAAAAAAACTACCTGTTACTGCTGATAAGAGCTCTTGTTATGAGCCGGTTTCAGGCCCTTGGGCTGGGCCAGCTCGCAACCCTCTCTCTTGGTAAGGTAAGGTAAGGTTACATCGCTATATATGCCTCTGGTGGGCATCTGAGCGGAAGCTTGAAAAAAAGCCTGTAACCAAACCCAAAAACGCTAGAAAAATCAAGGGAACTTAGCTACAAAAGAGGCAACACCAAAAATATCAGGTTGGTTCATAAAGGTCCTCAAACGAGCTGGGCCATCCTCAAACTGAGGTGGGAAGATAAGGTAAGGTCTCTCTTGACGTTTCTCATGGATTTGTCTGTCCAGAAGGTGAAGGAATTCATGATGTTCTATTGTTCATTGTTAAGCATCATTTCAAGGCATACTTAGTTAACAAGAAGGAACAATTTTGCATGGTTGATGCGCAATGTGATTACATTGCCTATACTTTCCCTGCCGCCCTGCATACACTCGCTCATGCACCCTCCTCTCCATAGAATTGGAAATGCCAATACAGTAAACCTCAGTAATTTCGTTACAGCCAGACCTTAAAATAAAAAAGGCACTGCCAACAGAGCCGCTAGCAACGATAATTGAACAACAGTTATCTCCCAATTAAAGTTAAATGCATTATTATGATGGAGATTTCTTAACAGGAAGCTTATAGTACAACCAAAAACATGCAGGTATGGTCCAAGCGCTCAACGAGTCTGACCTGCCCCTTTCGCCACAGCTAGACACATTCTCTAAATGCCAACACACACAAACAAGGAATATGGTTGTTGAGAGGCATATTTGGCATGCAGCATGACCATTTGCACCCCAAATGTCTGTACATCTCACGTTCATTTTGTTGCTGGCCAAGATCAGCAAAAAAAAATGCCAGGCAGCCTAGCTAAAATACTTGGTCCATGCCAAATGTGACTTCTAAGGAGCAGGAACAAGTCCCTAAGTACAGGACGGACACGATACACACAGACAAGCACACCAAACGGTTTAGCCATACGACAGGGCCTGCCACATACCCTTTGTGCAGAGGACCAGACAGTGCTCCACACATACTTCATAGGTGCAATAACCATACTCTGAAAAGAATGCACATAAATTGACACCACCACGCAATTAGCCTTTGTGGTGCGTGAAGAGATCAGTAAAGGCAAGCTGGGCTCAGCAATTGTTACAATGGATGCTTGTAACAGTGAAAAGTTATCTGACCTTAACATTAAACCACCCGATGACATGAAAAGAAACATTCCTGACGACTGGGTTTTCCCAACACAACAAAACCTTCCAATTAGGTTTCAAAGCCGTCCAGATGGCGTGTTAGTTGTGCCCATTGAGGGAAGAGGCAGGCACTTGGATCCCAAACAGATTCCCACCAGGGACAGAGACATGCATATTGTAGAATTTAAATTCTGCTCAGACATAAACTCTCAACAGACATTAGAAAAAGCGCACAACCAACATCAACCTCTTATCCAGCGTCTACAAACAAGGAGCCTCCGAGGCATCTCTCGAAACAACAAAGTCACACTTCATGTTATAATTCTTGGAGTCGGGGGCACAATCTACAATCAGTACACCATAATAACATCTCTACTAAACCTGGGCATCCCCGCGCACAAAGTGCACCAACTAGCTACTAAACTACACTGCCATGCAATAAAAAGCTCGAACAAGATTACGAAAACAAGACACAAAATACACCTTAACAACAATAGTGATAATGGGGAATCTGATGGGGGGGTTACTGGTAGAGCGGCTGGCTTCAGGAGGGCTAGGCGCAGGCCGGATCGCATGGCTGACAACCTGCCGGATCCTCATTAGTCTCTGTTGTTTCTCGTTTTTCTCGTTTTTGGTGGGACTCTGGCTAGTGTGAGCACTAGTTGAGACCTTTCCTTAGGGTTTAGGCACGCTGGTGACTTCCAGCGTAGGGTTTAGGCACGCTGGTGACTTCCAGCGTAGGGTTTAGGCACGCTGGTGACTTCCAACGTAGGGTTTAGGCACGCTGGTGACTTCCAGCGTAGATTTTTACTTTATTTTACTTTTAAATACTTGGCTGTTGGTTATTCTCTCTTTATTGCTGTAGCTAAGCATGATTAAAAGATTGTACAATTGTACAATGTTTTACATACGCAGCCTAGCAGTCGCACTTTTTGACTGATGGCTTAATCTGTAACCCTTTGTAATCCAAACTAAACTAAACTAAACTAACCCCTGTAAAAGATTGTTCAGGGTCACCCTAAGACGGTCTGCATCTACCCAAGCCTAAATACCTGTGCACGCATCTGTTTGACTGGATATTTGTGCTGATTAGGTACATGGTACATATCATGACAAATATCATGACAATATACCTGACGCAACCTTTCTTCCTCTAAATACCCCCACCCTTTTTGATGAGGAATGTGGTGGTGCTAGTATTCACATTCAGGCTTTTTCCAAACTTCCGCTGAGATGCCCTTTGAGGCATATATAGTGATGTAACCTTACCCTTACCCTTTAGTATTCACATTCCATGTATCTTTGAGAAGGCTTCTTGACCAGTACAAAAAGAGGTGATTGGTGTGTGCAAAACCTCCCACATTGCCCAATACTCACGCAAATTATTAATAAAGGCTGCTTTAAGGATCAGTTTACAAGACAAGTTTCCAAAAGTCGATCGTCACATTTACTCAAGCTCGACTCCATTTACATGTCAGCCATTCTTGGAACCACCCATTTTCAATGACAGATCCAGCAAAGTTACTTTGCTCAACGACCAGTCGACAGCCCTTCCCTGTTGGAAGGCCTCAGCCTTGTCACCATCGATCTTGATGTTCAACTGAGACTCTGTGTTCATCATATGTTGAAACACATGTAAAGTTTCAAAGTTTCACAAAAGGATGGAAAGGAAGACCCACAATTGCGGGTTGACCCACGACACAAAACACTCAAAGTATTACGAGCTAAACGCAAGAGCAAGGGAAAAGAACTACAACCCCCCTTGAGGACAACGCCCCTCATCACATAAAAACAGGCTGAGGATTTGTCTACATAAATGATAAAAGCGTTGAACCTGACAGACATAAATGTCACGCCTACTTATGTATAAGGCTCACTCTCGTATTTCCTTTCTGGCCACATTTTTTGCAGAAGACCCCCATTTTTATAAGGACAACAGGCACCATAACTCGAGCACGTTCGTGCTCTCAAGGGCGTATCATGTCCAGGCACTTACTCAGTGCGAGAAGATAACAGATACACACAAATCTGTAAGCAGGGGCAAAAAAAAGTTTCCGTCTCTCTCTCTCTCTCTCTCTCTCTCATTACACTTGTTCCCCAAACCCATTCCCTCAAACTGTACGGATTCACACTGAGAGCTTTGGACAGCAGCGTTTTCTCACAACCAGTACAACAGCTCTGATGGTGCACAACCTTGTGCAAGCCATTTGACACACACAAAACAAGACCACCAGGCTGCCTCAACCTTTGAAAGAGGCCGGATTGAGTCCTGCAGGACCACTGCAACAGTTAAACTGCCCCAGCCAGCTGCTGCTCCTTCTTCTCCAGCTGCAGCACCTGTTGAAATAAGAAAGGTAGTTCCAGGTTTGCATGTGTGTATTCATGTGTATTCATGTGTGTGTGTGTGTGTGTGTGTGTGTGCGTGTGTGTGTGTGTGTGTGTGCGACCAAGCGACCAGGAGAGTGACCCACACGAGGCTACCACACCAAAGGACCGAAAGGTACCACCCCAAAAGTTGCAAGAAAAAACGGTGGTAGTATGATCGGATGTAAATTAAAAGCAAGGTAAGGAGTAATATAACTCTGAACCTATATGTACACCTTGCTCTTCTGCAGCCATTCCTATTCTTGCCCACTATTCCATCCTTCATTCCTTATCCTGATATCAATTTTCTGCATGCAGCCTTATACATACTGTACATCTACAACAGCTAGCCTACATGCTCCATACATAATGTACACCCAACAGCTGGCATACACTTACACCTAGCTTTGCCACGCAACCAGGCAGTCGCAGACACGTTGTTGGGCGTTGTTAAAGAGTGATACACAGAAGGTGCAAAGGTGAAGAGAGCCAGGCGCCCTAGTCGTACCTGGATGTAGCCGCGCACGACTTGCACACCGAAGAAGGCAGCTCCGATGAAACTCGTGGTGGCACCCACGGACATTGCACTCACGCTCAGCACGGTGCCCACATTGACCAAACAGGAGGCCAGCAGCGCGGCCCCAATGACACGCTGCCAAGTCTGCAAAGGGTGTGTGTTAATGGGGGGGGGGAGTGTGTGCGTGTGCGTGCGTGCACATGTGCGTGTATTTACAATAACATAACCTACAAAAACATGACACTTACATCGGCACAGCACTAACATTGGCATAGCACTAACGCTGACTTGACACTTACACAACATGATGCCAACAGGTCACGTCAGCAGCACATGTATAACGTATGTGAGTTACCATTCAGTGCTGGAAATTAATGCTGAAATGGTGATCCTCGTGGGGTGCAGCCAGCCTACAACGGAGGTTGAGGCTGCATCTACTGTCTGCAACCCTGGGAGACAGCACCGCCTCCTCATTTACTCAGACATGTTCATACGAAAAGAACGTACGGATGGGTCTTCAGCTTGGTGTTGAACGACAGATTCTTTTCAGCATGGAGAGGACGCAGGCGGGAGGGAGCAGGTTCATACCCAGCCATCAATTTTGAGGTTTGTTGTGACAAATGTAGGGCTAGCGAGAGCCGTAGGCGCACAACACGTGCGGCCATATATTTAAAAGTTTCCCTGCTGAAACTTTCCACGGACGCACACCATACACACGTGCATACATTTGTACGTACATGGACTTTGCCGACCTAAACTGCAATCATGAACTTTTCCAGCAGCCCGACAAACCGCACACTTGAGGAATGTGCTGGTCATTGGCTTTAGACAGTGTCGCATTCAATTTTTTGAAACAGTGCAGAGAGTGTACGGTTGTGCAGGACGTGCAAACCCAGGTCTTTGCATGTGCTGTGTCATCCATACACAAGCAGGGAAACAATGCATCGTGCACTGCAAAACACGCAATGCAACGTGTGTGCACAACGCGCTTAAAAGTTTTCAGGATGGATGACCCACCCAAGGTCTAGCAGCTAATGCCGCCTTGCTCAAGCAGTCTCATGTCACAGCCCGAAACTGCTCTTATGTGTCTAACACCAAAGGAATCCATTCCCCCACCTCTCCTGCAACCTGCCAGGGTTGCGGAGGCAAGACGGGCACAGAATTACGACACCTGTGTCTCATGAAAGCGATTATAAACCATACATGACCACGCCCAGCGCATAATCATGACAAACAACAACACCATGACGCACGCACCTGCACGCGTGTGAGTGCCCGCTCTGAATGATTCCCTCACCTCTTCTGCAGCCTGCATACTCATGGAGGCAAAACAACACGTGACTATGACGCACGCACCTGCACGCGTGTGAGTGCCCGCTCCGTCTCCAAGGCTCGCACTCGTAGCTTCAAGTCACCACGCTCCAGTTTCTGCAGGCAGAGAATTGAGATGGTGCAGGTGTTAGACGTGATGGGGTGCTTTATGGCGGTAAAGGTGCTAAAAGATGGTGCATGCTATGAGATGGCGCAGGTTTTAGACGTGATGGGGTGCTTCATGACAGTGAAGGTGCTACAAGATGGTGCATGCTATGAGATGACGCAGGTGTTAGACGTGATGGGGTGCTTCATGGCGGTAAAGGTGCTAAAAGATGGTGCATGCTATGAGATGGCGCAGGTTTTAGACGTGATGGGGTGCTTCATGACGGTTAAGGTGCTACAAGATGGTGCATGCTATGAGATGGCGCAGGTTTTAGACGTGATGGGGTGCTTCATGACAGTGAAGGTGCTAAAAGATGGTGCATGCTCAGAAGTGAGAGACGCCTCATGACAGTTGGGGTGTTTTTAAATGGTGCAGTGTGTAGGAGTGAAGCGGCGCCTCATGAAGGTCAAGGACATTTGAGATGGTGCAATCATAGGTAAATAGGTACCCCTTATTGGTCGAGGTGCTTTGAGACTGAGCATTGTATTATATCAAAAGGAGTGAAGCGGCATTTCACGGATGTAAGGCACGATAATGATATGCATGATGCCATGATGATGCAACAGCTGTAGCACAACACCACGCAAAAAACACCGACGCATGAAAGCGGCTTCAAAGCACAACCTTTTAATCTGTGGAGCTCATTCACAGGGAAAGCAGGCTCAAAAAGCGAAGGTAGATGTGGGAAGAAACAGAAGAAAAAACGACGTCTTCTCTTATTTATTAAGTAGCAGGGGAGGAATAGTGCCTTGGCTGTTAAATGTACGCACCATTGTGGGCATGCACACATGGGCAGTGGTAATGAGACGACACCAACACTTACACACGCATAGACAAAAACACACATATCACACACATGCGCGCGCGCACACACACACACACACACACACACACACACACAAGTTCCTTACCTGCAAGGTAGAGGCCACCTCCTCGATCTTGTTGGGGTTCTTGAACAGGTTGGCCACTGCACGGTTCTGGTTTTGCAGGCCCTTCCCTAAAGCCTTCTGGAATCTTGAGACCTGCATACGCATGTGTGTCATGTGAACGTGAGCGTTTGCTGTAAAGAAAGAAGGCTAAGTAGGCACCGGTATTGACTCCCCACATGAATAAGAATAAGGAAGCCGATTAGGTGCCTGGTTCTGTGGAATGTGCACGTGTTAAAAAACTGGTATGGTGTATGGATTGTGCGCGTGTTGTGAACAGGTATGGTGTATGGATTGTGCGCGTGTTGTAAACAGGTATGGTGTATGGATTGTGCACGTGTTGTAAACATGCATGGTGCATGGATTGTGCGCGTGTTGTGAACTGGTATGGTGTATGGATTGTGCGCGTGTTGTGAACAGGTATGGTGTATGGATTGTGCGCGTATTGTAAACTGGTATGGTGCATGGATTGTGCGTGTATTCTAAACAGGTGTGGTGTATGGAATGTGCGCGTGATGTAAACAGGTATGGTGTACGGAATGTGCGCGTATTGTAAACTGGTATGGTGTATGGATTGTGCGCGTGTTGTGAACAGGTATGGTGGTAAGCAAGCGTAAACAGGCATGCCTGTGAACATGTATGTGCACATTCTCAGGGTTTTGATTTTTGGGGTTAGGGTTTAGATTCTAGAGTTTAACTAACCTCACTTCTAAACCCTATTCCTATACCGTAACCTTAAGAATGTGCAATTCATGTCCACGACCATACTTGGTATTAGGGTTTAACCTAAACCTTAAACTGCAACCTACATCGTTCTCTGGTGTTGCTATAAGCAACCGGTGCCTTCCAGGTAGCAAGGCACAAACACACATAGCAAAGCAGTCTGATGAGGGTTATAGGGCAAAGATAAAAATAATTTACTTTGCCACACACACACACACACACACACTTGTGGGGAGCCTTCCAGCAGCAAGTCGCGTGCATAGGGCGCAGCGATTTCACTGATGTCAAACCGGGCATCCAGACTTTTGCCGATGCCATCCAGCACAGTGAAGGAGCGCACGACAAAGGTGAAGGTGGCAGGAAACCTGTGCGTAGGCATGCGTGCGTGTGCGTGTATGTGTCGTGTTTTTGTTGCAAAATTAGGGTACAAAGCATTGAGGCACGAATCTGGAGGGACGTCTGCAAAGTCAACAAATGTGTGTGACGAATATGGATGAGCTAGGGAAGTGTTAGGGCATGTTTGTAGGTTCACGTGCATATTATTAAAGTCAGAAGCTAATGAGGTCAACAGGTGCGCGGCGGATGAGCCTGATCAGTGTTTGTGCATGTGGCAGGTCAGTGTGAGAAAGGGGGCAAGGACGACACAACGAGGGACGAAGGCAGCAAGTGTCGGGAGAAGTCACCTATCTGTAGGGTTGGCCAGAGCCATACATGGGTATGTGTGTAGGTATACATGGATATGTTTGTAGGTGAACTTGGATATGTATGTAGGTGCACATGGATATGTGTGTAGGTGTACATGCGGGATTTTAGAAGGGAAGTTACCATATTTTTGGGTCATACACAAGTGTAGGTACGGTTCTGGCCAGCCAAACTTATTTGAAGCACGCTCTGCTGCACATCTGCAGCAGGCTGAGATTGACACAAAGAGAAGCAGCGGGGAAGGGGCGTGGCCTTTGCCCAAAATACAGTTTGCTGCCTGCAGCAGGCTGAGATTGACACAAAGAGAAGCAGCGGGGAAGGGGCGTGGCCTTTGCCCAAAATACAGTTTGCTGCCTGCAGCAGGCTGAGATTGACACAAAGAGAAGCAGCGGGGAAGGGGCGTG
>Ga0307968_1004120_pt1 | contig 11916 bp, 12 predicted proteins | sample OrgLakmetagen650_FD_201834 | JGI IMG/M metagenome (GOLD analysis project Ga0307968, IMG submission 201834) | Saline water microbial communities from Organic Lake, Antarctica - #650 | ecosystem: Environmental > Aquatic > Non-marine Saline and Alkaline > Saline | place: Antarctica: Organic Lake... | reverse complement strand
TGGTAAAGGGTGTAGGTGTAGGTTGGGTCGGGGTGAGTGTGTGTATGTGATGTAGTATGTGGGTGTGGGCGTGGATGTGATTGAGTGGGTGAGTAAGTGAGTGAGTGAGGGATTAAGTGAGTGACTGAGTAGGGGATTGATGTGTGTGGGTGCGGATGTGAGTGAGTGAGTGAGGTGCGGGTGTGGCTAAGCACAAGCATGATTCCCTGTTTGTTTACTGTTGTTTTTCTTGCTTTTTCTTAGCAAGCATACTTTGCTGTGCCTCTCACCCACACGCTTGTTCGTTCTATTTGTATGTTTGGATGCAGCTGTAAGCATAACAAGAGTAAGGTCCTCCCCACAAACAGGCAAACAAAACCGGGCAAAACTGCGACAACTTTTTGACCAAGGATATTTCCCTCAATCCTTGGCCATTCTGCACCAAACAAAAAGCAATTAATTGTCTGTTACATACATTATTCAGGAGCCTGATAGCCCGAAATTGGGTACGGGTCTTTTCTTGTATGATATTTGTTTAACTGTTCGTTGGGAGGGTCTGAACAATACACATGAAACTCCACAGTCCTTAATACATTTCTGGTAAGACGCAGCCATTGCACAACTGATTGAAACAAGACGTGAAAAGTAGCCTCCAAATTACTAAATAGCCACTTACCAAGTACCAGGTGCACCCTAAAAGTCATCATTGAAGACGAAGTAAAAATGCATTTGAAATCTGGTGGGATGACAGGCTTGGTTAGTAGCTTAGGTAAGGTAAGGTAGGGGTACATCGCTAAATACGCCTCTAGGGCATCTGAGCGGAAACCTATAAAAAGCCTGCAACCAAAAACCTCGTAAAAAACTGAAAGTTTGTTGGTCAGTAGCTAACCAGCTCCTTGTCGACTGCTTTGCAATCATTGCATTTGCTATACATACATGAGTGATAAACAAATAGAGATGAGTGATACACAAAAAGATATGAGTGATAAACAAAAAGATATTGATACCAAGGCAGTGTAAACCATAAACAATAAACACTGATCCAGGAATACCACATCAAGCCTGTTGCACCTGTCAACTGATGTCAACTGATGTCAACCTGATGTCAACTGATGTCAACTGATGTCAACTGATGCACCTGTCAACCTGATTCCTGATGCACCTGTAACAATGCACAAGCCTGATGCACCTGTCAACAATGCACAATAATCCATTGCATCGTACCTTCCTTACGACCCGCGCACAATGCACAATATTTCATTGTAACTTACCTTCTTTACGCGTCTCTTTTACAGAGCACAATGATTTATTGCAACTTGCCTTCTTGACGCGTCCGTTCACAATGCACAATGATTAATTGCAACTTGCCTTCTTTACATACCCGCGCACAATGCACAATGGTTCATTGCAACTTGCCTTCCTTACGTACCCGCGCACAATGCACAATGATTCATTGCAGCTTGCCTTCTTTACGCGTCCGTGTACAATGCACAATGATTAATTACAACTTGCCTTCTTTACGAGCGCAGGACTCGCTATGCTTGATGCAGCTGCTGCACGACCTTGGAGCTGCTCAGGGCTGGCGTCTTGTTGTTGGCCACTGCAACCACCAATGGAGGGAAGACGCAAGCGCTAATGCAAGCCACGTGCGCATGTTGGCAGGCAGCTTAGGCCTGCAGTACTGCCAGGTGCGTAGCATGCGTGTGTCACTGATCATTTGCCCCTGCGACCCCCAGTTTCAGGCAAACCGGGGGCTCAAACACAAACTATGTGCGTAGATTGCGGGCAGCGTAGGCTTGCAGTGCTAGCAGGTGTGGCGTCACAGAGATGTGTGCAATCACGGGCGCGTTGAGGCAATTATTGAGCCAAATGTTAGTATGTTAGTATGTTAGTATGTCAGTATATTAGTATATTAGTATACTAGTATATTAGTATAATAATATATTAGTCTAGTATATTAATATTGCATTAGTAGTACACTGGAGGTTCTGGACCTTTTGACTCTTAAAACTGTACAGGTGTATCCATTTAATACTGCCATTATGAAAAAGCCTTCCTGCATGTAAGCATACAAGGACCCGCATGCACACCACAACTTGTGGTGTGTCATTGCTTGTTTCCTCCTATGCAGACTCGTTAAGTTGATTTCTGCTGTCTTATCTTGTCCTTAGATTCTTGTCACTGTGGTCTAATGCACGTGTACTACCCTAACAATCTTGCAGAGGGGTTATCTGAGACCAGAAATGGTACGGTTTTTGCATGCTCCCAGGGTATGGGCCCTGTAACTGGCACGTTTCAAGCTCAGCTCTGCTATGTAGATTTCAGTGCAGCTGAGCTTGAAACGTGCAAATTAGGGCCACCTGCCTCAGCAGCCGCGGCGTGAACCCTACTTTTTGAGAAGGGGTGTGCTGTATCTGACCAGCCAGCGCACCAAACTGAGTTATTTTTGGTGTTTTGAAGTCCTTGTAATAAATAAGATAATTGCAAAAACAATGGAGCAAAAAGGGCAAGTGTTTGGCGAGATATGCATATTAATGTGCCATTCCCCTTGGAAAGCACCCATCTAGGGTACAAGTGCACGGCGTGTGCTTGTATTCCTGTCATTCTGTATGCAGGGCGACTTGTCTAAATCTGAGCACATGCTCGGGTAGCTTATAAAGTCAGTATCAGTTCGAAGCTAGGTTGGGTCCAATTTGATGAAGTGACGTGTGAGTATTTCCACCTTTCATGCAAAATGGAGCATGTTTTGGCTTTTGCCCAGATAACCCCCTCTGACAATCTTCACAACATTTAGCCTACCCACCCAAATCTACCATTTACATGTCAAAGACCCTAACAATCTGCGCAACAGCTGACCTACCCGTCCAAATCTACCATTTATGTGTCTTACCCTCACAATCTGCACAACAGCTGGCCAGCCCACCCAAATCTACCATTTACGTGTCAAAGACCCTAACAATCTGCGCAACAGCTGTCCAACCCACCCAAATCTACCATTTATGCGTCTTACCCTCACAATCTGCGCAACAGTTGACCAGCCCACCCAAATCTACCATTTATGTGTCTTACCCTCACAATTTGCGCAACAGCTGGCCAGCCCACCCAAATCTACCATTTATGCGTCTTACCCTCACAATCTGCGCAACAGCTGGCCAGCCCACCCAAATCTACCCAACTATTTCCCCAAGCTAAACACCTTTGCTTTCTGAACAATCATTGAACGATTGGTCATGTCTTCCATCATCCTGCACCCTAGATGGTAGAATGCTTTCTGAACAATCATTGAACGATTGGTCGTGTCCTCCATCATCCCGCACCTAGATGGTAGAACAGTCTGCTAAGAGTTCCGCTCCCTCTTCCTTGGCTCATGTGGAAGTGCAAAACCGATCTTGCTTTGCACTATTCTTGTCCTTAATATTCTCTACAGAGAGAGATGAGAGATGAAACCTTTGAATCCCTCCTTCCCTGAAGTCCAACCCTTCGCCCTCGTTGCCATTTGCGTACAACAATTCCAACCTTCACATCACCACTTGCATATACTTTTTATTTCCTTTGCAGAGTGTGGCTCCAGACCCAAACCTGATACGCACCGAGGCGGGTGCCCGTCAGTGGCGATACAGCGCGCTCACACGCATGGCTGCTGCAACGGGCTGCACTTCTGTGGTGTGTAGCACAGCTTTATTCTTCTTTACCCTGTCACCTATGCAATACGCCTCTCATGTTTATGTAGCTGCACGCATGGCTGCTGCAACGGGCTGCACGTCTGTGGTGTGTAACACAGTTTTTTTCTTCTGTACCCTGTCACCTGTGCAATACGCCTCTCATGTTTATGAAGCTGCACGCATGGCTGCTGCAACGGGCTGCACTTCTGTGGTGCGTAACACAGCTTTGTTTTTCTGTACCCTGTCACCTGTGCAATATGCCTCTCATGTTTATGTAGCTGCACGCATGGCTGCTGCAACGGGCTGCACTTCTGTGGTGTGTAGCACAGCTTTATTCTTCTGTGCCTTGTCACCTGTGTAATACGCCTCTCATGTTTATGAAGCTGCACGCATGGCTGCTGCAACGGGCTGCACTTCTGTGGTGTGTAACACAGTTTTATTCTTCTTTGCCCTGTCACCTGTGTAATACGCCTCTCATGTTTATGAAGCTGCACGCATGGTTGCTGCAACGGGCTGCACTTCTGTGGTGTGTAACACAGCTTTATTCTTCTGTATTTTGTCACCTGTGCAATATGCCTCTTATGTGTATGTAGCTGCACGCATGGCTGCTGCAACGGGCTGCACTTCTGTGGTGTGTAACACAGTTTTCTTCTTCTGTGCCCTGGCACCTGTGTAATATGCCGCTCATGTTTATGTAGCTGCACGCATGGCTGCTGCAACGGGCTGCATTTCTGTGGTGTGTGACATCTTCTCAGAATCTGTTGTGCCCTCATCATCTATTTAACACGCTTCTCATGTTTATGTAGCTGCACGTACGACTGCTGCGACAAGCTGTACTTCCTATGCTAGTAGTATGCCTGAAAGAGGTCCCTGAGTTGTCCGATTGCCGTCTTCTTGTCAGAAAATACATGTGTAGGGATGGCCAGAACCGTATATATACTCCGTATATAACCTTATATTTGATGATTTCCCTGCCATGAATACCGTATATATACCGTATATATATGGTTCTGGCCAACCCTATACATGTGTTGTGAGTGACTTGACTTTGGCTGCACACGTGGCGGCCACTGCAAGGTGCATGGTACAAAAAAATCAGAGGAGAAGAAGGTTTTCCGGGTCTAAGATCCTATCCCCGTATATGTTACATGTTACAGAATAGGAGCCACAAGCTGCCAAATGGACCTCTGTTTCAATCAGAGCTGCGCTTCCATCTGTGTATAGCGTCCTGCATGATGTTGTTGCTTTGTCAGGCACCTTTGGCTCAGTACATTGTCTTCCTTGAGCTCCTGCAGCTGCAAGCACAGCTGCCACTCAAGCCTCCACACTCCACACGACATGTCGTTCCTCAACGCTCACTCGTGCACTTTCTTCTGTGCATCGCATTCTGAGTACTGTATTTAAAAAAGGTGCACAACAACTGTCACGCCTATACCTTTCTGTGCTTGTTTCGCTCTTTGCACTTAGATAAGCGTCTGTTGCACGTCAAGTCCTTTGAGGTTCTGCCACGTGCTATGCTGCGTAAGACGTTTGTTGCCCGTCAACTTTTTAGACTCTGCCACATGCTATGCTACACAGTTAGCGCCACACTGCTTGTGTACATTCTCCTCCTGTGTCGTGTTATGTATTATATATTTTTCCGCGCATACCTAGGCTGCATAGATACAATCATCTGTCTGACTGCATACACAAATGTCCCATCATACTCAATAACAACTCCCTGCGACTTCCATACTTAGTAGGCTTCAAATTTGCATATAATCCGGTGGCATGCTTCTTACCAGCGTAGTGACTTTGTAGATGACCAATTAGGAAGTCACTTCCCATGCGTTTGAACTCTCCAAGTTGCAGGCCATGCGCGTGCAGATATTCTGCCAGGTGCTACTTTTTTGTGCGTATTAACATTGGACTGCATTCTTCTGTGATTAAAACCACGCAGGTCACTGGCCACACTGCGAGCGACCGTGCAGAGACACTGGTGCTGAACTTGCTGCGAGGGGCAGGCATGACCGGCATGCAGGTAATTTAAGGGAAAACGCTGCAGTGATGACGCAAGGGAAAAAGATTCAGTGATGGCGCACAGAAAAAGGTTCCAGTGATGGCGTAAGGGAAAAGGTTCCAGTGGTGGTGCAAGGAAAAAACGCTGCAGTGGTGACGTAAGGGAAAATGTTTCAATGGTGGCGCAAGGGAAAAGGTTCCAGTGGTGGCGCAAGGGAAAAGGCTGCAGTGGTGGCGTAAGGGAAAAGGTTCCAGTGGTGGCGCAAGGAAAAAACGCTGCAGTGAAGACGTAAGGGAAAATGTTTCAATGGTGGCGCAAGGGAAAAGGTTCCAGTGGTGGCGCAAGGGAAATTGTTTCAGTGGTGGCGCAAGGGAAAAGGTTCCAGTGGTGGCGCAAGGAAAAAACGCTGCGGTGATGACGTAAGGAAAAAGGTTTCAGTGGTGGCGCAAGGGAAAAGACTGCAGTGATGACGTAAGGGAAATTGTTTCAGTGATGGCGTAAGGGAAAAGGTTCCAGTGGTGGCGCAAGGAAAAAACGCTGCAGTGATGACGTAAGGGAAAAGGTTGCAGTGATGGCGCAAGGGAAAAGGCTGCAATGATGACACTAAGGAAAAGGATGCAGTGATGGCGCAAGGAGAAACGCTGCAGTGATAACGTAAGGGAAAAGGTTTCAGTGGTGGCGCAAGGGAAAAGGCTGCAATGATGACTGACACAAGGAAAAGGATGCAGTGATGGCGCAAGGGAAAAGGCTCCAGTAATGGCGCACATAACGTGACCTCATGCTGCGGGTGTTTCAGGCAGGAGAGAAGCAGAAACAAAGAAGGGCTGCTCTAGTGGTGATTGTGATTAAGGCAATAGAAAGGGTGTCGGATAAAAACAGGTGTGCAAGTAGTGCAAGTGTAAGGTTGCCAAGGTAATAGGCAGGCAGACATCACGCATGTCAGGTAGGCAAGGCAAACAGTAAAAAGTCTACGCTGAAACGAAGCAGCGTGCAAAGGCTTCACACTAGCTGTTGCAGTTGCCAGGCCTTTTCGAAAATTGCTACAAAACTCATCAAGTTTTGTTTTTTCGTATGCAGACACAAAATTATGCACAAGACTGCTTATCAATGGTGCCAATCGCGACTCTGGCATGATTTCATATGTGAATTGCATGGAATTGTTTACTTCAGCAGTCTACTTCTGCCAAGAATATAGCCTTCATTTCCTACCTATACGAATTGCAAAGCAGCTTGCCAGCCCAGGCACGCATGTTTTAAAATATGCCATTGCATGTTAACCAGTACCACCATCATGCCTGCCTCACTTGTTGCATTACACATTCACGTCCCACCGCAGCTCTTATTTCCAACGTTACACGTTCACTATACAATACGATACACCACAAAATGCAGCTGCAAGCCTAGGGGTGGAAACGGCCTTCTGCCACTGCTAATGATTTAATATCTCAGACCACAAATGCAGTCACTTGGCGTGTGTCTCTTGCAGTTCTGCGCATTCATCGCAGCATGCCATTTCTGCGCATTCACCACACCAAAATACGTGCATGCAGGCCTTAGGGTGGATACGCCCGCTTGCTACTGCAGAGCCTTTAGGGTGGACATAGCATGCAGGCCTTAGGAAGGACACGCCCGCTTGCTACTGCAGAGCCTTTAGGGTGGACATAGCATGCAGGCCTTAGGGTTGACACGCCTCCTTGCCACACCCCCTTGCCACACCAAATTACGTGCATGCAGGCTTTGGGGTGGACACGCCCGCTTGCTACTGCAGAGCCTTTAGCACCTGAGCTCAGGCCACAAGCACACCACCAAACAAGCCGTGACACCGAGACCGCCCAGGCTTCTGACCCTCTTAAGCCTCCCTACGTAGACCAACGCAGGGACCACCCGTGCCCTAACGCATACAGCAAGGAGCAGGGTTTGGGGGTGGGGGTGCGTGTGCGGGTGTCAGTACCCTCGGACGAAGGGGACGAGGGGGCTAGCACTGAAGTGATTGTTGAAGGAGAGGCAGGGGAGCTACGTCTCGGTTTGGGAGGGGCAGCAGTGGCAGCAGGAACAAGTCCACCAAGTGAAGCTGTGATCGAAAGTGTAGGAGCTGTGGGCACAACAAAGGGCGGTGCAGCAGTAGGAGCAGCAGCAGGGTTGGTAGGGGCAGCAGGTCTGCGGCTTGTGCGGCCTCTGTTGTGCATGTCCCGTCTAGAGACGGCAAGCTACTGTGCAAAATATGGACTGCATGTTTGGGAGGACACCACAAATGCCGACATCCACACCGCACGTCGCAACCGTGTACGAATTCAGGTTAGATGTTTGTACTTGCGAAGGTGTGCGTTTTATGTCCTGGCATGCTGCACAAACCAGATTTTCCTTTGTAAGATTAAATAGTTTCCTACGCTTTGCTGGTTGCTGGTATCTGGATTTGTAAGTTGCAATGACAACATGTCCTGGTATTGATGGAGGTACACAGAACAAAGTTTGTTCACCCTACTTCCATTAAAATACAAACGTCCAATCTTGGGTTGTCTGAACATGTTTATTGTTTATTGAATCAAAGCATGCAAGGCCTTCCTCAAACTACAAACTGCACGCAGCTGCTCCCAAAGCTGCGGGCCCAGTTTGGGCCTGAAGTGGAGTTCACGTTGTCGCAACGTGCAGAGGAACTCGCCCAGGTACGTTGACGATGCAATTTGTCAGTATCTCTGCAGTGCCTCCTGCACTAACGGGCCTGTTATTGTCGCAAGGTGACGATGTAGTTTTTTGGTATTTCTGCGGTACCTCCTGCACTTATGGGCCTCTTTTATCGCAAGTTGGCGATGCAACTTGTCCGCAACTCTGCCTTGCCTTATGCACTCATGGGCCTGTTATTGTTGCAAGGTGACGATGTAGTTTTTTAGTATCTCTGCGGTGCCTCCTGCACTCATGGGCCTCTTTTATCGCAAGTTGGCGATTCAACTTGTCCGCATCTCTGCCTTGCCTTATGCACTCATGGGCCTGTTATTGTTGCAAGGTGACGATGTAATTTTTTGGTATTTCTGCGGTGCCTCCTGCACATATGGGCCTCTTTTATTGCAAGTTGGCGATGCAATTTGTCCGCATCTCTGCCTTGCCTTATGCACTCATGGGCCAGTTTTTGTCGCAAGGTGGCGATGCAGTTTATTCGAATCTCTGCGGTGCCTCCTGCAATCTTGCTCCTGCCTGTATTGACTATCTTTGGCGTTCGCTGGCTTTCTTTTTGCTGCCTCTTTTTTCCTTGACTTATACTCATCCTTGATCATATCATTTTGTTTTGCTTTGCTTTGCCCCAGGATCTGTCTCTTCTTGAGCACCAAGCTAGCCAGCTCATGCGTGAGGCCATGGATGCTGCAGCCTTAAGCACAGCTGGTGGTGCTGGTGTTGCCTGCAAAGGTGCAGCTACTCATTCTTCTGTTGGCACCCAAGCAGCAATGCGTAGCAGTAGAAAAAACAACACAGGAGGCCATCAAGGCGCAGCCATTGGTGCATTGAGCAGGTGAACAGTTCTGGATGTGAAGTTGCAACTTGCAACGCTGTCTCACTGTGTGACAATGTGACATTACAATTCATACCTATCTACGGCGACTAGGTGCCTCTGATAATTACATTTCACAATACTGCTGGAGTGATTAACATCCTGTTTCCACGCCCCCCCCTTTTTTACGCTGCGATCATAAATTGAACGTTGTTTGAGCCCCTGAGTACTCCCAGTATTTGCTTACTTCTTACTCCACATACCCAATAATACGAGTGCACGCAATAAATATGAGCGCACGCACGTGTACAAATTTACATAGAGCGGTATGCTGATGAAACGCTCTTGCCAAACACGCACAGGAGTGTGCTGCGCACTGCACCTCTGGCGCTCCGGCGCCGTGTCGTGAAGCAGTGGCTAGACCGGCTGCCAGGCATGCAAGGGCGTGTTAACTTCACAAAGGTGGAGGCTGTGCTCAACCTGCTGTATGCTCCCAACCACTCCATGACCCAGACCCTGGCCCAGATCCCTACTCCCATCCAGCCTTCTCTAGAGCCTCATTTGCAGCCTCAGCAGCGGGCTGCTGTGCAAGGAGGGCACACTCCGTTACCATTGAGGAGCGCAAGCAAGGAAGCAATGCACGAGTCCGGCAGGGAGAGTCAGATAGGTTTGAAATTGCTACAAGAAAGGGGGCCAGCGATCAGTGCAGATCAGTGTGCGGCGTTCGGAGCAACAGATGCTGAGCGACGGAGGATGAGGAAGCAGGCTGCCAAGGAAAGAGGGACGATTGCCGTGGCTGCCTTTGTACGGGGGGATTTAATTGACATAGATCATTTGCGTTGATGTGCTGCACTTATAAATGAAGGTCAGCCAGGAGGCGTCCAGGATCATAACTTTTTGGCGGCACGTGTCAATCCCGATATAAATTATATATTCCTGGCGTCGAGAGCTATCGATTGATATATAAATGAGTCAATTCTGGGGGGTGGGGGGTGGGTGGGGTCATCTAGTTTTTTTGGGCGGTTCTGGAATTTTTTTGAGGGGGTCCCCAGAAATTTTCTGGGCTACTCCCACGCAATTTTTATAATATTTTTGGGATCCTCAGCTCAAGCCCAGTCGAATGGCACCATTGTTGGGTGATTTGATTAAAGGGGGGGGTCTGGGTGCCTGGTCATAAAAATGCATGGAATGTCCCTAAGTAGGCCGTGGGGGTGTGTTCAGGCAAATTACCAGCAATTGATTCCAAACTTGCAGTTTACACATTGCATTATGCATAAGTTGCATGACTGAAGTAAAAAAGCGCTTTGGCAAAGGTTTTGGTTGGATTTGTGCACTAAACAGGTGGTCAGTGCAAGAGTGTGTGTATATCAGTTTTTGCCCTACAACTCTTCACGCATTAAAATGTTTGACACGAGAACTGTGCAGGCAGATAGCTGTTTGAATTCTAAGCAGATTGACACCTTTTTTATTAGTGTGGGTGGTCATTTGGGGCCATAGGCCCAAAGTTTGGACGTGCCTGTCTACGATTTTTTTTAACGCCTCCTGGGTCAGCAATAAAAAATGCTGAGAAAGCAAAGGTCCACTAGAGTAGAATTGAGCTTTCAATTCGAGTTCCAATACCTAAGTTTAATTTGGGTTACAAAGGCCTCTCCAGCCTGGCATGGCTGCTCAACCTGTCGGTCCCAACAAATAAGGTAAGGTAAGGTCCCAACAAATAAATCAATCAAAAACAGCTGCACCTAAAAATTTGTAAACTTCTGAGTTATGTTGATGAACAAAACCTTTGATATGATCACCTTCAGAAATATTCTCAAATAAATAGATGAACTGGTAATGTAAATGTTCGGTACCGATACAAGAAAATATAGTTTCTCATCTTGAATATAATCCCCATTTTCACACAAATTGCAAACATGTGCACTCCTGTCCGGACTCCTGCCATATAAACCAGTTTCACACTTCAACCCATGTCCTCGAATCCTGAACCGAGCTACGTTCCTCATGACAGCTGCACCTAAAAATTTGTAAACTTCTGAGTTATGTTGAAAAACAAAACCTTTGATATCACCTTCAGAAATATTCTCAAATAAATGGAAGAACTGTTAATGTAAATGTTCGGTACCAATACAAGAAAATATAACGTGTTTCTCATCTTGAATATAATCCCCGTTTTCACACAAATTGCAAACATGTGCACTCCTGTCCGGACTCCTGCCATATAAACCAGTTTCACACGTCAACCCATGTCCTCGAATCCTGAACCGAGCTACGTTCCTCATGACACTTTTGCTCAGAGCCATCTTCAATTACTCCGGCAAGACAAATGGTGCACGTGCATCAGAAACCGGTCTCTCAGGCAAAGCAAACCAGTTGTGATAAGCCACAGACTTTTTTAAACAAGAGCAAGGGTCTTGACCATGTGCCTCTCTCCAAACTGCCTGATGCCTGAATCTCAAGTCTATGTGCAAGTTATAAATATTCAGCTTCCTGCATTGTAATAAGTCACTTCTGTATACAGTGCCATTCTGCAAATCACCTGTCACGCCCAATTGTTGGCAGTGACGATTCGTGTGATTTGGTTAGTTGTTTTTTCAGTTGAGGTTATTTTGCCATGTCTCGTGCAATAAACTGGCGAAGCCAGTTTGCCTAAAAAAAAAACCTAGTAGGTAAAAAAATTAAAAAAATAGAGCCACTGTACTCGTTGCAGTGGCTCTCTCAATTTTTGTCGGGTCTGGCGACCTGTGTTGGTTATGCATGGTTATCAGGAGACCAGCCTCGCCGTCTCCTCTTCACGT
>Ga0307968_1004117_pt1 | contig 11924 bp, 9 predicted proteins | sample OrgLakmetagen650_FD_201834 | JGI IMG/M metagenome (GOLD analysis project Ga0307968, IMG submission 201834) | Saline water microbial communities from Organic Lake, Antarctica - #650 | ecosystem: Environmental > Aquatic > Non-marine Saline and Alkaline > Saline | place: Antarctica: Organic Lake... | reverse complement strand
ACACGCACGTCTCCCGCATATACGTCCCTTTTCCTCAGGAGGCAGTGGGCGCACACAAGAGAGGGTGATGGCTGTTTCAGGTGCGCTGCTGCTTTTGACATCAGAGTGACTCCTTGATCTTTGACACTGACTCACACACCCCCCCTTTGAGTGGCGGGGGGGAGACATTCGCCAAACACACCACCGATGTGGTCTGCCACCTTTTCTTCCTTTTGTGGTCGGCAAGGCTTGTCACGCTACAGACTTTTGTGGTTAGCAAGGCTTGTCACGCTACAGACTTTTGTGGTTAGCAAGGCTTATCACGCTACAGACGTTTGTGGTCGGCAAGGCTTATCACGCTACAGACTTGTGAATTTACAAGCTACAAGCCGGTCACAGGTTGCACATGCAAGGCAGGTGTTGTGAGCAAGACGCACGCTCAGCTGTCGTCAAAGCAATGTGCTGTCATGTGCCTGTGGTGCTTTGTGGTGTTGACAGGGAGCATGCCGCCATTGTGTGTTTTAATGAAGCACCCGTGTTGTTCAAGCAAGGCACACATTATGTTCAAGCAAGGCACACTTTTTGTCTAAGCAAGGCACACGTCATTTTCAAGCAAGGCACACGTCATGTTCAAGCAAGGCACACATTATGTTCAAGCAAGGCACACGTTATGTTTAAGCAAGGCACCCGTGTTGTTCAAGCAAGGCACACATTATGTTCAAGCAAGGCACACGTTATGTTTAAGCAAGGCACACGTCATGTTCAAGCAAGGCACACATTATGTTCAAGCAAGGCACACGTTATGTTTAAGCAAGGCACACGTCATGTTCAAGCAAGGCGCACATTATGTTTAAGCAAGGCACACGTTATGTTTAAGCAAGGCACACTTAATATTTAAGCAAGCAGGAGGCCCAATAAAGAAATGTTGTGTACACCATGCCCTAAAACTGGTCAGGACCCCCCTGACCCACCCACCCACCCCTAGACCCCCCATGCAGTAACCTTATATGGACAAAAAGGGTACCAATCTGCTCCTTTTTCTAATAGGCATCCATATGCATACTCATCAAGACCTGAAGCTGAAGTGTTGCAGAGTTATGCGGCAAAAACTGAGATACGGACGCCCATGCATGCGTGACCTACCAGGCACCCAGAACTGGCTTGCACAGAGCCTCATTTCTTCATAACTCCACTGACTATCTCATGCTGGCACAATCCTGTAAGTTTGGGGTAAAATGTTGCTTCATTAGCTTGACTCACCCTGCGGTCTGCACCCGAGCGTGTGTGCCTCTGACTTTTGGACATGTCCGCAGCCCCCCCCCCCTTTAACCCAATGCACCCCAAAAGGGTGTCATTCGACGGGGCTTGTGCTGAGGATTCCGATGATATGTTTACAATTCCGTGGAAATGCCTCAGTAAAATTCCGCAGGGGGGTTCCCAAAAACTGAAAACCGGTTAAAATTGCCCTCGACACCTCCCCGTCGGATCGGACTCATTTATATATCAATCAATAGCTTTTAATCACAGGATTCCGAATATGTAATTATTAATTCAATTGACCCTGGTGTTCCAAAAGTTGTGTTTTTCTGGGCCTCCTGGAGCAAGGCACACTATATGTTCAAGCAAGGCACACTATTTGTTCAAGCAAGGTCGTCTTATTACCGTACTTTGTTCAAAACAAAGTAACGGTGATGGGCCATACCATACTGCATCCTTAACTAGGTAAAAAATTCCACACTGCATCCTTGCACGAGGTGTAAAAAAAAGCGCTCCCTTCCATACTTTATGTATAAACAAGTGTGCTGCCCTACGTCCACACTGCATTCTTAAATAAGGCGTGCTGTCCTATGTCCACACTGCGTTCTTAAATAAAGTGTGTTGTCCTATGACCATACTGAACATGCACCGTTTGTGTGACAAGCCACACATACGAGCCATAACAAACTTTGAGGGGTGGGTTTGACGCATGTTCATACCACACACACACACACACACACACACACACACACACACACACACACACACACACACACCGTATGAGTCCACCCACACTTGTTCAGGTGGTGGAGCCTCCTTTTCTAATAACAGTAGCAGCCCAGTCATGAGTACGCTTCACATGGAAGAGGACAATGGCAATGGAGGTGTGTATGTGTGTGTGTTTGTGTGTGTGTGCCACGAGTGTGCGCCTACGTCTATTTGTGAATGTGTGCTTACCGTTTGTGTGTGTGTGTGTTTATGTGTGTAAGCATGTTTGTTTCTGTATGTGTGTTTGTGTGTGTATGTCTGTCTGCGTGTGTGTGTATGTGTGTGATTGTTTGCACCAGAGAGAGTTGAACCCGAGGGTAACCTTGAGGTTCCCAATTAGTGCCCTTTTTTAATCTTTAGTGGTTGAGGTCAGCATACAATTGTGCGTCGTACAAGTACACACATCCATATACATACACTAGCCCAAGCACACACACACACATACACACATACACATGCAGGTTTGCAATCTCGATCAAACACACACAAAGCACCCATGCAAATGTGCTCATGTGCAAGTCGCAGGTTTCTTAAGCACGCAAGGGAGTGCTCCTCAGAGCAGCAGCTGGGTTGGCTGCGGACTTTCACCTCAGAGGATCCAAACTGGTAGGTTTCACCCTGGTAGGTTTAACTGGTAGGTTTTAACTGGTAGGTTTAACTGGTAGGTTTAACTGGTAGGTTTAACTGGTAGGTTTAACTGGTAGGTTTAACTGGTAGGTTTTAACTGGTAGGTTTAACTGGTAGGTTTAACTGGTAGGTTTAACTGGTAGGTTTAACTGATAGGTTTAACTGGTAGGTTTAACTGGTAGGTTTAACTGGTAGGTTGGCATGGGTCTAGGTAGGCCACCCCTCCCGCCCACTTCCTGACAATTCATGTCATTACTCCTGACATACGTGCATACCTAAATATGCACTTACGCATTTAAACACATATTCACACTCTCACAAACACGCGCACAAAAACACACACACACACGCACGCACGCACGCTCACACACACACACACACACACACACACACACACACACACACACACACACACACACACACACACACACACACACACACACAGGGAGCAGCAGCTGGCAGCAGCAGCGGCGACGGAGCCCTGCAGAGGTGGACCCCAGCAGCAGTAATCACAAGCGTGGAGACCATCAAGTATGGAATGGCTTCCCCAACAGCAGGGATGGCATGTGTTCTTCCAGCTTCCCTGACAACAAGGAAGCGGTGTGCGCAACCACAGGGCTGTGCGCTTCCAGCCTGCGCAGCAGCAAAGAAGGCAGATGCGGACTGAGTAGCCAATGTGTAGGTCTAGGAAGGGTGCCCTCCCAGTTGTCATTGCAGCTGGCCTCTAGTACAGCACAGCGGTCGGCTCCAAGAAGCTGACATGCGGGTTTGTGTCTGTGTGTCGTAGTGTCAAAGTCAAGCGTGGAAAAGCTAGTTGTTCGATGCAGGCGTGGAGTTGTGCGTGAGTAGTCGTAATTGTGCCGACAAGCTGACGGAACTTAGTGTGTAGTATGCCTGTGAAGCTAGTTGTTCGATGCGAGTGTGGAGTTAAGTGGGTCAAGTGTAACCGTGCTGACAAGCTGACGGCTTGGTGCAGTGTAGCTGGCGTTTCATTTCTTCAATTTTAGATACAAATTTTTCGTGGCAGCCTTGCAGCTTTGGAATTGGGCATAGAGGTGTAAAACGAGACAAGGGTTTTGTCACGCTCGCTTAGCACTTGGCTGGATATATGTGGCTCAATGAGTATACCTAGCGGGCAGTGGTAATTACACTACCTATTTTCCACCTAATAGCTCAAGCCGTAACAACACTACCTGTTGTCCACCTAATAGGGTTACGAGGGTTACAAGGATGGCCTACAGCCCGAGTCTCTGGCTGATGGACCTGTTGCCCACCTAATAGCTCAAGCCGTTCAAACGACACACTACCTGTTGCCCACCTAATAGCTCAAGCCGTAACAACACTACCTGTTGCCCACCTAATAGCTCAAGCCGTTCAAAGCTGGAATTAGTCAATGGTTGAGGTCACGAGCTCTAGGTCCAATCCAGATAGTGATTTGATGCCAATGCACCATTTGTTGGTTCTCGTATGGGCAGCGTGGCAAAAATACTTAGCAACATGTTTTTATAGGAGCTGTAACGTTTATAACGACTTCAGGCCAATGAGTCTGCTTGTCCTAATTAAATGCAGGAACTTTTTGCTGCTGCCTGCGTACTTTTTCTTTTCTTTTCAATGAGGATCAAGAGGGTTGCAGTTTTTTGAGTTGGCGTATTACATAGGTTAAAGGTAGATAACAAACTCCTTACTTCGTGGTGCGTTGAAATGAACTGAAAGTTGATAAATAAAAGGGAGCAAGAGAAGGGAGCAAGAAGGCTGAAATCATTGGTGAGAGTCAGTAATGGAAGTACAGGAAGGGCACATCTGATACGGACAAGTTATCAGCATTCTAAGAAAAATGCATACTATGGAGCTTGGAAGCAAGTTTCTTGACTCTCTGAGAACAAGACCCAAGTCCTTGAGAGGTTCTTTTGTGTGAGTATTGTAGATGGTGCCGTCCACTCCCAATAGGATGGTGTGGAGGGCAGTGGAGTGAAATGTAGCATAGCGGCCAAAATGGTTTACCTGGAGATTGCGTGATAAGTTAAGTGTACTTTACTTATGTTTGTTATATGGAGGCTACTTGAGGAAGGAAGCTGCTGGTCAGGCAGTGAAAAACCACTCCCCAAATTAAATAAGGAAAAGGAGCCACTTTGGTACCAGGTACCGTAAAACCCCTCCACCAATAGAGTAAGAAAAGGATCGCATCGCATCTGCCTAAAATAACCAAGAGGCAACCTCTACCTTCCTCTACTAAACCTGGGCATCCCACTGGACAAAGTGCACCAACTAGCTCCTGCACTACACTGCCATGCAAGAAAAAGCTTGAACAAGACCATAAAAACAAGACACAAAAACATTTCAACAACGACAACAGTGATTATACCTGATTGATGGGTTACTGGTGGAGCGGCTGGCTTCAAGAAGGCTAGGTGCAGACCGGATTGCATGGCTGACAAGCCGCCGGATCCTCATCAGTCTCCGTTGCTTCTCTTTTTTTCGATTTTTGGTGGAACTCTGGCTATTGTGAGCACTAGATAAGAGCCTAGTGCACGCTGGTGTTTTGCAGCGTAGACTTTTACTTTTTACCAAAAGGCAACCACTACCTTCCAAGAGGGGGGCGGCTGACCCCCAAAATGGGGGTGCTTTTCAAATGTTCCCAGAGTTGCGTGCCCCGAGTTGCTACAGTCAGACTTGGTTCCAAATGGTATCCATAACAGTTGAGTTCTATGCTACAGTTTGCTGTAGGCTTTGTCATTACAACAAGCTGCCGTGGAGGGAGATCAAAACCAAAAATGGGCTGCAGGCCCTCACAAAAGCAAAACAACGCAAGTGCCAAGTCCGTGAGCTTACAACTGTTCAGCCAGCAAGGCCTCTGCAACGCCCGGCTACCAAGGCTACAACCAAAAATGGGCTGCAGGCCCTCAAAAAAGCAACACAACGCAAAGAAGCAAGCGGCAAGTCCATAAGTCAGATCCAAGCGAGCTCATATGGGAACACCTACAAGTCAAAGCACAAGCTGAGGGGGGGGGCGGGAAAAACAACCCGAGCAAAAACAAGGCATAAAAAGAATGCCTAAAACAAGAGTACACAGCACTTTGTGCAAAGTGCTTGCCAGATCTCAACCTACGCTCACTACGCAAGAACTCCAGTTCTACAGCTGAAGCAGAGAACTGATGATTTTCAGTGTAGCAAATTGGGGCACTTATGTCTTATCAGCCGCGGCAGAACCCTACTTTTCAGGTACCCGTGTGCTGGATCTGACAACCCGCTGCAAGAAACCACATGACATTAGGTGGTATGGAGTTTTTGTAATGTAAAGTACATTGCACAAGAAATCGAGTGGAACAGTGAAGTAGTTGATGATGCAGCTAAACATATGCTGTTCTCCAATAGAAAGCCACCAAAATAGGGTCTGGGTGGTCAGGGTGAGCTTTAACCCCTGTCAATTTGCGCACACATTAAATTAGAAAGAGATATATAAGCACATCCTCGTGCAGCTTATATTGCAGGCTTGTATTTAAAGCAAGAATGGTGTCAACCAGCTGAGGGGGCAATGAATGCTGGCTTCTGAATGCATAACAAAGGAACATTTTTGACATATTCCCAGTACCCCCCCTTTGCTACTTTCTTACTGCTCCCAAACTGGATGGAAAACAGCACCAACGCTTTTCACTAAACCTGCACTGAAAACAAGGATATTTGCACTATTTTTGGAATATATTAAAGAGGAAAAAGTGCTACAGCCACTCCTTTACCAGCAAAGCAAAACACCACTCCAGCCAAAAGCAACATGGGGCATCTTAGTAGTCTGGAACAAAGCTGCCAGGGAGCAAATTATTACACCCATCTTGGTTAAACAAAGCCCCATCACCAACAGCAATTTAAAATTTTAAACGCAAGCATTAAACCACCAACTGAAAGGATACTGCCAAGAATGACAAAAATATGTAGACTCCCCAAAGACTCAATAAACGGTTATAAATACAATATTGTACAAATATTGCAACATAAGCGATACATTTCACAGTCAGGTTCTCTCCCATCTTGTACAACAAAGGCGCTTGCTAGAACTCAAGGCCCCTAACTGGAATGAATGGGCCTTCACACATGGGAGTTGTATCACAAACAAAGAAAATGGATCCCAGTCAACTGGAGCTGGAGTCCACCACCCTCAATCCAACAAAATCACCACATAGTTTCTGGAGGGACAAGCGTCAACAAAACCATAAACAGAGCCGAGCTAGCAGGAGTTGTTGCTGCTTTGATAAATGAACGCATCCATATTGCGACAGATATTGCTGGCGCACTGTGGCAAAAAAGAAATAAGAAATAGCATCCTCTTTCCTTAACCGCATGAAATGGCATAAACGTGCAAAATTCCTAGAAATTATCGTACACTACACCCAGCTATTTAAAGACACCATCCATCTCTACAAAATTTGAGCACATGCTGGCATCCTAGGGAATGAGTGCGCTTAGCTCAGTAAACTGCACAATGCTCAGCCAGATGGTTGAGTAAACTTCCCAGCCCTGGGGAGGAGAGGCGCGGCAGCCGACTAGAGTGTGTGTGGTATAGTATACGTCAGTGGTCAAGTCGGACTTGAGAAACAGCAGAGAAAGAGAGAGAGATTATCAGGAGAATTGCAGTCTGTAGTGCAGTTCCCAGCCTTTGCTCGAGAGAGACTCGACCCTGGCTTAAAACCATTCTTCAATACACCTGGCTCCGCCAGCTTATTGCACGAGACAAGGCAAAACAACCTCAACTGAAAAACCAACTAACCAAATCACACGAATCGTCACTGCCAACAATTGGGCGTGACAGCGCTGATGCCGTAGCAAAGTGCTCTGCGGAAACTTAAAGTGGCAATGACATCCACATCCTGGAAAACCCTCCTCCAGCTTACCTACTAGTAGATACTCTAAACACCTGCCAACCAGGGTTAGACAGGCTCTTCATTTTCTCAGATCTCGATGCTGTAAAAGCACACATGCACGTCCAATACAAAAAAAACAGTCCTAGATCAAAAAAGGTTCCAAACCATCAGTCCACAAAGTGCCACACAAAATACCAAGACTTGATCAAGAAAGGCATTGTGCTCATTTTGGAAAAATGCTCATTTTGGAAATATGCAAGTGTCACCTCTGGAGAAAAGAGAAACATCATGCTTTCAGGCTGCAGTCATTCCATAATAAGTAAAGTGATTATAAATAGGCATAACGCTGCTGGATAGATGATTATAAAAGCAATCCGAAAAGGTAAGCAGGGTGCATGCCTGCTAGCACAAGCAGACGTAGGCAGTCGTGAAAAATGGTACAACAAGGCATTATACGCCCTTCAGAGGAGACACAGATAGGAATGATTTCAACCTTGCCTTACCTTCCAATCTCAATGCACAACAGCGACTGAAATTTAGCAACCACGCCCCAAACGAAGCCCAAACAACACGTATCAAACTAGGTCTGCCAATAATGCAAGAAGAGTTGCCTGTGTTTACCTAGCAGATGGCACTGCCAATCCATATCCCCTAGCTATGAAACCAAGAACATACAACCAAACAAACACAATACATTTAATCAAGATAAAGTACTGTGTAGACACTTCCCCTACTCAACTAGCAGAAAAGGAACGAGAACAACATCAGCTGCTAATGCCTCGCTTACTTGGACACCGTAAACCCCTAACACGATCCTGCTAGGAGCAACAGGAACCATGTACAGCAGCCACACAAGGAACCCACTCCACAGCCTTGGAGTTACTGATCTACGTGCCACGGCACTCATGAAAGAATTAAGCCTACATGCAATCAGATCCGCAGCAAAAATCATACAGGTGAGGGCGAGATATTGTACATAACTTCTAAAAATATCTAGCAATACTCCTGGTGGTGTGCAGGCTTCTGCCTCCCAACCACTTGATCCCCACTGAAAAGCCTCAACTTATTAAAATCTCCAGGTGAGATGTTGTGTGTCTCTGCATCCATTGGGTGGTGCAGAACACAAAATTAAATCCTTTCCTAATTCATGCCGGTAATGTTTACACTATCTGCGTTTTTTTCTTTCTTCCTTTTGAAACACGTCATGTACAATTTGTCAATTAGGCTACCAAACTTGTCCATACCAGACGAGCATTTTTTAGTGCTATTACCAGCTCTTTGTCAGGAGCCGGTTTCAGGTCAAGCCTGCAACCCTCCTGATTCCCAGTGATATTTCCTTTTTCCTTTGGCGGAGGAGTTTTACAGTACTATTAGTAGTACCAGGTACTAAAGTGGCTCCTTTTCCTGAATTAATGAGGGGAGTGATCTTCACTGCCATCGGAGTTGCATGATGGTTTCAGCTGGGTTTTGAGTATAAAACATGCATCCCCGTCATTGCTCACAAGCCCTGGCAGTCTAGCCAGCCATAAAATTGGTTAATAAAAGTCCATGTAGGACTTCTTGGAGCAAACTTTTCTTCAAGCGATTTGAGATACTTCTTGTAATTTAGAGACATGAGCTTCTTGCTTCTCAATGGGATTTCTTCAAATTTTAATGTTTTGTTATATCTCCTATTTTCTTTGCCAATAATTAGTGAATAATATTTCCTTATCGGTGCAAGAATTGTTGCCACTTGATTGTATGCAAACAGGAAAAGGCTTTGTCGTGATAGTGTAAGCTCTTTATTTGTAAGCGACGTCACTTTTTCCAAATGTTTGTATGTTCTATACGGCAGAAGCAGCCAGTGTTTAATGAACATCTTTACCAAATGACAGGCCTGGTTTCCTTTGGTCTTACAAACAAGTTCTACAGAAACTGAAAAACTAGTGCTGTTCCAAGACAAGGAAGCGCAAGCAGAAAATGAGAACGACCCACAAATGCTGATCCGGACAATTTTGTGCTAACAAACTTTCCGTTTTTGCAACCAAAGAGCTTAATAGATGCAAGCAATTATAGCAGGCTGAAGTGTGTTACAATCTCCCTAAATGTTTGACGTCTTTTTCAAGCATGGAAAGAAGGACCGTTCTGTCCGTGATGATTATTTACTTGCCGTCCAGGAAACGTGTGTACCATATGCCTGCCAACGCTAACTCGATCATACACCATCAGGATGATTGCCGCAGCTGTGATAGCAGGGCAGCAGATAAGCTGATCAAAGACTGGACGTGAGCACGAGGCACAGACACACGCTCATCTGGGCCTGCCGTGATGCTCAAATGCTCTGGCGGATCTCGAAAGAGGTCCTGTACAAAGACGAAAGCAAAAAGAGTAATGAATGAGAAGCAGAAGGAGCCTTTTGCAAAATGGCATGTGGGCCATGCTGAAAGGAGGGCTCCAGCAGCTGCTTGTACTCACGTGAGCTGCAGCGAGTCCATCGTTGTAAAGGTCCTGGTAAGCCCTGCAAAGGGGGACCTTGTAGCTCGTCGGATGATGAGGGTGTCTCTTTAGAGGACGTTCTTCGCGCAAGAACACCTCAAACGAGGCATCCTGGAAGAGTGTGCGTGGCAAACAATTGCAAGTTGCAAGCACAGCGCGAACAAAAACGGTCCCAACAACCTTTCGACCTCAAAGAAATAAACAGGATGTGCACGGCAAATGACAAATGATTGCAGAATGCTGGCGAGAAGCATTTGATATTAGAGCATGCTGATCAAAACAAGAAATTTGCAGCTAAGATGCAAAATGCATGAAACGGTTTGCAGCGGTGATACAGCAACTGAGGCGTCACGCTACAAAAGCCTGCTGCACCTTGCATGTATATGACATGTGAGACACCTAACAAGCGCACAAAAATGAAGAGTTCTCTACTCTATCACCTTAGGAGTACGCTCATCTGCATCTATGTCGCTGCAGTTTGCGCTTCGAGAGTCGACGCTGGATCCGCTTGTGATGCTGCTGAAGTCCTCGCTAGTGGACGAGCAGGCCAGCGGCATTGCCGCTAAATCCTCAGAAAGTTGCTTCGGAAGGAATGTCGGGAGCTGTGGTCAAAATCGGTGAACACAAGTCCAGTTTATTTTGACGATAGAGAAAAGGTTGCCAGTTTGAAATCGAGCAAAGATTTGAAGAGCTTGTTATACGACAGGTTCACCATCTAAACGTTCACACTTCTGAGACTTAAGCAGCAGCACAGAGATCTGCACTGTCAACTCTACACTGCCTGCACGTACCTTATGCTTTTCTGGTCGGGTGATATACGAAGATGCGTAGCTGCGGTTTACCAGGGCTGCCAGTGCTGCCTCCAGACGTACCATGTCGATTTCCTCCATGGGCTTGCATGCCTTATCCTTAAGCAAGCGCATGGCATACGCCTGAGGGCACTTTACGGGAGGCGCAAATGGAGGCCTCCACCTGCTGCCACCGCCCAGCTGCTGCTGCTGCTGATCCTGTGCCTCCACAGCTTCCAGGAACTGCTCCGCTGCACCCTGCCTTAGGGTAATGTACCCGATGATCCAGGCACAGATCTTGCGGAGATGCACACCGTCCGGCACCAGGATGCAGGCAAGCTCCCTGAAGCCTTCGTCGAACAGGCGATCGAACAGGGCGCAGGGGCTGTTGTCAACGTCGTCGCCCCAATCCTCCGGCATTGCGAGCATATTATAAAGGGGGGTTCCGGGGCCCAGCTTGGGGTCCTTGGAAAAGGAGCGACAGATGGCAGGTGGGAAGGGGGAGGGACGGTTCCACGCACAAATCGTGAGGGCGCTACACATGTTTTCCTGGCCAGGTGGAGAGAGGCCTGGGTGGCAAAAACATCACAAGAATTACATGGTCTCACTGGGCAATCGGCCTGACGAGAGGTTGATCATGCAGAAATGATGCGTTGTGAGCTCAGGGTGGGTGCAGACTGCATTTTGTTGGTGTTACCTGCTGTGGTCGCAAGTTCGTCAGGTGGAAACAGGGGACAACGAGTCCTCGGACAGGAAGGAGAATGGGCTGCGAGAAGAGGGTTCTATGTGTCCATTTGCGTGTGAGAAATGGATAATATAATTATTACTTGTGAGGGTTAACTACACTGAGCGGTTCCTTTTATTTCGGTTACGATCAGGAAAAAAACCGGTGAGCTTGGAACAAGTCCGGAGAGCATACTAGATATATATATGTACACCTTAAATCATCTGTGACTGCTGTACCTGCAACATTGCAACCAAGATGTTTCCTGGCTCGGTTTTTACCTGGCTCGCTCGTATATATATTCTCAAACTCAATCAGAAATTTAAAGACCTAAAATATTAAGTCCAGAAGTCATAACTCACCCGTCCGTACACTCTCGAGCTTGCAGAGAAAGAAGAGGCAAACAAAGTGAGCACGTTGCATTGCCGCCATTGAGTTTGTCCCCGAGCATTG
>Ga0307968_1004112_pt1 | contig 11939 bp, 11 predicted proteins | sample OrgLakmetagen650_FD_201834 | JGI IMG/M metagenome (GOLD analysis project Ga0307968, IMG submission 201834) | Saline water microbial communities from Organic Lake, Antarctica - #650 | ecosystem: Environmental > Aquatic > Non-marine Saline and Alkaline > Saline | place: Antarctica: Organic Lake... | reverse complement strand
CAGCAGACCGCAGCAGCAAGGAGGCACAGCAGCAGTGCAGCAGCAGCAGGTCAGCAGCAGACCGCAGCAGCAAGGAGGCACAGCAGCAGCAGGAGCAGCAGCAGCAGCAGCAGTGCAGCAGTAACAGGTCAGCAGCAGACCGCAGCAGCAAGGAGGCACAGCAGCAGTGCAGCAGCAGCAGGTCAGCAGCAGACCGCAGCAGCAAGGAGGCACAGCAGCAGCAGGAGCAGCAGCAGCAGCAGCAGTGCAGCAGCAGCAGCATACAACTGCTACAACAGCAGGGGCAGAGCAGTGCAGCGTCGAATTGTCGGTGCAGCAGCAAGGAGTCACAGCAGCATCATGAGCAGCAGCAGCAGCAGCAGGAGTGCAGCAGCATAAAACTGCTAGTACCAATGCAGCAGCAGCAACAGGGGCGGCAACGGAGAATGAGGCGCTTGCTCCTGCTGGTGTAGCTGCCCGGTTTCCTCCGCCAGGGGTGTGGAAGGCACTTTATGGTGCTGCAGGTGAGAAGGTAGCAGAAGTGCGTAGCGTTAGTTACTCTTGGTCGGTATGGCAAAGGTGATGGAGTTTCGATGTTTTCTTGTGTAAGTGCGCATGTGTTTGCTGTGTGATTATTTCGAGAGTAGGAAATGGGCACTTTGCAAATGTGTGTGCACGTACTCTCAATGCATGCACGACAACGCGTATACAGGCATGTGTAAGAAGTGTGTTCCTACCTTTAACATTGCAAATGTGTGTGCACGTACTCTCAATGCATGCACAACAACACGTATACAGGCATATGTAAGAAGTGTGTTCCTACCTTTAACATGAGTTGGATAATATTATGCTGTTATACCGTTACACCCATATTGGTAAAAGAAGTGTGTTCCTACATTTACTCAACATGACATTGTGTGTGCATGTGGGAGTCAGTGTAGAGGCTGTGATGTGATGCATGCCTTGCTGGTCTGCCTTTTATTGAAGCAGCGCCTAGAGAAAGGTGCCGACGTAGACTAAATCTGCCTGTTATTTAGGCAGCATCTAAGAATAGTGCTTGTCCTCCCATACACTAGCAGCGAGTGTGCAATATTGGACCCCAAGCGTGCAAGTTGCAAATTTTTATGAGTGTGTGTGTGTGTGTGTATGTGTGTGTGTGTGTATGTGTGTGTGTGTGTATGTGTGCATCGAGAGGTGACAGGAGACGTTGCATCATCAAATTGTATGGATTTCTCACCCTTTTTGCTTCCCTGATGCATGCGAAGTACGTGAGTGCCTCTTCGTAGAGCCTGCTTTTCTGCTTCGGTGTGCTGCCTTGGTAAACAAATTTAAACAGCTTCAATTCACTGCCGCTTCAGAGAATGATCAGCAAGACAGCTGTACTGTATGGATTGCTGCTTCAGTGTGCTAGCTCAGTGCGCTTTATTGGTAAAATGGATAGCTGCGTTGATTGTATGGATTGCTACTTCAGTGTGCTAGCTCAGTGTGCTTCATTGGTAAAATGTATAGCTGCCTGTATTGTATGGATTGCTACTTCAGTGTGTCAGCTCAGTGTGCTTTATTGGTAAAATGGGTGGCTGCCTTGATTGCCTCATCTCACAGGCACTCCTGAGGATGAGCGGCGAGACAGCCCTATCGTAGAGATCGCCTTGCTGCTGGCAGAGATGATGCAGCACGGCTTGAAGACGATTGCATTCTGCAAGGTTGCTCCTTTTCCTTAATTAATGTGGGGAGTGGTTTTCACTGCCTGCGTAGTTTTTCTTTTCTTTCATTCTGCAAGGTAGGACCTTTTCATCGTACATTACATACCTAGGACTGGCCAGAACCGTATATATATATATAAATATGTATATATTTACTAATGTACATGACTGCTTACAGTATTGTTATTTTCCTGCCACATTACCGAATACCATATATTCATTGTTCTTACCAACCTTACACGTACCCTCTTTTGCACTGTTGGTTTTCGTCATGATGTAGGTGCACACAATAAGCCATGCGTTCTGCAAGGTGAATGTTGAGGGTGGGCCAGATCCGTAAAAGTATAATTATAGGTATTATATGGTACGTTGTATATGCCGTATAATACAGGGAGGCGTCAGTGTATCTGTATTTCGTACTTTTCGTAAATATGGATAGGTGTTAAATACCAATGTTTACGCCGTATTCCGTACATACAGGTATGATTGGTATTTGATAAAGTGATGTACGGTTCTGGACAAACCTATGGATGTTTCCATTGTATCCACATACCTTAATTGTGCACTGTTGGATCTTGCCATGGTCTTGGTGCAGACAAAAAGCCACTGCAATCTGCGAGGTGTGGCATTCTCCCTCACACCAAACTCTGCCTTGGTCCTTGGCAAGTCTGTTGCCTTCTTGCCTATACAGATGCACGTGGTTTTGGGTACTGTTCCAACTTGCTTGTCTTATTTTGTGTATACACCTACTGACAAACACACTCCCACACACAACGCACATGCGCGCGCAGACCAAAAATTTATCTGAGCTGGTAGCTGCTTACACTCGTGAAACCCTGAAGGTCACGGCACCACACTTGTCAGAAAGACTCAAAGTGAGTGAATGAGTGAGTGAGTGAGTGAGTGAGTGAGTGAGTGAGTGAGTGAGTGAGTGAGTGAGTGAGTGAGTGATAGGGTTGGCCAGAATCATACATTCATGCGTATAAACAGTATACATACGGTATTATAGCAAGAACATTACCGTACAAACAGTTATATTCGGTGCGTATTACAAGGTTGTGGCCAACCCCAACAACCATTTTACAATCATAGGTAGTCCAGAAGCTCTAAGTGATTGCAAAGTGTACACAGCTGTGATGTGCTGCAGTTCTTTCAGAATCACTAGGACCATACTTAGAGACCTTTCTATGCATCATACCTAGGTTTGGCCAGAAACGTGTATATACACCGTATATTACCGTATAATTTGTGATTTTTTTGCCAAAAATACCGTACATACACCGAATATATATGTTTCTGGCCAACCCTAGTCATACCCCAGTATTTTCCAATATGCTGCCTTTTGTTTGCTCTGAGGGCACAGTTTACAAATCGAGCCAAAAATTGTCAAGGACAAAGTATGTGGCTTTCCTTGGGATATGCGATGACGTGATCAACACTTATGAAGTGGCTTTGCCCACACATTTTGTCGTATATCCTTTACTATTGTAGAGAAAGGCTTGACTCTGTCTGCTTACTTTTTGTTTGACAAAGTCATTGTCGATGTAGGTCTAAGGATATGGTTACTCTCTTCACGAGCGGAGGAGCTCATCACTTCAGCACTTGCTTTCAACGGACTCATGGCTCTCTTTTTATTTTGTCATCAATGCAGGTCTACCGAGGTGGATACTCTCCCCAAGATAGACATGCAGTAGAGGCTGGCTTGCACAGGTGTGTGTGTGTGTGTGTGATTGTGTGTGTGTGTTTACATGTTGTGTGCACATGCGTGAGCTGGGGTGGGGGGTTGACATTAGGGTAGAGGCTAGCTTGCACAGGTGTGTGAAGGTTGCAATTTTGCAACTTTGCAGTGTACGTATGTATATGTGTGAGTATATGAGGGTGGCAATGTGGGGTAGAGGCTGGCTTGTGTGTGTGCGTGCGTGCGTGCATGCGTGTGTATGTGTGTGTGTGTGTGTATTTGTGCATGTGTGTGTGCATGCGTATGTGCGTGCGTATGCTTTGTTGTGTGCGTGTGTGTGTGTGTGTTTGTGTGTGTCAAAGCAGGGACTACATGTCAAAGCTGCTGAGAGCTGCTTTACCTTGCGCATACAGTCAACATCCTGTTTGTCGTGTAACTCAGCACATTTGCACTGCTCCTCGTCCTCAGTGGTGCTCTGCTAGCTGTGGCGGCAACCAATGCCCTCGAACTGGGCATAGATGTGGGTGCGCTGGATCCCACGCTGCACCTGGGCTTCCCTGGCTCCATGGCTTCACTCAAGCAGCAAGGTACAGTACTAAGAAAACAGGACAGTTATTGATGTGGGTGCGCTGGATGCCGCGCTGCACCTGAACAACCCCATCCACAATTTTTCATTCAAACAGCAAGGCACAGTACATAGAATTCAGGGCCGTTATTAATGTGGGTGCGCTCGATGCCATGCTGCATCTGGACAGCCCTAGCTTCATAACTTCACTCAAGCATCAAGGCACAGTACCATAAGAACGAGCAACAAATGAGCCTTTTCCAGTGCTTGCAAGTCCTCGCTTAAGCAACAAGGCTTGGTGTCCAGAATATTACAGGTAAACTTGATTGCTTCAATCAGTGGGCCCCATGGCTTCACGCAAGCAAGAAGACACAGAAATCAGAAGGTAAGCACAACTCTAGAGCTCGGATCAGTGGGCCCCATGGCCTCACGCAAGCAACAAGACACAGACGTCAGAAGAAAGTAAACCTCTAGCGCTCATCTGAGTGGGTGCCATGGCTTCATGCAAGCAACGAGTCACAGTAGCGAATAGGAGGAGAAGCTATCGCTCCTTGCATTGCCTTTTTTGCCTCAGCTGCAGTCAGTGCAAGGTGCAACTGGTGAAGGAAATGTGGGATAGGATAGGTGGCAAACCAAGGAATATATAAGCAGTACAATGTAATATAAAATAGCAGTATATTCTAATATTAATATCGTGGTACCCATTCTAGGAGTGCACATAAACCTTAAAGCAGTATTTTAAAACCCTTTTGTTTCTTCTTTTTCTCCAGCTTCCGTGCAAGTAACTCATCAACACATGCACTCCCTCCTATCACCTGTTTGACTATACACCACACCTCCTTGCATCCCTCAAACACACTCACGCACACACATAGACACATGTACACACGCGCACACACATGCGCACACACAGACACACACATTCACACACATTCACACAGACACACACACAGATACGCACACACTCAGACACGCACACACACACACAAACACTTACACACACATGTGTGTGTACACAGCCGGACTTGCTGGCCGCCGTGGCGCTCCCTCATTATCCATCATGGTGTCATTTGATGGACCGCTGGATCAGCACTTCATGCGTCACCCTGACGAGCTGTTTCAAAGGCCCATTGAATGCGCCCAGGTTGCAATTTTTTGCCTCATTGATATTTGCATGTTCTTTGCGCACATTAAGGTACAGCACTGCACCAGCAGCCTGACGTTTGTTCTGGGTAGATTAACTTTTGCTTTTTGGTGTGTTGTGCATGCTGTGTGAAGACATATGCACATAATGCATTGCACATACAACGAGCCGCCCCAACGAGCTGATTAAAGAATGGCCCATATGAGTCCGCGTCAGCGTGCTTCTATAACCCACGTAATATAATTTGCACGTGTAAGGGTAGATGGATCACGCAATCCATGCGTCCTAGCCTTGATTGAACTAAAACTGCCTTTTGATTGTTGAAACAGCTTGCTTGCCTCCTGTTTTTGCATTGCTGACAATGTTCAGACACGCATGCACTGCCCACATGTGCATCTTGTGCAAGCCTTGTCTATTTGGGTTGCTGCTGTAGAGCTGAACACGAAACTGGCACAGATCGCAGGCGCACAAGCTCTGCTCCTGCTTGCTTGTAATGTCCAGGTGGCTTTATCTGTAACTCTGTAACCCTGTAATGAACAGGTGGACGTGCGCAACCCACGGATCTTGGCCTGCTGCTGTAAAGCTGATTACAAAACTACCACATATTGCATGTTCACAGCTCTGCTTCTGTTTGCTTGTAATGTCCAGGTGGACGTGCGTAACCCACGGATCTTGGCCTGCTGCTGTAGAGCTGATCACAAAACTACCACATATTGCATGCGCACAGCTCTGCTTCTGTTTGCTTGTAATGCCCAGGTGGACGTGCGTAACCCACGGATCCTGGCCTCACACCTGATGTGCGCTGCACTGGAACAGCCACTGGATTGCTCTGCTGCTGCTGCTCCAGCTGGTCCTGGTCATGGTCTAGCTGGTCCTAGTCTAGCTGGTCCTGGTCTAGCTGGTCCTGGTCTAGCTGGTCCTTGTCTAGCTGGTTCTGGTCTTGGTCCTAGTCTAGCTGGTCCTGGTCTAGCTGGTCCTGGTCTAGCTGGTCCTATTCTAGCTGGTCCTGGTCCTGGTCCTAGTCTAGCTGGTCCTGGTCTTGGTCCAGCTGCTGATGCTGTTGTACCTTTTGCTGCTGCTGCTGCTGCTGCTCCTTTCTTCGCGGCTGGTGCTCCTGCCTCGATGCCGCTCACAGTGGCTGGTGCTCGTGATGCTGCGCTGTTCGGTGCGAACAATTTGTGGGTGAGTGTGCGTGTTTGCGTGCATGCGTGCGTGTGTGTGTGTGTGTGTGTGTGTGTGTGTATGTGTGTGTGTGTGTGCATGCGTGTGTGTGTGCGTGCGTGTGTGTGTCTGCTTGACAACAAGGTTGGTGCACATGATGTTTTTTGGTCGTTATGAGGAGGCGCCTTACGGTAAATAATCACATGTCACGAGCCATATGCTAATGTAAACTCCTGGCCTGACATGTGTTTCATTACTTTGGCGCTAATGTGAGAAGGTAACACGCAAAAACAGTGTTGCCGCTTCCTACCCCCCCATTAGCTTGTTGGAAATAATACACCGTGTTCTCATGTCTGGTGGTGTTCTATGCGTAGGAGGCTTCACGGTCCTTGATGGCCATGGGGCTTGTTGGACGTCATCCCCACCAGAACTCGATCCATGGAGGAGAATTGGTGTGTGCTATTTGTATTATTCCTCTCCCTCCTTTCCATCTCCTCTCCCCCCTTTCCATCTCCTTAAATCTATTCATCCCCACACCAATTACGAATCAGGTTTTCTTGTTTCACAATTGTTTTATTTCCATCAGCTTCTTCAAATAGAATAAAATGTATTTTGGATCAGGTCAAAGCCGAGCACGATTCAAATTGTACACATCACGCCTTGTATAGGGCTGATGAAGAGCAAAAAATTCAGCACGGTTTGCACAGAGCATGCCTTGGATCTCTAAGGTCACTCCTTCCTTTTCCATTGCACTTCTCAGTAGACCTGCTCATTAATCAGGGAGTGAATACAGGCGGGTAAATTGTGTATTCTCATTGTTTGTGTGTATAGATGTTTATTGCATCCGTGCAAGTACAATTAATTGATAACATTCTGTATTAAAACCTACCTGTTGTAATTAATTTATCTCAAACATATACGCTCACACGAAATTCAAAATAACTTAAGGCACTGCTGTCACTCATTCATCTTATCTAAATCCTGCATCGCGCCCGCAGATGTGCTCCATCGTTGCATCCATTTTTTGGTGACTTGCTGCATCACGGTTGGAGATGTGCCCCACTATATGACTATGTAGCGTTCAGTTTGCTCTGGGTGTGCGCCCGCAGATGTGCTCCATCGTTGCATCCATTTTTTTGTGACTTGCTGCATCACGGTTGGAAATGTGCTCCACTGTATGACTATGTAGCGTTCAGTTTGCTCTGGGTGTGCGCCCGCGGATGTGCTCCATCGTTGCGTCCATTTTTTTGTGACTTGGTGCATCACGGTTGGAAATGTGCTCCACTGTATGACTATGTAGCGTTCAGTTTGCTCTGGGTGTGCGCCCGCGGATGTGCTCCATCGTTGCGTCCATTTTTTTGTGACTTGCTGCATCACGGTTGGAAATGTGCCCCACTATATGACTATGTAGCGTTCAGTTTGCTCTGGGTGTTTCGGACGCAGCTGCATCACGTCTGGTTCTTTTCATATATCTCACTGCAGCTGTATTACGTTTCTTTGGATTCTAACTGCAGCTGCATTACGTGGGGCCAAAGGACGTGCCTGCTGCAGATGTGAGCCTCCGCGCCATTGATGATCAGGGGATCGATATCATGTTAGAGGGCACAAAGCAGGTGGGTGATGATCACAATCAGATGATCAGCCCCCGTGTTCACAACATCACGACATGTGACACATGACATCACGACATGTGACACACGACATCACAACATGTGATCATGTGTCAGTTAACAGAGCAGTGTAGCAGGTGGGTGATGATCACAATCAGATGATCAGCCCCCGTGTTCACGACATCACGACATGTGACACATGACATCACGACATGTGATCATGTGTCAGTTAACAGAGCAGTGTAGCAGGTGGGTGATGATCACAATCAGATGATCAGCCCCCGTGTTCACGACATCACGAAATGTGACACATGACATCACGACATGTGACACATGACATCATGACATGTGATCATGTGTCAGTTAACAGAGCAGTGTAGCAGGTGGGTGATGATCACAATCAGATGATCAGCCCCCGTGTTCACGACACCATGACATGTGACACACGACATCACGACATGTGACACATGACATCACGACATGTGACACACGAAATCACAACATGTGACACATGACATCACGACATGTGATCATGTGTCAGTGAACAGAGCAGTGTAGACAGGTGGGCTGTAACAGGTGCCGGGCTAATGGGCGCTGCATCTGAGCGATTTGAAGGAATTGTCTGCCAAACGTGATTTTGGACAGCGCAATGTATTTTTTTTGGCGTTCAGGCTTGCTGACACCAAACAGGCTGGCGGGAATACGCGCTAAGGGTTTTGGAGAACGTGGGCTGGGTGGAAATACAAGACAACGCAGGTGCTCTGTACCACCTTCTGAGAGAGAGGCGACATATTCTGAGGGAGAGGAGGCGTCGTAGGTATCCTCAGAGGGGCAATAAAAGGAAGGACGCTTTGCTGGTGTCTTTTGGTGTAGCCCATTAGTCTCATGTGTAGGGTTGGCCAGAACCGTATATATACGCCGTATATGACCGTATGTTTGATGACTTCCCCGCCAAAAATGCCGTATGTAAACCGTATATATATGTGGTTCTGGCCAACCTTACTCATGAGCCTACTGCCTATAACATTCTTACTGCCCTCTGTCAAGAAATGTGCAACCCAAATTTAAAGGAAAACGCCTGACAATATGATGTTTGCTACTTGGCAGGTCATTGAGCGCGTGGAGCTCGGCAAAGCTTTCTTTCAGGTAAAGAATGCAGCACTCTCCTTGTTTTAGAAGCGGTAAAGTAGGACGGACCTCGCGTTTTTCTAGAGTATGCAAGACCCGTGCTACTTGTACAATTCAGATGTCACTGTTACTGATACGAATGTGTGTGTGTTCACAATTTTAATGTCACTATTACTGATACGAGTGTCACTATACTGATACTGATACGTGTATCACTATAACTGATACGTGTGTCACTATTACTGATGCATGTGTCATAATGTCATAATACTGATACTGATACGTGTGTCACTATTACTGATACGAGTGTCACTATACTGATACTGATACGTGTGTCACTATAACTGATACGTGTGTCACGATTACTGATACGTCATCAGTCATAATACCAATACTGATACGTGTGTCACTATAACTGATACGTGTGTCACTATTACTGGTACATGTGTCATCACTATTACTGATACATGTGTCACTATACTGATACTGGTACGTGTGTCACTATTACTGATACATGTGTCATCACTATTACTGATACATGTGTCATCACTATTACTGATACATGTGTCATATTACTGATACTGATATGAGTGTCACTATTACTGATACGTCAGTCATAATACTGATACTGATACGTGTGTCACTATTACTGATACGAGTGTCATAATACTGATACTGATACGTGTGTCACCATTACTGATGCATGTGTCATAATACAGATACTGATATGAATGTCACTATTACTGATACGTGTGTCATGAGCATCATGATTGTGATCAAAATCCAGCCGTGTCCATAACTAGGTGTGCATGTACAAACATCTGAATGCATCAGTTGGGCCTTGGTACAAACAGCTGAATGCATCAGTTGGGCAATGGTACAAACATCTGAATGCATCAGTTGGGCAATGGTACAAACATCTGAACGCATCAGTTGGGCCTTAGTACAAACATCTGAACGCAACGTTGGGCCTTTGTACAAACATCTGAATGCCTCAGTTGGGCCTCAGTACAAACATCTGAATGCATCAGCTGGGCAATGGTACAAACTTCTGAAATATTTAAATGCACCAGTCGGGCATTAGTGCAATTACTTATCAAGGGTCACAAGGGTTACAAGGATGGCCTACAGCCCAAGAATCTGGCTGATGGCATTTTTTTATCAGTTGGGCAATTCTTAGTACAAGCACGTGCCGCTAGCAGAGCAAGCTGCTGCTACACCACCTCACAAGGATTGTGGTGTGCAGCCTAGCATTCAGCTTCTTTGGCTGATGGCTTCAACCGTAACTCCGTCACCCTCTCAGGTGTATGACGGTGCTGTCTACCTCTGGCAGGGCAGGACATACTTATGCAAAGTGAGTGTATAAGAGTGTGTGTGCGCGTGTGGGTGTGTGTGTGTGTGTATGTGTGTGTGTGTGTGTGTGAGCGCGTGTGTGTGTATGTCTTTGTGTGTGTGCATATGGATATATGTGTCAGATGATACGACGAGCTGATCATCAAAGTCTGGGTTCACTGGGTGAACAACATCAAAGTTTGAAGAACATTAGGAATGACATGGGCAAAGGTGGCCTTACAGAACGGAGGATTGTGCATCAAATTAGTAGAAAAAATGCTCTCACTCTTAATTGTATGTGTCTCATACTTCACTGTTTGTGTATGTGTGTGTAATTTGGGAGTCTGTGTTCATTTTGCCTCTGTCTATTAGGATCCTCTCTTTTGCTTTTTGCTCTCGAACCTCGACTCCCCCTTGTGAATTATATTAAGCTTGCTCTTTGCTCTATTATGCATGAAGCCCCTGAGCCTCAACTCCCTGCTCGTTTTGCCTCAAGTCTTTTGACTCCTTATTCAGGATTATGTTGTTTCTCACTCTCGCTTTTGCTTGTGCTGTGTGACATCGATCCCCTCATTTTTTTTCCCGGCTAGCTTGTTTTCTGCTCTTTAAACATTGTTTACCTTGTAGGTAGGATTGGCCAGAACCCTGCATGTACAGAATAGTTATACAACTGTATGGTAATCTCCCTGCTTGAAATACCGTACATATCCCGTAAATGTGAATGGTTTCGGTCAAGCCTACTCACGTGGTTTTCAGTTTGCTCTTGCTTTACGCCACTTGTAGTCCCTGGACCTCACTCCATTTGTGGATTTCAATGGTCTTGCTCTTCTCTTTGTTCTCTTTTTTCTCTCTGGATCCCCTTGCAACAGTCGTTTTTTTGCTCAATGCCCCCCATAGTCCCTCGACCTCACCTCCCTAGTGGCTGTCGTGAAGCCTGCCGATCTCAAATACTACACCAAAGTCCGAGACTACACAGACATCCACGTTACTGGTGTGTGTGTGTGTGTACATGTGGGTGTTTGCGCGTGCGCTTGTGTGTGTGTACATGTGTGTGTTTGCGCGTGTTTGTGTGTGTGTACATGTATGTGTTTGCGCTTGTGTGTGTGTGTGTGTGCCCATGCGTGCGTGCTTGTGGGTGTGTGCATGTGTGTTTGCGCGTGTGTGCGTATGTGTATGTGTGTGTGCGTGCGTGTGTGTGCGTCTTGAGGACAAGGTTGGATGTTCATTTGCAGACCTGGCTGAAAGGCTACGCTAGTTGCATAATTACAATCCACGCAGGCCCATTATTGCAAGGCATGATGCGGCTCTTAAACGGCATTAATTGCAAGGCTTTTAAACGGCATTAGTAGCAAGCCAGAATTGAGGGTTAGGCCAGCTTGCTGCTCCCCTGCTTCCCGTTGCTTATTTTACTTGCGTGATTCTTGGATGTGATGGTGCTCATTGCATACTGACTCTCTTCCTTTCATCATAAATGTAAGGAGTGGCTTCACACATCACAATACTTTTACAATGCACTTTTAAATGTGTTGCGCTCCGACTTGCTTTGAACTCTGTGTGTGAAGCAAACAAAATGAATTGGTTGTACTAAAACCTGCTCTGTGTTTGTATAGGGGGCCGTGTTGCGTATCCCACAGTCCCT
>Ga0307968_1004110_pt1 | contig 11944 bp, 15 predicted proteins | sample OrgLakmetagen650_FD_201834 | JGI IMG/M metagenome (GOLD analysis project Ga0307968, IMG submission 201834) | Saline water microbial communities from Organic Lake, Antarctica - #650 | ecosystem: Environmental > Aquatic > Non-marine Saline and Alkaline > Saline | place: Antarctica: Organic Lake... | reverse complement strand
GCGCAGGCCGGATCGCATGGCTGACAACCCACCAGATCCCCATAAATCTCTGTTGTTTTTCTTTTTTCGATTCTTGGTAGGGCTCTGGCTAGTGTGAGCACTGGTTGAGAGCCTTTCTTTGATGCACACTGGTGACTTCCAGTGTAGACTTCTTTTATTCTGTATTCTGTGCAGGCTTGCAGGAGAAAACTGCAGAGTACTCTGCAGCCTGCTGCAGAAGTACTCACATTCTTGGAGGCGAGTGTAATTCAATGTCAGTTGGAACTGACTTGCCACAGCTTGCGCTGAAGGAACCACCTTTTTACGCCTGGTCTTTAGTCAAAGCTTAGGTTAGTTTTCTCCTCTTTTTGGCTGGCTGCCAATGCTCTTACTGTTTTCGTTTGCAGGTATGGGTGTCAACGGCCCAGATGCTAACTTTCTTGTTTGGCAGGTATGGGTGTCAACGGCCCAGATGCTAACTTTCTTGTTTCTCTTCTATGAGGGTTCTCTTAACCAGTTCATTCTCTTAGATGGTTGGTCTGGTATAAATCCCCCTCCTACATTCGATGGAGCTGAGCTTGAATAGAACCCTAATTGACAGAATGAATGCATTTCCTTAAAAAGATCTGAAACAAATGAAGCAGGAACAAGGTTGTTGCTTACAAATGCCTTAACAAAGGTAAGAAGAGGAAGAGGATGTCTCCCATTCTCTTCCTATTCCATTTCAAATTTTGTGAATGGCTAACACGCAAAAAACAGCATTATCATCAGTTCTCTGCTTTAGCTGTAGAAGATTCTTTTTATGCCTTGGTGTAATGACAAAGCCTACAGCGAACTGTAGCATAGAACTGTTTTTCTTCTTTTCTAGCCAGCCTCCCTTTTGTCTGCTTTCCTCTTTTGGGTTGCTTTTAGGGAAATTGCTTTCACCCCCCAAAGTGACAGAGAGGCATACATTGCAGCACACAATTTTTAATCTTCCACCTGAATAAGTGCCACCAGCAGCCCTCACCAGTGAGTTGTTTGGCAGCAATATGGTGCCGTTGCACAGCGTTGTGTTGCTGCCAACAAGCAATGTGCTTTGTGCCAGCTCGCCACTGAAGGTGCAGCCACATAGGTCTATGATGCCGCCGGAGGCCAACGCTTTCTCCAGATCAGGAAGGTGTCCAAATTCCAGCTTGACCACAGGCTGCATAAAAGCAATGGAACACTGTAAGCAATTCATTCATGCATTATTGGACATGTCCAGAAAGATTTGTGATTAATAGATCCAAACTGCTAGGCACCAGAATAGATGAAGAAAAAGCAACTTATCAACCGCTCAGCAAAGAAACGCAATGAGGATGTCAAAGAGGACATACAGCACTTACAAGGCGAATCTTAATGTCGATTATTTAGAGATTAGCTTCTTCTGCAAGTGGATTGCGCATATATTATCACCACCTAAACAAGTGGGCAGTATAAGGCCACATCTGCCGGATGAGGGGGTCATTAGAAGACATACTAGTATATAATATGCTAGCGCTGACAATCACAAAGTACAAGAGGATCAAGAAATATCTCCCTCCAACTTTCTGTTTTTCTCCACACCGCAGGAAATGCCAGCAGCATTTACTCTGAGGAACTTCTTCTTGATTCAAATTTGCTTGCTTGTTTTGGAATGTGGTACCGAAGTAATTGCTTGAGTCATCTCTACCTCTGACAACAATCAATACGTTTACATAAGTATCGAATCGGATTGTATGTAGGTAACAGGTTTATCGCAGATCAAGTTTTTCTTTGACACCCTTCCGTGCAGCTTGTTCCTCAGGTTTGACGCAGCTTGTCGTACCTGGTCACTGCCCTTGCTGATCAGCATGCTGCAAGCACAAAACACAATGTGAGTGCTGAAACGTCACCTGAGACACGTTGATGTCTTTCTTGCACAAAAGAAGCGGGGGTTACAGGGAAGATAAGAGACGGCCTTTCTTGCTTAACCTACCGAGTGGAATCACACTCAAGAGCTTGACGCAGGGGATGGGAAGGATTAAGCTCCTGAGCAAACTCTGTGAGCCTTTCTATCAGACTAGCTCGCTCTTGAGCTGATGCATCCAGGTTCCTGATGTGCTGGACAGTACCGCTAGCCAGCCCCTCTTCCTGCATTCCATTTGTGTTATGCGTGCGAGGTATGCACACAGTGCGCTAAACGGCCAGCAGGAGCGGTCTTTGGAACACCTGACTCTTTCTTATTGACTTGTATTGTTCTTGCGGTGAAGTTGCATTACTTAATCCAGTACCAACGTGGTTCCAGATTCTTGTTCGAGGTGGGGGGTGATCCAACTGCCACTTTTATTCTGCAAATCACTGGCTATATTTCCTCCTGCTGATAGTAACAAGCACCAAGACCCACCTGACAAGCTGCCGCCTGCTTTATCCACAAGACTGCATCGGTGCTGCTGCCCTCAGAGACATTGTAATCAAACTTCATGGCAGCAGACAAGCACTTTTTAAGCAAGGAGTCCATCCCGTACGCTTTTGCAATGGGGACCATGTCAAGAACAGCCTCTGCATAACGATATATAGAAAGCGTCAATTAAACTCAGCTCACAAAATTCTCAGTCCATATTGTAAGTGCGTTTGGTGTTCTACCTCTCGCGCTTTAAAAATGGAAGCAACAAAACCCTACATTTTTGGCGCAACACATGCTATCGGATGGAGCCAGAAAGAAACAGGTTGCCTAATTACAAAGTCGACGACCGATAAAAGGCCAATGAATGCGTTGAGAAGCAAAGGTAAGCCTGATTTTGCAGACCAAACAGCAACTCTGATTTATATTGTATTCTTATTAGGCTGCATACCAGGCGTGAGGTGTGATGCCACGTCCTCAAACGGGTGGCTTGCCAGGTTCAGCACATGAAGCCAGGCGTCTTTGGTTCCAGCAGCCTGCAGCGTCAACACACAAAGAAAAAGCTTCAAAGTGTACATAACTTTTCCTGACATTAAATGTGAAACAGCTCTATTAGGCTTGCATCTGTCTTACTGACCTTGTACGCAGCAATGCTTGGATCTGTCTGTGAGAAGCGCCTAGGTGATAGGCACCTCAAGGTGGACTGCAAGGCCAGGGAGGGGAGGGGAGGAGGAGAGAAATGTCTGCCGTTTAATTGCGTGTATGTAAGAGCATTGAAATAAGGAGAAATAGTTTGATGCTGGCTTTCTGCACAGAGCAACAAAAGTGCTGCCATGACAATGGCCTTGCCTCAACGTTGCGGTAACCATCCACACATTCAGAAACCTGCCTTTTTGACCTTCAAGTGATCCCCGTCTTCAAATTCCAATCTGACTTCCTCCTCCGAAAAGGGATCTTCAGAGCTGTGCCCAACCTGGAGCGGCAAACACCAGCATTTATCTTGCAACATTAAGGCCACTCTGGATGAAACAAGCCACCACAATAGGGGGCATGTAGTGTCACAAAACTGTGTGCAAATGATGCAGGTTGATGGCTGATAGGCACAGCTAAAGTGACCAGGTGTTATGCAAAACCCGAAGGTTGCAGTCTTTGTGAAAATGTACCTCTGGCTCGCAACTTATTGAGCAAGATATATAGGGCATAACAGAGACTCTCTTGTCTCACAAGGCACAAATCGTAATAAAAATCACAACTTGTGTTCTAGACATACATGGGTGCCAGAGGCAGCGCAGCTGCTCAAGAAGGGCTCCCTGCTGTGGACGCGGGTGCGTGAAGAAAGCAGTGGTGGGGGCGGAGGGGGCACACGTGGAGTAGAAGCTCCCTTTCCGCGCAAGTTGGGGAGAGTGGAGCCTGCTATAAATTTAAGTCATCGGGAAGAGATCAATCGAACTTTTCACCTGCATTTGCTCCCACTTGCGCAACAGGGCATACACAACTTACGATGGGCGGTGGAATGGGCTGTGAGGCGCTTGTGTAGACACGAGGAAGCCAGCATACTGCTGTCGAATTGAAGCTCCACTCGAAATTGCAGCCGAAAACGAAGTGATGTAACGGAAGCCGGGCTGATCAGGCCTTTTGCGCACTCCATCACCATTAAACGAAAAGTTCGATTAACTGGGGGGCTCGAGTCCACGAGAGGACCAATAATTACGAATTTCGATATCCGAAATACAGTCCGATGTTCATCTTCGATGGCTGGTAGTCCAAATCATTTCACCTTGTATTCGAAACTAAGGGAACTTTTTTTGTTTTTACGAATTTCAATATTAGGTTCTTCACCTTCTGATTTCGGTATGATTCGAGACATGGAACACATTGTGACAACGCATTGTTTCCGGTAGATGGAGTTTATTAACAGCAACTGGACACCAATCATTCGTTGGACTACGAAAGGACCCATCCACTTGGGTAACAATTTACGTCCACGATTTTTTGGCATTTTCTTGGTACTCAGCAAAACGAGCTGGTTTGGTTCGAAGGTAAGTGTAGGACGATTTTGATTGTAGTAAGCTTGTTGCTTTTGTTGAGCAGCTTCCAACGAAATTTTGGCACGATTTATGTTTTCCTGGAGATGCTTTGCAAGGTCAAATGCTGCGGGATTTGTGTGATCAGATTGATGATCAAACTCAGCATGAAAGGCATGCGAGGATGTCTACCATTGTCAAGATAGAAAGGAGTGTTGGAAATGGATGAGTGCATTGAGTTATTGCATGCAAAAGCGGCTGCGGGTAAAAGCAAATCCCAATCATGTATGGTGGGAGATGTACATGCGTAGGTAGCATTCAAAGAACACGATTTGTCCTTTCAGTTTGCCCATCTGTTTGAGGATGATTAGCTGTGCTCAAGCGCGATTGCGTGCCAAGTAAACGAAGATATGTTGGCATGAACTTGCCTGCAAATTGTGGACCTCTATCGGTAATGAGGGTCTCAGGTTCTCCATGTTCACAAACAATGTGTTTCCAGTATGCAGTGTCTTCTGCATTTACATTCGAAGTGGTAGGCACGAAATGCACATATTTGGTTAAGCGTTCAACGATGACAGCTATACAGTCGAATTCTCTTGGTGTTGGATTAAGACCAGTAATAAAATCCATTGACACATGTTGCCAAGGATAAGAGGATCGGCAGAGAGCGAAGTAGGCCAGCATCTCGTCTATTCAAAGACTTGGCTCGTTGGCATGCATCACAAGTTGCCACAAATTGTTCAACATCTGAAGTTAATGAAGACCACCAGAAATTTCTCATAACCAATTTGATGGTTTTATCTCTGCCCGGATGGCCAGCCATTTTCAGACTGTGATTTACGAAAATTAAGTGTTGTCGAATCGGATGAATATTTGGCACGACTACCTTGGTCGATTTCTCCCCCTCTTTCTTCAGCCAAAGTCCCTTTGGACTCTGCTGGGAATTGCGAAGGAAGCGAGGATTTTCAAAAAGCTCAAGAGTGTAACCACAAATTATTGCATCGAAAATGCTATTATCCTTGCGAATTGTTGCGCACATTTCTGTACAGTCCGCAAGCACGGGTTGCGATTCGACTGAGAGTGTATGGATTCCCGATGAAGACGTAGCAGCACAACCTGCAAGCACAATTGCATAGTGGTTGGTGTATTGATCTTCTTGAAAGTGGATCCGCAACATTGCCTCTTCCAGGCCTGTAATACCATTTGTAATTAAACCGCGAAAAGAATTCAAGCCATCTTGCTTGTCTCCTCGAAAGTAAGGGCTGCGAAATGAGATAAATCAGTGGATTGTGGTCAGTTACCAAGGTAATTTGAGGACCTTTGAGATAGCAACGCCACTGTAGCCTGCAGCATCATGCTGTGCAAGTAACTCTTGTTCACCAGTTGTCCAGCTGTATAATTTTTCTCAGCTTGTGAGAATTTTCTGCTGTAACAAGCAACCGGATGCCCTTGCTGTACCAAAACAGCTCCTAAACCATTAATTGAAGCGTCAGCGATAACTTCATAAGGTTGCGAAGGATCAGGCAGTTTGAGTACTGGTGACGAAGTTAATGCTTGTTTTATCTCTCGAAAAGCATTCTCTTGTTTTACTCCCCAAGAGTAAGGAACCGATGCTTTGGTTTGGGTTCCCGTAAAGGTGTAACAAGAGACGAAGTACAAATTTTCGAAAATAATTTGCGAGCCCTAAAAATGAACGAAGCTCAGACGGAGGGATAGGCCATTCTTGTACGACTTTTATCTTTTTAGGGTCAACTCGAAGCCCTTCAAACGAAACAATGTGTCCCAGAAATTCCAATTATGGTTTGTTTAATTCCGATTTAGACAATTTAGCGAAAAATCTGTGTTTGCGAAGCAAATCCAAAACGATGCCCAAGTGTTTCTTATGCTCTTCATCATTTTTCGAACAAGTCAAAATATCATCGATGTAGACAACTACGAATTTACCCAAATATGGGGCGAATATCGAATTCATGGTTGATTGAAATGTGGCTGGTGCATTTGTTAGACCGAAACACAGCACATTACATTAATAGTGTCCGAAAGGTGTTCAAAAAGCGGTTTTGGGAATATCGTCGGGTGTAATTCGAATTTGATGGTAACCTGATTGCAAATCAATCGAGGAAAATACAGCTGACTGCGAAAGCTGATCAAATAAGTCTTCATCAATGCGAGGTAGTGGGTACCTATTGCAAATAGTTATGGCATTTAGAGCCCGATAATCGATTACCATGCGAAGTCCATCTTACTTTGCAACAAAAAGAATTGGTGTCCCGAATGGCGATGTACTTGGTTTAATCCATCCTTTTTCAAGGAGAGAAGCAACTGTTTCTTTGCTTCGTCCAATGGACTTAATCGATAAATATTGCGAAAAGGTGGTCTCGAATTTGGTTCCAACGGAATGGTAAATCCAATGGACCACGATCAGGAGTTAAACCTGGGGGTACTTCAGCAAATACATCTTTATAATGTTCAACAATGTTTTGTAACTCTGATTGAGGTATAAGTGCCGGAGGACGATGGACATTTTCCGAACAACTAGCAAAGGTAATTGGATTATTTTTCCTCTCAATATTCGAAGTATTTGCATATTGAGGAGCGGAGTTAGGATGAACCCATAATAAGGCGGTACGAGCACCTTCACGTATGAACGAATTTGCCAAATTTGCTTCCTTTGCTCCAATTATAGCTAAGGAGGTATCTTCAAAAAGACCACTCTCTTGCTCATTATGTGAAGCATGATGCGAATGCTTAGATAGAAAACGAAGAGTTTGGTACAAGGTACTTGAATCCCCTTAAATTTATTTTGAGTGTTTTTGACGAGAACTGTAACGAGGCTTTATATTCTCGAAAGAAAGTGTCACCAAGAATGACATCAAAACCAGCTGTGTCTCCAGATAAGACAAGAGCTTTAAGTTTGACTTGTACTCTGCAAGTTGCAAATGCAGATTAGTTGTGCCGAAAACTTGCAAAGTAGATGAGCCATCAGCAAGCTGAACTGTGCGCGCGAGATGGAGTTTGTTAGTTTGTTGTATAATGCGCATGCGCAGATTATGCATAGTTGCACAGTACCAGAGCCCCTGGTACGCGTACCCGTACCATTCGTACCCGTACTCGTACCCGTACGCGGCACGGCTGGCACGGCGGGGCGGAGAGGGGGCTGGAGGGTACCCAGGTCCTCCCACCGACCCATTTTTCACCGCCAACATACAAATTATATAATTATATGTTTGTTATGATGTGTGAAGGCCTTCGAGCAGCGTTGCACTGTAGTTGAGGCGGGAAAGGGGAAGAAGATGTAACGTAGTGGCCAAAATGGTGAACCGGATGAAATATGCGATAAGTAAATTGTACTTTACTTATGCATGTTACATTCGCCCCACCCTCAAGTGCTTGCGTCCTCGTAAGCATATCACAACCCCCTAAACCTGTACGGTTTTTACATGATAGTGGCTTTCGATTTAAGACGGAGTCCACTTGGAGGTTATGTGGCGAAGTGTAAAGCGTGCGCAAAAACAACGTTTTTGCGGGCCTGAGGACTCGAACCGAGAACCTCGGTTTCAATACCAAATGTAGCGTAGTGGCCAAAATGGTTAACCGGATGAAATATGCGATAAGTAAATCGTACTTTACTTATGCATGTTACAGAAGAAGAGGCTGAAATGCGACTTCTGCAATGAAGTGTTCTCTGTTATCACCCGCATAGTTGTACATCTCTCTGGTCTCTGGGGCTAAGGGTAAGAAAGGAGCTGAGGCAGCTGCTTGCAAGAAGGCATGACATGTGGGATGCAGTGCAGAAGGCTGCGCCCACTCTCCTACAACACTTACCGCACAACAGCGCTGAACAAGGTAAACATGAGAGCCTTTGGTAGAGCTACAGGGATGGGTAACGCTTTAGGGTTTACGCATTGACGGGCTTTTTTAGAGTGGCTTCAGAGTTGCCACATGGTTACATAGCTGCTGATACCATCTTCATTCATCCAGCCAAAAACAAGCTAGAGCAGTTGAAACATACATAGATGCTTGCTAGCAATTAAGTTGGCATAGGCAAGGTTTATTTCTAGTCGGGTTTCACGCACACCGTACCGCCCTCAAAAAGTTGCCGTACTCGTACTCGTACCCGTACCCGTACCCGTACCCGTACCCGTACCCGTACCCGTACCCGTACCCGTACCCGTACCCGTACCCGTACCCGTACCCGTACCCGTACCCGTACCCGTACCCGTACCCGTACCCGTACCCGTACCCGTACTGCCGTACTGTGCAACTATGAGATTATGTGCAAAATGTTCACTACAAATGAGTGAGTAGCCCCCAAATCAGCCATGATCGAAATGATTGCATTTGAGGAAACAAGTTTACCCTCATAAACATGCGTCAAGTCACTTAAGTCTCTACATGCAGTCATGCGGGGAGAAGTAACATAGGAATCCGCATAAAAAGTGATTGCATAAGGTAATGGTACTTCTTGACCAAAAACTGCTACCTTCCCTTTTTCAAATGTGAACTTCGGCTTAAAGCCCTTATCCATGAGGAGTGTGGAATGATAGTGATTAAACCTAGGTGCAATAAAACATGCAGCAGTGGTCAGGAGCGAGACTCTTTTGCACTTACCATACTGCTGAATTAACGAGTTTGCTTCAATTTGATTTGCTGGTAACGGAACCAACGTTATATGACCAGAGAAATCGATTTGAGTAGGCGAAGAGACAGTGGTTTTCAAACCCGTTGCCTTCACATTTTTTACAGTTTTTTGAAGTACCTATACCAAATCGAAATTTAAATTAGTAACAGAAGTTGCGAATTTTGCGAATTGGAAGGATTAACCCGTAAGGCATTTCCACGAAAATCAGTTGAATTTACGATTGGTTCAACACACCCACTCTGGCTTGAATGCGAAAGCAAACTTTTATTATAGAAGCTTTTCATATGCCTGGTAACGTTGTCGGCTGTCATTTATTACTTTGCTTAGGCTCTTGCCTAGCAAGGGGGGGTTGTGCTACAACTCTTTGTACAGACCTACCATCGGCTACTTCCAGCATTTTGGCACTTCTATAACCAATGCTTATTCAACTCATTCCGTCAAGTCAACTGGCTGAATGCGAAAGCAAAGTTTCATTATAGTCTATAGTCTCTACTACTAGATGATCAGTCTCCGTAGCTTGCTAATGGAATAATGAAACTTTGCTTTCGCCTTCAAGCCAGATGACTTGACGAAATGAGTTGAATAAGCATTGGTTATAGAAGTGCCAAAATGCTGAAAGTAGCCGATGGTAGGTCTGTACAAAGAGTTGTAGCACAACCCGCCTTGCTAGGCAAGAGCCTAAGCAAAGTAAATGACAGCCGACAACGGTACCAGGCATATGACAAGCTTCTATAATGAAACTTTGCTTTCGCATTCAAGCCAGCCTAGATAGCCCACAAAGCAGCTGCAGTTGTAGCACAGCTTATTTTGGCGTAAATAATTCACGTCAAGCATGGACACTGGCTTGCCCGTAACTGGATGGTGCATGTTGCTCAAACGCATGGGATCTGCACCACCTGTACGACCACCACGCCCTCCACGATTGGAGACACCATTGCGACCACCACCACGATTGGAACCACCAATAGCACGACCACCACGATTGGAGCCATCAAAAGCATCGCGGAATGCTCTCCAGGGTCCAGTATGTCCTAATACATCTCCGTGCCTGTTCTACTCGGAGGGAAACGGACGCTGAATGGGGCATGCGCCGTCCCATGGCCATGCCGGCAAGAAGATGGAATCGCTGCGCGTGCAACGCTTAGAGGAGGCCTCCTGCCCTAAGTTTCCCTGATTCTATAAGTGGCACGCACTCTGCAAGTGCTCGCTCGCTCTCAATGTTCGCTTTGCACTCACCCACTGTAGTCTGGCCTTGGTGTAATGACGAAGCCTACAGCAAACTGTAGCATAGAAATCATCAGTTCTCTGCTTCAACTGTAGAACTGGAGTTCTTGCGTAGTGAGCGTAGGCTGAGATCTGGCAGGCACTCTATTTGCATAAAGTCTGTGTACTCTCGTTTTAGGCATTCTTTTTATGCCTTGCTTTTGCTCGGGTTGTGTTTCCCGCCCTTCCCCCCTTAGCTTGTGCTTTGACTTGTGGGTGTTCCCATCTGAGCTCGCTTAGATCTGACTTACGGACTTGCCGCTTGCTTCTTTGCGTTGTTTTGCTTTTATGAGGGCCTGCATCCCATTTTTGGTTCCAACGTGTCTTTGGTTTTATTCTCCCTCCACGGCAGCTTGGTGTAATGACGGTGCTGAGTTCAGTGTGTAACACTTGAATTCTAATTTTTATAGAGCAGCTCACTATATCACTTTTGTCTTTTTTCTGTGTTTCTCTCCTGTGTCTTCATCTTTTATTTTCTTGGTCCTCACAACTGCTCTTCTTTCCTAGCTTATTTAAAACTTTGTTTTCTTTTCTCCTCTTTTTGAGGACCATGGTTGTTAGCAGTTTGTGTTGAGTCCTAGTTCCAACGCCATCTCATGATGCAAACGGAGTAGAACCTCTGTTATCCTCCAGACCATCTTTTCGGGAGTGGGTGGCATCATCTACAACAATTTGCAGAGTTCTCTGCTTGCAGAAGAACTCTAGTTCTTGCAGGTGAGTGACTTGTGACTTGTGTAATGCACTCTCGCTCAAAAGTGCATAATTCCCTTTCTTGTCCATCTAAAGAAAAAATAAAACTACGCAGGCAGTGAAATCCACTCCCCACATTAATCAAGGAAAAGGAGCCACTTTGGTACCGTAAAGTTCCCCTACCGCGGAAAGGAAAGGAAAAATCAATGGGGATCAAGAGGGTTGCAGGCTTGGCCTGAAACCGGCTCCTGATGAGAGTTGATAACAGTTCTGGAAAGGGCAAGTCTGGTATGGACTAGTTAAGCAGCAAAGTTCACAGAGTGCACATGGAGCTTGGAGGCAAGCTTCTTAACTCTTTGAGAATCGAGACCCAGTTCTTTGAAAGGCTTGAGAGTGTGGGTGTTGTAGATGGTGCCGCCCACACCCAAAAGGATGATGTGGAGAGTAACGGAGGCTCCTTGGAGAACGTTGCAAAGGTCTTTATGCTGTTCCTTTGCGACGTTCAGCTAGCTTTGAGGTCTGGTGTCATCACAGTACTTGATCTCAACGGGGTGGATGTCACTCCGAGTTCTGTTGAGGTCTTTAGGTCAGTGCCTTCTGGGGCTGGTGGCTGTACTAGTGGCAGGCGGTGCTGATGAGGTGTTACCAGTCTCCCTCAATTGCCCCCTGCTGCTCCAAAAAACCCACCCCCCTACATTAGTTTGTTGTTTTTGTGTATTTGCAGCGATGGGACTAACCAGCACAAAGTCTGGGCGGCTGGAGGTAAGTCTGTTTTTATCTGGAAAGCGGGGTGGGAAAAGCCATTTGGAAACAATTCGACTTTCAGCTGTTTCAGGAATCTGCTGAGTACTCGCAGAAGTACTCTAGTTCTTGGAGGCGAGTGCAACCGAACGTCAGTTAGTACTCTCTTGGCACAGCTTGCGCTGTGCTAACCATCCTTTTTATGCTTGTGCCTTAGATAGT
>Ga0307968_1004108_pt1 | contig 11946 bp, 8 predicted proteins | sample OrgLakmetagen650_FD_201834 | JGI IMG/M metagenome (GOLD analysis project Ga0307968, IMG submission 201834) | Saline water microbial communities from Organic Lake, Antarctica - #650 | ecosystem: Environmental > Aquatic > Non-marine Saline and Alkaline > Saline | place: Antarctica: Organic Lake... | reverse complement strand
ACAGGTCAACAACCAACTTGTTCATGATTTCCTTTCTCAGCAGAACACTAGACTTTTTCTTTTTCTTTCTGAGCTTATGGATTTATTTGTGGCTGGCCGAGACCAGTCAGCAGCCGATCAGCCAAACTACCTGGCTGAAGGTCACCCCCCATTGTAACCATTGTAAACTCTGTTATTTTTTTTTGGTGAACTAAATAAATGCGCCTATGAGCAGCTAGCAGTAGCACTTCTTGACTGAAGGCCACTAGAACAGAAGTTGTTCTGAAAAGGGGTAAAGAGGAAAGAAGGCCAGTCATTTATACAGGTTGTTGTGAACAAAAAAACAGTCTATACGCTAACAGCACAAATTCAGAAAGAATGTGGTTATCATGATGTGTCCTGCACCGCCCAATAAAGCAGAGGCTCAAAGGTAGAATAAAAAATAAAAGATGATCACTGCAAGAATAAGTATTGCCAGGATCAGAACTGAGGGTCGTTGCCCTTAATTGGCTGCAAAAAAAAACATCCTTCCAGCTACGGTATAACTCTGTTATGGGTTAAACCCTTCAACATTCCACCTTGTCAGACAAAGAACATAAATAAAGAGTCAACCCACATCAGAAACCGCAGTCTTGGTAGCCTGCAATAGCGAGCATGAAGAATAAAACTGCTCCGAAAGACATTGCCACTCGCATATACATTTCAACACAAAAGCAATATGCTACAACATACACCTACAGCCACACCCACGTCAAGAAAAGAGAAGGGACCACCCGGGTACTGGTACCTCATCACCACAATGAAGAAAAAGTGCTTGTTGGGAGCACAACAGGGTTTTGCATTTGTGCACATACTCAAATTTTATGATTATTGTAGGGTTTGTACTGCCTGCGTTTTCCCCCCATACACATTAATTGCCACACACTAAGTAAAATAACTAAGAACAGCAAGGAACCCCCTCCCAATGTCCATGACAAACGCGTGTATATCTGCATCACAACATTTCAAAGCGAAAGGGGAGCTTTTAACCTGCACTCATCGTACTCAATTTGTAGCATGGCAGTTGTGTTTAGAAGACGTGCACGCAAGATAAACGACCAGATCAGCGGCAAATCGACAGAGCAAGCGGGCTGTCTGCTTTCAGCATCGCTTCCATCACCAATGGCTCCATCAGTAGCACCGCGTGACCTGCCTGACCCTTGAGCTTGGGGATGCAGCACAACAGCGCTCCAAGGAAAGTCTGTGTGGGTGGCGTACAGCCAAAAAAAGGATGGAACATGCATGCGCTGTAGGCAGGCTTGCTGAGAGTTGGCACGAACAGGGCAGCTGGTCAGGTCCCAGAAATGCTGAGACCTCAGCATCGCGTACAACTCATGCCCAAACTGTCGAAACTGGTCGCCCATGAACACAGACAGCTTGGTTTGCATTGCAGATATCATTGCGCAGTGCAGGTCATCGAGGCCTAGTACGTGACTGCCCCAGAACGTGCGAACACACTGCTCGGTGTTCGCTGCAATTTGTGAGAAGCGGCGTGATGATCCTAGCGAGCTGATGTCAAAATCAATGGCCCACATCTTGCCGGACTGGTCGACAAAGCAATTTTTGCGATTCTTCTGGTCAAAAGAGCCGAGGATGTTGTTCAACAGGTGCGTGTACGCAGCGGACTGCAGGAAGGGGCTGTCAGAAGCCAGTGCTTTGTCAGAGAAGTTTGCAGTCAGTAAAGAGTACTGCTGCTGTTTCGGGTTTGATAGCCCCTCCAAGAATTCCAAGACGTTGATTTGCACCATGTCCCAGCCTTTGGCCTTCTTCCACACACAGTTGCACTCCGCACACGCTACACTGACGACATTAACTCCCTGGCCGCTTGCGATACTACTGAGCACGTCGTGCTTATCCAGAGACGGCCATACCCAAGCAAGCCACTTGAGCAGCCCTTCGGGCCTTTTGGGGCGCATGGCAAGAAAACCCTTGGCCTTGGGCCGAACGTGCAGCGCCAGCAGAGCATCAACACTAGTGGCCAACATCTCATACTCTAGTGACTGCTCATTCGAGTGCCGGAGCTCCTTTACAATGGCCTTCACACGTGGCTCGCCCGGCCGCTTCAGTAAGAGGATGCGTGAGGAGTGCGGGGGAATGCGACGGATCCTGCCGCTCCAGCCACTCATCACATTCTGAATGCAAGAGCCTGGGTTTACTCGTCCTGGATGCCCAGGACCACTCGGTACAGCAACATCACCAGCACCTTGGATTTTGCTGCAGCTGCCTCCACCGACCAAGACAGGGACGGGCGCACTTTTCGTTGCCAGCAGGGTCAGTAGGCACAGCAGCAGAGCGGAAAGTCCCCCTAGAGCTTGCAGCCAGCGAGGGGGCATAGCAGTGGCTGCGTGGGAGCGCGGCCGGCTTGTTTCTTTCAGGATGTGAGATGGTGCAGGACCTGCAGTCGACCAGTATTTATGTCAGGTTTCTTTCAGGACGTGAGATGGTGTAGAATTTATAGTCTGTCAGTGGTTCTGTCCGGTTTCTTTCAGGACGTGTGATGGTGCAGGGCCAACAATCGATCAGTGTTTCTGTCAGGTTTTTGTCAGGACGTGAGATGGTGCAGGAGCTGCGGTCGATCGGTGTGGTGAGCGAGAGGAGGACTAGTGCAAGCACGATTGACTGTGAGGACAAAGGGGTTAGAGCACGCACTGAGGACAAAGGGGTTAGAGCACGCACGTGTGCAGGAAGGACTTGCTGTGATGATAAGGGATCAAGGGTGTAAGGACACGCAAGTGTGCAAGCACAATTTGCTGTGAGGACACGGGGGTCAGAGCACGCACGTGTGCAGAAAACATTTTCTGTGATGATAAGGGATCAAGGGTGTAAGGACACACACGTGTGCAAGCACGATTTGCTGTGACGACAAGGGATCGAGGGGTTTAGAGCACGCACGTGTGCAGAAAGAATTTGCTGTAATGACAAGGGATCGAGGGGGTAAGAACACACACGTGTACAATTACGATTTTCTGTGAGGAGAAGGGATCAATAGGTCAGAACACACAGGTGTGCAAAAAGGATTGGTTGTGACGACAAGGGATTGAGGGGGTAAGGACACGGACGTGTGCAAACACAACTGGCTATGATGACAAGGGATCAAGGGAGTAAAAGAACGCGCGCCCGTTGCTAGCTTAAGGTAGCCCCCAGACCCCAACAATCATGCAAGCGAAAAATTTGAAAAGCAACGGTCTGACACAAGAATACATGTGTAGGTAGACATACTTATAAGGCCAGGGAACACAGGTGTGTGTGTGTGCATGTGTTTGTGTGCGTGTGTGTGTATGTGTGTGTGTGTGTTTGTGTGTGTGTGTGTGTGTGTGTGTGCGTGACCGAGTGAGTGACAATGCGCTGTGACAAGTGCGAGCGCACTCTTGTGCAAACTCTGTTGTGTGTGCACATGCGTACGTGTATGCGTGTGTGACATCGTGACCATGCACTCGTGTGCAAACTCACTTGTGTGTGTGCGTGTGCATGTGTGTGTGCGTGTGTGTGTGCGTGTGTGTGTGTGTGCGTGTGTGTGTGTGTGACAATGCACTTAGGTGCAAACCCTCGTCAAAAAGCTTGCTTAGGGTTAGGTTTTCTTGGGTCAGGTTTTCTGGTGCTTAGGGTTAGGTTTTCTGGTCAAGGACCCTGTGAGCTCGAGCTTGTCACCCTCCTCTCCTACGCTGCATCCTTTTTTGCTTATGCAGTATTGTCGCCCCTTCCTTCAATTTTGGAACCCATTAATTTGCGAGTGTGCACGTTTCCCCAAGTGTAAAGTTTGCGCGGGCTTACCTTCTACTTTCTGAATCCAGACGCGTTCAAGGATTAGCTTTTACTACAATCATCATATCAAAGACCGGTTATAAAACCAGAGGTTGCCAATCTATGGCAACTGACCATCAAAAAGTCGTAACTAACAAAAGTTCATATTGCAAGTTGCACAAGTTGCACCCCCCCCCCCTAAGTTGACCTTTTTACACACAGTTGTGCCAGGGACAGCAGACGGGCTCAAACGCAGTGGCTTGCACTATCTTTGTTGCTTCTGTGGTTGCACTGCTTGCATGCTGAGCAGGTCTTCTGGCTCACTAGCCAAAGCAGTCCGTTAAAAGTACTCACCAAAATAACCTGCTGAGACGGGGCAAACAGATTCTTCAGCCCATCTGGCTCCGGTCGATTCAAATATGTGTAGGATTTCAGAAGCAGCAGCTGTGCCTGCAGCCAAAGAGCACATGGGTAGTTTACTTCCTGTGCTGCCTTGGAAAAAAGATTCTTGCGCTGCCTTGGAATAAAAGATTCTTGCGCTGCCTTGGAAAAAGAGAAAAGGAATCACGGGTGTAGGCAGTGACACATGCTCCCGACACTGATTTGCGCAGTTAGGTCATTGTGACATTTGAATTGAGCGAAGTTATGTTTTGCATGGAGTGTGTGTTATGCTCGTGTGTGTGTGTGCGCGTGTGTGTGTGCTTGTGTGCGTTGTGCTTGTGTGTGTGTGTGTGTGTGTGCTTGTGTGCGTTGTGCTTGTGTGTGTGTGTGTGTGTGTGTGTGTGTGTGTGTGTGTGTGCGTTGTGCTTGTGTGTGTGTGTGTGGGTGTGTGTGTGTGTGTGAGTGTGTGTGTGTGTGTGTGTGTGCGTGTGTGTGTGTGTGCGTGTGCGTGTGTGTGTGTGTGTGTGTGTGTGTGTGTGTGTGTGTGTGTGTGTGTGTGTGTGTCACAGCTGACATGTGACTAGAGTGTACAGGCAACCGCGCAGTGCAGCAAGGCAGCAGTTTGTGTGGAATCAGTAGAGCAGTAAAATTGGAGTGCTCAGGCAGATAGCGAGCAGGTCGAGTCTGGAGTTGACCCAAGCTTCTCAAGCTTGCTCCATTTGACGCTCTAATGACGCTCAAGAGCGTATTTCGGCTACCCATACTAGTCAGCCCTTTCGGAGGTACTTAACAGCACGCATTCATTGTAGGGCCCGATTACGGTCACATGACAAGGGACCGCCGGCCACCACGGTAAGCCGAAATCTGCATGCATTTTTTGTGACCCACCAGTATCGTCGCCTCCTCTCTCCCAAGCCTCTAGGTAATCGAGATTTTCAAATTTATTTATTATGATTTAAGTAATATCAACGCAAGAGTACATTGCGATTACGTTGCAATGCGTTGACGAATTGATCATCTTGATGTAGGTATCCATTATACATAATATTCGCCAATTAAACTCTCTTATTAAGACCTCTACGGTGGAGATGGCGACGCAAGTCACAATAAAAGTCCGAATATATTCAGTAATCAGATATAAATTGGCATCCGCTATAATAAGGATTTCGGGGTTTTCTTCTTTTATCTGAATAGCTGTACACGTCCACCGTTAAACGTGCCGGGTTCAAACCCGGAATTTCTAATTTGATGATTACCCGTTACAGAGCAAACCGGGGGCAGATTCTATAAAAATTCTGAGTAAAACTTTAGCAGGTTGACCAGCACTAATCCCTGGTCAAACCCAATCAAGGCCGGCCGCATATATTCCCTAACCAGGAGAATATTTACCAGTGTCAGGAGCAAGGCCCTGGCGTCTGTCCTCCAATAGGTATACCGTTCGTTCACGATCAGTTCGTGACCACACTTTCAAATAATTAATTTTCGTTTTCAGTTCATGAGGGAGTCTGGGGATTATTTTTGAGTTCGAGGGCACTTCGGGAGGGCCCCGTCGGGAATTAGTTTAAGAGTTCGAGAGCCCCCCTGTGAATGCTGCCTGTGCACTGCTACTGCTGTTAGTTACGGCTGAAGCTGTGGCTGAGGCTTCAAGAATCCGGCCAGGGGGTTCACACTGGCGCGCTTGGAGCTCATTTCGATTTTCACCCTCAAAACCACTATAAATAATTAATTTATCACTTCAAAGTCAGTTCGGAGAGGCCTCCAAGAATTAATAAAAAATTTCGTTTTATGGCAAAAAAATTAATTAATTTCCGAAGTGATCGTAAACAAACGGTAGTAAAAAATACAAAGGATCATGCTGAGCTTGGAAAACCACATAAATCTTGAAGGACAAGGAGCTGCTTTGTCCTTAAAGCTACAGTTATGTACCATAGGTAGGGTATGTACCATAAAACTACTCCGCGAGTAAAGATGTTGCAGGCTCGGCCTAAAACTGGATCCTGCTGATGATGAGAGTCGATAATGAGGCGAGCTTGGAGGCAAATTGCTCTGCTTTTTGTAAAACCGAGACCAAGCTCCGGAGTGTGACGTTGTAGATGGTGCCGCCCACTCCCAAAAGAATGGTGTAGTGGAGGGTAGTGGAGGCGGCTCCTTCAAAAATGTTGCAGAGGTCTTAGTTCTGTTCCTGTGCGGCGCTCAGCTGGTTCTGGGGTTTTGTGTCCTCACAATACTTAATCTCAACGAGGTGGATGTCACGTTGCCGAGATTTTGCCGCGATTTTGAGGTTGGTGCTGTCTGTGGAAGGTGAGGTTGGTGCTGCCGAGATTCTGAGGTTGGTGCTGTCTGTTGAAAGGTGAAGCTGCCGTCGATGGTGGCTGGTTGGTGCTGCTGAGGTGCTCCCTGTCTCCCTCGGTTGCCCCCTCTCACTCCGAAATACCCACATCCCTTCGGTAATTTGTTGTCCCCATGCTTTTACAACGGGTAGCTTCTAGCTTCAGTTTATACCTTGGGAACCAAACCTCAGCATTGACTGGTCACCTTTTCTCACACAGATCAATCTGGTTGCTTCACACATTTACCACTTACCCATGTTATTCTGTCCATGGTCCGTGACGACTAAGTTCTGGTGATCACGAGGCAACATGTTGGCAGGGTGCTAGACAGAACTCTAGTCATCCTGCTTTGGTGTTAATTTCATGCCTGCCCTGCCTTGTCTGGCCATGGCCTAAATCCTAAATATAAGTACAAAATACGACGCCTTCTGCTGAGACATAGATAGGAATGATTCCAACCGGGCGCTCACCTTCCAATCTCAGCGCGCAATAACGGCGGAGAATTAGCAGAAAATTAGCAACTTAGATGCAATCATAGTCACTCTGACTCAGCAACCGCGCCCCAGAAAAACAACCTAACTAACAACTAGGTCTGCCACACATTACATGCAAGAAGAGTTGCCCACAATGACCTAGCAGATGGCCCTTCTCCCTGGCTATGAAGCCAAGAGAGCACGAAAAACACACACAAAAGCACCTGATAAAAATCAAGTACTGTGTAGACACTTCCCCTACCCAACAAGTAGAAAAGGCACAAGAACAACATAAGTTTTTTATGTCTTACTTACTAGGGCACCGCAAATCCTCCGCACCATTATACTGGGGAGCAACAGGTACCATTTACTTATGGGAAGCATGCAACAAATCCACAGCCTTGGGGTAAAAGGTCTGCATACATGCAACAGCATCTTACAGAGAAAGGGGAAAAACTGCGCAGGCAGCACAAAACCACATTCATACAATAAATAAGGAAAAGGAGCCACTTCGGTACCGGGTACCATCAAACTCGTACGCGCATAATCTTTAGCATTCATCGGAAATTGCAAAATATGGAAATCTTTACAAACATTGCTGTTGGTTTGGTTTGGTCCTTGTGTATTGCGCTGTGCAACTTGCAATAGATTTATGTACAGTACAAGTTCAAGTAGACGCATTGAACTTTTGGTCTATGAAAACAAGGGTGGAAGGATGAAAGTGGTATTAAAGGAAATTGGGGCGAATATGTTGCCCTGCCTGTATCTTCAGATGGTTTCATCTTGGTGGCACGTCTGTCCATGGCAGAACTTACTCAAAGGTCTCAAGCCTTGAAGGGGAGATAGCAGGATCCCTACTATGCGAGAAAATAAAGGAAAATTGAAAGAAATAGGGCAGCAAGAGAGGTTGGACGGGAAAAAGGAGGCAAGGGGGGAGGCTTCTTAGGGAAAAGGGTTCAGGCGGAAAAAGTTGGATCCAAAGAAACTATACAAAGTTGCGCGTGGAAGACTAGAGTGGCAGAGCAAAACAGAGGGTCAACTAAAAAAACCGAGGCCTGGATACTACCAAAAGAGCAACCAGACACGAAGGCAAGAGAGGCTAGGAGCCAGCCAGGATAAGAGCAAACTAAGACATAGCAATGACTGGTGCGCCGAAACAGGCTCCAACACAACTCCCCCTAACGAAGAAGGCACCCCTCTAGAGCGCAAAACCTAGGCCTAGCTAGAGAGAACATTCTCACGGGGTATCCTTGGGGGGGAAAGCACAGAGAAGGACAGCACAAAAACCTGAGGATCCTGGGAACAGAGCAGCAGTCTACGGCCTACTCTCCCCAAAGTCAAAAAGAAAAAGGGACCTCTGACCTCTATACAAACAGACGGGCAGGGAAAACAGGCAAAGGGAAGAGGGGGGAGGCTGCACCAAACCGACGTACAACAAAGAGCGTGGCTGACCAGCAAGCAAGGAAGAGGCTCCGCACAGGGAGGCAACGCTAAAAAGGCTGTAACAACACCAGGCAGAAACATCACTTTCTAGGGGAGGCAGGCATACAGAGAGGCAGGCACACGGCTACAACAACACCAGGCAGCACAACTCACACACTCGCTAGGGGGACAGGCACGCGCTTAAGACTTGGCAAACTACGTATCATTGATTTTCTAACGTGTTAACTGGCGCATTTGCTACAACAATTCCGATCAATTTGCACTTAATCCAGGCCAGGGGTAAACTAACAACAGTGCCTCATGTGTTCATCTCTGCGCGTTCAGAATGCTGCTGAGGTACCGCCGCCCGCTTTTGTTTACTCTCATTAATTTTCTTGTACTGCCCCCTCTTTGGTCATTACTATCTAGAACAGAATCTACGTATATATGTACGGTGTGCAGTTTTTCAATGAGCAGGTCTCTGCTTATTAAATGTGTAGGTATACAGTCATACACTGCACGTTTACGGTTGTAGTAAACTTAGTAATTAAAACGCATGGACCATCTCAGCACACATTTCAGGCAGCTATCTGAAGAAGCTCAAATGAGTGCGACAGGCTCACGTTGGTGTGACCAGCGTCTGGTCTGATCCAGAAAACATTTTCTTCCACCAGGACAATTTCTTGATAATACCCACTCCCCTGGAGATATAATATGGCGCATTTACAACGAATTTGTATTATATGATATCTACTTCAAAGGCGGATACAGCATTGACCCGCACATTTACAATGGAGCTCGAGTAGCGCCACTTTTGCTCACCCTGTTCTCTCTGCCTTCTTTCCGAGCAGCATATCAGGGAACTAAGAACCATTAATCATCAGGCTGCAGGAATTTGGGTGGTCAATAAACCCGAGCCCGGACTCCATTTGGCGGGAAATTCCAGGCCCTGTCTAGGGCCCTGTAGCTCAGACATTGTTTAGATTAAAGGGCGTTTCATACAGTGGTCAACGCCATTTTACGTTATTTATCCATACCATCAATCCTTGGTAGTCCTTGGTTAACGGTGCGTTTCCAATAGGGAGATAGGTGAATAATTATTATTTCAAGGATATTAATTAATAGCGTTTTGCGTTTTCAATGGTGATTAATTGCCGTGATTAATAAATCAAAAGGTGTTTAATTCTGAATAAAAATATATCAGGAGGGGGTTGATAGATTAATTCATCGTGATTAATTCAAGTTATTAATTTCAGCGGTGATGCAGTGCCTTCTCAGAGCTCTAATCGATAATGTCCCCGACTAGGTACTTCCAGCTTGCTGCAAGTCCAGGCCTCTCCCTTCCTAGCCTCCACCCGCACCTCCAGGGCTGCCAGGCTTCCCTGTTGGCAATCAAATGGTGCCCAATGAGACGATTGATGAACGCTTCCTGAGTCAAACAGCCTCGTTCCTTCCATCTGTCAGCTCTATATTGCAGCAGCAATTTCCCTTCCCACAGTCAATTTTCTCTTCCTCTGCGTGTCAGGTACAGTGCCTGGTCCAATGGGAACGCCCGGTGGGCAAATGGCAGCGCATTAATCACGATTTTTGGAACCGCAGGGTGATTAAATCAGGGGTGAATAATTCAAACGTGATTAACTCGAGTGATTAATTCAGCATTAAAGCATTAATCACCCAAGTGGAAACGCACCGTTAATTAATCAAAATTAGATTAATAAAATCAACCCGTGTTCATGATTTAGTCCAGCCATTATATAATCCACTCATTTGCGCCACCGATACCGATACCGTATAATTTAGTTATTCCTTCACATCTTTGTGTGCTTTTAAACCAGTAAAATGAGCCCTGAATTACTTGAAATGACCCCAAGCCAAAAATGAAGTTCGGCTTGGAAAGTGCAAGATAGCATTGAACTCAAGGTTCCACGACTTAATGATATTATAAGCAATTTAATGGAATAGGACCTGGGATTAGCAGGTAAAGAGCTTGAGCAACCTGAAACCTGCAACCTGTAAAACAGGTCCCAGCATTACAGTCCGCTCGCGCTCACATAATGAGGGATTCCATAGACCGCGTGGCACGCAACTGTTTTCGCGCATCACCATCATCTCGGCTGCGCATGAAGCAGCTTTCATTGCTCTCGACCTGCAACTTGCGTGCTTAAGTGTTTGGAGCCAGGGAGTAAGAAGCCTGGGGCTGGCGGCATCACGAGCTCGCTTGAATGTCAATGCCATGGTCGTGCTTTGCAGGAGGTCCTCCAGCAGTGAGGCCTGGGACTCAAGCCATACTACAGACCTGCTTTGAGGTGTGTTTGTTTCCAATAGAGTTCAAAGTGCTTGCCACGTGGCAACTGGAGATGCAGCACGGCAAGCCAACACACAATCAGCACACAATCAGCACGATCACCACGCACACATTCCGTTAAGCCTTGACTTGCATGCAACGATGGAATGTTGCAAGCAGAGAGCTTGTGCATGCACCACACTCCAATCTTCACGCCTTCAAGTGCAAACGCTCATAGAAACACTTTCATTGGCACACTCACACATGTACACACGCAAGCGAACACATGTACACACACACATACATACACACACATAAACACATACACACAAACACAGATAAATACACACACACACGCACAAAAACACACACACACACATACATACACACACATAAATAAACATACACACAAACACACACTCATTCATACACACACATAAATAAACATACACACAAACACACGCACATACGCAAGCACATGCGCACGAATGAATACATACACACACGCACGCATACACACACATGCGTGCGCAACATTTATGGTCCTTATTTTGGTTTCAACATTAAACACATAGAAACACTTGTGCACACATGCACTCACGCATACACACGTGCGTTTTCACAGGCACCATGGTGCTCACCACCGATTTGGCAGGCCTGAGTGCCCTGGGCTATGCAGCGTGGCAGGTAAAACAACAATAATAACATAGATTGGACGCACGACAATAATGTGGATTGGACGCACAACAATAACGTAGATTGGACGCACAACAATAGCGTTGATTGGACTCTCAACAATAACTTAGATTGGACACACAACAATAACGTAGATTGGACGCACAACAATAACGTAGAGATTGGACGCACAACAATAACGTAGAGATTGGACTCACAACAAAAATGTAGATTGGACGCACAGCAATAACGTAGATTGGACGCACGACATTTGACGCGGAAAATCAAGCAGCGCATTGGCTCTCCCTTCTCCCACGAGTGTAACCCCCTTTCCCAGGCATACTGTGCTGCTTCAGCATTTTTTGCTTGCACAGCTCATCAACCACCACACCAAAAATCCTACTAAAAAGTAAATGCTGCACCAAATGCGTTATGTTTGTGTGTGAACAAACACAGACAATTAAAGGAAGGGGGCTTGCACATCATTCAGTGCCATCTCACAATGCAGACAAAACATCATAAGTGTTGCTATCAGGGACGTTCCACGGATATCCGGAGGCTCCTGTGCATCTGTGTGTGTGCGTGTGTGTGTAGGTGTAGGTGTGTGTGTGTGTGGGGGGGG
>Ga0307968_1004106_pt1 | contig 11947 bp, 10 predicted proteins | sample OrgLakmetagen650_FD_201834 | JGI IMG/M metagenome (GOLD analysis project Ga0307968, IMG submission 201834) | Saline water microbial communities from Organic Lake, Antarctica - #650 | ecosystem: Environmental > Aquatic > Non-marine Saline and Alkaline > Saline | place: Antarctica: Organic Lake... | reverse complement strand
GTGAGGGTGTGGGTGAGGGTGAGGGTGAGGGTAGGGTTTGAGAGTGAGGGTGAGGATGAGGATGAGGTTGAGGTTGAGGGTCAGGATGAGGGTGAGGGTGAGGGTGAAACCTTGAAAATGTGAGGGTGAGGGTGAGGGTGTGAGTGTGAGTGGGGGTCACAGTGAGTGTGCGATTATGAATGTAAGTGTGCTTTTGTGAGAAGAGACGAGGGCATGTGCATGCCCTAGAGAATGGACCTTACAATTAATATTACCTAGTGGAGCACGAGGCGTTACGATAGAGCCTTTAAGGGCAGGGAGCTAGCTGCGGTGAGGTGGCGCAGAGCAGCCTTGGCATTCACACGATTTATCAGAGGATGTTTTTTGAATGTGTGTGTGTGCCCACAACCGATCTATTTGTATGGAAGCCGGTGCGCGGGCTCACAAAATGAGCCTTATGATTAGATTTGGCCAGAACCATATGTATACGATCTATGTACGGTAATTTTAGTAGGGGAGTGTACATATATATGGTGCATATGTACGGTTCTGGCCAGCCCTCTTATGACTAAAAAGGTAGGGGAGTGCACAAAGGTAAGGAAATGTGCAGGTGTGTGTGACTCACTCAGCACGTGTGTGACTCACTCAGCACGTGCAGGTGTGTGACTCACTCAGCACGTGTGTGACTCACTCAGCACATGTGTGACTCACTCAGCACGTGCAGGTGTGTGACTCAAAAGGTAAGAAACTGTGCAGGTGTGTGACTCACTCAGCACCTCTCACACAAGCATGCATGGTTATGTATCAAGAGCCTTCGCAATGTTTGGCTGATATACTGTGGCTTTGTATCCTGCGTATTGATGGAGAGTAACACTATAACTTAGATTCTGAGAGGGGGCTTCAATTATGCAAATACCTGGCGGTTATGGTCCTCAAAAATGAGGAAGGTTGTTTGGGATCACATGAAGAAAGTACCTACTTTTGTACCAAACCAACGGAAAGGGAGAGGCGATCAGCGTTGCTGAAGCGAGAATCAGTGATTTATTGTATGTCTTCTTATAAAGAATCAAAAGTAAGGCTGCTGAGGGCGCCAACACACCCACAGTGTAACAACTGAAGAAACAATGCCTATGTTAAAATGAGAATCATTTACCTCAAGTCATCCTGGCGCCAGGATGATCAAAAGGTGATTGGCCCACTTTATAACACACCAGTACCTATTACATGCCTTCTATGATGCACTGCTGCTGCTCACAGTCAGCAGCACAAAGACTCATCTGCATCATTACTTCCTCCCTCTTCTTGAAATGCGTGCCTTACAACATTTTCAGCATGTCGACATTGTATCTCGCAGAAATCTGTCGTACATAAATCCAACTTAAATCTCAAGTCACAAGCATTTCACTGTCCCCACCTTTGTATCCCATTAATGTGTACACTAGTTCTCAAGTCACAAGCGCGTTCTGATCGCGTTCCTTGGGTGCCACTGCCTGAGTCTTGGTTAGTTAGTGCATTACTAACAGTGACTCACTGTACCCCAAAGTGTGCACTGCGTGCTTCCCTTGCGGCCTGCAGTCGTTGGCGCTGCACGGCCTGATCTGGTTCATCTACGCCATGATGGAGAAGCGGGACAGGGCGTGTTACAGCGACGCAGTGGCTCGTGAACAGCAAGAGAGAGTGGAGGTGAGGAATAAAGAGGATAAGGTAAGGTAAGGTTACATCACTGTATATGCCTCAGAGGGCATCTCAGCGGAAGTTTGGCAAAAGTCTGAAACCACACCTGGCAAAAGAGGATAAGAGCTTGTGTGATCAAAATAAGGGTGAGCAGGGGTGGTGGCAGTTTTTGTAAAGGGCACGGCATTGCAAGCAAAGTTACCAGCACACTGGTAGGGACTGTTCTGGAAGTGGGCCCGTGTAAACTTGCTTACTATGAGTACCACTTTGCCATCTTCAGGCACTGCCCGCTACCTGAGCATTTCCGGCAGGAGCACACGTGCAGTCTTGCGTTTGCTCATTCGCTGCTTGTCACCCACACATGCAGTCTTGCGTTTGCTCATTCGCTGCTTGTCACCCACACGTGCAGTCTTGCGTTTGCTCATTCGCTGCTTGTCACCCACACATGCAGTCTTGCGTTTGCCCATTCGCTGCTTGTCACCCACACGTGCAGTCTTGCGTTTGCTCATTCGCTGCTTGTCACCCACACATGCAGTCTTGCGTTTGCTCATTCGCTGCTTGTCACCCACACATGCAGGAACAGGCAGCAAGCAGGACAGAAGGGAAAGGGAGTGAGGATAAAAGTGAGAAGGGGGGGTCAGTGGAGGAGTTCGATGGACAGCCCAGGGCGTTTGATCGCCTCAGGTGAGGGCTTTGCTCATTGTGAAAGTAGGACCAGCGCCTTTTGTTACATGTACACAGAAACGCAGTGCATGGGCACATGCACAAGGGCAAGCCCACGTGCACAAAATGTAAGTGTGCAATTCCATTCGCACACGGGCCATATATTTCCATTCCGCGCATGTGTGCACCCACTCGTACAAGCGCAAGTGTGCAGGGGCACATCTGCAACCCCCTTGTACAGACTCACGCATGAATGCACAAACACACACATACACACACATGCGCGCGCATACACACACACACAGACACACACACACACACAAACACATACACACATACACACACACACAAATTTACACACACACACAGGAGCGGCCCCTCAAACCAAATGTCAGCCTCTGCTGACGCCGCCCTTGCATCTCTGGAGCCCCCACCTCATCAATACGCATGGCACACCACCCACCCTGGGCCTCAAACCCAGTTTGGGCGCACCTCATTCCCATCGCGCCTAGCCCCTTCTCCTCCTCCTCCTCCTCCTACTACTACCCTTGTACCCCTCCCACTGCTCGTACCTGTTCCAGTGCCTGTCCCTGTGTTCTTCCCCATCGCTGTCCCTTTTCCCGTGCCCATACCCATCCCCGCGCCCACCATGCAAGCAACTGGCGGTCCACCCACCACTACACAGCAAGCTGTCGGCCAGCACAGCACAGCACAGCGCAGCCTGCTCGGCACTAGGTCATCCACCCAACCCTCTGAGCAAATTCACTCCTTCACCCTGCAAAGCATACGCAGCGCCAGGTGGGTGTATGGTCATTTAAACGGGGACGAGCGAAAAGTTCGTGATAATGTGTATTGAGGGTGGGAAGGAAAGAGAGGGCTCCATGTTTGTGCAAGCACATTTGGAAGCAAACTAAATCCGTCCATCAAACTGTGCAAGACCCTGTGCACCGCTACTTGCAATACAACACACAAAAAGCGCCGACCTGTCCTCTTTCTTTCACATACAGCATCGAGCGCCGTCCGTCCCTTTCAGCAGGAGCTGCCAGCCAGCACGCCGCCACCATACGCCCTTCCTCAAGCCTGACCACTTCCACACTGAGCAGCACCATACCATCCAGCAGCACCGCCAGTCACCCCCACAGTCCCCCCTTGCACCCTGCAAGCTACTCGCCCATCACCCCGTTCTTTCCTCAGGGCACCACGCAGCTCCTGCCTGAAGAGGATGCCCGTGGTGAGGTTCACATACACGCACATGCGCATACACACAAACACGTGCACACACTCCCACGCACACACACATCAATACATACATGCCCGTGGTGCAAGCACAAAACGCTCCTCGCCTGAGCGAGTTGCACGCTCACACATGCACACACGCATACACACACACACACACACACACACACACACACACACACACACACACACACACACACGCACAGATATACACACACATATACGGCCACACACCTGTAGGCAGCAGAGAGTCGGCACCATCTGCACCGCTGCCTGCCCTGGACTACAGTCCAAGAGCCGGCACATTGCAACGGCACAGCATCGGAGAAGTGGGGAGCAGCAGCTTCAGCTACACCCCGCGGTTCCGCCAACACCAGGTGAGGGGGTATTTAGGTTGCGTCCTCCTTTGATCTCCCTGACCAAAACGACCCCCTGAACTTATTCATTGCATTGCTTGTACTACAACCTAGCTGCTCTCGCTACTTCTACAGCTCCACAAGAGGATTGCCTGTATATGTGTGTGAGACTCTGCTAGCACTCTCCTTGCCTCCCTCCATTTGACTGTAACTCCAAAGTGCAAATTCTTGGCACACTGGCCTTAGTTTCCGGTTTCAACCCACTCTGGTCACCTGCAGTTTCAAATCAAGGTGTCGGGTCCCCTCACCCTCGCTGCTCTGCCTGACACAGCCCTCAATGACTTGGCATCCCTTGTGAATACACGGTGAGCAGAAGAAGCACGCACAGCACGTTGTACGCACACACGCGCACACACAGTGCATTGTGTACGCAAAGGCCCTCTAAAACTGCAGCGGCCTGCAGCGCCTTGCTACTCCTCACAAAAAGATTCACTAGTAATCGCCAGTAGTAGGGGCACACACGCTTTGCAAAATAGATGGTGATGAAGCACTGGGTGTGTGATATTCCTTGTCACGAGATAGACCCTTTCTGCTGACCTGTTGGCTGGCCTGTTTTCCGTAAGAGACCAATTTGCTGACCTGTTATGTGGCACACACACACACGGGCTGACCAACAAACAAAACCAGGTGCATGTCAAGTGTGGAGGTGGCCGTGCATTGTGTTTGGAGAGTCACCTGCCAAACTATGTTTGTACAATGCGTGTGTGCATGTGTGATTCTGCCAACCTCAATGGCATGCACGCTTATTGCGTCAGACCCAAACCTGGCTTTGTTTGTGCACGCAAGGTATGCAGCAGGGTATGCACGCACAAGAAAGCTTCAGAACTCCACAATCTGCCCTTGATGGTTTTGCAACTGATGTGGATGCGCGGAAAAGCTGATTTGACAGAGAATTGCACAAACTAGCTGGCCGTAAGCATATCACTACATGTGCCCATATCACCACTGTGTGCCCCAATTGCAGGTCTCCTGAAACCATGGTCACCAACTCTTCCGTACGATCTGGCTGCATCATCGTGTCCCTAGATCTACGCGCCATCACCAGATCACAGCCAGATCCTGAAAGGCCAGGCAGCGCAGATTTGCAAGGCCTCCACCAGGGAGCGTCTGCCAGAAGCTCAAGCCCCTCAGAGCTTGCTGAAAACATTAAAGGGCTGGAGGCCTCCGTGTTTGCTGCAGCTGCAGCGGCCCATCACCCTGCTGACATTGACCAAGCTGTCGCGGGTGCTGTGCAGGCCTGGGTCAGGAGAATGTTGTCCATTGCGCAGCTGCCTCCGGCTACAGCGGTGTCCGTGCAGGTTTGTGCTTTTGTGTGCATACAGTGAACTGGTACCTGGATTATTTGATTTGTGCTTTTGTGTGTATACAGTGAACTGGTACCTGGCTTATTTGATTGCAGGTTTGTGCTTTTGTGTGCATACAGTGAACTGGTACCTGGATTATTTGAGTGCAGGTTTGTGCTTTTGTGTGCATACAGTGAACTGGTACCTGGCTTATTTGAGTGCAGGTTTGTGCTTTTGTGTGCATACAGTGAACTGGTACCTGGATTATTTGAGTGCAGGTTTGTGCTTTTGTGTGCATACAGTGAACTGGTACCTGGCTTATTTACTTATTTGAGTGCCGTGCAGTCCTGCGTCAGGAGCATGTCGTAATGTGCGCAGCTCCTTTAACTACAGTACTGTCCGTTAGGTTTGTGCACATGGTTGGTTACTAAATGTTTTACATGCAGTCATTGATAAGGGTATTTGAAGCAAAGACGAAAAGAGGGTAGCTTGGGCATCTTGGTGTTGTAGCTAGCAAATACCGTCAGAAAATTCTGTGTATTGTAGGTGTTGTGTGGTAGGTGTACCTCGTCAATGATTCATGTCCATGCAACTGAGTGATTGCAGGTATCTCTTATTTTATGCAGAGGCTTGTAAATGGAGAAGTGTGCAAACAGAGGCAATCACTGTTGTTCCTGCAGTTCGGCGCTGAGGGTGACAAGATGGTGCTGGATATTGAGGCTGACACTTGGAGCGTCCTCAAAAACCACAACTCCATACAAAGTGCTCCAGGCACTTTGTTCTCAAGCAGCTCCATTGCCCCCACCTCTCCCGTCACGCTGCTGCCCAAGCTCGACCCTGGAAGCATTCTGCAAGATCAGCAGCAGCAGCAGCAGCAGCAGCAGCAGCAAGGAACACAGCAGCAGCAAGCAGCACACGATGACCAGCAACAGCAGCAGCAGCAGCAGCAGCAGCAGCAAGGAACACAGCAGCAGCAAGCAGCACACGATGACCAGCAACAGCAGCAGCAGCAGCAGCAAGGAACACAGCAGCAGCAAGCAGCACACGATGACCAGCAACAGCAGCATCAGCCACATGACACACAGCGTCAGGCTCCTCATCAATTGCAACATCAGGCCTCTTTGCCACCGAACCTCGATACAGAGAGTCCACACTTTAACTCGACTCCCCTTGCCTTGCCCCACACACCTGTGACTGTGCTTGCCAAAGTGTCCTTGCCTGCTTTGTACGGCCCTGTCGGCTGGTCAGGTGATCTTATGGTTGGAGAGGATGCAGCAGCTATAGCACCGTTCAGCTTGCCGTACGTGGGCGTAATTAGTGGAGATGAAGCATTTGCGAAGCAGGGTGGTGGTGGTGATAGAGGCAGAGTTGGGAGGGATGGGAGAGGGGTGGAAAGAGGTGAGGGCTCACCAAGGGTGGAAGCTGATACAACTCATAGTCCAGGCAAGAGCACAGAAGCAGTGCAACAAACAGCTACAGATGAGAGCACAGAAGCAGCGCAACAAACAGCTACAGATGAGAGCACAGAAGCAGCGCAACAAACAGCTACAGATGAGAGCACAGAAGCAGCGCAACAAACAGCTACAGATGAGAGCACAGCAGCGGCGCAGCACACAGTTTTAGGGGATGGGAGACCTCAAGAGGGCAGCGTGGGCTCAAAGGGGATTGATCAGGGGAAGGCTTTGCGAGTGATGGTATCCGTAGATGGGCATGGGTATGTTCCCACTGCCGTGCACTTGGATGCTCAGGCCTTGAAGCAAATGGAGGCAGTGGCTCAGGTACCAGGTGCTCCTGGCTTGGAGGTCCTGTGTGAGGTACGAGCGTGGTTCTGACCTCCAGATGTGTAGTGCAGACGTGCTGTGCAGACGTGTTGTGCAGATGTGTCGTGCAGACGTGTTGTGCAGACGTGTTGTGCAGACGTGTTGGTTGTGCAGACGTGTAATGCAGACGTGTTGTGCAGACGTGTCGTGCAGACGTGTCGTGCAGACGTGTCGTGCAGGCGTGTTGAGCAGATGTGTTGTGCAGATGCGTAGAGCAGATGCGTAGTGCAGACGTGTTGTGCAGACGTGTTGTGCAGACGTGTTGTGCAGACGTGTTGTGCAGCACGTTGGTTGTGCAGATGCGTAGAGCAGATGCGTAGTGCAGACGTGTTGTGCAGACGTGCTGTGCAGACGTGTTGTGCAGACGCGTTGGTTGTGCAGACGTGTAATGCAGACGTGTTGTGCAGACGTGTTGGTTGTGCAGACGTGTAATGCAGACGTGTTGTGCAGACGTGTCGTGCAGACGTGTCGTGCAGACGTGTCGTGCAGACGTGTCGTGCAGACGTGTTGTGCAGACGTGTCGTGCAGACGTGTCGTGCAGACGTATTGTGCAGATGTGAAGTGCAGACGTGTTGTGCAGACGTGTTGTGCAGACGTGTTGTGCAGGCAGATGTGAAGTGCAGGCGTATTGTGCAGGCAGATGTGAAGTGCAGACGTGTCGTGCAGACGTGTTGTGCAAAGTGCATGCTCACGTAAAGATGGTATACTGACTTGCACGTGCACTTTCGACATGCACACGCGTGCAAGCAGGCACACAAGTATGCCACACTCTTTGTGTAACCGCACAAGTAACTGCAGCACTTCGTCAAGATCATCGAAGCGTGATTTCATTTCAGCACTTTGTCTCACACTGTCACAGGTCACCCTTTTCCTCCCCACTCCCCTGGTGGCACGCAACCGCCCCTTCGCTGCTCACCTAGAGCTGTGGCACGACCCCTCGCACACACGCCTGGATGAAACTCCTTTACTGCTCCTCCCAGACGAGCTGCTTGACGTAGCAGCAAATTTGGACAGCCTGGCTGGGAATGGCAGACCCTATGACTCTGAGCCACTGCCTACGAGGGGAAATGCGGATTTTGTGGCAGATCTCACGTTTTGGCTGCACCATTTCTGCAGACCGGGTCATAGGAAGGGGATACACCAGGGAGCAGGCGAGGGAGCAGCAGCAAGTTCTTTCCTTCAACAGGAGGCCTCTCTCGGTCAAGAAGTCCTTTCCTGGGACTTGGGCTGGCTGCTGATGCGCCAGTCAGTGTTGTGGGGCCTGCCTGCGCTGACCACTCTGCTGATAGACAGCCTGATGGCGCTGCCTAAGGTGGGAGACCATCACTCTTTATTTTGGCTGCTGTGCTCGCTGATTATCATTGCCTGCGTTCTGCCTGCTTTGACACCTTGCTGTTGGACAGTCTCAGTCTTTTGAGTTGTCTGAGGCAGGAAGTCTGAACTCTAAAACCGCTCTGCTTCTTAATGACCCACACCTGTGCCCTGCCTGCGTTGGCAATTCCTAGCTCCACGTGCGCTTCCTAGATCCACTCTCAAACCAACACAAAAACACGGAAACAGCTGCTCTGCTTCTTTATGACCGACACCTGTGCCTTGCCTGCGTTGGCAATTCCTAGCTCCACGTGCGCTTCCTAGCTCCACTCTCAAACCAACACAAAAACACGGAAACAGCTGCTCTGCTTCTTAATGACCGACACCTGTGCCTTGCCTGCGTTAGCAATTCCTAGCTCCACGTGCGCTTCCTAGCTCCACTCTTGAATCATCTGAACCCAAAAACACAACATCCTTCCGCAGGCCTGTCTACCGGGGGCTTTTGGCTTACTAGCTCATGCTCCTTCAGTTTCTCATGATTGGAATCCAAAGCCAGCCTCCACTGTGCAGCTCCCAGACGCGACAGTAGCGACAGAAAGATCAGCTATTGATGTGAAAGGGGGAGGGGGAGGGGGAGAGGGAGAGGGAGGGAGAGGAGGAGGAGGAGGAGGAGAAGGAGGAGGCCACACAGCAGGATTGGCAGAAGCAGGGGGAGGACAGGAAGGGGCTTCTAATGGGGTAGCCACAACAACGACGGCAGGGGTATCAGATGCTACCAAAGCTGGGGGTGCAAAAGATATAGCAGCAGGGATTCCAGGTGCAACAATAGTGAGGGGGGCCGCACCAGGGGAGGCCTGCTCCGATGAGGGTCTAGGGGGCCTACTGCATTTAGCTTTGCTCAGCCCTAACAGCAGCACAATGCTGCACACACTGCTGGAGTGTGGCAAACGGCACGGGGGCCCAGACTTTACGTGGAGATGGAACGAGCAGAGGTTAGTGCTTAAGACTCATACATTCTTGTACCAAAAAAAGGTTTGAGTGGGTGTGAAGGTGATGCTTAAGACTCGTGGTGCTTAAGACTCGTGATGCTTAAAACTCGTGGGTGTAAAGGTGTGAAGGTGATGCTTAAGACTCGTGAGTGTAAAGGTGTAAAGGTGATGCTTAAGACTTGTGATGCTTAATGCTCATGATGTCACTTTTGTGCCCAAGGAGAAGACCAAGCAGGTGTGAAGGTGTGGGTGTGGTGTGGTGCAGGTGTAACTGCTTATGAGTGTAGGAGTGTATGAGTGTGGTTGTGGTACTGGTGGGTGAAGAAATGTTTAGCTTGGTTGGTTAGGAAAGGTGGGGTTTGAATGGACAGCATGTTTTAGTGAAGGTGCTTCAACTCTTTCCTATTGGGATGCCATGGAGCGGAATAGGCGCAGAAATCAATGGTGCACAACAGTGACAGACAGCGACAGACAGCAGCAGATAGTGACAGACAGCGACAGACAGCAGCAGATAGTGACAGACAGTGACAGACAGTGACAGACACAGTGAAAAGACAGCGACAGACACCTGAGGACTTTAAGCAGTGACAGACAGTGACATCTAGAGGCTTAAAAAGCGACAGCGGCATTGGGCATCTGAGAATTGTTAAGTAGCATCTTTTGTTTGAAGTGACAGTGGCATTGAGCATAATCTAATCAATATTGTTTGCAGTGACGTTGAGGTTAGGTATCAGAGGACTCTTAACAGGGACGGTGGCATTGAGCATCTGAAAGAGTACAGTGACATCAACTGTGACGACAACATTGAGCATCTAAGAATTTTGCACTACGGATTTTGTAGCAGTGGCCTTGAGCATATGATGCCAATCAACCTGCCAGGCAATTGCTAATAGGAGGGGGGAGTGAGAGGCGGAAAGGAAAGGAAAGGAAAGGGTTATGTAATACATGAGTACAACTGTGACAACATGTGTTTGACAACATGCGTAATGAGTACATACAACATGCGTGATGAGTACATACAACATGCGTGTTGAGTACATACTGTGACAACATGCGTGTGATAGCATGCACCCGTAATGTAAGATCTTGCATCTCAGATCTTGACACACGAGACATGAAGCTTTGCAATTGCGTCTCGTGGAAGTGCTCAGCAATACCTTTTCATTGGTCTTTCAGGACAGGTGCAAGGAAACAGGTGTTTAAAGGGTAGCCGGTCCTTGAGCCTGAGCCTGCAGCTATCACGTCATTAATAGCCCAGGACTACCTCGAGAGTCTAATATAGTCTGGAGAGTCTGTTATGTCTGTTGAGTGATCTGAGGGAAAGGAGAGGTTCTGTAACAACAAGCTCTGCTTCTTTGTGCACAGATCTGACACCAAATTGCAACAGAGTCGAACGTACTTGGCGTGGGCGATGATCTCGTTCCACATTATTGTATAGACGGAAGCTGTCTTGATACCGGTTACTATGGAACTTCTGCCCCAAACATTACGCCTTTCCTTGGCTGCGTAGGAAGTGGTTTTGCTGGTCAGGGTTAGGTTCAGGGTATAATAGCTTGTCTTCTGATCTTCATGCGTTATGCTTATGTCTGTGCACTTGCATGCTTTACAGATGTGTTATATTTTGCACACACACCTAAAGGGAATGATGACCTTCGTGCGTTATGCTTTTGTCTGCGCACTTGCATGCTTTACAAATGTGTTGTATTTTGAACTCACACCCAAAGGGAATAATGACCAACCAATCTCAAACCTTAATTAGACACGCATACTCAAACACATGCTCACACAAACACGCGTACACACGCACGCATGCCCACACATACGCACATAACTCACACACATATATCTTTCACAACAAGCACACTGATTGCAAACATTCATGCAGCGCTACTGGCCGCCTAACTCCCATTGATATCTTGGCACATCAGCCGCGGGATAGCAAGGTCCTGGAAATGCTGCTCAAAGACAATCAGCAGGTAAAACCGAGGGACTCCTTTGCATGATGTGTGTATGTGTGTGTGTGTTGTGTGATTTTTGGTAGATCGGCCAGATGAGAGCTGCGACTGATTTCCTTTGCTGGCCTTTTATTTGCTGTACATGCTTTGTATATGGTGTGCATGATTGTTGCCGTCACCGACAAACACAATTGACAAAACAAGATTCTTGCGGGAGAAGGTGGAACATCCTTTCTCTGCACAACACACCCTCAATTTGTAAGAAACACTATCCGATCTAATGGACAGGCAAAGCTTTTGCGAAAACAAGCCAAATTTTATAGCACACCTTGCACATGCACACACACATAAATACACACGCATACACATGCACACGCACGTGCACACATATACTCTCTCTCTTTCTCTCTCTCTCTCTCTCTCTATCTCTCTCTCTCTCTATCTCTATCTCTATCTCTTGCTCTCTCTCTCTCTCTCTCTCTCTGTCTCTTGCTCTCTCTCTCTCTCTCTCTCTCTCTCTCTCTATCTCTATCTCTCTCTCTCTCTCTCTTATTCTCTCTCTCTCTCTCTTGCTCTCTCTCTTGCTCTCTCTCTCTCTCTCTCTCTTTCTGTCTCTCTCTT
>Ga0307968_1004105_pt1 | contig 11949 bp, 17 predicted proteins | sample OrgLakmetagen650_FD_201834 | JGI IMG/M metagenome (GOLD analysis project Ga0307968, IMG submission 201834) | Saline water microbial communities from Organic Lake, Antarctica - #650 | ecosystem: Environmental > Aquatic > Non-marine Saline and Alkaline > Saline | place: Antarctica: Organic Lake... | reverse complement strand
ACAAACCACGTTTACAGCCACCATCTCTCCCTGTGCCTAAATCCTAATACGCACAAACCACATTTGCAGCCACCATCTCTCCCTGTGCCTAATTCCTGATTCGCGCAAACCACGTTTGCAGCCACCATCTCTCCCTGTGCCTATAACTCCTGATACGCACAAACCACGTTTACAGCCACCATCTCTCCCTGTGCCTAACTCCTGATACGCGCAAACCACGTTTACAGCCACCATCTCTCCCTGTGCCTTACTCCTGATACGCACAAACCACGTTTACAGCCACCATCTCTCCCTGTGCCTATACGCCGGCACTTAGCACTGAACAAAGGCGCAGAGCAACTCAGATTTGCCTTATAAATGACCACTCAGATCACCACATGCTTTATCCCATTTTTTGGTGTTACGCACTCTATAATATCACGCACTCTTTGTTGTAACCCACTCTATGGTGTTAAGCACTCATATGATATCACGCACTCTTTGTTGTTACACACTCTATGGTGTTACGCACTCATAAGGTGGCACGCACTCTTTGTTGTAACCCACGCTATGGTGTTACGCACTCATAAGGTGGCACGCACTCTTTGTTGTAACCCACGCTATGGTGTTACGCACTCATATGATATTACGCACTCTTTGTTGTTACACACTTTATGGTGTTACGCACTCATATGGTGTCACGCACTCTATGTTATTACACACTCTATGGTGTTACGCACTCACATGGTGTCACGCACTCTTTGTTGTTACACACTCTATGGTGTTACGCACTCATATGGTGTCACGCACTCTTTGTTGTAACCCACTCTATGGTGTTACGCAAGTGCTTGTATGGCACACACACACACACACACACACACACACACACACACACACACACACACACACACACCGGTCTTTGTTCCTCGTCTATACACCTCCTTGCCTATAACCTTCTTGCCTATAACCTTACAAACCTTATAAACCTTCTTGCCTATTAATCCACCAAACTCGTACCCCACAGGTGCTGGTGTTTGTGCACAGCCGCAAGGAGACTGCAAAGACCGCTCGCTTTGCCAAGGACTCAGCCCTCAAAGAAGACAAGCTGGCGCGCTTTGTGAAAGCCGACAGGTGCGGTTGTGAGGCCATTAACGTGCGGCCTTGCATCGTGCTTCACTCAAGGCCACCTCCATAGAGCAAGAATACAACAATTAACATTTCAAGAAAAACGGACGTATTCCAAATAGCACAAGACGGCATGGGCAATGTGCACAAACTTGTGTGGATTGTGTGTCAGAAAGAGATGTATGCTTTAATCATGATTTTTGTAAAACTCATGGTTGCAGCGCATCGTGCAAGAGCCTGTAAAAACCGATTTTTGAGCATGCCTTTCTCGCTTGCTTACCTGTATCCTCTTACGCAGTGCTGCACAGCTTATGCAGTGCTACACAGCCTATGCAGTGCTACACAACCTATGCAGTGCTGCACAACTTATGCAGGGCTACACAACCTATGCAGTACTACACAGCCTATGCAGTGCTGTATCATTTTATGCAGTGCTACACAACCTATGCAGTGCTACACAGCCTATTCAGTGCTACACAATCTACGCAGTGCTTCACAACCTACGCAGTGCTACACAACCTATGAATCCCACATCAATAGGCGCCTAACAGCTGAACCTTTTTTTCATGCAGCGCGTGTCATGTGTGTTTTCTTTTATACGCATGTGTGTTTTCTTTTATACGCATGTGTGTTTTCTTTCATACGCATGTGTGTTTTCTTTTATACGCATGTGTGTTTTATTTTATACGCATGTGTGTTTTCTTTTATACGCATTTGCTGATGCAGTGCCTCACGTGAGATTCTGCAGACAGAGGCAGAGGTGTGCAAGGACGCTGACCTCAAGGACCTGCTGCCCTTTGGTTTCGCCATCCATCATGCAGGTACGTCCAGGGTTGGTCAGAACCATATATATACGGTGTGTATACGGTGTTTTTGGCAGGGAAATCACTGAATATACGGTCATATACGCGGTGCATATATACGGTTCTGGCCAACCCTAAACATGTCCATTGTTCTTCATGCGACAACTTGAATTTGTGCTCGCCAAACAACCCCCCACGTCACAATCCAATGCACAGATGTCAGTATCAATCACTTCGAAATGCTCGACAACTCACACTCCCAACCAACGGCTCACACTCATTCCCAACCAATGCACCAACGCCCAGGCATGAACCGCGCGGACCGCACGCTGGTGGAAGACCTGTTCGCCGATGGTCACGTCCAAGTGGGTGGCACGGGGAAGTGTGTTGTTTGCTGTGCTATTTTTGGCGTGCAAATACAGCAGGTGGCACGGGGAAGTGTGTTGTTTGCTGTGGTTTTTTTGGCGTGCAAATACAGCAACCTCAGGGTGAGAGCAGTAGTGTCGGCTCCAATGCGCAACTGTTTGTTAGAAGCCAACTCCAGTTGGTGTGGAGCTTGGTAACTACAAGTTACTGTGGTTAAGTTGCACCACAGCCCTTGCCTTCTGTTTCCAATTACTGAGCTGATGATTTCTAGTTTGGGTTGGCCAGAACCATACATTCATACGGTGCGTCTAGGTATTTTTGGCAGGGAAATCACCATACATACGGTCGTAAACGGTGTGTATGTACGGTTCTGGCCAACCCTACTAGTCGTTAGCATGCACATCCACACACTGGTCCTGCACAATGGCCGTATATTTGGTGATTTTTCTGCCAAAACAACCGTGTATGCACCATATTTATATGGTTATGGCCAACCCTAGTTTTTCACCACACTGGCGCTTGCGAACCCTCCTGCCACCCATGCATGATGGCATGACCTTGTTATACGTCTGAAAGAGGTTGCGTCACGCGCTCACTCCTTGTGTGTGTCTGTGTGTGTGTATGTGTGTGTGTGTGTTTTCTCTATAATCACAGGGTATGAATGAGTTTGCATCACACACTCACTCCTTGTGTGTGTTTGTGTGTCTATTTCCCTCTGTAAACACAGGTGCTCGTGTCCACTGCCACGCTTGCATGGGGTGTCAACCTGCCCGCCCACACTGTCATCATCAAGGGCACTCAGGTGTGTAAGCCCGGCCTTTCGTGTTTGACGTTTGATTGCTTAAAGAGCTGAAAGAGTATCCATGTCCCGCGCCTGTGTGGGGAGCTGCCAGGGGGGGTCTGTCTGGCGTTTGCAGTTAGCCTATAGCGTTCGTGCACTCTGGATGGGCTTGCACGGCTAGATTGCTCTGCCACCCACTGTCTCATGTATTGCTCTTGGTTATATCACTCTGGATGGGCTTGCACGGCTAGATTGCTCTGCCACCCGCTGTCTCATGTATTGATCTTGGTTATATCACTCTGGATGGGCTTGCACGGCTAGATTGCTCTGTCACCCGCTGTCTCATGTATTGCTCTTGGTTATATCACTCTGGATGGGCTTGCACGGCTAGATTGCTCTGCCACCCGCTGTCTCATGTATTGCTCTTGGTTATATCACTTTGGATGGGCTTGCACGGCTAGATTGCTCTGTCACCCGCTGTCTCATGTATTGCTCTTTGTCTACATCTCTACACACCAAGAGCAAAACGTGAGACAGCGGGTGACAGAGCATCCTAGCCGTGCAAGACTGGTTCACACACATAAAAGAACTACCGTACAGGCATGTGACTAAAGTGTTTTTTGAATAAAACCCCAATGCGAGCTATGCGAGGGGCACATAATTTAATTATTTACCCCAATGCAGCCTATGCGAGGGCCTTCGGCCCTCTGAGCTGCATGCGGATGCATGCGTGTGTGCCAGCACGTATGTGTGCGTGTTGTGTGTGTGTGTGTGCGTGTGCGTTGTGTACTTGCTTGTGCATGTGCGTGTGTGTACGCGCATATGTATGTATGTGTACTTGTGTATGTACGTGTGTGCGTGCGCGTACGCATGTGTGCGTGCATGTACGTGTGTACGTGCGGGTCCGTGTGTGTGCACGCGCGTCTATGGGCGTACGTGCGCATTTGTGCCTGCGTGTTAGCATGTGTGCGTGTGTGCGCGTATGTGTGTGTGTGTGTGTGCGCGCGTGCGTGCGTTGGTACTTGTGCGTATGTGTGTGCACGCGTACATGTGTGTGTGTGCGTACGTGTGAGCTTGCCAGTACGTGTGTGTGCGCGTACATGTGAGTGCATCTGCATGTGAAGAGATTGAAGACGCCCTTCCTCTTGGTGTCCTTCCTCCCCAAGAGAGGGCCAGCCACCTAAGCTGTTTGCCCCCCTTGGGGACCTTGAGGGGCGGCTTGGGAGGCTTTCCCAGCCTGTCCCCGTCCATACTTGAAATTAATTAATTCACCCCAATGCAAGCCTTGCGAGGCCCTTGTAACTTACTTATTAAACTGCTCCCTACACTCCGCGAGGGCGTCAGAAACGTCTGTGGTACGTGGTGATATACCGCTTATATGGTATAAAGAAATCAGTCGCAGGCAGCTGGTCGATTCGCTAAAAAACGTTAACACCCGAAGCAAACCGCCCTCAGAAGGAGTGGTGAGGGTTGAATACAAGGAGTGGGCGTATCATACTATCGTCGCTACAGGCACTGCAGCGTGTTTGCGCTCATAGTTTGATGCGATTGATTTTGCACTCATAGTATAATGCAAATGACACTCTCTCATTTCTCCTTCTCTTCCTCAAAAGCAGTCTGTCCTTCCTCCATGTCCTCAAAAGCAGTCTGTCCTTGCTCCATGTCCCTTGGTCCTGTTACACTGCCAGCATTTGCGCAAGAGCTGGCCAGATGAGAGAAGAGACGAAACCCTACCGCTAAGCAAATGTGATGTCTCCTGTCTCGCGTGCGTGCACACACACACACACTCACACACACACACACACACACACACACACACACACATTTACCACCCTGCCAAGGGTGCATGGGATGGGCTGAACTGTTAAGACCTGCTCACCTCCTGTTCCCAACAAGTTTGATAACAGCAACCAATCGCATTAAGCAGCGAACATGCTTCTCAACGCACTAGAGCGTGTCCGTTGCTGTGCACAGATCTACAACCCCGTCAAGGGTGCGTGGGATGAGCTGAGCCCACAAGACGTGATGCAGATGATGGGGCGTGCAGGACGGCCGCAGTACGACAGCTTTGGGGAGGGCATCATCATCACAGGTGCGAAGTCAATGTGGTGTTTGGCAGTCTGGCAAATTAGGTACACACCACACCAGAGGACATAGAGGTGCGATGTCAATGCGTGTGTATCAGCGAGGCAAAGTAACTACAGAGTGAGTGCATGTGGCGACGAGTTGCAGCTTTGGCTTGGGGCGTCAAAATACATATCTGCTAGGAATGTGTTGCAAGATTGCAAGCCTGCCTCTGATATCCCAAGTGACACATCAATTAGGTCTGGACGTAGCAGAGAAGACCTGACTCGTAACATTTGGCCCGGACATAGCAAGATTTGATTGACCCGTTTTAGCAGGACACGTGTGCTGGGTACTGATCATTCATCTTCTGTGCTTTGTGAAGTACCCACATGTCCTGCCAAAATGTGGTTTTCGTTCATCATCAATTTGAATTTAGCCTGGACATACCGTTCGTTTACGATCACTTTGTGACCACTTTGTGACCACAATTTAAAAAATTATTTATTCGAATTTAGTTCGTGAGGGGGTCTGGGGATTGATTTTTGAGCTCGAGAGCCCCCCTGTGAATGCTGCTTGTGCACTGCTACTGCTGTTTGTTATGGTTGAAACAGTGGCTGGGGCTGGGGCTGAGGCTGTGGCTGAGGCTGAGGCTGAGGCTGAGGCTGAGGCTGAGGCTGAGGCTGAGGCTGAGGCTGAGGCTGAGGCTGAGGCTGAGGCTGAGGCTGAGGCTGGGGCTGGGGCTGGGGCTGGGGCTGAGGCTGAGGCTGAGGCTGAGGCTATGGCTATGGCTATGGCTATGGCTATGGCTGAGGCTGAGGCTGAGGCTGTGGCTGAAGCTGTGGCTGATGCTGCAAAGAGCTCAGAAGCAGGGAAAGAGAGTGGGAACAATATGAACCGTGTCTCATTCATTTGCCCAGGGCCAATGAGCTGCAGTGCTACCTGTCCCTCTTCAATTCCCAGCTGCCCATTGAGTGGAAACAAATTGAACCGTGTCTCATTCATTTGCCCAGGGGCCAATGAGCTGCAGTACCACCTGTCCCTCTTCAACTCCCACAGCTGCCCATTGAGTGGAAACAAACTGAACCGTGTCTTAATTCATTTGCCCAGGGGCCAATGAGCTGCAGTACTACCTGTCCCTCTTCAACTCCCAGCTACCCATTGAGAGTCAGTACGTGCGCACCATCTCAGACAACATGAACGCTGAGATCGTGCTGGGCTCTGTACAGGTGAATATGTGTGTATGTGCGTGTGTGTGTGTGCGTGTGCGTGTGCGTGTGCGTGTGTGTGTGTGTGTGTGTGGTGGGGGAAGGGTGAGTGTGGGTATGAATGTTTTGTTGTGGAAGTCCTAAAACTGGCAGAGTGCACATATTTTTATACTTGTTTGACTAGACACTTGTTTGATTAAACAATTGTTTGATTTGCATTGGAAGCATGTTCACATAGAATGAGGAGGCATATCATCATATCATGCTCATCTTCAATATTTGCAAATGCGTCTTACTTGTTTGAAGCCATGACTGCCTTTTTTGTTAATATCCAGCTTGTTGTGTCCAGTTTGTAGCTTGTCTGTTTCGTGCGTGCAGAATCTGCGTAATGCTGCTGCATGGCTGGGCTACTCCTACCTGTTCGTTCCAGCTCATCGTTTTCAGCTTGTAGCTTGTCTGTTTCGTACGTGCAGAACCTGCGTGATGCTGCTGCTTGGCTGGGCTACTCCTACCTGTTTGTGCGCATGCTCCGCGCCCCTGGTCTGTACGGTGTCCCCATCGGGTAAGGAGAGCTGATTCGTGCATCAGTTTAGCAATGTTAATAAATCATTGCACTCAGAGCTGGTCAAGATGGCACTGGTGCGCACTCTGCGCAATGCTTTTGGTGCTGGCCAGAGAATATGGGTAGCACTGGTATGGGTAGCACTGGTGCGCACTCTGCGCACTGCATATGATACTGGCCAGAGGTTATGGGTACTTGTGCGTGCGCACGATGTGTCTTTTACGTTGTGGCCTTTGTGGGTTCGTCTGAGACTTTCTAATAAGAGTGAGGCAAGACTAGAAATTTCATTGCAGTGTCCTTATGCATAGTACACAAAATAATACACGAGGGAATTCTGCTTGGTACACAAAACATTACGCGTGGGACTTTTGGCAAGTACAAAATACACAGATGTTTTGCTGCTTGACCAACCAGGCATAGTACAAAATACAAACAGGTATTCTGCTGCTTGACCAACCAGGCATAGTACAAAATACAAACAGGTATTCTGCTGCTTGACCAACCAGGCATAGTACAAAATACAAACAGGTATTCTGCTGCTTGACCAACCAGGCATAGTACAAAATACAAACAGATATTCTGCTGCTTGACCAACCACTGCTTCACTGTCACCCACTGTTGCAAGTATACACACAGCAGCTTAGTACGCAAACAACAGAGGTGGGTGACATGCATAAGTGTGAACATAAGGTTATGGCCCGTATCGCTCATGCATGTCAGCCACCTCTGTCTTCTTTGCTTACAAAGTCCTGAGACTTGTGCCCCTTGTTGCTGGGGCACACTCTTCCTTGCTTACAAAGTCCTGAGACTCGTGCTTTTTGTTGCTGGGGCACACTTTTCCTTGCTTACAAAGTCCTGAGACTCGTGCCCCTTGTTGCTGGGGCACACTCAGACACTACATACTTTTGCACCTCATCTCTTCTTAAACCACTAGCCACCTGTACTGTGTATCAGTAGGGCCTTACCACGGATCCCTTGCTGCTTGACCGCCGCTTGGATGCTGTGCACCTACCACCTCAGTCCCCCCTCTATATAACCCTCCACCCTCTTATAAGCCACCACCCACCTCTACGGTATCACCAGTGCCCTCGACACGTACCCCCTGCTGCTTGACCCTCTATATAACCCTCCCCCCTCTTATAAACCACCACCCACCTCTACGGTATCACCAGTGCCCTCAACACGGATCCCCTGCTGCTTGACCCTCTATGTAACCCTCCCCCCTCTTATTAACCACCACCCACCTCTACGGTACCACCAGGGCCCTTGACACGGACCCCCTGCTGCTCGACCGTCGCTTGGACCTTGTGCACACTGCCGCTTTGCTGCTGGACAAGCACGGCCTGTGCCGATACGACCGCAAGACCGGCAATTTCCAGGCGCGTGGCTTGTCTCTGCTTGTGTGTGTGTTTGTGTGTATGTGTGCGTGTGTGTGTGTGTGCATTTGTGTGTGTGTGTGTGTGCGTGTGTGTATGTTTGTTTGCATGTGTGTGTGTATGTGCGCGCGTGCGTGTGTGTGTCTCTGCTTGACTTGAGTCAGCAGACTTGCAGGACGAGCCTGCAGCGTGACGACTTAGCTCAGCTGGCTGTTTGTACAGAGGCTTGTACGTGAGGGCGTTAAGGGGTCTACGTGTTGTGCTGTGTGCAGTCTAAATGGACTGTCTTGCTCGGGGTCAGGTTATGCATTTTGGTCCTAACAAGCCCCTCCCCCTCCTGCTTCTCCTGCATCCAACTCGCGAGCAATCATTTGTCCTGCATCCAACTCGTGCAGTCTAAATTGACTGTCTTGCTTGCGGCCAGGTTATGCATTTCGGTCCTAACAAGCCCCTCCCCCCACACTGTTTCTGCATCCAACTCGTGAGCACTCATGTGTCCTCCCTGGTCTGGACCACCAAAGTGCATCTAAGAGTTCAGAGTTAGTCTGGATGACAAAGGCCTCCAGCCTGGCGTGGCTGCTTGATTTTAGATCCCAACAAAAACCAATCCAAAAGATCGACAGCTACACTTATAAGTAGGGTTGGCCAGAACCATATATATACGGTGTGTATACGGTATTTTTGGCAGGGAAATCACCATATATACGGTCATATACGGTGCATATATACGGTTCTGGCCAACCCTACTTATAAGCTTGTAAACAAGCGCATGTAAGCTCCCTGGTAATGTTTCCAACAGGTCATTGTACATACAATGTAGTTGAAACAGTCGTGGTAATTAATGGACATACAATGTAGTTAAAACAGTCGCGATGATTTGTGGACATACGATGTAGTAAAAACAGTCGCGGTAATTTGTGGACATACAATGTAGTTGAAACAGTCGCGGTAATTTATGGACATACAATGTAGTTAAAACAGTTGCGATGATTTGTGGACATACAATGTAGTTAAAGCAGTCGCGATGATTTGTGGACATACAATACAGTTAAAACAGTCGCGGTAATTTGTGGACATACAATGTAGTTAAAGCAGTCGTTATGATTTGTGGACATACAATGTAGTTAAAATTGTCGCGGTAATTTATGGTCATACAACGTAGTCAAAACAGTTGCGGTAATTTGTGGACATACAATGTAGTTTAAACATTTGCAATGGTTTTTACTGACTTCCTTGCAGGCCACTGACCTCGGCCGTATTGCATCCCACTACTACGTCACGTACCAAACTGTGGCTGCCTTCAGGTGCGTGGGCGGTGGTAGTGCATGCTGTAGTCTGCAGTGCATGCTGTAGCACTATTTGCGTGCATGTGCATGCTTGAATGTACCAGCCATCTGCAGTACATGCTGTAGCACTGTTTGTGCACAAGTGCATGCTTGAATGTACCAAAACCATCTGCACGCGTGTGTGGGAGAGTTTGCATGTGTACACGTATAGGTATCCCCTTTGAATTGACCAATTCGGTCAGTCCAGTTCCGTGGAAAGCCTGTCCTATGCTTGCTGTAACGCACAGTTCGCCTCTTGCTCACTGTTGTTTCCCACTGCAGAGACAAATCACGCACAGATCCCTGCGTGTTTGTGTGCTCAATTGTCGTTGCAATTGTCACCAGTAGTAATTATTACGGCAAAAAAACAGAGCTAGCCGCTCTTGTGCAGAGAACAAGGAACGCACTCTAAACCCTGACCCTAACCCTAAACCCTAACCCTGTGCAAGAACAAGGAACGCACACACACAGCGATATCTGCAAGCTGTGTCAAGCAATGCAGCTTGTAGATATCGCTGTGTGTGTGCTGCTTTCTTGTGAGGGCGTGTGGACCCCACATGATTCTCATGCTAAATGCTAAACAATTAGTGTGTACTGCTATGCAAAATATCTCGTGCCCTAACTTTAATTGACAGCTGTATTTGAGAATCGCATCATGTTCGGTGTAAGTATACGAAAGGATGTAGGGTAAGCATTTTGTTGAATTTCACGCCCTCTTTTTGTAAAAACTGTTCAGGCTGCCCCTCAGCGCCAGCCAGCCTTATGCCCATATGACTGAATGCAAAGGCTTGTATGTTGAGTCACAAGCTCATCACGTCGGTGCTCTCCTGAATCCAAACGCACAAAAGCAATCACTTTTTGTTTGTGTAACCACTTGAACCCAAACGCACAAGTTACCACTTGAGCATGTGAGTGACCACTTGAATTTGAACGCACAAGAGCTTGTGACTTTTTGTTTGCAGTGACCACTTGAAGCCCACGAGTGACCACTTGAATCCGAACGCACAAGTGCTTGTAACTTTTTGTTTGCAGTGACCACTTGAAGCCCACGATGGGTGACATCGAGCTGTGCCGACTCTTTTCTCTAGCCGACGAGTTCAAGTACATGATCACCAGGTGCGTGTGCACAAGTGGTTGTGTGTGTGTGTTTGTGTGTGTGTGTGTGTGTTTTCTCTAGCCAACGAGTTCAAGTACATGATCACTAGGTGCGTGTGCACAAGTGTGTGTGTGTGTGTGTGTGTGTGTGTGTCTGTGTGTGTGTGTGTGTTTTCTCTAGCCGACGAGCTCAAGTACATGATCACCAGGTGCGTGTGCACAAGTGGTGTGTGTGTGTGTATGTGTGTGTGTGTGTGTGCTGCGTGAGGCAAAGATGCTGCAAAAGTCTCAACAACTGGCGCCTGGCTGTGAACGCTTCCTTTCAGTGAGTGTCCTCCTTTTTATAACTTTAAAGTGCCTTCTCTTTTAATAATTGCAAGTTGTGCATGGTGCAGTGCTGTGTAGTAAGAGTTATGTGGCCCCCTCCGTTGCTGATGCTGAGGGGGTGGAGCAGTTCAAAGATTCAGAACACACACACACACACACGCGCGCGCGCACGCGCACACACACGCATACACACACGAGGCAGGGTGAACCTTCTTGACCTGCTACCCTTGCTGATGCAAACACTGATGGTTATCATGGTTTGTTTAACACTCATAACCAGCTAGTTGCTGGACTGTGTGTTTTAACAAGTCCACACACGTTAGTCCACACACTAAACCCTAAGAGGGGGTGCATGTGCGTTTGCTTCAGTTGGTCATGATGGCATGCATGCACACAGCCACGTGCTACTACCACTACTGCGACCACAGGGATGAGGAGAAGATGGAGCTGGCCAAGCTCGTGGACCGTGTGCCCATTCCTGTGAAGGAAAGCCTTGACGAACCCACGGCAAAAATCAATGTGCTACTGCAGGTGGGTGTGGGTGTGGGTGTGGGTGTCGGTGTCGGTGTGGGTGTGGGTGTGGGTGTGGGTGTGGGTGTGGGTGTGGGTGTGGGTGTGGGTGTGGGTAATAAGGGCAATGATGCACCACTTTGCATAGATCAGTAGACAGTTAGCCACAAGGAGATGTTGCCGCTCAATTATTTGCGGCATGCATGCCTCCCTCGATGCACCAAAGCCCCTTCTTCCCCTACAACCCGCCACGTGCATGCCTCCCTCACTTCACCAAAGCCCCTTCTTCCCCTACAACCTGCCACGTGCATGCCTCCCTCACTGCACCAAACCCCTTCTTCCCCTACAACCCGCCACGTGCATGCTTCCCTCAATGCACCAAAGCCCCTTCTTCCCCTACAACCCGCCACGTGCATGCCTCCCTCACT
>Ga0307968_1004103_pt1 | contig 11954 bp, 19 predicted proteins | sample OrgLakmetagen650_FD_201834 | JGI IMG/M metagenome (GOLD analysis project Ga0307968, IMG submission 201834) | Saline water microbial communities from Organic Lake, Antarctica - #650 | ecosystem: Environmental > Aquatic > Non-marine Saline and Alkaline > Saline | place: Antarctica: Organic Lake... | reverse complement strand
GGACTCAGAGGGCAGCCCTGTTTCAAGCCTTTGTTGGGCGCAACCTCCCCGGAAATTTTATCGCCATCAATAAGAAGGTAGAGGCATCCTGTGTACATGGTTTGGATGATATCTCTCAAATATTGTGCAGTGACGTCTTTCTTTGCTAAGGAGATTGACAGTACACGATACCTCAAGGCTGGTTCTTAGTACGCTGCCTGCAGAGAACTGAGGCAGTCACGTTGTTGCACTCGCAACTCTATGGTCATCCATTTTTAACATCCTAAACACCTTGATTGATTGTGCTTAGACGCATCTGCCGCCAGCCTGCTGTACAATGATTGCAGTAGGGGCAAGGGGACCTTCAGCCAGGTAGTTTGGCTGATCGGCTGCTGACTAGTCTCATCCAGCCACAAATAAGTCCGTAAGCCTAAATACAGAGTAAGCTGTCACAACGGATCATGGTACCAGTGTAAGTTTGGATTGCAAGCATGGGATATAGGTGTGTTTAACGTCTCCTCCCCCCCCTTTTCACACGAGAAGGAAGCAACGGCCAAAGCAACGCACAGAGGAGATGGACTCAGGCAAGTCTGAGAAAAGAGCGGGTTTGTTACAAAGAAATCCACCTAAATTGGCCGAACAACCAAATAAACGTAAAAACGTTGCTCACATTATAAATCCCAGGCGAAATCACACGATTTGTCCACTGATTTAGCATGGCACGTCTAGTGTTCTGCTGAAAAAGAATTTCAATTAACACTGCCAGTGGTTGTTGGCTTGCTGATGCAACGCAAAAAAGGTCGGGTCGCTAAAAAATCCCCATAAAAAGGTGTAGACAAAAAGGAGTATTCTTTCCTCAGTTCACAAACCTTGTCACGCCCAATTTGGTGGCAAACGATCGTGTGAAGCAGTAAGTTGGTTGAGAGTTTCTGTCTGTATGATACGTTACTCTCCACATCATCCTTTTGGGTGTGGGTGGCACCATCTACAACACCCACACTTTGAAGCCTTTCCAAAAACTGGGTATCGCTTCTCGAAGAGTAAAGAAGCTTGCCTCCAAGCTCCATGTGCACTCTGTGAACTTTGCTGCTAATCTTGTCCATACTAGACGTGCCCTTTCCAGTACTGTTATCGACTCTCATCAGGAGCTGGTTTCAGGCCAAGCCTGCAACCCTCCTGATCCCCATTGATTTTTCCTTTCCTTTTCGCGGTGGAGAAGCTTTACGATACTTGGTACCAAAGTGGGTCTTTTTCCTTGATTAATGTGGGGAGTGGTTTTTGCTGCCTGCATAATTTTTTTTCTTTTACGATTTGTATCATAATAGCTCAGCTGGAGGTGCCAGTCTTATTGATAACCTTTGTCTTCTGGATTTGACAAATATGGCAATAACCGATTGACAACATGTGAGCATTTTCTAGAGGTACCATTAGAAGAGATCCTTAAGAGATCTTGTACTATGTAAGGTATATGATTCTTTTTATTAGCCGATCATATGAACGTGTAACAATGAGACTGAGACTGTCTGAGTAAACGGTCCCAGCTCCGGGAAGGGACAGCGGTGTGGCAGCCAACCAAAGATGAGTAGCACTAGCAGAGACACACACACACACACACGTGTATGAGCAAAGAGTTCACAGGCGCAGATATACAGAGGTGGTAAAGACATCAGGGGCCACAGCGATGCAAATAGTCACTCCTCTGCTAAATGGAATTTCCACCTTGGAGGCCTTTCCTGGTCCGAAGGCAACCCTACGTCGTTGTTGTGATGAGTCTTTAGCTTTATATATAGTGAAAGTCATCTGATCCGACAACCTTGCAAAAGAGCATGCACTTGTTCTGGATAAGTTCATCTTCACTAGGGCATTGGTAAAATACGCGAGAACTGCATTCAAGCCCCGCTGCTGCTGCCACTTTCAAAGTATGCACGCATAAGCAGAGCCTACTTAATTGCCCAAAACATGTGGATGAAGATACCAAGGCACAGTAGGAGGCATTCGTTCTTGTTCTGCACGTTAGGGTCCGACCACTTCGGAATCTCTCCAAACACCTCTCATCCTATGCTTCAAATCTGCAGTGAATTCCTGCATGGGAACAGCAACACCCAGTTTAAACAGCTTGTACATATGATTCATACCTACACAGTCCTTGAAAAGCGCTTAGCAAATTAGCAGTCCAGCCGCTGGCACTTGGAAGAGGCTGTAAATTGAGATCAACCTAGACCACCTATAAAGTGACACCAACAGCTACACAATGAAAAAGGTCTTACATGCTGACATGCAGCTGAGTACACGATCCAATGCTTGCTGGTCAGCCCATATTCTTTCTGCCGTTGATGATGGTCTGACACAACTGTATATCTTCAAATAGAAAGCTCAAAACTGTGAACCCATTGATCCCAGCGGTTTTGTCGTAGACCTCAGAGAGGTACTTGGAGCATTGGACACCTTATTCTGAAACTCATCCAAGAGAACACAACAGCAAATGCTCTGCTGATCATCAATGGTGTGCTATTCCTACAGAATGGCTCTGGTCACTCATTTGCCTGACATCCTTCCTAAATACATGTTTCTTAATCTGCCTCGTGATGCCATTCGCAGTACAGCTCGTTTCAGACTTCGTGTTCACACCCTACGTTTTGAGACAGCAACATGGAATCAAAGTAATTCCCCCACCTGTGACCTGTGCAATACTGACGATATCCAAGATGAGCAGCATGTTCTTTTTCACTGCCTAAAACCCACGTGATTTCTCTCCACAAATAATATGCATCTCTGTTTCCCCCAACAGGAGCCCACGATGTGTCTTCTTAAATAATCCAGAACAATAACAAGCCTAATTGTTCCCTCCGTGAAGTAATTGCTTTCCATATAAACGGGAAGTACGTCCATACTTTGTTAAATCGATTCATCTGCAGGCTGGCAGCCGCACTTTTTGACTGAAAGCCCTTTTTTGTACATTCGTAAATCTTGTGAAGTGACACTTTAGCTTGTATGAAGTATGATCTCTCGCTAGGGTGCAATATGTCGGCGGAACCTACGGTTTATTTTTCTTGCACAGCTTTCTTAAACCTTGTCAAGGGTTGTAGCAAAGTATAAAACGTCATAGCTGAGGACTTTTGGTTGCATACTTTCCAGCACTATTATCAACCTTCAGGAGTCGGTTTCAGGTCAAGCCTGCAACCTGGCTGATCCCCATGAATAATAATATTTTTAATTCTGTGGTGGAAGAGTTTTACGTACTTCGCACCGACGCGGCTCTTGCTCCTTAATTGATGTGGGGAGTGGTTTTTCATATGCAGTTTTTTTTTCTCGGTACGAAGTTTTTGTCTCTCTCGATATGTACAGATATGTGGTTCTTTTTTCTTTTATAGTAGCTTTGCGGTGGTTAAGTATTAGTATGATATGTCACGCCATAGGTTGTTGTGCTGAGTCTTATACTTTGCAGTGACAGTGATTTGTTATGACAGATACCCATTAGTACCAAAGTGGCTCGTGCTTCTTAGTTAATGTTGGTGGTGTTATATCACCGCCCGTGAGACTTTTCTTTCCTTGTTGGCCTGTTTTGTGTCAAAAATCTTGTAGAGCTGCTTTGACACAGAGACATGAAGCACTGTATATCATACACAATAAAACTTATCCCCCTGGACAAAAGAAGCAAAGAAAAATACGGGAAACGAGGAATTATGGAACAGCAGACATTAACTGTTCAAAAACTACACAGCTAGCTGCCTGCTTGTACAAGTTAAACACCTTAATCTTATCACTCATCACCATCATCTGACACTTTTGACTTCCCTTCATCACAAGAATCCGCGTTTGAGACCTTGAGATGCTAGCTGCTGTGGACGGGGTGCAGACGATGTAGCTGCTGTCGACCTTTCTCCTCTCGCTGCCAAGCTTTGTTTCCTCTCTCTCACACCCCCCTTGCCCTTCACTTCATCCCAATCCTCCTCCCTTGACTCCTCCTCCGCACCCTTTGCCTCCGTTGCTATTACTGTGAACTCCTCTGTGCTGTGTTGCCTAGGTACCCACCCCTTGAAACTGGCCAGGCTAAAGGTGGGTGCACCTGCATCAGCTGCTGCTGGGCACTCAATGCTGTAGGTGCGCAGTCCAAGCTGGCGTCCTAGCTGGAGCGCCCCTGAGACCGCGCTTTCAGGTGCGTTTGGGTACGTGATCACCAGCTCGTCCTGGAGGGAGATCAATAGCTGTGCTAGTAATCTGCGCAGGTCATGACTTGCCAGACCTGCATGAGCAAGTCAAATGCACAAGGAAAGGCAGCATTTCTCCAGAGGGGAGTCAGTCGGGACTGAGAAAAAGTCCAATAATGTCCTTGGTTCATTTGAATCGTGTTTTTGTAAAGAAAAAAGGTGGGCAAAACAGTTACGGACAACTGAAGTGGTCTAAGAAGCAGCCTCAATTTTTCGGCTTTAACACCCCAATTTTTGCTCACCACGCCCACAATTGGGGTCAATATTTTACAACTTTATTCAGGACAGCATTTGATTAAACTATAGCAACATATAGCCAATTCTTTGATAATATGTAGCAATCGTGGATGTGCTGGTTTGGAAGAGACCGACCTTGGACCATTTTGGGCACCACTTGCTTGGAGAAAATCAGCCCAGGCTGAAATTGCACATCTGACCGACCACTGGGCCAAATCACTTTGTTTCTTTTGCAATGAGGTTTATTTCCAAAAAAAAGCAAAAAAGCATCCAATTCAGTGACGTGGCTGGTCAGATCTAGATGCAGCACACGGGTGCCTGAAAACTAGGGTACACGCCGCAGCCGATTGAGTATGGGATCCCCTAGTTGCAAGTTGATGCTCTAGAACCTCCACGTCGGTTCTGAGCATGAGAATTGCAAATATGGGGAACCCATGCTTTGAGATCATTGAAAACATGCCCATTTGGGGGGTCAGTCACCCCCAGCTGGTATCTTTCTTTTGCCTTAAATCATAATTGAAAGCAGGATTTTGCTTTAGTGACCATAAGGGTTTGACAGCTCCTCTTCACAGGCAATTGCATCCGTTGTAAAATAAACGGTACAGAAGCCAGCCTGATATGAGGACACAGCTACTGATTTTAGGGTAAGAACACACACACATTGCAATTAGAGGGGTATCTTGACTCGCTCCTCCTAATCCTCTAGCAAATACCATCTTTGTCCACGCTACCAAACTTCTGCACTCATCCAGCAGGACCTGCCACCTACCTGGGTAGTGCTCACACATATGCAGGAGGTTGACGAGGGGGCGGGGCAGGTAGGAAGATAAGTAATGAGGAGCACGAAGCTTTGCCAGTTGCAGAGCTCCGCTAACCACAAATTGGAAGAACGTGACCTCGGCCTCCTTGCCGATAGCATTGACAGCAAGAGTGAGCAGCATGGTCAGCATGCGTGTGACTGCTGCCGCCACCAGCCCACTCCCTTGAGACTTCCAAACTGCAGGCAACACGCTGTGCTCTACCCACACAAGGAGGTGATCCCACTCTGCCAAGACCCCCAGCAGTGTCTGCGTTGTTGGGTGTGGACAGGGGAGTGTGTATATAAACGTAAAAACAGTATCCAACACCATCAAACCAGCACATTGGCCAGCAAAAGCAGCGCAAGCAAGCTATACTCAACACACAAAAACACGTCCACATAGTTATGCACGCATACGTACACAGGGCAGGGGCACACTTGCAAGCCCGCCTAACAAAACTAAATTTCCTTGACACCAGAACGGCCGCTGCCACCCACCTTGCCGAGGTTTAACAGGTCCGTTTACAGGTCAGCACACTCTACCCTCCCTGCCCGAAGCAGCGTTGTCAGTTGAAGCTGGGGCCCACTTAAACTGGCATGCACCAGTAGCAAAGATACGGGCACGACCTGAGCACATACATGTATCATTAATCGTTATGTGTGCTCTTATGTGTACATCACCAATGTCTCATTCTTGGGGGTGTCAGTACATGTCCAGCAGGAGGTTGCAGATGCACGTACGTATACACCAGATAAGGAGGCCTGCAAGTTGACATGGTAAATCAGTGCTTCTGCCGATAAGCTCACCAGGCAAAGGTTGCAGTCGTATGCCAAGCCTAAAAGACTGTGGCGCTCTACAAGAGTCAGCCATGTGCTTGGTGCCACGTACTGCCGCAGCAATGCTGGACACCGGTCACAGTTGTGCGCCTCTATCTGGAAACGATGGTGCAGATCCATAAGCTGGACCGACCTGGGCACACACATGTGTCACGTTTTTGTACTCAGTATAAGGTTCCCTTTTATTGATTCATGTTGGGAGTGGCCTTCACTGCTTGCGTAGTCTTTTGCATCTATTCAAGTGCTTTGATCATATGAACACGATTCCTTGGTTTAGGGTAGGTCGTTGAGATTAAAGTGATGTAAATGATCGAGGCAAAGCAAGTGCCACACAGTGCGTGATGGTGTGAGGGGAGGTGAATGCTTCGGAAATGCACGCAATGCTTGAGCAAGAAAGGCAGCAGACTCATTGCACTTTCAGCATGTGCACCGTCTGGCCTAAGTATGTAACCAAATAAGGCAGCAATGCAAAGCATGGCAAAGCATGCAAATCTGTTTCCCAGTGTAAATGAAGCTGCAATCGTTCCGCGCTGGCACCAACCTGAAGCCCTTCATGGTTGCCTGCACAAATAAGCAAACTGCCTCGCCTACATCTGGATCTTCTCCCAAGGCCACATCACAGCCATCTAGGATGAAGGCCATGCTGTTAACAGCATCCTTCCAGGGGGGGTGAGCTTCCAGATCTTCAAGATTAATTTTCTGGGGTGGGTCCATCAGCTTCTGCAGGCCTCGCCATGTGCACGGAAGAACACCCTACACAGGACAATTTTAGCATGGCCGCGGTACGTTATGCACTCGCACATCTGTGCTCTCCCACCCTTGGCTGATTGTGTTTGTTCTAGAGATGAGGGATCCGTCTTCAGGCTGTTGCGCTCAACACTCTGCTATCCAGGGTCTCACACACACTCTTCCAGCGGCGACAAAATATCTGTTTGCAAGCAAGGTTTGCAAGGAAACGAGAGGGGAACAAAGACAATGTGTGTGTGTTTTGTATATGTGGGAACTACCAATCGGATCACCTGTAGAAGCTGGATCCGGGCCAGATTTTTAGGGGACAGTTTGGGATGCACGCAGCGTGGAGCTTTATGACCGTATGCCTTCTTCATCTCCTCCCGCAGCATGCAATTTTCCTTGGCCAGCCTGTCTGCCAATTCCTGTGTGTGGGGTAAAACCAGCTGCCCACCTTGCTGTGTCATTCCAAGATTGATGCAGATCATACCTCAGGTTGGAATTGAACCGTCCACTAGAAGTAGGAACTGAATTGCAGAAGACTAGTATCAGAGTATTAGGAACCAAACTGCAGCAGAACTGGTCATGATGTAAAGAAGAAGGGCACAGGCTCAGCTCAAGCTCTTTAATGATTTGTTTGTGTTGGAACATCAATACCTGTAACCAGCATTATAGGAAACGATGTGTGCATCCTGTCTTCTGATTTTATTTCCCTATTCCCACGTCTCCTTCCTCTACCATTCACCTGTAAAGCAGGCACAAGACCAGGCTGTTGCTGCCATACGTCGGCCACTGCAGCCATAGGCTGAATTGTCTGCAGCAACCAGGGATCCACCAGGAGCTGCAGCAGCTGGTTGGAGAGCGCCTTGTGCTCGCTTTCCAAACGTAGGCTGTCTGCATGGTTATTTGCGTAGCCCTGCTGGAGGTAGCGGCCAGCTGATTGGAGGGCAAGCACCAACGCGCATCCAGACCCCAGATCTCCTGTGCTGTTGGCATGGCCCGTGGCTGATGTTGGCCGTGCGGTTTGTGCGGCTGCCAAGGGCTGTGCTGTTTGTGCGGCTGCTGAGGGCTGTGCTGTTTGTGCGGCTGCTGAGGACTGTGCTGTTTGTGCGGCTGCTGAGGACTGTGCTGTTTGTGCGGCTGCTGAGGGCTGTGCTGTTTGTGTGGAGGGTGCGGCTGCTGTTGACAACAAGCCGCACACACTCTCAGTGCTAGGCAGCAGGTGCGGTGATGCCCTGCCTCCGAGCGACTTGAGGGCTGCTGGCCATGTTGCGCGCTGCACTGCCCCAGTACCTTGAAAGCAGCAGCATATGTGCAGAACGTTCATAGGTGTAAGAAGGAGCAGTGGCGACCGACTGTAGGTAAAAATAGAAACAAAATGCTGGAAAAGGCGATTACAAGGATAGAGCTGACAGAGATTAGATCACTTGGAAGCATCGCTCCCATTCTCACACATATAAATTCTCCGTACCTAGATGTGTGGTGAGCAAATTCCTGGGTGGTGATGGTTTTGGATGACCCTGGCTTACGGAGGTGGGGGGGGATCCAGGAGGCGTTGGAGATATGCAGATTAATATTTGACATGCCCACCTGCAGCGTGTGGGTTGCAGATCGTACTATTTTTTCACACAAGGAGGTGGGTGCAGATAGACGTGCAATTGCACCTGCTACAGCACAGTTTTGTGCAAAGAAAAGCTGTGGTCGCCAACTTGAGGGAGGCCCTAATTGCCAGCCGGAGAACCTTGCATGAGCATATGCTAAGATTAGCATAAGAAGAGATAAGCATAAGAAGAAATAAGCATAACGAGGCAGGTGGCCAGAACACGACATATGATTGAATCTCCACTAGGAACAATGCGTGCGCTCTCAGCGGTTGTTGCAGAAATACAGACCTTTTGTTCCCGAGAGCATGCGTGATATTTCAGGCAGGCGCTCGTTACCCTGTGCGTGCGCGTGTCTGTCGGCAGAAATTCTGCCCCCGCTACGGCAGTCAGAACCTGAACCACCTCCTGCACCCGCCCCCATAGCTTCTCCAATGAAAACCAGGGCAGTGAATGGCGCAGCAGTGAGCTGTGTGTGTGTGGTGCTGTTGGGTATCGTGGCAGGCAGAGGTTGATGTGGAGGAGTGGTTGCTTGAGGGGCGGTTGCTGCATGCCCTTTTTTAGGCCCTTTCCCCTTGCCGCCTTTTTTCCGCTGTTGCTGCTGCTGCGGCTGCTTTGGTGCGGCTTGAAGGCGGACGGCAGTGGCGGCACTGCTGCTGTTGTGTTCACTGCTTTCCATGACCCGCTCACACACTCGCACCGCCTCTGCCCAGCAAGTCTGCTCCAACAGGTACAGCACGCACTCAGATCGCTCCAAGTCTGGCCTATGTACTGCTGCTGCTGCTGCTGCTGCTGCTACTGCTGCTGCTGCTGCTGTTAGCGCTCTGCCTGCCTGCTCCAGTTGCTGCAGGCTGCTGGTAGGTGTAGCAGGCAAGCCTGTGTGCGTAGGCCAGGCCAAGCACACTGCAAGAGCATCTGTCTCTGCCGCCAAGAGAGCAGCCAGCTTTGAAGAAGTAGGAGTGGCCTGTACTGGTGGGCGCGAAGTATGCTGTGGTGGCTGCAGCTGTTCTTCAAGATCATCCTGGATTGTGGCTGTCTGCTGCTGCTGCTGCTGCTGCTGCTGCTGCTGTTGCAAGGAGAGCTTTAAAAGTTGAGCATGCTCCAGGAGCTCCTTGTTTGTGACGCTGAGTGGCCAGCCAGCGCTGCCCTTCTGCCCCCACTGCGCTTGCTCTCTGAGGCGCCCCACCACCAGCTGCAATGCCTCTTTGAACTGGCCGGCCTGTAAAGGGATAAACATTTGGCTTGCCTGAACACTGTTTCCGGTCTGTAAAAGGAATTAGACAGCTTGCCTGCAAGAATGGAAAGCAAGAAGAAACTTGCACCTTTTGTTACTTGCATGCACTGTATGTTTGGCCGGCATTTTATCTAGCCAAGACACCTGTCAGGACCTGCCTTTTCGTGCATTTCAGTAGCGCCGTCCAGGTCTCCGAGCTTCATGCACAAAGCAGCAGCCTCCGCAAATCGCCCAGCATCACGCTCCAATACCAAAAGAGGGAGCCACATCGCATACCTTGAACAAGTGAAAATAATTGTGACACAGGGCAAATATTTCAAAACTAGCACGCTCTGGGCTACCAGCATGACTTCTTCCCCGATTCGACCCATATATATATGCAACTGCGTGAAAAAAGGGTAAAAGGTACAATAGGTACTTACTTAGTGAGCACAATCCGCTGAAAGCTAGCCTCCATTATCCTCACAAAGCGCAAAATACGTTCTGTGTGCTTCTGCTGCTGCTGCTGCTTGCTGCTGCTCCTGCCACCCTGCAATGTGGCACCAAGCAGCTGCACCACCTTCTCCAGGAAGTCCTGCTGGACTGCATCTTTTTCTTGCTGCTGGCACTGCGTTCTAACGTAGTGCAGTCCGAGGTCCACAAACTCTTGCACGCTCACATCCAAGAAGGTGCTGCTGCCATGATCAGCCACAGCATGCTTGACACCCTGCACGTCAGCCCGGATTGATGTAGCAGTTGTAAATAGCTCGGATGTTGTTTGTGTTGCAGTTTGTGTGCACCATACAATAACCATTCCGAGGGCTGTCTTTGTTAAATCTAGTGTAGGCTCTCACCTCCTCACAAGATTCCAATTAGTAGGCTCTCAATCCAATTTATCCTTTTAGTAGGCTCTCACCTCCACACAAAGTTCCAATGCTCTCATCCAATTAGTAGGCTCTCACCTCCACACAAGAATCCAAAGCTTTTTGCAGCTTGCCGTCCAAGGCATAGCAGCTGACAACATCAGGCCAGGGAATGGGCTTGACCCTGAGCACAAACAAGATGGCAGCAACACAAACAAGATGACAGCAAAGGAAGGGTTGGTGCTCAGTAGTGTCTCTGTTGAGTTTAGCTGCAAAACTGCAAAATAGGGACTGAAACATGATCAGGCTTCATGATCATTCGGACTGACTGTAGGTTTACCTGCGGTACTGCTCAGCAGCCTTGCCAAACTTGTGCAATTCCCGAAATAGCTCGGCCGCGTCCTGAAACTTCTCTCCACGCTCCTGGTACACAACACAAACCAAAAAAAGGGTCAATTAAGAAGAGACCAACAAGCAGTAGGAAAGCAAATTGCAAATTGAACTGACATCTAAGCACTAGGGGGACAAATGTCTTTCTCTTCTGTATGCCAGGAGCACAGTTTGCACGAGTCACGTATCCGGAGAACAACCCAACATTAATTATGTAAATGATACAAGTAAGAAACCCTTGCATAAATTGATGCAGTGAAACTCACCAGGTCGTTTGCTGCCTGCTCTTTGAGACCAGCCTCTAGATGAAGCTCTGCAGCCTTGGCAGCGTCCTTATTGGCTTGCCGATGTTTCCCCTCTTTGTGCCCCTTTTCTGCAAGCTTTCGGTGGTGCATGGCCTGCAGCATGGTCCCAATAGCAGATAGCAGATGTGGGCCAAGGACCAATAAAAAGCACATGACAGGCATGAAGGTGTAACAAGCATCATCGCAAAAAGACTCAAGCGTTATTGCTCACACCTTGGCACGTGTTGCTTCCTGTGGCTTGTTGGCACGCTCAAAGCTCATCGCAGCATCCTCATACAGACCGCGGTTGAACAGGTTACGTCCCATTTTAGCAAACTGCTTAGGGTCGTTGTTGCGCGAGAGAATCCCAGACACCTGTGAAGGAAGATTACTTTATGCATGGAGGGAAACAAAGGAGAAAGAGAGAGAGCTAGAGAAAGAGAGAGAGAGAGAGAGAGAGAGAGAGAAAGAGAGAGAGATGGAGAGGTCTAAAGAGAGATCTAGAGAGAGAGAGAGAGAGAGAGAGAGAGAGAGAGAGAGAGAAAGAGAGAGAGATCTAGAGAGAGAGCTAAAGAGAGAGAGCTAGAGAGAGAGAGAGAGAGAGAGAGAGAGAGCGAGCTAGAGCTAGAGCTAGAGCTAGAGCTAGAGCTAGAGCTAGAAAGAGAGAGAGAGCTAGAGCTAGAGCTAGAGCGAGAGAGCTAGAGCTAGAGCTAGATCAAGATAGAGCTAGATCCAGATAGAGAGAGAGAGAGAGAGAGAGAGAGAGAGAGAGAGAGAGAGCAAGAGAGAGAGAGAGAGAGAGAGAGAGAGAGAG
>Ga0307968_1004102_pt1 | contig 11956 bp, 11 predicted proteins | sample OrgLakmetagen650_FD_201834 | JGI IMG/M metagenome (GOLD analysis project Ga0307968, IMG submission 201834) | Saline water microbial communities from Organic Lake, Antarctica - #650 | ecosystem: Environmental > Aquatic > Non-marine Saline and Alkaline > Saline | place: Antarctica: Organic Lake... | reverse complement strand
GTGGAGTTCTCTATCACCCCAGTAGCCTCTAGGTGAGTTGTAGGCCGTAGATCTACTCAAGCACACACAAACAGGAATCTTTGTCTCGCACCTTCTCCATCATCAATGAGGGAGCACTGGAGGTGGAGTTCTCTATCACCCCAGTAGCCTCTAGGTGAATTGCAGGCCGTAGATCTACTCAAGCACACACAAACAGGAATCTTTGTTACGCACATTCTCCATCATTAATGAGACTACGAACACTGCATCAAGAAAAAGTGCTCCGGCTGTGACGGTCTTTGCTGAGGATTGAAGGTCGTTGGGAAAAGCAAAATGTATACGTGTGTGCATCCATGCGCTGAAAGTAAATGTGTGTGTGTGTGTGCGCGTGTGTGTGTGCTTCCATGTGCTGACAGTAAATGTGTGTGTGTGTGTGTGCGTCCATGCGCTTACAGTAAATGTGTGTGTATGTGTGTGTGCGTCCATGCGCTTACAGTAAATGTGTGTGTGTGTGTCCATGCGCTGATAGTAAAAGTAGTGTGCTCTATCTAACGGCTTTGGGCGTGTTTGTCACTGGGGACAACATCTGCAGCTGTATGCTTGGAAAGGGCTTACAATGATGAACACAATGCTCATCTGCTTGAAGGGTTACACAATGCACAGTAGGAAGAGGCTGAAGCATATGTACAACTTCCCCTCCCCACACCCACCCACCCACCCACCCACACTAACACACGTACACACATACACACAGATACACACACACTATTTACAGGCAGCAGCAACTTGACGCAGAGCAGGAGGCATCACAAGCAGAAGAGAAAGCAGGAGCAGAGCAAGAGGTGGGGGCACATTTGGATGACCATAAGAGAATCATATGAGAAGATCAGGATTTATAGCGAGGCTGGTCAGAGGTTGCCAAGGCCAGCAGCATAGCCGCGTGCGCAGGCGGTGTGTGTGAGGCTGCGCAGGCGGTGTGTGTGAGGCTGCGTAGGCGGTGTGTGTGAGGCTGCGTAGGCGGTGTGTGTGAGGCTGCGCAGGCGGTGTGTGTGAGGCTGCGTAGGCGGTGTGTGTGAGGCTGCGTAGGCGGTGTGTGTGAGGCTGCGCAGGCGGTGTGCGTGAGGCTGCGCAGGCGGTGTGTGTGAGGCTGCGTAGGCGGTGTGCGTGAGGCTGCGCAGGCGGTGTGTGTGAGGCTGCGCAAGCGGTGTGTGTGAGGCTGCGTAGGCGGTGTGCGTGAGGCTGCGCAAGCAGTGTGTGTGAGGCTGCGTAGGCGGTGTGTGTGAGGCTGCGTAGGCGGTGTGCGTGAGGCTGCGCAGGCGGTGTGTGTGAGGCTGCGTAGGCGGTGTGCGTGAGGCTGCGCAGGCGGTGTGTGTGAGGCTGCGTAGGCGGTGTGCGTGAGGCTGCGTGAGGCTACATAGGCTATGCATGTCATCTGGGATGTGTACACAGAAAGCGGAGCAGGGGGAAATTGTGTGCGCATGTTCATACCTATGTGTTTGTGAGTGTGTGTGTTGCTTGGCACGCGTAATTGTTGCCTCTTGTTTCTTCCTCAGTACAGTACAGCAGGACATCGTTAAAGTTACACTCCACAGGTAGGGTCGATGATCCTTCCTTTAAACCCAGTTGCTGTTTGCACAAGAGTGCTGTTGTCCAGACTATTGTGTCTCCTTAGGCTAGGAAGATGCGCACATACCCAACGCAAGATACAGCATTTGCAAAAAGCACCCTCATGCTGCAGAAAAAGAAACAACATATGACAGAGCAAACTGATCCTTTCTTTTTTTGCCTCAGGCACAAACGCACACGGCATACATGTCTACTCACACACAGACACAGCAGCAAATGAGCACAAACACACACATGACTACTCACACACAGGCACAGCAGCAAATGAGCTCAGCACACAGGCACCAACACACACGGCACACCTGACTACTCACACACAGGCACAGCAGCAAATGAGCACAAACACACACAACACACAGGCGCAGCAGGGAATGAGCACAAACACACACAGCACACATGACCACTCACACACAGGCGCAGCAGCGAATGAGCACAAACACACACAGCACACATGACCACCTTCAAAATGGCACAGCAGCAAACGAGCTCAGCACACAGGCACCAACACACACACGGCACACTTGACTACTCACACACAGGCACAGCAGCAAATGAGCACAAACACACACAACACACATGACCACTCACACACAGGTGCAGCAGCAAGCAGCGGCACAGACAAAGCCCAAGCTTCGTCCGGGCCAGGTGTGTGAATCAATGGAGCGTCTTTGCGAATGTACAAGTGCTGACCGTAAATCAGTTGAAAGGGAAACACTTCATTATTGGAGCATTATTGGAGCATTATTGGAGCATAAGTCGGTCACGATGATGGGTCATGCATGCGCATGGTGCATGCCCTTGAAGCTTGACACTGCCAGCAGAACAGATGAAGCACAGGCAGCAGTGGTGCACACGACATGAACAGCAGATGTTGCGTGCCCGCCTGCGGTTGTGGGCAGGTCTGATGCCCTTTTTACACCTTTGCAGCAAACGCTCACTCTGATCATCTCTTCCCCTTTTGGACGCAAGCCCTTCACATGAAGCCCCCCAAGGACATTATTCCCGACAAAGCATCTTGCACATCTTTGCAAATGAACGGTCACATTCACTCATACATATGAACACACACCATACACACTCAGACAAACATAACACGCAACACACACAGGGGTCTTCAAAAGCTGGGGGAGACGGACCCTTGGAGGCCCTGCCTTTTACTATCACACACCCCCATGGGGTGCTGTCTGGGTACAAGCAGACTACAGTGACTGTGCGCTTTGCCCCCAGTGCAGGCGTGATGTCTCATCAGGTGCGGCAGGGATCCTTCACTTTGTAAGTTTAAGATCTTGTGAGATGTGCCTTTTCAGCTATAAGCAGACCACAGAGACTGTGCGCGTTGCCCCCAGTGCAGGCGTTACTCCTCATTAGGTGTGGCGGAGGTCATACACTTTGTGAGTTTAAGATCTTGTGAGATGTGCCTTCTCAGCTATAAGCAGACCACAGAGACTGTGCGCGTTGCCCCCAGTGCAGGCGTTACTCCTCATTAGGTGTGGCGGAGGTCATACACTTTGTGAGTTACTGTGCGCGTTGCCCCCAGTGCAGGCGTGACTTCTCATCAGGTGCAGCAGAGATCCTATATTTTGTTCGTCTTATATCTGTGCATGCCTTCTCAGCTATGAGCAGACCACAGAGACTATGCGCTTTGCCCCCAGTGCAGGCGTGATTTCTTATCAGGTGCAGCAGAGATCCTATATTTTGTTCGTCTTATATCTGTGCATGCCTTCTCAGCTATGAGCAGACCACAGTGACTGTGCGCTTTGCCTGCAGACCAGGCATGGCAGCACATAACCAGGGTTGGTCAGAATCATATATGTGCACCGTATATCTGGTGATTTCCCGGCCATAAATACCGTGTATACACCGTATATATATGGTTTTGGTCAACCCCACATATAGCATGATCATCATCATGGTCACTTGGTTTTAAGTGTAGGCTTAGTGTTCAAAAACAGCGTCATCAAATGTTTGTTCTAGAGCAGTGTCATCACGTGCATGTTCAAGAGCAGCAGCACCAAATGTCTGTTCTAGAGCAGCAGCATCAAGTGCCTGTTCAAGAGCAGCGTCATTCAATGCCTGTTCAAGAGCAGCGTCATCAAATGCCTGTTCAAGAGCAGCGTCATCAAATGCCTGTTCAAGAGCAGCAGCACCAAATGCCTGTTCTAGAGCAGCAGCACCAAATGCCTGTTCAAGAGCAGCGTCATAACGTGCCTGTTCAAGAGCAGCGTCATCAAATGCCTGTTCAAGAGCAGCAGCACCAAATGCCTGTTCAAGAGCAGCGTCATCAAATGCCTGTTAAAGAGCAGCAGCACCAAATGCCTGTTCTAGAGCAGCAGCATCCAGTGCCTGTTCAAGAGCAGCGTCATTCAATGCCTGTTCAAGAGCAGCAGCACCAGATGCCTGTTCAAGAGCAGCAACACCAAATGCCTGTTCAAGAGCAGCGTCATCAAATGCCTGTTTAAGAGCAGCAGCATCAAGTGCCTGTTCAAGAGCAGCGTCATTCAATGCCTGTTCAAGAGCAGCAGCACCAAATGCCTGTTCAAGAGCAGCGTCATTCAATGTCTGTTCTAGAGCAGCAGCATCAAGTGCCTGTTCAAGAGCAGCGTCATTCAACGCCTGTTCAAGAGCAGCGTCATCAAATGCCTGTTCAAGAGCAGCAGCATCCATTGCCCTTCTTCCAGCGTCCTTAAAACCCTGAGTGTTTTCTTCCAGTGTCTTTCTAGAGCAGCGTCCTCCACGTCTTTCGTCCAGTGTCCTTCTACAGCAGCGTCATCCAGTGACCTAGACATGTGCCTGTTCAAGAGCAGCAGCATCCAGTATCCCTCTTACCTTACGTGTCCTTCTTCCAGTGTCCTTCCAGAGCAGCGTCGTCCAATGACCTAGACAAGTGCCTGTTCAAGAGCAGCAGCATCTGATGGCCCTGGCAGCCTCTTGCATGTTTTGTATCTACATCCCAATGCCACGCTGTATGTACACTGACCACTGTCGTGTCTGCATCGCAGCGTCATCCAATGTCCCTGACAGCCTCTTGCATGTTTTGTATCTACATCCCAATGCCACGCTGTATGTACACTGACCACTGTCGTGTCTGCATCGCAGCATCACCCTTTTGACAGCTTTTTGCGTGCCTTGAATCTACATCCCAATTTCACGCTGTGTGTGCACTGTAGTGTATCACACTCGCACGCTGCTGCTGCATGTGCACCCAACCACCGTGTACCCAGCCAAAAACAGATGCTCGCAAGCGCCTGAAAGTGCATGCTTTTACATTTTATAGCTTGAATAACGCACTTATGTCTGTTTGCATGTCGACTGCAGCAGCCGCTCATTGACTACCTGCTCCCGACCAGAAGCGCACGCAAGTGCCTGCAAATGCATCTCTGCTTGCATCACTGACTTGGTTATGCTTGAACCTTGACTGCAGCGGCTGCATATTGACAACCTGCTCCCGACCAGAAGCGCACGCAAGTGCCTGCAGATGCATCTCTGCTTGCATCACTGACTTGATTATGCTTGTACCTTGACTGCAGTGGCTGCATATTGACAACCTGCTCCCGACCAGAAGCGCACGCAAGTGCCTGCAGATGCATCTCTGCTTGCATCACTGACTTGATTAAGCTTGTACCTTGACTGCAGCGGCTGCGCATTGACTACCTGCTCCCAACCAGAATCGCACGCAAGTGCCAGCAGATGCATCTCTGCTTGCATCACTGACTTGATTATGCTTGTACCTTGACTGCAGTGGCTGCATATTGACAACCTGCTCCCGACCAGAAGCGCACGCAAGTGCCTGCAGATGCATCTCTGCTTGCATCACTGACTTGATTAAGCTTGTACCTTGACTGCAGCGGCTGCTCATTGACTACCTGCTCCCGACCAGAAGCGCACGCAAGTGCCTGCAGATGCATCTCTGCTTGCATCACTGACTCGATTAAGCTTGTACCTTGACTGCAGCGGCTGCGCATTGACTACCGCGTCTCCAGCCAGAAGCGCTTGCAAGTGCCCTCTGACACAGTGGATCTGGAGGGACTGGGTGAGTGTGTGTGTGTGTGCGTGTGTGCGTGTGTGTGTGTGTGTGTGTGTGTTGCTAAAGAGCTGCGACTGAGGTGAACAGTGAAGTTTAGGTGGTTCACAAGTGGTCCAGTGCCCTCTAACACAGTAAGTCTAGAGGGACTGGGTGAGTGTAAGTGCAAGTTGGGGAAAGTGGTCTTAGGAGGGACCGGGTGAGAGTGTGTGTGTATGTGTGTATGTGTGTGTGTGTGTATGTGTGTGTAAGATGTGTGGACAGTGGATTTAGGAGGGACTGGTTGAGAGTGTGTGTGTAAGATGTGTGGACAGCGGAGTTAGGAGGGACTGGGTGAGTGTGTGTGTAAGATGTGTGGACAGTGGATTTAAAAGGGGCTGGATGAGTCTGCGTGGAAGTTGGGGACAGTGGACATGGAGGGGTTGGAAAGTAGGGGTTGGGAGGAGGAGGGGTTGGCAAGCAGGTTATTCTGAGCTATTGATGACACACTTTGCATTTAGTGCACCTGGATCAGCCGCGTGCGAGCACACACACTCACGTACACACATCACGTACACTCATACACACATACAAACAGACACATACACAAACATACACAATGCTCACACAAACTCAGGACGTGATGTGCCGGTGTTCTTGGAGCGTTCTGTCATTGACTTCCGCTGCGTGATGGTGGATCACACGTACCGAGAGAAGCTGGTCGTGCGCAACAGTGCCAATACCGCCATGAAGGTGTCTGTACTCAACCGTGCTGACGTGGCAGACTACTTTGAGTTCTCACCCAACTTTGGGTTTGTCCAGGTGAGCTAGAGGGCAGGATACCTCAAATTTCCACTCGATGTGGGTTTGATTAGGTACTGGAGGGCAGACCCTCTGTGAAAACGCTGGATTTTTTCTTTGTAGTATAGTGTGGGTGTAATTTTGGTTTGAAACACAAATGCAAGTTGTTATCAGCTTTTCACTTGTGTTAAAGCCAAGTCATTTATTTTACGCAGCACTGTGTAAGACAGTACCACGTTGTGTGCGTTAAGTGCAGGAACACACACACACACATGCACGCACGCACGCACACACACACACACACCAGCTGCTCATTCACCAAAAGATCGGCTGCTCATTCACCAAAAGATTGCGCACACAAAAGCACTCACCAACCCTTCCCTGATAAATAATGATGCATGAAATGGCTAAAAAGGGTGGTACATGGCTTAGAACGGCCGTTAGATGTAACTCGTTTTAGCTAGTGTATAGGTGAGTATGATTGTTAGTGTGCGGGTGAGTATGCATTACGTAGAGCGCAAGTGTCCTCTTATGAGTGTAAGCAAGTGCCCTCGTATGTTTGCGTGTGTGGGTGAGATTGCAATATGTAAAGCACAAGCGTCACCTGCTTTGACGAGGGCTGGACGGCATGCCCTCCCACAAACTATACAGTGGCGCTACAAGCATTGGCACTAGCTGTGGCACTGCAAGCATTGCCGTGGTACTGCAAGCTTTGCAGTGGCACTGCAAGCACTGCAGTGGCACTGCACACACTGCTGCAGCACTGAACACACTGCTGCGGCACTGCACGCACTGCTGTGGCACTGCGCACACTGCTGCGGCACTGAACACACTGCTGCGGCACTGCACACACTGCTGCGGCACTGAACACACTGCTGCGGCACTGCATACACTGCTGCGGCACTGCATACACTGCTGCGGCACTGCACACACTGCTGCGGCACTGCACACACTGCTGCGGCACTGCACACACTGCTGCGGCACTGCCAGCATTGCTGTAGCACTGCAAGCATGAGAGTTGATGCTCTATTGACACGATCTTACCGCATGATTTTGTTTTCTGCAGGCAATTGCGACATCTGCACTCATTCTCCCTCACTCAAAAGTGATCTTGTGACGTGTGTCTGTTTTCTGCAGGCAGGGGTGGTGATACCATTTGGCCATGATCTGACGCAGGCATTGGAGACAACCTCATTTAAACTTGATCTTATTGCAATCACATCCTTTCCTGTGGGCAGGAGGGGTCAAAACATCCCTCTTTGACATGACTCAGCACAATCATACCTTTTGTGCGAGCGTTATAGGCAGTTTTAATTTAACGTGGTCGCATGACAATAATATCCTTTGTGCGAGTATCGAAGGCAATCCCATTTGAACGTGATCGCAATACAACCGTATCCTTCCTGCAGGCAGGAGAGGCGTTCCCCATCACCATCCTATTCAAACCTAGAGTCTCCATCCTCACTCAATGCGCTCGTTTCTTGGAAGAAGAGGAGGGCGGCAAGTCGGTGCTGAAAGGTGTGTCATCTGTTTTATGTGTTCAGTGTACGGGCTATTAAACCTATCATGCCTGCTTTTTGAAGGCGGAAGTTGGTACTCAAAGGGGGATTGCTAAAGTCTACTTGCTTAAACTTTTTTCGTGTCTTTTGGGTTGGGCTTGAGGTCACGCAATGACATTTTCCTTGGAAGATTTCTTAACTAGTGTGGGGAGTGGTTTTTCACTGCGTAGCAATATTTTTTCCTGAAGGAAAGAGGCTGGGCTGTGGGTGCTGAAGTTGAGGGGGGGGGGGTGCCTCAGCAAATGCGCTGACGAGGGCGTCCTTTGATGCTTTGCCTGAGAAAAAGATAATGATGCATACTTCCCAGGAATTGCAATGGCAATGGCAACCAGTCATGAAAACTCACCACTCCAGAGCCTTTCCAGTGACCTTTTGTATGACATGCCACCGCTAAGTTTCTTACCACTGACCTGCTGTCTGTAGAGTGGTGAAGTCCCGCTGGCTCTACCACCAATGACCTGCTACCTGACATACCACCGCTGATATTCTCACCAATGCCTTGCCGCCTGAGGTCCTTCCACTAGCTTCCTTACCCATGACCTGCAACCTGTAGTGCAACCACTAGCTCTACCACCAATGACCTGCTACCTGACATACCACCGCTGATATTCTTACCAATGACTTGCTACCTGAGGTCCTTCCACCAGCTTCCTTACCCATGACCTGCAATCTGTAGTGCCACCACAAGCTTTCCTCTGCGCACCCTGTTACTTGTGCTCCCTGCTCTGTATTGCGCCACAAGACTGGTCGTTGACACTTGCACTCTCTCTTGTTCTTTCACACTTTGAAAAAAAGAAGCTTGCATCTGAAAGCAGCTGCAGCTGCTTACCCAAGCGACTCCATTTGCTTACTTTGTGCTCGGGGAGTGGTTTGTTATAAAACCTCCAACACATTCTTTTGTTTTTTTAACCCTCTACTGTACACTGCATACAAAAGGAGCCACCATATCCAGCCTCACAAGCACGCAAACACACACACACACATCAGCACCAACACACGCACCAGCATACACACACACGCGCGCACACACACACACACAGACACACACACACTTACACACACACTTAAACACACACACACACCAAACACGCCCCTCCCAAATGCAGTGCCCATGAAAGTCACGGTGCCTGACCAGAAGCTGCCGGTCACCTTCATGATGCGTGCGCGTGTGACCACCACAGATTTGGTGTTCACTCCTGCAAAGCTGGACTTTGGGCCATGTATAATGGGGGAAGCCACAGGTGCGTTCGTGCTAGTGGTGCCTTGAGGGCACGTGCGAGTGTGTGTACGTGGGGGTGGGGGTGGGGGTGGACTGGGCGTGGGCGTGGGGGTGGTGGTGGGCGACTGGAAGTGGGGGGGGGGTTGTGGTGGTGGTGGACTGGGCGTGGGCTTGTGTGTGTTTGTTTGCAGTTGTTGGCATATGCAAGTGTGTGTGCTTGTGTATGTTGCATCTGTGAACATGCAGAGTTGTGTGTTTGCGTGAGAATTGGGGGTGTATGTGTGTGAGTGTGTGCGCGCGTTTGTGCTTCTGTGGGCTTGTGCGAATGTGTGTACGTAGGGGTGTGCATATGTGTACGTGTGTGTATGTGTGTGTGCTTGTGTGTGGTGTGTCATATGGTCATACAGAGAATGGTACGTAGGGGTGTACATGTGTGTGTGCGTGCGTCTGTGTATGGGTGGTTGTGTGTGATGCGTCATATGGTTTGTAGGTGGTCATACAGAGAATGGTACGCAGGGGTGTGCATGTCTGTGTGTGTGCGTGTGTGTATGGGTGGTTGTGTGTGATGCGTCATATGGTTTGCAGGTGGTCGTACAGAGAATGGTACGTAGGGGTGTGCATGTGTGTGCGTGTGTGGTGCGTCATTATGTGGGTAGGCGGTCATACAGAGAATGGTACGCAGGGATGTGCATGTCTGTGTGTGTGCGTTTGTGTATGGGTGGTTGTGTGTGATGCGTCATATGGTTTGCAGGTGGTCATACAGAAAATGGCAAGATGCAGTTGTGCAGTCTGTGTGTGAGCCGGCTCTGACTGTTCCCTACGTTACACAGACGTGAAGTTCTGACTGCTTCCTATATTAACGTGACATTGTTTTGATGTTACACTTATCTGACTGCTTCCTACGTTACGCAGACGTGAAGTTCTGACTGCTTCCCTACATTACATGGACGTGAAGTTCTGACTGCTTCCTACATAAACGTGACATTGTTGTGATGTTGCATTAATCTGACTGCTTCCTACGTTACGCAGACGTGAAATTTTGACTGCTTCCCTACATTACACAGACGTGAAGTTCTGACTGCTTCCTACATTAGCGTGACATTGTTTTAATGTTACATTAATCTGACTGCTCCCTACATCACGCAGACGTGAAGTTCTGACTGCTTCCCTACATTACACAGACGTGAAGTTCTGACTCGCGTGCTTTGCGTTTGCTGGTGTGCCACGACAAGTTGCAATAAATGTGTATGTAAGAAACCTCTGTGTACGTGCAACACGTGGTGTTGAGGATGAGCAAACCTAGTGCCCTACCTCAAGTCCTACTTTGAGCCCTATCTCTATTCCAGTGCCCTACCTTAAGCCCTGCCAGTGCCCTACCTCAAGCCCTACTTCAAGCCCTGCCAATGCCCTATCTCAAGCCCTACCACTAACCCAATGCCCTACCTCAAGCCCTGCCAGTGTCCTACCTCAAGCCCTGCCAGTGTCCTACCTCAAAAAGTGTACCAGTGCCCTACCTCAAGCCCTGCCAGTGCCCTGCCTCTAACCCAATGCCCTACCTGAAGCCCTGCCAGTGCCCTACTTCAAGAAGTGTACCAGTGCCCTACCTCAAGCCCTGCCAGTGCCCTGCCTCTAACCCAATCAAGCCCTGCCAGTGTCCTACCTCAAAAAGTGTACCAGTGCCCTACCTCAAGCCCTGCCAGTGCCCTACTTCAAGAAGTGTACCAGTGCCCTACCTCAAGCCCTACCTCTAACCCAATGCCCTACCTCAAGCCCTGCCAGTGCCCAATTTCAAGAAGTGTACCAATTCACAATTCGCAGTCATTCGCAGATTAATTCCAAAAAGCGCATGTGATGATTCACGCACAGGTGTTGTCATGAGGATACGCAACCCCAGCGCCTTAAGCACATGTGATGAATCATTCACACACAGGTGTCATGAGGATACGCAACCCCAGCGCCCTAAGCACATGTGATGGATCATTCACGCACAGGTGTTGTCGTGAGGATACGCAACCCCAGCGCCCTACCTCAGGCATTTGGGTGTACCAACCTGCCAGCAGGCATCGGAGTTTTCCCAAATCACGGGTTTGGCTACATCCTGCCAGGTGGGTGTGTGTGTGCGTGTGTCCCAAATCACGGGTTTGGCTACATCCTGCCAGGTGGGTGTGTGTGTGTGTGTGTGTGTGTGAGAGAGAGAGAGAGAGAGAGAGAGAGAGAGAGAGCGCACGTGCGCATACGTATGTGTGTGTGCTCATCAACAACCTGCCAGGTACGTGCAGTCACATCCATAACAGTAGGTGGGTGGTGTGTGTGTATGCATACAAATGTGTGTGCGCAAACATCAACAACCTGTCAGGTACATGCAGTCACATCCAGAACAGTGTGTGCGTGTTGCAGAACGCCTCCTGCTCGATCCTTTCTCTGCTCTTCACTGTCCACTGTGGACCAAGAATGGTTCCTGTGAGACACTGCGTCAGTGCATTCTTGCCTTCCTGCCCCTCATTTGATTAATGCCCTGTGAGCTCTGGCTCTCCACATTCTGGGCTGTGCTTGCACATCAAACTGTGCATGCACGTATTGCATCGGGTGGGTGTTTATGTGGGTGTTTGAGTGGGTGTGGGTATGGGTGTGGGTATGGGTGTGGGTGTGGGTATGGGTGTGGGTGTGGGTGTGGGTGTGGGTGTGGGTGTGGGTGTGGGTGTGGGTGTGGGTGTGGGAGTGGGTGTGGGTGTGGGTGTGGGTGTGGGTGTGGGTGTGAGTGTGGGTGTGAGT
>Ga0307968_1004100_pt1 | contig 11957 bp, 14 predicted proteins | sample OrgLakmetagen650_FD_201834 | JGI IMG/M metagenome (GOLD analysis project Ga0307968, IMG submission 201834) | Saline water microbial communities from Organic Lake, Antarctica - #650 | ecosystem: Environmental > Aquatic > Non-marine Saline and Alkaline > Saline | place: Antarctica: Organic Lake... | reverse complement strand
CTGATTTTGAGATCAATGCATTTCTGAATCAAGACTCATACAGACTCCTCAAGTTTGTGTCAGATTTAGTTTCAATTTTCGACACTGGTTGATTTTGTTTCACCAGCCAATTTGCCATCAGCCAGAAACTCGGGCTGTAGGCCATCCTTGTAACCCCTTGTAACCCCTTGTTGATTTAGTTTCACCAGCCAATTGCCATCAGCCAGAGACTCGGGCTGTAGGCCATCCTTGTAACCCTTGTAACCCTACATGTCCAAGGATGGTATCGCAATCTGGGCCAGGCTGTTGCTAAAACCGTCATCTCGTTATAATGCTACAAACTTTGCTCGAAGGGTGCACAAAGCTCACAAAGTAAAAGGAAAAGTAATCATGTCCGAGCTGAAACAACTAAGGTCGTGCTCTATGAAAAAAGCAGTGACAGATGTAAATCACATGCTCCACCTCATTCGAAGTTCTTCTGTTGCACATATGAACAGCCAGACCTGCACCTTGGGGGATAGCAGAGGCCCACAATTTGTACACAGAAACGCTCACAGCACTGAACACACACAGAGGCCAGAATGGCAGGCACACTTTGAAAAGTCTCACGTCATTTCTACCTGACTGAAGGTACACTTTTGCAAATGTTGAGCATAGCTTCAGCCTGTTGCAGCACGTACGAGTGTGCCAGGATGCTTCTCCTGAGCAAGGAGGTCTCCCACTCCTCAGACTTGCGTGACTCCTGGAATCACGTTTCCACTACTTTCTCTAAGCGTTCTGAATGCTTTCATGCACCGCCTCCACAGCCTCCTGTGTGTGGCCCCGCGCCACAAGTTTCATGGCCACAGTGCACGAGGAATCCATACCAAAGCTCATGCGCACCAGCACCTGCATCGGCATTTTTGACACACAGCAACGCATTGAACATTGTTGTCATGGCCACAGTGAAGGAGGCACCCACTGTGCAGGAGGCACCCAATCGAAGCTCATGCGCACCAACACCTGCATTGGCATGTTTGACACACACACAAACACACACACACACACACCTGCTGGTGGCCCACAAGCATGCCCGACAGCAGCACGGTGTGGGAGCGCGCGTTGGGAGGCACAGCCTCTGTTCCTTCACACGCATGCATTCCCAAGATGCCCATCACCGCTTCCACGGCCTCCTGTGTGTGCGTTTGTTTGTTTGTATGTATGTGTGTGTGCTTGTGTGTGTGTGTTTGTGTGTGTGTGTGTGTGTGTGTGTGTTTGTTAAATGACAAAACATTTGTGGCGCCCAGGTTTTGCAGGCTTTTCACGCACCTGTAGGTCTTTTCGCGGGCCCAGTCCGTACTCATCGCCCTGCTCTGTGTCTGCTGGCAACTCCTCCCTGCATAGCAAATCGTGTATGCATGAATGTGTGTATGTGTGTGCTTATTTGTGTGTGTATGTGTATGTGTGTAAGTGTGTGCTTGTTTGTGTGTGTGTGTGTGTGTGTATGTGTGTGTATGTGTGTGTATGTGTGTGTGTGTGTGTGTGTGTGTGTGTGTGTGTGTGTGTGTGTGTGTGTGTGTGTGTGTGTGTGTGTTTGTTAAATGACAAGGTCGGCTGGTGTACATTTGTGTAAGCAACAGGGGTAGTGCTGCAACGCAATCAGCACCCCTTCACCATGGTTCAGCATGGCTCAGCATGGCTCAGCATGGCTCAGCATGGCTCTCGCGCTTGCACAGCAACCATAGTAGGAACACACCCACCGTGCCCTCCTAAAGTTAGGCACCGAGGGCAATGCTGTAGATGCGACGCAGCACGGCTATCAGCATGGCTCACACGTCCAAGCACCCCTTTAGAACACCCACCCACCTAGCCCTTTTAAAATTAGGCACTGAGGGCAGTGCTGCAGATGCGACGCAGCACGGCTATCAGCATGGCTCGTGCTTTTGAAGCACCCCTTTAAGAACACTCACCCACCATGCCTTCCTAAAGTTAGGTTACGAAGCACCCCTTTAGAACACCCACCCACCATGCCTTCCTATAGTTAGGCACCGAGGGCATTGCTGTAGATGCTACGCAGCACGGCTATCAGCATGGCTCACACGTCCAAGCACCCCTTCACCAAAACACACCCACCATGCCTTCCTAAAGTTAGGCACCATGACGGGGCTCATATAATCAGCTGCAGCCACCTCCAAGTCCTCTAGCTGGTATTCGTCATCGTAGCCCTCCTCCTCCACCTCCCCTGTGTGTGCAAATGACAAGTGCATGGGTTTGGTTGGTTGGTGTTGCTTTCCATCTGTCTCTTTATTCGTTCTGAGCCCTCTAGCTGGTATTCGTCATCATAGCCCTCCTCCTCCACCTCCCCTGTGTGTGCAGATGATGAGTGGAAGGGTATGGTTTGTTGGTGTTGCTTTCCATCTGTCTCTTTATACGTTCTGAGTCCTCTAGCTGGTATTTTTCATCGTAGCCCTCATGGTAGCCCTCCTCCTCCACCTCCCCTGTGTGTGCAATTGACAAGTGGATGGGTTTGGTTTGTTGGCGTTCCTTTCCATGTCTCTTTTTTTGTTCCGAGCTCTCTAGCTGGTGTTTGTCATGGTAGCCCTCCTCCTCCTCCACGTCCCCTGTGTGCAGATATGATTAGTGCAAGATAGCATTGTTCGTCAAATACATTATCCGTGACTTCTATCTGATTCCTATAAAAACATCGGTTGTTGTCTTCCTCCTCCCTGAGCCCTTTGCGTAGGAAAAAACAGTGGCTTACACATCGAGGCATCTCACTGTCATTAGGAATTTTGCACGCTTCCTGGACAGCTTGCATACAGCAAGCCATCGCATACAGCAAGCCATCGCTTACAGCAAGCCATCACATACAGCAAGCCATCGCATACAGCAAGCCATCGCAGACAGCAAGCCATTGCATACAGCAAGCCATCCCATACAGCCAGCCATCACATACAGCCATCGCATACAGCAAGCCATTTCCATCGCCCAATATAATCTTATCCTCTCTCCGTCAACCCATTTCCGTTCTATCACACACAAAGTACAAAGCACGCTGTTCTGACGGATGGGCTGATTTGCACCCCAATCCTTCTAGACACGCACACACTGCATTTCTGAATCCTTTGCGAAGTTTCACTTGCACCCACGTTCTTGAACTCACCATGTTATTTACACACACTTGAACACATACGCACACAAAACTTCTGCTTGCACCACGTCCCTAATCTCCCACCAGACTACTCTCACATACACACACAATTCTGCTTGCACCCACGTTTTTAAACTTACCAGGTTTCTTACACACACTTGCACACATGTGCACATACACAAACATCCACACGCGCACACACCTGTGCCTGGGTCAATCTCCTTAACTGTGAACCGCAGTATGTTGGAGAGCTCACACATACACAGACATACACATCTACACACACACACCTGTGCCTGGGTCAATCTCCTTAACTATGACCCGCAGTATGTTGGAGAGCTCACACACACAGAAACACACATCTACACGCACGCACCTGTGCCTGGGTCAATCTCCTTAACTATGAAGCGCAGTATGTTGGAGAGCTCACACACACAGACACACACATCTACACGCACGCACCTGTGCCTGGGTCAATCTCCTTAACCGTGAAGCGCAGTATGTTGGAGAGCTCGCCCACGGGCAGGGTGCCTGCCGGCCGTTTGAGGATGGTGAATGTGTGGCCCACGCCCTTCAGGGGCATGACCCGCAGGGGCACCACACCATCGTCTTCATAGCCCTCCTGTGTGTACGTGCGTATGTCGTGTGTGTGTGTGTGTGCGTATGGTGTGTGTGTGTGTGTGTGTGTGTGTGTGTGTGTTTGTGTGAGCATGCTCGTGCGTGTGTGTGTATGTGTGTGCATTTGTGTGCGTGCGCTTGTGTGTGGTCTTCAAAGTGTATAAGACAAATGCGGTGGGAAATTGATGAAGGGACCAAGCGAATGCACCATACAGTTAGCAGATGTGCACACATGCACACACACACACACAGGCACACACACTTCCGCAAGGTTCAGACGTTCGAGACAAATGCGTGTAAAGGATGAAACAAGGGACCGATGAGACATGAGTTAAATACCACACACGCACACACACAGGCATGCAAACACACACACACACACTCACACATGCACACACACACACTCACCACTTCTGCAAGGTCCATGGCCACAGACACGTTCTCCAAGACCTGTGTTAGGACATCAAGCAGCAGAGCAGGAGGCTTTGTAAACATGACAACGTTTGAATGATGGGACTGGGATGATGGGACGAAAGCAGCAAAGCAGAAGGCTTTGTGAATATGACAACGTCTGAATGATGGGACTGGGATGATGGGACGAAAGCAGCAGAGCAGAAGGCTTTGTGAATATGACAACGTCTGAATGATGGGACTGGGATGATGGGACGAAAGCAGCAGCAGGGGGCTTAGTGAATGGTATGGTAGTGACGTCTGAACAACAGGATTTCAAACGCTACATTTCAAACGCTACGTTGCTGCGGCGTATTTGTGAATGGAAGTGACGTCTCAACGACAGGATTTCAAACGCTACGTTGCTGCGGCGTATTTGTGAATGGAAGTGACGTCTCAACGACAGGATTTCAAACGCTACGTTGCTGCGGCGTATTTGTGAATGGAAGTGACGTTTGAACAACAGGATTTCAAACACTACGTTGCTGCGGCGTGTTAGTGAATGGAAGTGACGACTCAACGACAGGATGTCAAACGCTACGTTGCTGCGGCTTGTTTGTAAATGGAAATGACGTCTCAACAACAGGATTTCAAACGCTACGTTGCTGCAGCTTGTTTGTGAATGGAAGTGACATCTGAACAACAGGATTTCAAACGCAACGTTGCTGAGGCGTTTTTGTGAATGGAAGTGACGTCATGGAAGTGACGTCACAACGACAGGACTTCAAACGCAACGTTGCTGCGGCGTATTTGTGAATGGAAGTGACGTCTCGACGACAGGATTTCAAACGCAACGTTGCTGAGGCGTATTTGTGAATGGAAGTGACGTCTCGACGACAGGATTTCAAACGCAACGTTGCTGAGGCGTTCTTGTGAATGGAAGTGACGTCTCAACGACAGGATTTCAAACGCAACGTTGCTGCGGCGGTTTTGTGAATGGAAGTGACGTCTCAACGACAGGATTTTAAACGCTACATTGCTGCGGCGTTTTTGTGAATGGAAGTGACGTTTGAACAACAGGATTTCAAACGCTACGTTGCTGCGGCTTGTTTGTGAATGGAAATGACGTCTCAACAACAGGATGTCAAACGCTACATTGCTGCGGCTTGTTTGTGAATGAAAGTGACGTCTCAACAACAGGATTTCAAACGCTACGTTGCTGCGGCTTGTTTGTGAATGGAAGTGACGTCTGGACAACGTCTGGACAACAGAATTTCAAACGAAATGTTGCTGAGGCGTTTTTGTGAATGGAAGTGACGTCACAACGACAAGACTTCAAACGCAACGTTGCTGAGGCGTTTTTGTGAATGGAAGTGACGTCACAACGACAGGATTTCAAACGCAACGTTGCTGCAGCGTGTTTGTGAATGGAAGTGACGTCTCAACGACAGGTACTCAAACGCTACGTTGCTGCGGCGTTTTTGTGAATGGAAGTGACGTCTCAACGACAGGGAAACGCTACATTGCTGAGGCGTGATAGTGAGGCAGATAACGGCCATAACTGTGGAGTTAGATTACGGTTCTTTTGCACAGCAGCGACGTGGCTCAGGGCTCATGTGCAGCAGCAACACAGCATAACAGATTACGGTTCTTTTGCACAGCAGCGACGTGGGTCAGGGCTAATGTGCAGCAGCAACACAGCATAGCAAGGTGCTCAGAGCATTGGATAAAAGTTAGTGCTCAGAGCATTGGACAAAAGGTGAGTGATCAAGGAAAGCACGACACACGGTTATCTTCAAGTGAGGCACACACACGCACACACACACACCTGCTCCTGGATCGTGTTTGTGCAGTCGAACTGGAACACGATGTGCGACTCAAACACGTGCTTCACACACATGCACACACACACACACGCACGAACACACACACACACAAACACACACACACACACATGCACACACACACACACCTGCTCCTGGATTGTGTTTGTGCAGTTGAACTGGAACACGATGTGCGACTCAAACACGTGCTTCACACACATGCACACACACATGCACACACACACACCTGCTCCTGGATCGTATTTGTGCAGTCGAACTGGAACACGATGTGTGACTCAAACACGTGCTTCACACACATCACGTTGTACTCTGTGTCCTCCTCTGTCAATCGTGCAGGGGCCGAGCTCTTGAACACACCGCCCAGCGCTGCCAGCTGCCTGCATGCGTATGCGTGTTATTGTGTGTGTGTGTACGTTTGTGTGTGCGTGTAAGTATGTATGTATGTGCATGCGCTTGTGTTTTTGTGTGCAGTTAGCTACATGGCACAGACCCGCACATGAGCAAACATTAGTCCAAAAACCAGAAACCCTTCACAAGCCAGAAATCGTCACATGCTCAAAAGATGAACACACGCTACAAAACAAACACACAGTGAGTGAATTACGTGCAGCCCTCAGACTTAACGCCGGAAAGCGTCAACCAGCGCTGGAAAGCCTTAAACATGTCTCCAACACAAGTGCACACATTAGGCCTTTTTTTGTACACCTTGTAAATGCACACATTACAGACACAGTAAGTGGGACGTGCGCAGCCAGAAAGTCAATGCCAAAAAACGTGAACAAGCTGGGAGACAGAGCATGTGCCTTCAATACGTACCGGTATGCCGCACAAAACAATTCTTGCCCCAACACATAAACAAATAGTGGCGCTGCGCTTGGGGTCTCTAGGAACTGGTCAGAGACTTTGAACATAGCCCATACTTGCAATCCATGCTTAAGCTGGTACCAGGATTTGTTGTGGCAGCCAAAGCTCTGTGATGAGCAAGGGCTTCCTTGCTCTTCAATGTATCCCAAATGGCATTGTCTCTCCTGTATGTGCCTGTGCCAACTGCCCTAAGCACTGCCATTCTTCCCTAAGCACTGCCATTCTGCCCAAAGCAGTGCCAAACTGCCCTAGGCAGTGCCATTCTGCCTGAAGCAGAGTTGTGTGCACTCTTCTGGAACTGGGTCCCTGCTCACCCCAGCTAGCCTTGCGTGTGCAAATGCATGAGCTGTGCGTGTGCGTGTGCCCAATGCTGGTGCTCACTGCATACCTGCATCCTCAAGGTCCTGTGTTTGACCTGATGTGTGTGCCCACTGTCATGCATGCAAAGAAAGACCAAGTAAGATGGCTAGTGCAGGCCTGTTGCAACTCTGAGGCTTGCCGTTCTCCATCCTGGGCAGTGCCCTCTCCAAGCGACGCGTCATCACTAGGATTGGCCAGAACCGTATATATACACCGTACATGACCGTATGTATGGTGATTTCCCTGCCAAAATTACCGTATATACCCCGTATATTTATGGTTCTGGCCAACCCTAGTCATCACCACAGCTAGTGGCCGGATTGCAATTGTGCTTCAGCGATATTGAATTTGACGTCCTGCTCATCGCAAACATGCAACAACATGACTCCGCGCGGCAAACAGACTTGCATTCCTGGCGTCGCCAGACGCCCTGGCCTAGGGCCAGCATGTCTTAAAACCAAGCTCTTCTTTCCATTTACCTAATTTTTATGTCCAGGAGCTCAAAATAAAGCGTCCAACTTTGCAGCCAGAGCACTGTTTGACAATCGAAAAGCACCATCCTTCTCAGCATGCGCTTCTCACTCAAATTGGCGAATAAAGTTTTGGAGAAAGGTCATAAATTTCCTGACTGTAAGGCTCTCAGTTTTTCCGGCAATGCAAAAGGTCTAGGTCACGAAGTGTCCTAGAGACCAACATACGGGAACAACACAAACGCACAGAAACAACACAAACACATGGAAACGGCACAAACACAAGGAAACAACACAAACACACGGAAACAACACAAACACACGAGAAACAACACAAACATACGGAAACAACACAAACACACGAGAAATAACACAAACACACAGAAACAACACAAACACACGGAAACAACACAAACATACGGAAACAACACAAACACACAGAGGCGAGTGCAGCTGAAGACTTACGGTATACTGCCCAGCAGCTCTGCGTACTCGTCCATCTTGGGCTTTTGGCTGGCAGCTGCGGATGCAGCAGCAGCAGACGCAGCAGGCGCTCCTCCTGTTGCGAGAGAGGGTGTGCACGCAGGCATCGTGTGTGTTCATGTGTATGTGTGTCCCAGAGGGGGTTCACTAAGCAAGTGCCGGGGTTCATTAAGCAAGTGCCCAAACAATGGTGCTTTGGAAGCAATTATTACATTTGATGCATTGATTGGGGCTCGCAAATTTGGGGGCATTTGAAAGCATCCTATCTCGGGACTAAGCCCTCCCCTCAGTGTTTTCCACAGGTCACTCTTTTTATGACGCACGCCATTTAAGCTGCTTGTAGGAGTGACAGGAGAAGGGTGTGACCCCCAGTGCGTTCTAGATCTGTGAGATCTCGACATTCCTGCGCACCACCTCAGGGATCGCATGCCTCCCATGCATTTTCCAGACCTCCGTCATGCCTAGGGTTGGCCAGAACCATACATATACGGTGTGTAGGGATCGGCGTATAGCGCTATATGAGGCATTTCTATAGCGCTATATAGCGATATAGCGCTATATTGTGCTATATTTCAGCCGCTATATCTGCCAGAACTCCCCCTTGCCGAAGAAATTTCGGCATCGGATTTGGAAGGCATGCAGGGTACCGTGCACAATGCTCCCTGCCAAAAAATATATTCGGAAATTTGGTTCTGTCGGGCTCTGTCGGTATTTAGGTCCAAAATATAGCCTGTGGTTCTGTGCCACACACACATGTGGACACAGGCAAGCCTGTAGAACAGCATGTCCCCTGGCCAAAGTGTTGGACCAAGACTGAGCTGAGCGTGCATGCTTATGTGCGTGTGTGCGTGCATGCCTAGGCCTGTGTGCGCGTGCATGTGTGCGTGTAAATGTGTGTGTGTGTGTGTGTGTGTGTGGTGTGTGTGCGTGTGCGTGCGCCCGCGAGTGCATGCGTGCGTGCGTGTGTGCACGTTCGTGCGTGCTTGTTTGCGTGCATGCATGCATGCATGCGTGCGTGTGCGTGCGTGCACGTGCGTGCGTGTGTGTGTGCGTGCGTGTGTGTGCGCGTGCGTGCGTGTGTGTGCGCGTGCGTGCGTGTGTGTGCACGTGCGTGCGTGTGTGCGCGTGCATGCGTGTGTGTTTGTGTGCGTATGTGTCGTGTGTGTGTGTGTGTGTGTGTGTGTGTGTGCGCGCATGCGTGTGCGTGCGTGTATGTGTGCATGTGTGTGTGCGCGCGTGCGTGTGCGTGCGTGCGTGCGTGCAAGCACTGCAGGTGTGTATGCCAGCACTTGTGTGTAAGTGCAGGCATGTCTGTGCATTTGTTCCTTGTGGTGCTCAAGATGTCTTGGATGGTACATTACTGGTGCTCATGATCCCCTGTGGTGGTCCTCCCATGATATGTGGTGCCTACAGCACTCCATAGGGTACGTGTTTGTGTTCTATGGACGCCCAAGAACGAATTTGAGCCGAGTTCGAAGCGTGGGCATGAGCCGTATTGAAGCGATTCGGATATTTCAATTTTGACACGCGCTATATTTGAAAAATATTATAGCGCTATACGCTATATAGCGCTATAAGCAAACGCCGATCCCTAACGGTGTGCATACGGTATTTTTGGCAGGGAAACCACCAAATATACGGTCATATACGGTGTTTATATACGGTTCTGGCCAACCCTATTCATGCCCTATAACTTGGAGCTTGCCATGACTGTCGCTGGCATGAAATCGTACGCCACTAACACTTACTACACTACAGAATGTTTGTGTACTGAATGCCCACACTGCACAACTGTGTATAGTTAATGCCCACACTGCACAACTGTGTATAGTGAATGCCCACACTGCACAACTGTGTATAGTGAATGCGCGCTGCACAACTGTGTTTAGTGAATGCCCACGCCGCACAACTGTGTATAGTGAATGCCCGCGCTGCACAACTGTGTATAGTGAATGCCCACACTGCACAACTGTGTATAGTGAATGCCCACACTGCACAACTGTGTATAGTGAATGCCCACACTGCACAACTGTGTATAGTGAATGCCCACACTGCACAACTGTGTATAGTGAATGTCCACGCGCGCTGCAAAACTACTACTTTAAGGACTACCTTCATTTTGCAATCCATACTTTTTAACCTTCCCCACCCCACCCTGTTCTCCTACCTGCTCCCACTCGTTGTGAAGCCCCCTTAGCACCCTTGGAGTTGAACAAGCCGCGCCCGCCTGTTTGACCTGACTGTGCCCGCTCCTCTGCCGTCTCCTTCAGCACCACACTCTGCATGTGCGTGTTAAATGTGTGTGTGCGTGTGTTTGTGGGTGTGCGTGTGCGTTTGTGTGTGTGTATGCATGTGCGCTTGTTTATGTGAACATTTGTGTGTGAGTGTGTGAGCGTGAGTGTGCGTGTGCGCTTTTGCATGTGGACATGTGTATGTGTGTACTTGTATATGTGTGCGCGTATATGATCGTGCGCGCAACAATTTTATGCCGGTCCCATCTACTGAATTGAGAGCTGAGAGGGCCTTCTCAATAGAGAAAGACCTACCGAGAAATTGTAAGCCTATCAACAAATTTGTGCCTGTTAACTGTCATTTTTGCAATTTATATCAGGAGCTTCCCTTCCTTGATGTACAATTTTTATTGAACACACACATACACACACACTTCCAACCATTACGCACAGCGAAAGCACTGCTGTCACACTCACCAGGTCACGGTGACAAAGTGTTACCACCCACCAGATCACAGGGACAAAGTGTTACCAACAGAAGGTCACAGTGTGTTACCACCCACCAGATCACAGGGACAAAGTGTTACCAACACAAGGTCACAGTGACTAGTGTTACCACTCACCAGATCACAGGGACAAAGTGTTATCAACCACGAGGTCACAGTGACAGAGTGTCACCACCCACCAGATCACAGGGACAAAGTGTTCACTCCCATGAGGTCATACAGACAAAGTGTTCACACTCACCAGGTCACAGTGACAAAGTGTTCACTCCCACGAGGCCACAGAGGATAAGTGTCCACACCCACCAGATCACAAATTAACTTTTTTACACCCACCAGGTCAAACGATTGCTCTGTGTGCTGCGAGCCCAAGTACTCGCTCAGATTTTTCTCTAAGCAGTCCAAGGACAAGTCAGGCTGGTCCTGCGCGCGTTCCAGGGGTAATCAATGGAGTTATGTATGTGTGTGTAATTGCACGTGTGTGTATGTGTGTAGGTGCACGTGCGTGTGTGTGTCTGGGCGTGTTAGTGAGAGCATATGTGTGTGGAGGGGGGGAGGGGGGGGGGGGGTTGCTGTGTGACACATGCGAGAGAAAGCAGCCTGCTGTACGTAGAATACAGCTATTTTGTCACTACTGTTGCGCATGTGTGTGTGTGTGTGTCCTCCTTCCCGTCTAGCCACAATCAAGAGCAGATACTTGGTTCAGTTCAAACAGGCCTCGCAAAAGCACACCCCAGCATGTTCCCTGGATACGAGGTGCAAGCAACATTTTGCTTGACCGGAGCATGCATCTACAAAAGTGATGCCTCCCCCCCTACACACACACGCACACACATACACACACACACACGCTCAAACACACACTAACACACTTTACATACTGCACAGTCACTGTACACACCACTCACCACAATAGCAGGTGCACCACCAGCCTTGCCATCTAGCTGAGCCAGGTAAAGGGTGGCACGGTCCCGCACCTGAAAACGTGTGTGTATGTATGTGCGTGTTCGTGCGTGCGCTATTGTGTATGTGTGTGTGCAATGGCAAGGGGGGGGGGGCATTGCGTGTGAGTGTATAATGGCAAG
>Ga0307968_1004099_pt1:5000-11958 | contig 11958 bp, 13 predicted proteins | sample OrgLakmetagen650_FD_201834 | JGI IMG/M metagenome (GOLD analysis project Ga0307968, IMG submission 201834) | Saline water microbial communities from Organic Lake, Antarctica - #650 | ecosystem: Environmental > Aquatic > Non-marine Saline and Alkaline > Saline | place: Antarctica... | reverse complement strand
AGCGTGGAGTGTGCATGCCTACAGAGACTGGAGGAGGCCCCATTAATGGTGGTGTCTCTACTGCTGCTTCTGCTGGCACCTCTGCAAGCCTTCCTGCCCTCCGCACGCTCAGTGTTGCGCACATGAGCGCGCAAGGAGATGCGGTAGCCTCCCCGAGAGCAAGTCCACGTGTCAGTAGCCCCCACCATGGCAGTTCCCTTCGCGGCAACGAAAACAGCGGCAGCAGCAGTAGCACGGCCACAGATGCCCACGTGGGGGGAGGGTGCTTTGAATCAACAGAGGTGGGAGCAGCAGCAGGAGCTAGGGAACCAGGAGCAGCAACAGGAACAGCAGGGAGAACAACGGCGCCAGCGCCAGCAGCAGCAGCAGCAGCAGCAAGGTCAGCTCCTGCTGCACACCAGCCATCTCCTCTCCTGTGGTTCAAAGACCTGTTCTGCCCCTGGTATGGTGTTTGCTGTGCACGACAACAGCGTTTGCTTTGACTTTTGTCCAAAAAGGCAACAAGGGTGTGCAATATAAGAAACTGACAACAACGTCCTAAAACTTTGTGCAGATTGAGATGCCTCCCTTGGTTGCTGTTGATTGTGCTTGCATTAGGTATATATTATTAGGCATATCCCGGCTCATGATGAAAACCTCTTGCCTGCTCACCTCTGTTTGACCACTACCCACGTTAATTAAGGAAAAGATCATACCTTTTGCTCACTCTTAACCAATCTGCAGTGCTCACCCATCAAGGGATCAGCAGACACAATCATCAGCAAGGCATGGATCTTCTTCCCCTCTACGCAACAGCTTGCGTAGAAACGGTCCTTCCCCTGAGGTCTTTCCCATGGCAAGCCTTCCACCAGGAATTTCTCGTCAGTGAGCACGCAGCCAGAAATAGGTGCACAAGGGTTTGAGGTGTGGAAACACGTTTTTGCATGTATCTAAACTAGGTTGGAACACATGATGTTAAACTATGTTGTGTTGTTCAAGTAACTTGTGCATCAGAGCAGCATGCAAGCCTCGTATACACCTTAGTACACGTTTTGTTGAACAGTGTGTGCTTTGGCTACCATGTAACCGAAAAAGTGGACAAGTTACTGATTGTTGCGTGTTGCTGCAGCATAAAACAAGGAATATAATTTGTGATCTGGTGATTTTGTTGCGGTGATGGTGCAGCATGCATGGGAAATGCTAAAACCAATATGTATACTTCAACCCAAGTTTTTGGAGCGAAGCAAAGTGATATTACTCTTAACATTCTTGCGTTTTATCTGTGTTCTTCTCGACTTTTTCCATCTTTCTACTTCCTTGATCCTCAGAACTGCTCTTTATTCTTAGCTCTAGTTTGACATTTCTCCTTTTATATATTTTTTACCTTCTGTCGTTCCTTGTAAAATAGGCAACCGGCCCAGAAGGTAGCGGACAAAACATGAAAGGGGAAAAACGCCGCTTTGGAGTGAAACTCCCAAACCGGGATGCTTCATAAGAAAAACAAAGGTAGCGTCACTTGCGTTAATCTGTAGCAGGGTTTACCTTGTCAACCGCTGCTTAATTTGCTTGCATTCACACATATACCTTAAACCCTGACGCATGCATACTTCCAAGCGCAAGGGGTCAGATCTATGTCCCTTGTACACACACTCATGATAGTGAGGATCATGGCACACACAAGTGGTTGATTGACATGCACCTGAATAACGTAACGGCAATGACCGTGGCTGAACTACCACGTGTATATATGAGCACTTCTGTGGGAAAGTGTTTCTGCTTTATGCGTGCATCCTGCACAATATGCCAGGCGGGTGGCTTCTTGGTTTGTTCTGCCTAAATCAGTGGCATGTACAGCCGTGTGACTTTCCATGGATCTTATAAGATATCTCCAGATTACTTGTGCTGCCAGTTTGTGCGTTTTTTTTCAAACATTCCAGCATCTTAGCAACACGTTAAGCTGTGCAGCTTTACCTGGATCATACATTAAATTAGTACCATGATTGCCGTGGTATCCTGCACCCTGGTCGTCTTGATTGCTCCGTCCAAGTATCATTGCAAATTGCCAAAACTATGTGTGCAGGGGCCAGTGGCCAGTGTGTATTTTATTTTCTGCAATATAACTATCCGAGCAAAGAAAATTACACGGCAGCCACAACAGCGCCAGCATTAAATATGTATGCGAAGCATTCATTCTTAGCGTCTAGCGAAGTCAGCAAAATTAAAGCTTTCAATTCCCGGCTTTTTGCGTACAGCTTGATTTTCCATTTTTACGCTGCACGCTCCGGCCCCTCCAATGGCTCCATTCTCTCACTAAAGTGATTTGGTCGCAATTTAGATGAGCCTACATGTTGCTACACAAGTTAACTGTCCCCCATCCAAAGAGTAAATGAAGTGCTGAATTGTGTGCAGAGGCTTGCTTGCAACAGCACTTGCCAGCTGACGAAATGTGTCCATCCATGCTATTACTTTATTTCACTAATATTTTACTACTTAAACAATCGAATATTGGTATGAGGTGAAGCACAATGCAGGCAAGCACCTCCGGCAGAGGCCTCGGACCTCCCTTAGATGTCAGTCACACACACAGCCATTGCCGTGTCCCATCTTCTAGACCGCAAAGGCACAATCAGCAATCAGCAGATATCATTGAGGAGAGAAGATGGGCAAGCTTCCATCAGATCAGCTGCCGCTGCAGATGATGCACAGGTTGGATGATAATAGCACTTTGCTGCTACAGGATTGGTATACACCTCAACTGTACATCATTTGTCCCACACCTCACTGGACAGGCACCTACGATGCTTGCATCTCACCAACAACCAGCAGGGGCAGCAGCCAGTGCAGCAGGATGGAGGACCTGCAGCGGAACAGCAGCAATCGTCACCTAGCTTGCAGCAAGGAGAGCAGCCATTGACCCCTGGTCGTTTTGATTGCCCCGTCCAAATATCATTGCAAATTGCCAGACAGTACCGCAAAGCATACGTACTTAGCATCCAGCACAGGTCAGCAAATTTCAAGCTTTCGATTCCCGGCTTTTTGCGTACAGCTGGAAATCCACTGTTACGCTGCACGCTCCGGCCCCAATATTGGAGCACTCAAGTGATCTGATCTCAGTTAGATGAGCCTAACTTTGCTTACACAAGATCACTAGCCCCCATACGAAGAAAACGTGAACTGTGTGCAGAGGCTTGCTTGCAACAGCACTTGGCTTGCAAGCTGACGAATTCGTCGAATCCTTCCATGCTATTACTAAATTTCAATATATCACTAATTGAACAGTCGAATATTGGTATGAGGTGACGCACAATGCAGGCAAGCACCTCCGGTAGAGGCCTCGGACCTCCCTTAGATGTCAGTCACACACACAGCCATTGCCGTGTCCCACCTTCTAGACCGCAAAGGCACAATCAGCAGATATCATTGAGGAGGAAAGATGGGCAAGCTTCCATCAGAGCAGCTGCCGCTGCAGATGATGCACAGGTTGGATGAGAATAGCACTTTGCTGCTACAGGATTGGTATACACCTTAACTGTTCATCACCCGTCCCACACCTCATTGGGCAGGCGCCTACGCCTGCACCCACCAACAACCAGCAGGGGCAGCAGCCAGCGCAGCAGGATGGAGGACCTGCAGCGGAACAGCAGCAATCTTCACCTAGCTTGCAGCAAGGAGAGCAGCCACTGACCCCTGACCAGGTGAAAAGAGTGCCCATGTTTGAGCGTGTACTGTTTTCATAAGCTGCCTTTAATACATGCACGCACACACGCACACACGCACGCACACACGCACACACACACATGCTCGAATGAACGCACGCACGCATGCACACATCACGAATCATGAATTGCGCACGCAAACATGCACGCATACACACACGCACACACGTGCACGCACGCTCTCACACACACACACACACACACACACACACACACACACACACACTCACACACACACACACACACACACGCACGCATGCACACATCACGAATCATGAATTGCGCACGCAAACATACACGCATACACACACGCGCACACGTGCACGCACGCTCACACACACACACACACACGCACACACACACACACACACACACACACACACACACACACACATGTGCACACACGTGTGCACATCTGCACATGTGCATGCATGCATATGCATACGCTGCACACACAAACACATGCACCACCTCCCCTCACACACCAGGGTCTTCTCCGCCTGCTCAGCAAGTTTGAGGGCGTGATGCACGTCCCCAACGAGGTGTACGAAAGAGAGAGTGTGGTGTCCACCCCGACACTGCACGCAGACCTGCTGCCAGAAAAGGATGTGGGCACATTAAGGGGGGGCAGGTGAGAGGCAAGCCGCAGCTGTTTGCGCGTGCTGTGTTGCTAGGGAACTGTTGCCCCCCTCTCCTCTGTTCTCTACTTTATATAGAGGAAACTCAGAGGTACAAGGCAAGAGCTTGTTCGCTTTGCTGTCGCGAAACTGTCGCTCCCCTTTCCCACTTTCCCCACAAAATTAGGGTTGGCTGAAACCGTATATGTACGGTCAAATATACGGTCATTTCATTACATGGATTTCATCAAATATACGGCGTATATGTACGGTTTCGGCCAACCCTACATTTAATCACTTAATACAGAGAAAGTACAGAGGTAAGAGGCAAGAAGTAGTTTGCTCCCTTTTCCCCCTTTCCCCACCTAATACAGAGAAAATACAGAAGTAAGAGGCAAGAAGTTGTTTGCTCCCTTTTCCCCCTTTCCCTACTGTATACAGAGAAGACACAGGAATCACCCACAGGAACCACACACAGGAATCACACACCCACAGGAAGCACACACCACAGGAAATACAAGAATCATCCACCCTGCCACGCAGGATTTAAGCTGACAATGTTCATTGCACGCACCCATCGTACGTGCTATATGGTATCCTGAAACTTTCCTGCAAGAACACCACTCGGTACACATTTCATTCCGGAGATGCCTAAGTCCTTACCAATATCACATTCATTCACAGCTGACACATGTAGGGTTGGCCAGAACCATATATATACGGTGCATATACGGTATTTTTAGCAGGGAAATCACCAAATACACGGTCATATACGGTGTATATATACGGTTTTGGCCAACTATAGACACATGCCAAGCGCCATCCACACAAATCCATTAATGCCAAACGCAGTGTGTCGCAAACAATGTGCAAAAAAGCGTGCTAGGCAACCTCGTTGTGGCGTTGACCTATTGCCTGTAGTTGTTGTTGGTGTGTGTGTGTGTGTGTGTGTTGTGTGTTTGTTTGTGTGTGTGTGTGTGCTTGTGTGTGTGTCTGTTTGTGTCTGTGTGTGTGTGTGTGCGTGTGTGTTTGCCATCTTTCTATCTGCACTGATTGTAGCCTCCTGCCTACAAGCTTTAATGCAAACCTCCTGCCTACAAGCTTTAATGCAAACCTACTGCCTACAAGCTTCATTGCAAACCTCCTGCTGCTGCTCACAGCCTTTCTCCTTCACAAAAAAGTTGTTCAACCCCTTTTTTACTACCTCTACTGTGCAGCATCCCTTCTGCAAGCAGCCTTCTTTTGCTTGCAGCCACCCACGTGTACGGTTTTCGTAACAAAGCTTTTAACATCTTGCCTGCAAACCAAATAGGAGTGCCAAAAATTCCTCTCTGCAGGCGTGCAACCTCTCTCTAATCTCACCGCCCTGTGTATGGCGGTCCTTCCAAACACTACCTTGTCACCATCACCTATGGCCATGTCGTGCATTCTCTCTCTCTCTCTCTCTCTCTCTCTCTCTCTCTCTCTCTCTCTTTGTCGTGTTGCCACGACGCACTACCCATTCTCTCCCTTCTTCAGGTTACCCTTCACTTCGTCAGCTTGCCTTCACTCACATCCCCTAGTGTCTAATTCCTTTCTATTACTACGCACTACCCATTCTCTCTCTTTGTCAGCTTGCCCTTCACTTAATCAGCTTGCCTTCACTCACACCCCTTAGTGCCTAATTCCTTTTTATTACTATGCACTACCCATCCTCTCTCTTTGTCAGCTTGCCCTTCTCTTCGTCAGCTTACCTTCACTCACACCCCCTAGTGATGAACACCCTTTTTATGTTACTACTCACCTACACCCTTCAAGCCTTCCTACCTATTGGCGCTGTCTCGCTTTTCTCTCTCAGTCATCAACAGTTGCCCCTCCCTAACGCCCCTGTCAAACGGTGCCCTTCTCCTCACACACCGTAGCCTTTTCCTAACACACATCCTAACTGTTTCAATGCGCAGATGGCCTTTCACTTACGACCCAGTGTATGGCCTGCCTGTGGTAAATGAGGTAGCGACCTACGGCCAAGTGCTGCGCGGTGTGCGTGAGGGCAGGGTGCAGGAGCTGCTGTGGTGAGTGGAGGGCTGTCGTGTGTGTGTGTGTGTGTTTGTGTGTGTGTGAGTGTGCGTGTGTGTGCGTGTGTGTGTTTGGTATACAGTGGAGCTGCGTTGTGTGTGTGAGGGCAGGGTGCAGGAGCTGCTGTGGTGAGTGGAGGATATGTGATTGTCTGTCATCCTGGTTAAGTTAGTAAGGGTTTGAGTAATCTCAGAACTGCAGCAATGGATACGCAGACGTGCACATGCCAGCTCTGCAGCAATGCATGGACGTGCAGTATGGTGCACACGCACGCACACACATTCACGCACACACACACACACAACGTCAGTGGTGTGACGCACTCAGCACGCCTGTATACGTGCATGCATGCACAGGTTTTCTTCCCCTCTCACGCATGCCCGTGCACACACACACACACACACACACACACACGCACACACACAGACACACACATTCACGCACGCACACACACACACACACATCCATGCACGCACAGGTTTTCCTCCCCTCAGCTCCACAGCGAAGGTGCAGACGTGCAGATGCGCTGCCTGGTGCGCTATGTCAGCGGAGCCGTGAAGCAGAGCGTGATTCCTGCAGGGGATTGGCGTA
>Ga0307968_1004093_pt1:0-10000 | contig 11964 bp, 16 predicted proteins | sample OrgLakmetagen650_FD_201834 | JGI IMG/M metagenome (GOLD analysis project Ga0307968, IMG submission 201834) | Saline water microbial communities from Organic Lake, Antarctica - #650 | ecosystem: Environmental > Aquatic > Non-marine Saline and Alkaline > Saline | place: Antarctica: Organic... | reverse complement strand
CAGGTTTGTCTTTGCTGTATTGTCTCGGTGGGTCAAAATGCCTGCGACCCACGCTGCCGTCGCTTGCAGTGTGTGAAACAGTACATGATTTTTGTTATACGGCAGCACTGAAAATGAATGGAACTGGATAGAAACACATACTAGATATGATGTGCCCTGCCTGCTCGTGCTGCAGTTCATCAACATAACTAGACATGATGTGATGATGTGCCCTGTCTGCTCGTGCTGCAGTTCATCAACATAAATTAGACATGATGTGCCCTGACTGCCTGCGCGTGCTGCAGGTCATCAACCCTGCTGGGCTAAACAAGGGCGGATCCAAAGCAGTGGGCCCTGCCACTGAGCAGCAAGCCCTGCTGCGGAAGTGAGTGGCTGCTGCGCCGTGTGCTGGTGCCGGCCTCTCCCTGTTTTCGTGTTTTTGGGGCTGCGCAGTTCTGTGTCTGTGCTTGTGTGTAATTGAGTCTGTGTGCACATGTGTGCTTTTGTGTGTGTGGTGTCATTGAGGATGCTTGTATTGCATCATCTGCTTCGGCGTGCTGGCTTAGTACACAAGCTTCAAAAATGGTGTCATACACTCTATTTCCTACCTTAAAAGGCATTGCAGAATTTGTTTTTTCTGTGACTTTTTACCAGCGCCTCCTTCCACATTCTCCATGCTTAAATACCATTACTGGCCTGTATGACCAATTTCCTGCTGGTATACTGACCGTGCCTTTCTTGCACCCCTCCTGCTGGTCAAGAATGGCTGTGTGGGTGTGTGTGGTTGTGTGTGGTTGTGTGTGTTTGTGTGTGTGTGTGTGTATTTGTGTGTGTGGTTGAACTCTGCTGCGTTCTGATTCCTCACAGGAGCCTGAAAGAGAACCAGCTGTACCTCAGCAGGGAAGACATGAGCCCTTTGCCCCATGGTACCATGCCTAAACCCCTCGGAGAACCAGAGCGTGTGCTGGTGTGTGTGTATGTGACCCGTTTGTCCTTCAAATGGAAGACAATGCAGTTCTTGAAAAAGTGCGTCCTTGCTTTGCGCATGGCATGTTCTGTGGCTTCGATACCAATAGGAGACTAGAGGTGGTGTGGGAAAGGACACACTGTTATGTGTGTGCGTGTGCATGTGTGTATGTGAGTGTGTGTGTGCTTGTCTAGGTGCGCTGGCAACATTTAACAAACTAAACAGTTGCTGTAGGTGCACTAGTGATGAGGTGCACATTACCTCAAGGCAATCGTGCGCTAAGTACCAAATTGAGCACAGCGCATGTGTATACTGTCATATGTCCTAGTGGCGTGCGCTCTGGTACTGGGTGCGCACATCAGATGATCATGCACGCTGCACTGCATGGCAGGGACCTCGCTGCGCACTCAAACACACCCCTGCATTGTGGTGGTGCTTCAGGGCCTTTGCCCCCCTGAGAATGGTGTTGTTGCACACATGCAGGTGATGTTGCAAACGTGTAGGTGATGCTGCCAACATGTAGGTGTTGTTGCACACATGTAGGTGATGTCCAAGCTCACCCCATACCAACGAGTGCACGCCCTGCGTCTGTGCCTGGACAGAGACAACAAGGCTGCTGACTTCACGCCCTGGACCCAGGTGTGCATCCCTACACAGCACGCTGTACAAGACAATATGACAATAGGGTTGGCCAGAATCACACTGTACAGCTTCTAAGACTGCTTTTGGAAAAATCTCTGTACAAGACAATATGACAATAGGGTCTGGCCAAGCCAGAAATACACATTGCAGCACCCAAGACTACGCTTGGAAAGGTCTCTGTACAAGACAATATGACAACAGAGTTGGCCAGAAAAACCATACAGCTTCTAAGACTATGCTTGGAAACGCCTCTGCCAAATGGACTGCATATTCTTCGTTTGTGAGCATGGCTCTGGCCATGGTACCAAAGGTCGATGTCACTGTTCTGTGCCTTGAATTAAGCCTTCACTCACATTTGTAATTGGCCACACGCATGTACACACGTGATAGTAATCAGCCACACACATATACACACCTGTTTTTAATCAGCCAGTGAAATAGAAGACAGTGATACAAGGCGCGCCATGTCAAGCACAGTACCATTTGTGTGTGTGGAAGAGGACATGTTACTGTGTGTGCTTGCACGCAGGCAAACAGGGCTGAGTGCACACACTGGACGTTTGTGCGTAACCTGCAAAGTTTCTTACGTAATGTTACTCTCCGATTAAGATCCAGTTTCTATACCCTGTACCCCTAACGTGCACACGGTTTTAAATACACCGGCCCTCGTAAAAAAAAGAAATGCTTTGTTTTGCAATGCAGTGCACACTTTTGGAAATGCAGCGCGTGTCGTTGCAACGCACACTATAAATAAAAATGAAGCCTGTTGCTCTTTGGATTCGTAATGAGTCTTAAGTGCAAGCAAGGCAGCAAACATCGCGCCGGTTTGTGACCCCTTTCCCAGAGGTGGTAGTGGACAGTATCCTTGTGTGCGTCTGGTCTGAGACAGGCTGAGCGTCTGGGCAGAAAATAAGGCATGGTATGCATTGCCCCTGTGCTTGCAGCTGGTCTGGACAGGCTGAGTGCTTGGGCAGGAAAGGGCAACAGCTATCTGCGTTGCCCCGGTGCTTGCAGATGGTCTGGACAGGCTGAGTGCGTGGGCAGGAAAAAGGGCAACGGCTATATCTGCGTTGCCCCTGTGCTTGCAGATGGTCTGGGACAGGCTGAACGCCCGCTTCTGGAGGAGGAACAAAGACATGGCTATCCGTCTAGCAACACAGGTGCACGGAGCGATCGAGGACAGCTATTGATAGGGTGCAAGATTACCTGCTGTATGGTTAGCAATGCTAGCCAAACAAATTGTTCCTTGTGCCGTAAGCATTGTCTAGCATCAATGGGCAGAGTCGATATGTCAATTTTGTAGTTGCGTCGGTCATTACGTACAGTGCGACTGCACTTTAACTGGGTCTTGCAGCAGTTAGATATAAAGACAAAGACTTTATGTCAAGTGTGCAGCGTGCACGTGCCTTTGAGTAGTGATGCACATGAAGTGTGTGTGTGTGTGCGTGCCAACGCGCGTCAGCATACCCGTTGGCATTGAGAAACCTTGCCCCTTTTCTCATCTTAACAGACCAAAGAAGCGTCTGATATATACAAACAGCTGACCTTGAAGTCTGTGTTAGGGGTACACGTAAATTAAGGCTGTCAACACATGCCAGCATGCTCTTGTGCCCTGGTCAATGTCACCTTAACACTATTTTAACTAGTTCGATCCATGCAGAAGCTTATAAAGCTACATGCGATACAAATCAGGTGATGCCCTTTTGCTTGTATGTTTCTTGCCTAGAAATCAACAAACTGCTCTTCTTCGTTAACCATACACGGTAGTGAGCACGCCCTCTGCAAATTTCTCAAAGCGTAAAGTCCCAGCAACTTGCGCGCACACACTGCTCAATCGACCTGATTTACGTACACTGCTCATTACATCCTGGCTGTGTGACCTATACAGCGGCTGGAGAACTATACAACGCAGCACCTCGTACTCCTGGCTTGAACATATTGGCTTGCACACACACTGCTCACATCAACCGTAGCATACGCTTACTGCTCATTACATCCTGGCTGTGTGACCTATACAGCGGCTGGAGAATTACATGAAGCGGCACCTGCTGTTCCTGGCTGAGCAAAAGTGCAACGCTGCGCGTGCTCCGGCTTCTAGGACAAAGGTGCGGCCAAGGGGTTTTCAGGCCAGATCTCTCCGACATTTTACTTTGATATGCCAACAATGATGCAAGGTATACTGACATCTTGACGTTCCAAGGATGGCGCATTAGGACCTCATGCGTGTGAGCTGCAGGTGCCCAACAGCCAATTCCAAAATTTTTATACCTATATCAGCCTGCCTATATACACCTTTTCCATCATAATTATCAATAAAGTAATGACACGGTAGTGAACATCCAAGTCCACTACGTGGAAGATTGTGGAAAGCAAAATTGGGTAACCTTGGGTATAGGTTGATTATTGTGAACTGCTCGAGCATATATGACAATAGTTTTTGTTAAAACCTTGAATTTAAGCCCTCCAAAATGCATAACGGAAGCCCCTTTTCGGTCTGGCTCATAGAGGCTGCTCACTAGGTTGAGTTTGTGGACGTAAAACTCTTACGACCTCACTGCATTATTTGCCATTGATTATTTGTTAAGCATCTCGGCTGCTTGCCTGGCCCCAGGAAAGCACTACAGAAAGCCTTTCTCCTCACCCTTTCTTGCCTTTGATGTTGGGGTACAGGCTGGTGGTTGGCTGACCACAGTCACGCGTGTGCTCACATAAAGCGTGTGTTCACGTAAAGCGTGTGTACATGTAAAGCTGGTGGTTGGCTGACATTAATCACCTCATGGTTGGTGACTCACATTGGAAGTTTTATACTAACAGTAGTAACGCTGGTGGCTTGCTAATCAAGTACACTTGCATGTATGTGTATGTTTAGCTATGAAGTCTACACTTTTGCTGCTGTCATTGCTACATTGCTACCCTCTCACACACGCGCACACACACACACGCACACACACGGTACACACGCAGGACGTGCTCCGGGAAGCTTTCTGGCGTGTGGACCCTGACCACACAGGCAGGGTGTCCCTGCAGCAGTTTTTACAGGTACAAAGCAACAGCTCGAGCCACATGGTATCCAAATCAGTGTGCACCCTTGGCTGACAGTGTCAACGTGTGCGCTTTGTAGATGTGTCGTAGTGGCAAGTGCTTAGCAAGATTGAGCTCGTTCTTGTAGCTGCACCAGCTGCACCAGTTGCAGCTGACAGGACGTAAACGACACAATACATTGGGATGTAAGTTTTGCCTGTTGGGGTGTCCTGACGACCACACAAAAAATTTACACGCACGCATACATGCTAGCACACTCACACACAAAAACATTCACGCGCAAACGTGCACAAGCAGACACATTCACACACACATACACACACATACACACACACAACACACACACACGTGAGTGCATGCTCTTACACATAACCAGGTGTGGCAGAACGTGCTGTGCCTGCTGGAGTACCACGACAAAGTGGTGTCCACTGCTGCAGGACGCACCAAAGTGGTGTTGGTGCCTGGGCGACGCATCCTCATTGACTTGAGCATGTGCTCCGCCATCTTCACTCAGTACGGCTTTGACAAGGACGGCCTCATGCCCTACGTGGTGTTCACGAATGTAAGTGGCCTTTCTTTTAGGGCCTGGTTTCTGTGTTGTCGGGGGTAAGGGACTTGTTGCTAAGCATTCTCGCGCAGTACAGCTTGGCAAGGACGACCTCATACCCGGTGTGGGTGTGGTGCTCACAAATGTGGGTGCCCTTCTGGGATGGGGGGGGGGGTGCTTTGGGTGTTGTTGGCGTCAAGGAGCTTCTTTTCTAGTATTTCGCGCATTGCAGCTTTGGCGAGGATGGCCTGTACCCTCACACACATGAGTGTGCTGCTCCTAACAAGGGGGCTCCACCAGGATGGCCCTATGGCCCTATACAGGTAGTAACTTTATATGGCCCCATATAGCAAGTCTATATGGCCTTGTAGACCAGATTGGCCCTGTGGCCTACCAGAAGCATGCTTGATAACTTACATCACACATCACACAAGGCAAAATGTGATTTCTACACAAGATGCATGCACACACGTGATAATACCAGAGGGGGGGACACTGAGGCCCAAAATGGGTATACTTTATGCATGCTCCTAGGGCAGGTGGCCCTAACTGGCAGGTTTCAAGATCAGCTCTGATATGTAGCTCTAATTCCAATGCAGCTGAGCTTAAAACCTGCCAGTTAAGGCCACCTGCCTCAGCAGCCGCGGCGTGAATCTTACTTTTTGAGCAGCCATATGCTGTATCTGACCAGCCAGCGCACCAAACTGAGTTATGTTTGGTGTTTTGAAGTCCTAATAATAAATAAAGATCATTGCAAAAACAAAGGAGCAAAAAGACTAAGTGGTTTGCGAGATATGCAAATTAATGTGCCATTCCCTCTGGAAAGCACCCATCTAGGGTACAGGTGCACGACGTGTGCTTTTAGTCCTGTCATTCTGTACGCAGGGCGACTTGTCTAAATCTGAGCACATGCTCGGGTAGTTAATAAAGTCAGCATCAATTTGAAGCTAGGTTGGGTCCATTTTAACGAAGTGACGTGTGAGTAGTTGCACCTTTCATGCAAAAAGGAGCATGTTTTAGCTTTTGCCCAGTGTCCCCCCTCTGCGAAATACACACATGTACGACCCCCTGGAAATTTGCACAAATTCACACCAGTACACACGCAAACACACACGCAAACACATACATGTACACGTTCAGGCCTTGAGCGCTTCCCCTGCACGTCTCCTAGGGCAGGAGGTGGTCATCGATGCAGCAGCTAACGGGTGCCATGGTCTCAGCAGTGACATCGACACAGCCTACTGTGTGGGCAACGCCAAGATCACGTACCCGGTGCGTTGGAGAGAAAAGGGTGCAGTTTAATTTGAGTAGGTAACTTTGCAGTGGGAGAGACACAGCCTACTGTGTGGGCAGTGCCATGATCACAGACCCGGTGCGTTGGAGGGTTGAAAGGTTGCAGTGCGGTATAATATAAGTAGATTGGTACCCGTGCTGCGGCATAGACATGACCTCTACTGTGTGGGCAGCGTCAAGGTCATGGATAGGGTGCGAGGCATCATATGATATTTCCCCATATGATATCTGTGCACTCTGGTTTTTTTTACCCATGGATTGATTGGCAGAACCAATCTGCATGTGGTTGAAAAAAGTTTTCAAATGAGGAAGGGAAAGCCAGCATTTACACAAAGAACGGGTTTGTTGTTTGGGTCCGTTGTTTGAGTTGTTTTGAACAACTTGTTTGAGTGGTTGTTTATTGTCTAAGGCTGCCAAACAAACTAAAAAACGAGAAGGCTGATGTAACTGCTGCTCCTGGTGCTGCTGTGCAAATTTCTACCCAAGGCCGCCATTTCAAGCTGCACCCCAGCTGACCCCTGCTGGCCCTTCGGGGGTTGTCCAGCTTCTTGAATGGGAGCTCAGCATCAATGACAAAGCGCATGAGCTCCTTTTGGCAGTCCTGCTGCTGCTTGGATGTTGGATGTAAGGGCAACAGGGAGCAGTCGTGCCTTGCGCTTTTGGGGGGCCCACCTAATCCCTCATCAGGGTCCTCCTCCTCCTGCTCCTCTTCAGGCTGAGCAGGGCCCGCGCACCGCCCATCATGCTGCTTGATTGACTGGGATGAGTTTCTGCTTCTGTTGATACTTGGGCCCCATTCTATCCCAAATGATTTCCCCGTCGTTTGTTAAACAGACGTCTGCAGCGCGCTGAGCGCCATTTCAAAATAAAGTATTATGCGGCCAGAAGCCTAAAAAACAATATTCCCTGACAGTCACGTGTCAATGTTGGGCCTCCATCCCCCAAACCCCCCTTCCTGACCCCCCACACTAATAAAAAGGGTGTCAATCTGCTCAGAATGTAAGCAGCCATCTGCCTGCACAGTTCTCTTGCCAAATAAATTAATACCTGAAGAGCTATAGGGCAAAAACTGATATGCGCACGCTCTTGCACTGACCGCCTGTTTGGTGCACAAATCCAGCCAAAACCTTTGCCAAAGCACTTTTTTACTTATGCAACTTCTGTATAACGCAATACGTGAACAGCAAGATTGGAATCAGTTGCTGTTAATTTGCCTGAACACACCCCCGCGGCCTACTTGGGGGTATTCCATGCATTTCTGTGACCAGGCACCCAGAACCCCCCTTAATTCAAATACCCAACCAAGGTGCCAATCGAACGGGCTTGAGCTGAGGATTATAAAAACATATTAATATTTCGTGAAAGTGGCCGAGTAAAACTCTGAAGCACCCCCCCAAAATTTCCCGACCCCCCCTTGACCTCCCCCCCCTTTTGACCTCCTCAGAATCGACTCATTTATATACCAATCGATAACTCTCGACGTCAGGAATCCAAATATGTAATCTATATTTCATTTGACATGTGACATCAAAAAGTTATGATACTTACAGGCTCCTGCGGAATCTGTAAAATATGATAATATCATATAATATAACATGATAATCATGAACTATGGGGGCGCCTCGCACCCTAGTCATGGACCTGGTGCACCGTTTAAATTCTGTATTGCATTATGTGTTGTTGAATTACGTACTGGTTTTGTTGGTTGATGCACTACAATGACACTGAAATACTGGCAGGGACATGTGTATGCGTACGAGTTGTTTTTTGTCACAGACTTGCATACACTTCCGTGCGTGCAACTGTGTGCAGAAATGCTCCAAAGGCGTGTTCCCCCCTAGTGGGTTCGACCCCCGAGCTGCTGATAGGTCCAAGATGCCCCCCAATGCACACATGTGGTTGGAGCACGTGTATGGGTATGCCGGCATGGACACCCTGGCCTCAAACGTGCACTACACCCACAACACACAAAAGTAGGTCTGGATCACGTGGTTGGAGCACATGCATTGCATGGGTATGCAGGCATGGATGATTTGGCCTGTGGACAAGTTGGCCTGAAACGTGCACTTCATCCATAACACACAACAGCACACGTGATGCACGTGGAAACTTGCAATGAGTCGTGTCAATTTGACATAGTGTGTGCCTTTGTAGAGTTAACTGCTAACAGACATTTGTACATTGCATGCTGTACAGCATCGTATATAGGAGGCCTTGCTGCTATCGTCCAGCATCGTATATAGGGAGGCCCTGCTGCTATAGTCCAGCGTGCATATTACAGCGTATGCAGCGGGGCCGGGCCCCAGTTCCATGTTTATGGCATCGCTGGCATGAGCATCACGTCTTTAGTGTGCACCTACAGAATAAATACAGTGACTTGGACAAGTGGGGCTGGTCATGTGGCGTTTCTACAGTACACATAGTTTTGCAAGGAAATCCCTGACTCTACGGCAATCATCAATGAGTAGGGCTTATGAATGGGCATACGTGCATACTCATACGCTTGTCTTAACAGAACACACAACAACAAAAATAAGTGGTGTACTACATGATTCATTGTGTGGGTGTCGTGCTATACGCGCGCATACACACACACATGCACGCACATACACTCTGACACACACACATGCACACGCACACGTACGTACACACTCTCACACGCTCAGAGATAGAGGTGGTGTACAACGCAGGCTTTTTGTGCATTGTACACACACATCACACACACAGACACACACACATGCACATGCACATTCACACACAACAGGAAAAGATCGGAGGTGGTGTACTATGCGGGCTGCGTGGGCATTGTGTTTTGCAAAGATGACATGGACAAGGGCCTGCAAAGCCAGCGCTTCTTCTTCGGCCACGACAATGACATCAAGTGCCTTGCGATTCACCCTAGTCGAAAGTGAGTCAGGCATGAATGTCGATCGCTAATAATGAGGACAGATGACATCAAGTGCCTTGCAATTCATCCTAGTTGAAAGTGAGTCTGGCATGCATGTCATTCGCAAATGATGAGGACAGATGACATCAAGTGCTTTGCGATTCACCCTAGTCGAAAGTTAGTCAGGCATGAATGTTAATCGCTAATGATGAGGACAGACCTTGCGACTCACTACAACCAAGGGTTTGGATTTGGGTAACGGTACCCCCTCAAAGTACTTGGCAGTTGACCTGAGCCTCTCATATGACTCCCTCATTCACTGAAGGAGCCGTGTAACGTCACTGGTGTATATAGATGTCAGGTGTCAGGGATAGTGAGCATGTGGGCAAAAGCGCCGTCACAACTCCTGACCAGGGCGTGTATTCTGGGCTGAGACTTTGACGTCAGGCTCTGTAACTGGCATGTAACATGATCTGCCACAGCCCTACATCATTGACCGTGCAATGCACCCTGAAACCCATCCATGCGTCCACTTCTGACCCTGTTTGTCCTCTGTTTCCATCCTTACCGTTCAATGCACCCTGAAACCCATCCATACGTCCACTTCTGACCCTGTCTGTCCTCTTTTTCCATCCTTTATTCC
>Ga0307968_1004091_pt1 | contig 11970 bp, 10 predicted proteins | sample OrgLakmetagen650_FD_201834 | JGI IMG/M metagenome (GOLD analysis project Ga0307968, IMG submission 201834) | Saline water microbial communities from Organic Lake, Antarctica - #650 | ecosystem: Environmental > Aquatic > Non-marine Saline and Alkaline > Saline | place: Antarctica: Organic Lake... | reverse complement strand
TATAGTCACCTTTTCTCTGCATTTGTGGCGGCAGTTAACTTTTCTCTGCACAACACCTATAGTCACCTTTTCTCTGCATTTGTGGCGGCAGTTAACTTTTCTCTGCACAACACCTATAGTCACCTTTTCTCTGCATTTGTGGCGGCAGTTAACTTTTCTCTGCACAACACCTATAGTCACCTTTTCTCTGCATTTGTGGCGGCAGTTAACTTTTCTCTGCACAACACCTATAGTCACCTTTTCTCTGCATTTGTGGCGGCAGTTAACTTTTCTCTGCACAACACCTATAGTCACCTTTGGAGTGCGCCAACGCCAAAGGAATGCCTTCTCGGACCTCCCAGATGCTGTTGGCCTGCTCAAGGCTTTGGGCGACCGTACCGTCCACTGCTTTGCCCTCAGTCATGACTTCCTGGACACAGAGACAATAAACAAACTTGGTGGAGTTGACGACAGCCGTGTGGGGTCACTACACACATGGCCATGGAGAGTATGGTGCTTACAATCCATAGACGTCCACCATACAAATACGAATTTGGCAATGGCCCCACCAACTTGGTACAGTTCAGATTTAAGCACTTGGCAAGGGAAGAACCTGCTTAGTTTCAGGATGGCAAGGTAGACTCGTCAATCTATAAAGTGCACACGATTAAGCCCCTGCCCTCAGGCAGGCGCCAGTGGTTTCTAGAAATGCACAATGACAATGGAATCTCCAACAATAGGAGATCTTTCTCTATACCTTCCTTTGCCCATTACTGAGGCTCAACTGACCAAACTTGTCAACTCTTATAAGTAACCCAGATTCCCCTGGTCAAAGTGCTCCTCAATTCGCCTTGCCCTACATACCAACCCAGCTTCACCCTTCACCTAATCGTGCTGCTCTGCCAGTTAGGTATCTCACCACTAAAGTACAGCTCAGCTTATCCTAGTTGTGCGGCTCAACTGGCCAGACTTCTCACCTTCGAGAAGTAACCCAGATCCTCCTGGTCATAGTACTCCTCGATTAACCGATCTTGTCACCACCTAAATATAAGCCAGCTTCTTGAGGTCCTGCTGCTCTGCCAGTCAAAAACCCTCACCTCTAGGAAAAGGAAAGAGAAGGAAAAAGCTACGCAGGCAAACCCTCACCTCTAGAAATTGGCCCAGCTTCTCCTGGTCGTGCTGTTCATTGCTGCCATGTGTCTCTATGAGGACATAGAATGGCTGCACCTCAGCCCCTAATTGTGTGTGTGTGTGTGTGTGTGTGCGTGTGTGTGTGTGTGCGCGTGTGTGTGTGTGTGTGTGTGTGTGTGTGCGTGTGTGTGCGTGTGTGTGTGTGTTTGTGCGTGTGTGTGTGTGTGTGTCATGCGTTAGATTTAGCTATCGAGCGTGGGTGCAGACAAAGGGGCAAATTAGTCTTGCAGCAATGCCATGACGTACTTTTGAGTGGACGCCCAGACGTTCTGGTTTGTGGTGTTGACACTAAAGTAGGCAGCTGGACAGTTTTACTGGCCAGACAGGCAATCCTTCAAAAGGACATATAAACTTAGCGGCTGATCAGTTTTACTGGCCAGACAGGCAATTTCAAATCACGAAGAAGCTTCCTTCAAAAGGACATATAAATTTGGCGGCTGGACAGTTATACTGGCCAGGCATGCAATTTCAAATCACTGGAAGAAGCTTCCTTCAAAAGGACTTATGAATTTGACGGCTGGACAGTTATACTGGCCAGGCATGCAAACTCACATCATTAGAAGAAGCTCCTTCAAAAGGACATGGAAAATAAGCGACTAGATATTTACAGGCCAGGCATGCGAGCTCACATTGCTGGTAGAAGCTAACAGCTGTGTTAAACAAAATTGCTGTATTTGAGGCTTGAAACGGCAGGTGTGAGGCTCGCTAATCCTGCAGTATCTTTGTTAGATCTTGAAGCAGTCTTTACTCATGAAAAAATGAAGTATCGGTTGTTATAATTAATAAGCCTGCTGGTGCTCAGGCGATATAGCACTGTAGGAAAAGCTCAGAGAAGCAAATTTTACATCAGTATTAATTGTGTGACGAGGAATCGTTTTTGTTCCCACCTCAAGACTTCCCCCCTCGTACTTTTTCCCGCACTTTCAATCAGAGATCTCCATTCCTTTTTCTGAGCTGTATATCTTTCCCTTACACCTAACAATCACCCAATTCTTTAAATTACCTGGTACCAAAGTAGCTCCTTTTTCTTAATTTATGTGGGGAGTGGTTTTTCACTGCCTGCGTAGTTTTTTCTTGCTTCTTGCTTCTTTGAACTCACCTGATTCAGGCGCGAGAGGGTTGCGAACTCCATAGCGTGTTGCCACGTGCATGCAGTCTGCGTCTAGGTACTCAAATGCTGAAAGAATCTGCACAGACAATTATGTGGACAACTCAGTCCATCCTTTGTTTCAAAGAGAATGCCGTAGCGTGTTGCCACGCGCATGCAGTCTGCGTCTAGGTACTCAAATGCTGAAAGAATCTGCAGACAATTATGTGGACAACTCAGTCCATCCTTTGTTTCAAAGAGAATGCCGTAGCGTGTTGCCTCGCGCATGCAGTCTGCGTCTAGGTACTCAAATGCTGAAAGAATCTGCACAGACAATTATGTGGACAACTCAGTCCATCATTTGTTTCAAAGAGAATGCCGTAGCGTGTTGCCACGTGCATGCAGTCTGCGTCTAGGTACTCAAATGCTGAAAGAATCTGCACAGACAATTGTGTGGAAAACTCAGTCCATCCTTTGTTTCAAAGAGAATGCCGTAGCGTGTCGCCACGCGCATGCAGTCTGAGTCTAGGTACTCAAAATGCTGAAAGAATCCGCACAGACAATTGTGTGGAAAACTCAGTCCATCCTTTGTTTCAAAGAGAATGCCGTAGCGTGTCGCCACGCGCATGCAGTCTGCGTCTAGGTACTCAAATGCTGAAAGAATCTGCACAGACAATTGTGTGGAAAACTCAGTCCATCCTTTGTTTCAAAGAGAATGCCGTAGTGTGTCGCCACGCGCATGCAGTCTGCGTCTAGGTACTCAAAATGCTGAAAGAATCTGCACAGACAATTGTGTGGAAAACTCAGTCCATCCTTTGTTTCAAAGAGAATGCCGTAGTGTGTCGCCACGCGCATGCAGTCTGCGTCTAGGTACTCAAAATGCTGAAAGAATCTGCACAGACAATTGTGTGGACAACTCAGTCCATCCTTTGTTTCAAAAGAAAGGTCGTAGTGTGTCGCCAAGCGCATGCAGTCTGCCTCTAGGTATTCAAATGCCAACAGAACCTGTACAGACAACTTGGCGAGCCCTCTATAAAAGAATATGCTGTGGTGAGTTGCTACGCACATACAGCAATAACTTAAATGCTAGTAGGGTCTGTGCAGACGTTTGTGTGGGCAAATCAGTGAGTGCAAATTTGCCACATGAGAAAATGACGTATGCTTGTGCTAGCATTAATAAACTGCGGTGGGCAGTGGAAAATACTGGTCCCGCATTCAGCAACTTGTGACTCACAGGAATATCCTGCAAAACACTTGGCAATTATAAGATGCTATGTTACACACACACACACACACACACACACACACACACACACACACAAGCACACACACACACATGCAATAAAATAGGCACGTTAACAAACACACACACACGCAAATACAAACATGCACGTACCTCCCCCAGCATAATCCTTGCCCTTGAGAGAACAGCCGTAACTGCCTCATAGCTTTCAAGTGCTAGCAGCACGACCTGCACGGAAGAGGGCCTTGTTGCGCACTGTATGGACACTGCCGTCACAACTCCTGTGTGCATGTTTGTGTGTATGTACTTGCAAGTGTGCCTGTATCTGTGTTTTTTTTGCGTGCGTGTGCATTTGCGTGTGCGTGTGTGCGTGTGTGTGTGTGTGTTCGTTTGCGTGTGTGTGTGTGTGTGTGTGTGTGTGTGTTGGGTGTATGCAAGTTTTGCCGTGTGTGTGTATGCAGTGTGCGTGCATGTGGGTATGTGTATGTGCGTGTGGGAGAAAAAGTCTGTGTGTGTGCTTGTGTAGGTGACACGTGCATATGGATGCGTCAGGGCCTCTGCACTCTGTACAAAAGCAAGAGTCACGACACACGTGCTGTGTTACAAAATACAACTCTTCCACGCGATGAGGTTAAGAAATAGTCACGCACGATTCTAGCTAACACAAAGTAACTTGAGAAGATACGAAGGAGTCTCGATGGTATGGCACCTGTCATTCATAACTCGCAATTTACTTAGTTTATACTTGATTGAGTGATACAACATGCATGTGTGCCTTCTTAAAAACTACTTACTGTCACTCTCTTCTGTCGATGCTTAAGAAAAGAGTCATTCCTTCAAAGAATGGGGCGTCATCACATCATAACAGCAGCACATGCAATACAATCTTAAAAGATGTTTGCTTAGCCCCCCTCACATAGCGTCATAATGGAACAAAAGAACAAAACAAAAAAGAATAAAGTACGCCTACAGTGATGTGATGAGCTTATATAGCAGCATCCTGCCATGTATTCCTAGACTTGTTCTAGAGAAAACGTGCTCTTGAGTTGCTCTATTACGTTTGCATTGTGAGATGGCGGTGAAATATTTACAAGTAAATAAAAAGATGAGTGATACGAGAAGTTTATCACTTTGCTTCACTCCAAGAACTGGAGTTCAAGTGTTACACACGGAACTCAGCAGTGTATTCAGCAAGTAAGAGCATTTCACTTTGTGTATAGTTACACAACAACTCGGGAACTTGATCCGACTGAGAAATTGCATAACATGAGACTTCTCCTGTGCGTATTGATCAACAGGAATGTGGTCAGCATGCACACCAGTTTGAGTCCTGTGTTTTTGTTATGCACTGACCTCACCTTAGCACACATTATGCTGAGTCGTGCCTTCCCTTTAGCACACATTATGCTGAGTCGTGCATTCCCTTTAGCACACGTTATGCTGAGTCGTGCATTCCCCTTAGCACACATTATGCTGAGTCGTGCATTCCCCTTAGCACACATTATGCTGAGTCGTGCCTTTCCCCTTAGCACACATTATGCTGAGTCGTGCATTCCCCTTAGCACACATTATGTTGAGTCGTGCCTTTCCCCTTAGCACACGTTATGCTGAGTCGTGCATTCCCCTTAGCACACATTATGCTGAGTCGTGCCTTCCCTTTAGCACACATTATGCTGAGTCAAGCATTCCCCTTAGCACACATTATGCTGAGTCGTGCCTTCCCTTGGCCTCTAATAATGGAAAATACATTTGCTGTTGCTCTATTTTTGACCTCTGTAATTTTTGCTGTGCACTACTTTCACCTCAGTGTTGTGCACTAGTCTCACCTCAGTGTTGTGCACTAGTTTCGCCTCAGTGTTGTTAGCCTCAGTGTGCACTAGTCTCGCCTCAGTGTTGTGCACTAGTCTCGCTTCAGCAAACATTATACAGAGTCGTTCTTTCCCTTGATATTTGGTGATGAAAATATGGTTCACGGCCTGCGTACTTCATTCTTTTTTCGTTTTGTTACTATGACGCTATGTGAGGGGGGCTAAGCACACATCTTGAGATCGTGTTGGACTCACTCAGCTTGCAGCAGGGCAACAAACTGAAAAAGAAGGCGCCGTGCAGCACGTACAGAAGGCACTATATACATAGCTCTGTAGTGTGAAGCCTCCAAGTAAGGCAAGAACCACAGACCATGCACAGCTTTTGTAGACAACACTGCAAAACAGAACGCTGTGAGCATGCACATAATTTGCAGACAGGACTGCAAAACTATACGCCGTGAGCACGCGCAAATCCTCATGCAGGAGTTCAAAAGGTAGATCAGCACACACACACTCACTCACCGAGTGTGCCCTCACTCCCAATGAAGAGATGCTTTAGATCAATGCCAGTGTTGTCCTTACGGAGGGTGCGCAGCATGTCAATGACCTGCATGTGTGCGCACGTGCACGTGTGCGTGGGCTTGCGTGTGTGCATCCATGTGCATACATACGTACTTCATCAATGACAGCAGCACAAAACGCATTATGAAATGTCTAGCATCTGGCTAAGGAAAAAAGAAAGGGATGCACAACAGCTTTCAATTTTGGGTGGCCTGCATTTTCACTCTGCAGAGCAGGAAGAGGCACACAGCATGTACGGATAGGTACCTACAAATTTAGTTCTCTCTGCATGTAGATATAAAATATTACGAGATCTATTTTTTTTGTCTCGGCAAAGCAGAAGTGGCATGCAGCATGAATAGACAGGTACCTACTCGTTTTATTCTCTCTACAGAGCAGGAATGGCGTACACCACGAAGTGACAGGTACCTTTCTTGCACCCTTCGGCAAGTAACCAAAACAAAGCAGTCTAGGAAGCCGCCAAGGAAGCTGTAATTTCCATGCAGTACGCTGGCAGTAACTGACAGCGCACAAAAAGCAGCACACGGATGTGACCTTTCGGTAGGATCCTGTGCACTTCTCTAGCTTAATGCCCTTCCTTAGTGCACGCCTATTTGCTTCAGCGTGAGCTATATTTGCCTTTGCACAAGAAGCAGCAGCAGCAGCAGCAGCGAGCATTGCACAAGCAGCAGCACCTATCTCGGAAACACACCTTTCTTGGAGACACACCAGCAGCAGCACCCGTCTCGAAGACACACCATTCTTGGAGACACACCTTTCTTGGAGACACTCCTTTCTTGGAGACACACCAGCAGCAGCACCCCCTCGGAGACACACCTTTCTCGGACAAACACCAGCAGCAGCACCTATGTCGGAGACATACCTGCCCTGAGGCTAGCACAACTTCTAGGCCAAGCACACTTCCATGCAGAGAGCCATAACGAAGTAATCGGAGGCCGCCTGCATTATGTAAATGGCGTACTTTATGTTTGGGCGACTTGCGTGTGAGCACATATTCATGCACACAAACACACACAAACATTTTACACACGCACACTTATGCACAAACAAACATGCACATGCACTGACAATGTGTGACAGCCTAGTCAGTAATCGTGGCCAAACCTTGAGGATGCATGCTTGACATGACAGTATTGTGCGCAGCACTTGGTACAAAAAGTATGATAAAGCCCACAAAGAGCGGATTCAGAAGGCCACATGTAGTCCAAGAACTTAGAAGAGCATATAGTCCAAGAACTTGAACGACAATACATACTGAGAACAAAGCACATTTGGCAACACATAAACAGCAGGCAATGGGTAGCCTCTAAGCCCCCCAGCATGCGAGAGATGTTGTCTGTGGCCCTAGAACTTGATGTATATGATGCCAACACACACGTTTCACAACAATAAGCGACAGAAGAGGCATACGCGCACCCAAGCATGCAGGAGAGGTAATCTGTAGTAAGGAATCACGACCATAGCTCACTGACAGAGAAATATACTGGGATTGTAAGCAGTAAGTAGCCATAATCCTCGCGCGGTGCATGAGAGGTCTGTGGCATGAAAACAGGTCACCATGAAACCAAAACAACAGCTGTACAAGAAAGCCAAAATGAAAGCAATAAGGAATAAGGAATTCTATAATAGATTGGGTGGGCCTAACTTGAACAGACTTGCAGAGGTGGACCTAACTATAACAGACCTGCAGATAAGTGCTCACACACAATAACATTGACATAACTGAAAAGTCATACACAGCAATAACAACCTTGCAGTTGAGCGCACACACACCTACACCGGTGCTAATTATTGGGTGGAATTAACCAGCCAGCGTCAAATCAGGCACCAAATTGGCTACGTCATCATCCTTTATTGTTAGGATTAGCCAGAGCGGTATATACTCACCGCATACGGCTGTATGTACGGAGACTTCCCTGCTGAAATTACCGTTTATACACGGTTTATAATGTGTACATCCAACATCCATAGTCTTAGTCAACCCTCGTTATTGTACGACAGGGTCATCTTACATACCTCACAGATGCTTGCCTTATATATAATTAAGTATGTAGGGTCACCTTTTATATAATTAATTATGTATAACAACCTTAAAAATTGAGCACACACATCCAGAAGTGACCTCCCAAATATTTGCTCACACAGGGCCGTAAAAAACATTCGTACATGTATATACTTATGTAGGGATGGCCAGAACCATCTATATAAGGTGTACATACGGCATTTGTGGCAGAAAAATCACCAAATATACGGTCATATACGGTGTACTTATACGGTTCTGGCCAACCTTATACATATGAATGCGTATATTTACATATAAGCGTGGCGTAGCCCACCTCTTTGAACCAGCAATTTTCTGTAGTGATCATTGCCATAGCAGTTCGCGCGCACCTGCATTGGTGCTGATGTTGCCGCCTATCTGGCAGGACCCTTTTGCTCCCAGGTCCTGCAATGCAAAGAAAATATTAAATTTCTAGCAAGATTAATTTGCTTTCGGATCCTGCACAGCAAAGCCTGACCAATTATCGCCCTGACAGAGAGCATGGTATAATCTGGCAGCAGTTACTCCAACACAACAAAGCGCACGTGACCTTTCTGGTAGGATCTCAAAGCTCACAGCTCCTACAGTAAGAGAGGGTGGTGTCATTTTGGCAGGAGCCAGTTCCTCCAACACAACAAGGCAACGGAACCTTTTTCCTTCTACATCCTGCACAATAAAGAGGAAGTTGTTCCTTTTGCTGGAAGGATCTCAACGCTCCTTGGTCATGCAGAAAGCAGAGAGTATGGTGCACACAAGAGGTGCACCGTATGCGGAAAAAGACTTCCGTTATCTGTAGACATTGTACGACGCCTTAAACTTGTACTTACGAACTTGTATTTACAACCTCTTTACGTTTTGTCCCTTGCCTTCAGGCTGTCTTTGCGCTTGGGGCAATGCACAATCAATGATATCTAACCGAGACGTGACAATTGACCTTGGGTTTGCCCTCGAAGTTGAAGATGCCCAAGGATCCATACATGGTCATAGATTTTATCGAGAAAAACCTCAGAGATCCGGAGCTACTTGTGTGGATTGACTTGAAGATGAATGTGTCTATGGGCATGTTCGCACACGCGTGTATTTCCAGAAAATCGTGGTTGGCCAAGGTGATAAACGCAACGGCAGCTTCAATCTCGCTGGTTGAAACATTACATCTTTGCCTTTGACTGCAGGCCTGTCTGAAGGCTCTGCCGATCAAAAACCTCTTTACAGGGGTACAATTCTGGCACATTCTGACCAACCCTGGGCATTAATTAGCATATGTCAAGAAAGGTGTGGATTCCCAGCTGCGAAAAGGAGGAACGAGCAACATTTACAAACAATTAATTAGGCTTAATACGCACATTTCAGGTTAAACAAAATAAATAATGACAGCGTTGCTGTAAGCAAAATCTTACTTCAAAATCAAACAAGAATGCATATTTCACACAAGTGGAGCATAATCTGGCAAGTGGCTCATGACATTTTCTTGCTTTCTTGCATTGAAGGCAGCAGAGTTGCAAGAAGGACAGCACATTGCACTGAATTGAAGGCTTCTGCTGAAATGAGGTAACGTGTGCTGGGTTTTAGAAGGAAGGACCCACAGCTGACTTCTTCTATAAAAGGCTGCTAACATGCAACTCTTTTATTTATCAGGCAAGTAATTTATACAAGACTGCGCTGAAACAAATCAACGTTCAATTTGGAAAGGACCTAAAGATGGTCAATATAGGCTGTCCCCCCCATGAGTTTTGCAAGCCAAACAGTCCCATTAAGCCAAATTTGGCTTTATCTCCCCTTTCCTTCACCAATATTTAATAAACAAATTTTAATAAACAAATTTTAATAACCTTGATAATCCACCAATTCACCAATTCACCCCGCAACTCTGGTGTAAAATTGAGGATGTGAATTGGAGCCGAAAAAAAGCTCCAGCTGCTTGCATGTAACGCTGCAAAATAATTCCCAAATTCTGACCAGGCCGTCGATTGGCTCCATTTTAATTTTGTATTAGCTACATTTAACCCCGCAATTCTGGTAATAAACTGGGCTGAAACTCGTAGCAGGTGTGGAGTGACAGATTTTTTTTATCTTTTCCCCCTGTGTCCCTTGTGTGGCCTCCCACTCACCGGCATTCCCAGTACCCCTGTCCCAAATTCGACATCGCAGCATTGTTATAATGCTTTTATCATGAAGTAGAGGTCGATCGGGGCAACTTCAGAAATGCATCTTTTCCCTGCCAAAGTAGGTGCAAAATACGCACCGGGCCCCACAGAACCCCCCAGAATGCCGAAATTCCAGCAAATGTCAATGATATAGATAAAACATCAAGTGTCTTGCATTCAGATGAGGTATAGGGGGCTTTGAATTGGGTTGAGAGCTAAGTGAGACTGGTTGGGGGGGGTTGTTCATGGGGACAACCCAAATTAAGCAGGCACTCGTCCAAGCAATCCATTGTTTAATCGTTTAGTCCATAGTCATAGGTGTGCTAGTAATTCACATTGCTTTGTGACACATAAGCCAACATGCTATACAGTGAGGATGGCCATATGGCCATACATCATTGTAGCATACATACGATATTGCTTCATACAATTATGACTTGTACACATACATATACAGGTTTACATGCACATACACATGTAGACACATATACCTATAGACACATATACATATATTATACACATAACGGTATACATACACATACATATATAAACATGTACATGTACAGATACACACATATATGCACTTAACGGCAACGCATAAGTTGTACATGACCGTGGGTAAACCACAATAATAAAAGGTCACTCCCCCTCACTGACACCCTCCTCTTACATTCACCTAGACCACCTTTTCCTCAGTTACTTTAGAAAAGAGCATCGCTGCGCAATCTTTTTTCTTTGGACTCGCCAGGGCCTTACCTCCCTGATTCCAGTCAAAAGAGTCCCACTTACTGTGAATTGTTCCGCACTTCCTTTTCATTGCACTACTTACCAGAGGCATTAATGCGCCATGCGGTGCCACATGGTTGTCTAGATGCTGGAGGATACATCCGGCTTGTGCTACCAGGACATTGCTGGCCTGTCAACGAACGCGAGGCAACATCAAAGTAGCCTTTCGTTAAGTAATAAGACGCTACTGGGTTGTTCATAGGCCCATGCCTCTCACAGAGCTTAGGCGCAAAAGCGAGCAGGAGAAAAAGGCTTCAAAGTTATAATTGATAGTTATACTAGATGCTATCATGTTCTACATCATGGATGTCAACGAAAGTGATATTCCATGCGGTTTATTTATAACGAAGGAACCCTAAACTTTGAGACGTACCTGGTCAAAAGAAATTATGTTGTTAGCACGTGTCATTGACATCACGATTTCGTCGTGCACTGGCACGGAGCCGCCCACGAGCCCTGTTCATGGCAAAAATGTGCTTTCACTACAGAATGGGACTTTTTTGGCATGGGACTTTTCGACATGGAACTTCTTCACCTGCTTCAAGCCGTTAAACAGCAGCAGAATGCAGGAGGTGCCAAAAAGCAGAGCATTCGTGGCCTTATACTCACTGCAGGTGAAGACCGCCGCCTATTGGGCATACCTACCTGTGTTTCCTCCCTGTGATATGGTCATAAAGGCATACTTTTAATCATGTCAGTCACAAATATAAGAGCTTTGCGGCCAGAGTGACACAGATAGATGCATTTGATAAACGTCTATTTATGAGGCCAGATTACCTGCGGCACCACAGCCAAGTTCCTTCCATTGGCGTAACTGAGAATACTCGCCACTTGCTCGGTAGTATTAGGACGGAGGCATAATTTGCTCTGTCCTTTGTAGACGTTCATCCAGTCCCTGGGGCAAACGCACGCGTGGTGCATCCAAATTGCCAAAGTAAAAAAGGAGTGACTCATCAATTTTGAGGTTGAACAAACATCTGAGGAATTGCGACAAGTAGTGTGAAATTGCCAGGGCAATAAATCCTGATCTATCGCGTGACTTGCAAAGTTTCTGCATGATGTTTCTGCATTCATACAAGGACCCGCCAAGAAAGCACGTGCAATTACCT
>Ga0307968_1004089_pt1 | contig 11974 bp, 16 predicted proteins | sample OrgLakmetagen650_FD_201834 | JGI IMG/M metagenome (GOLD analysis project Ga0307968, IMG submission 201834) | Saline water microbial communities from Organic Lake, Antarctica - #650 | ecosystem: Environmental > Aquatic > Non-marine Saline and Alkaline > Saline | place: Antarctica: Organic Lake... | reverse complement strand
ACACGTCTCTGTGTGTGTTTGTGCGTAAATGATCTCACCAGAATTTAAACCATAAACAGACTGAGATGGACACACATCTCTGTGTGTGTTCGTGCGTAAATGATCTCAACAGGAATTCAACCATAAACAGACTGAGATGGACACACGTCTCTGTGTGTGTTTGTGCGTAAATGATCTCACCAGAATTCAAACCATAAACAGACTGAGATGGACACACGTCTCTGTGTATATTTGTGCGTAAATGATCTCACCAGAATTCAAACCATAAACAGACTGAGATGGACACACGTCTCTGTGTGTTTGTGCGTAAATGATCTCACCAGAATTCAAACCATAGACAGAATGAGATGGACACATGTGTCTGTGTGTGTTTGTGCGTGCGCATAAACATGCAAACCAAAAGGCTGAACCTGCCTCTTGATGGACCGAAGACACATGCACAGGGTTGGCCAGAACCATACGTACACGCGGTGCATGTACAGTATTTTTGGCAGGGTAATGACCAAATGTACGGTGTATGTACGGTGTTTTGGCAGGAGATTCATCATATAGACGGTCATATACGGCGTATGTAAGGAGCGTTGGCCAGGACCATATATATACAGTGTATAAACGGTAGTTTTTGGCAGGGAAACCACCAAATATACGGCCATACACGGCATGTATATACATACGGTTATGGCCAGCCCGACACATGCACAGTTTCTGCAGCTCTTGCATGCATGTCTGCTGTGCGTGCTGCAGCTACTCCATAAATGGCTCAGCCTCACAACACGCACAAAACACATACAAGCAAACAAGAAAGAGAAGCATGCATACGCATGAACAAGCATACACAGACACATATAGCTGCTGCATTGAGCTGCTGCTGCAGCTCCCTCACCGCCTGCTGTGCCTCTTGCACTTCACGGGAGTGCTAAACATGAGCGGCACAGTATACACACATACACACCGACCTGCTGCATTGAGCTGCTGCTGCAGCTCCCTCACCGCCTGCTGTGCCTCTTGCACTTCACGGAGTGCTAAACATGAGCGGCACAGTATACACACATATACACCGACCTGACGCATTGAGCTGCTGCTGCAGCTCCCTCACCGCCTGCTGTGCCTCCTGTAGTTGATGATGAGAGTGCTGAGGCTCCTGGTCGCGTTGATCTAAGGCCTGCTGAAGCTCCTCTGCACGAGCACGCTCCGTCTTGTGTGCCAAAGTCGCGTCCTCTGCTGCCTCCCTGTGTGTGTGTGTGTGTGTGTGTGTGTGCATGTGTGTGTGTGTGTGCATGCTATACCGTTCTACATATCGTTTATAGATCATCTTCTGCATGTGTGCCACAGCCGCGCTCTCTGCTGCCTCCCTGTGTGCGCGCACATGTGCTATTTACACCTGATCGCATGTCATTATTGCAATGTAGGGTTGGCCAGAACGATATATATATATATATATACAGTGTAAATACGGGGTATTATTTCGGCAAGGAGAACACCAAATATACAGTCATATACGGTGTACAAACACAGCTTTGGCCAACCCTACGCATCTGTAACACACTGTGCGTATTACTTATTTTGCACAAACACTGCACTAGGGTGCACTAGGCTGTACTTCGGTCTAGGGTGCACTAGGCCCCAAATGTGCTGTATTCAATTCTTTGAATGGGTGTGAATACGTATTCAGATTTGTGCAAGAGCGCATGTAAGCATGGTCATGGTCATGTGGATAAATTCATTTTGCACGAACGCGTAATATTCAGTTGTTGAGGCCACTTTACTTTACTAGTGTGGCAAGTTTGCATAAAAACTTGTGTGTGCTCTGTCCATGTGCATGCACCTTTCTCGTGACCTTATGTAGTGCATGCATGTGAAAAGCAGACGTGGATAAATTCATTTTGCACGAACGCTGAACATGTTGTCACAAACTGCACGAACGCTGAACATGTTGTGCACGAACGCTTGAACGCTGAACACTTGTGCACGAACGCTGAACGTGTTGTGCACGAACGCTGAACATGTTTTGCACGAATGCTGAACATGTTGTCACAAGCTTGCGCGTGCATGCTCTTCCTTGTACCCTTATGTAGTGCACGTTTGTGAAGGACAGACGTGGATTGATTTATTTTGCATGAACGCTGAACACGCTATCACAAAATTGCGCAAGCATCCTTAAATCCTTATGTAGTGCACGTATGTAGGGTTGGCTAGAACCATATATGTATATATATACGGTGTATATACGGTATTTTGGTGAGAAATCACTGAATATACAGTCGGTGTGTATAATATACGGTGTGTACGTACAGTTCTAGCCAACCCTACACGTACCACAAATGTGAAAAGCAGATGTGGCTAGTCGTATTCCACACGGTGTACGCTTTACGTGCATACACTGTCACATGCGTGCTATTGTGTTTTTATTCATTGTACATGCGTGCTCTCTGTGTTTTTATTCATTGTCCATGCGTGCTCTCTGTGTTTTTATTCATTGTACATGCGTGAACCCGCTTGTACAGCCGAACTTGTGTGGCTCTGCATTGGTACACCAACAAACACCCCACCCCACAAACACACATAATTCACATGATATCACGCAAACGTAGCAAAAGCGCCATACGACTGCAGCCTATCTTGCTCATGCTGCTGAACTTGCGTGGGTCTGCGTGAATGCACCAGCAACACACACAAACACCCCACCCCACCCCACAAACACACGTGATCAAACACAAACGTAACAAAAACAAACATGATTGCACCTACCTTGCTTGCACAGCTTGCTCGCGCATCTCAGAACTAATCTGCAGCTCCTCATCCAAAGCAGCATGCACGTCTGTCAGCTCCGCCTGTGGCGTAGGCGGAAAAAATGGGAGAGTTTAGTATAGGCTAGAGTAGGGTGTGTGGTGTACACTATAGGTAAGTGTGTGTAGTGAAGGCCAGGGAGTGTGTGTATGCGTGTGTGTGTAAGTGTGTGTGTGAGTGTGTGATAGGCTTAAGGAGAGTGTGTGTAGTGAAGGCCAGGGAGTGTGTGTATGCGTGTGTGTATGTGTGTGTGAGTGTGTGATAGGCTTAAGGAGAGAGTGTGTAGTGAAGGCCAGGGAGTATGTGTGTGTCTTAGTGTTGTGTAGGCTAGATGAGAGTGTTGAGTGGATGCCTGTTTAGCTAAGGTCAAGGGTGTGTGTATGGTGTATTCTTAAGGAGAGTGTGTGTAGTGAAGGCCAGGGAGTGTGTGTGCGTGTCTTAGTGTTGTGTAGGCTAAATGAGAGTGTTGAGTGGATGCCTGGCCAGGACCTGTTTAGCTAAGGTCAAGGGTGTGTGTGTGGTGTATTCTTAAGGAGAGTGTGTGAAGTGAAGGCCAGGGAGTGTGTGTGCGTGTCTTAGTGTTGTGTAGGCTAGATGAGAGTGTTGAGTGGATGCCTGGCCAGGACCTGTTTAGCTTAGGTCAAGGGTGTTTGTGTGTGGTGTAGGCTAAAGGAGAGTGTGTGAAGTGAAGGCCAGGGAGTGTGTGTGTCAAAGTGTTTTGTGTACGGTGTAAGCTAGAGGAGAGTGTTATAGGTGGAAGCCTAGCCAGGACTGAGTGCATGAAGGCACAAGACACCCATCATATGGATCAGACATGGCAATCTTAAGATGCATGGCCTCTGCAGCTGCTCATTCAATCCGGCATGCACGTCAGTCAGTGCAACCTCTGTTGCAGGCCATATGAGAGTGTTTGTGCAGATGGGGGGAGGCGTGTCTATTTCCAGTACCAGATACCAGACGTGTCTAGTGTTGCCTCTTTTGTGGCTGAGTGCCTTTCCCCTAAGAAATTCCCAGGCGTGTTTATATAAGCAGCAGTGCTCATTGCAGGTCAAGAGATTGTGTTTGCAGATAAGACAACGTGCTTAGTGTAAAGTCATGCGCACACACACACACACATACACACACACACGCACACACACACACACACACAAACACACACACAAACACACACACAGGCATGGATTCCTGACATTGACACCTGACTAAATGCACAGTAAATTCTGACCCTGGTTACGTGTGCTGTGTGGTTCGGGAGTGAGGGTTGTGGACAGCAGTTTGGATTGACTTGGGATGCCTCTACCAGTGCGTCTTGGTTAACACAACTGCAGCACGCATAACGCAGTGGTTACGGCCAACCCTACGCATAACACACAGATGCAGGCGGCTCTGCAAAGCGTCTACAATCAATGCAGGTTGCCTTGTGAAGAATCAGCAACTAACACAGATGCAGGCGGCTGTCTGCTAGGCATAACTCGTCTGCAGGTTGCCTTGTGAAGAATCAGCAATCAACACAGATGCAGGCGGCATTGCGAAGCATCTACAATCAAAACAGATGCAGGTTGCATTGTGAGGATTGACAATCAACACAGATGCAAGTGTGTGTGAGTTTGTGCGAGCGTGTGGCTACGTGCATATGTGTGTATGTGTGTATGAAAACACACACATAACACATAAGACGGTGATGATGAGTAATGACAATATTTGGCCGCGTGTAAGGTTGTGGACAAGCACACTCACAGACAAAGACATACACACAAACACACACATCAACGGACACACACATTCATGAACACACACACCCACACACATAGACACACCCAGACACAGACACACACACAAACGTGCACACACACATGAACACACACAAACGTGTACACACACACGAGCACACACACACGCACATTCACGGACACACACACCCGCCCACACATATAGACACACACAAACACATACATTCACGGACACACACACATGAACACACACACATACACACATACACACACACACGAACACACGAACACATATATTCACGGAGACACACACACACACACACACACACACACACACACACATGAACACGCACACACAAAACCAAGTGACGCTAGAAACCAATGATTTGCCATTACAGCATTTTTGACATACCTAATTTTAATATCTAAGTGGCATGCATCATATACACATATACAAGCACACCAGACCTGGTACAGTTGCAGCTGGCCTTGTAAAGCGTCCAGCACCTCCGCTTGTTTGCTGCTCAGCCCTTGCAGCGCGGTGGCCTGGGCAGACAGGGTGGTCATCTGCGCACAGCAATGTGGTGATGACTGCATGTATGTACCTAGGGTACCGTAATTCCAATCCGAGGTTTAAAAAAACCTAATTAATAAGCCCCAATGCGCCCTACGCGAGGGGGCAACACATAATTAATAAACACAATGCGAGCCTATGCGAGCCTCTGCAAGGTCCTTTTGGCCCTCTGAGCTGCGCCTACATGCGTATGCTCGCGCGTGTGAGCGCATACGTATGCGTGCGTGCACTTGTGTGCGTGTGTGCGGGTACGTGCGCATTTGTGTGCATGCGTGTGTGTGCGTGTGTGTGTATGTGTGTGTGTGTGCGTACGTGTGAGCGTGCGTTGTGTACGTGTGTGCATGTGTATACGGTTGCCTACATACGTGTGTGCGTGCGTAGTGTACTTGTGTGTGTGTGCGCGCACGTGTACATGTGTGCATGCGCGTACGTGTGTGCATGCACGTAGGTGTGTGTGTGCATGCGGGTACGTGTGCATGCGTGCACATGTGAAGGGAATGAGGGCGCCCTTCCTCTTGATCCTCCGGAATAGAGGGCCAGCCTCCCAAGTTGTTTGTCCGCCTTGGGGGCCTTAAGGGGCGGCTTAAGAGGCTTTCCCAACCTGTCCCGTTCATGCTTAAAACTAATTAATTAACGGCAATGCGAGCTTCGCGAGGCCCTTGTAACTTTGTTATTAAAATGCTCCCGACACTCAAAATTTTTTGCGTAGCGCGGTGATATAAGTACCCTACGGTAGGTATATTATTATAAGAGGGAGGGTGGCCATCTGCGCACAGCAATGTGGTGATGACCACCTTCTCTTTGTCCTCAGCCAGCTTGACACAATCCCACCCACTCACACACTCACACACACACACAAAGTCACACACATAGACACACATAATCTTCGTCCTCAGCCAGCTTGACACAATCACACACACTCACACACTCACACACACACACACACACAGTCACACACAAAGACACACATAATCTTCGTCCTCAGCCAGCTTGACACAATCACACACACTCACACACTCACACACTCACACACACAAAGTCACACACACAGACACACCTTCTCTTTGTCCTTAGCCAGCTTGACACAATCACACACACTCACGCACACACAAAGACACAAAGTCACACAAAGTCACACACAGACACACCTTTTCTTCGTCCTCAGCCAGCTGCTCCTCAACCTCACTCAGCCTTTGCCCCTTGCTCGCCAGCTGCAAGCATGCATGGAAACGTACGTGTGTACGTGCCGCCCTTCCTATTTTCTTTTCGTTCATTTCCATTCCTTCAAAGGTCTTACTTTAATTTGCTGTACATAAGGCTATTCACTCTTTTTGTCTTATATTGCTAGGCGCCTTACCCTACATTGCACTCCTTGTGCGCTACAGTCCAAGCAAGGAATGCATGGTGTGCAAACAAACACACCCACACAACAAGCATGTCCATACAACAGGCATACCTGTACAACAAGCATAATCACACAACTAGCATACCTGTACAACAAGCATATCCACACAACAAGCATACCTGCACAACAAGCATATCCGCACAACTAGCATGTCCATACAACAAGCAAGTCGACACAACAAGCATGTCCATACAATAAGGCAGCGCTGAGCCTCAAAAGAGATACAGAGTAGCGCTGCCGCACGCCATGGCAAGTGTTGTATGTCAGTGTCACAACAAGAGGTTGACACTTCCAATCGTACGTCACTTTGATGGGCGTGCCAAAGACTGTGCCATGCAAATCACCTTTTGTGCAGGGAAGTACTTATTTATCACACAGCTGTGCCGCACATCAAGGCATTATGCTGCGTAAAGCAGTAAAGCCAACACACACACGCACACACACATACAGACACTAACCTGCTGCTGGCAGATTTGCAGCTCCTTCAATGCAACTTCCAGCTGCTCAGACACCTCTGCACTCCTGCCCTTGGCCTCCAGATCACGACGCATGGCCACCAGCTCTTGGTCCTTGGACTCCAGATCACGACGCATGGCCACCAGCTCTTGGTCCTTGGGCTCCAGATCACGATGCATGGCCACCAGCTCTTGGTCCTTGGACTCCAGATCACGATGCATGGCCCCCAGCTCTTGGTCCTTGGACTCCAGATCATGATTCATGGCCACCAGCTCTTGGTCCTTGGACTCCAGATCACGACGCATGGCCCCCAGCTCTTGGTCCTTGGGCTCCATTTCACGATGCATGGCCACCAGCCCTTGGTCCTTGGACTCCAGATCACGATGCATGGCCCCCAGCTCCTGGTCCTTGGACTCCAGATCACGATGCATGGCCCCCAGCTCTTGGTCCTTGGACTCCAGATCACGATGCATGGCCCCCAGCTCTTGGTCCTTGGACTCCAGATCACGACGTATGGCCCCCAGCTCTTGGTCCTTGGACTCCAGATCACGATGCATGGCCCCCAGTTCTTGGTCTTTGGACTCCAGATCATGCTGAGCTGCTTGCAGCTCCTGTGTCACGCTGTCGAGTTTCTTGCTCTTACACTCCAGTTCTTCAAGCACCGCCTCCAAGTCCTGGCCCTTGGACTCTAATTCCTGGACGACCTCGTCCAGCTCCTGCACCGAGCAAGAAGGGAGATCACAATGGTTTCTAATCCTGATCAAGGTCGAAATATGAACTTGCTCGTGCACTTCAAAAAGAGTTCAAAGGGTTGTTGTGTTGACTTCTGATGAAGGTCTAAATATGATTAAACCCTTGCACAACAAATCCCGGGCAGTCTCCTCTACTAACTGCGCCTAGCCAAAAAAGTAGCCACCATGCAGGGCGACAATATGCACCGCAAATACAAATGCGTGGTTCAAAGGCGAGAGTCAAAGAAAATGAGGGCAGACACAAGCAAGGCTGATGTGCTCGCACTCTCAATTTTTCTGTAGCCTATTTCAGCTCAAGCAAGAACGGAGCCTGCGATCTGCATTTACTTACTGGTAGGGTTGGCCAGAACCAGATACATACGGTGCATATATACAGTATTTCTGGCAGGGATTTCACCAAATATACGGTCATGTACGGTGTGTATATATAACAAATCTGGCCAGCCCTACTTCCTGGCTCTGGAGCCACGGGTGGCACAGAGCCCATGACATCCACTTACCACAAAATGGTAAGAAATATGCCACCTGTGCTATCGTTTTCCTTCATTCCAAAGCACCATATCTAGGGTTGGCCAAAACCGTATATAATTACTGTGTACGACCGTATACTTTGTGAGCCCTGCCAAAATTACCGTACATGCACTGTACACTTAAAGTTTTGGCCAACCCTAACCACATCTGATCCTGGCACTTTGATATAATGTGCTGCCTTGACGCTCCTTGGTTTCATACCGAGGTCACGCCAACTAGTTGCAAGATTTCTACCTAGATGATCGAAAGGTTGGTCAAATATGACAGATAATCCTAACCTATAAGACAGCTAGCAGCACTCAAACAGCAAACACAGCGTGCCCCTGTGTGAAAACATCAAACAGAGCGTGCCCCTGTGTGCAAATATCAAACAGAGCGTGCCCCTGTGTGCAAATATCAAACAGAGCGTGCCCCTGTGTGCAAATATCAAACAGAGCGTGCCCCTGTGTGCAAATATCAAACAGAGCGCGCCCCTGTGTGCAAACATGAAACAGAGCGTGCCCCTGTGTGCAAACATGAAACAGAGCGTGCCCCTGTGTGCAAACATGAAACAGAGCGCGCCCCTGTGCGCAAACATGAAACAGAGCGCGCCCCTGTGTGCAAACATGAAACAGAGCGTGCCCCTGTGTGCAAACATGAAACAGAGCGTGCCCCTGTGTGCAAACATGAAACAGAGCGTGCCCCTGTGTGCAAACATCAAACAGAGCATGCCCCTGTGTGCGAGCATCAAGAAGTCTGCACGCACCCATCCATTCCTGGTCCTTGACACCCAAGTCATAACGTGCCGCGGCCAGATCCTTGCATCTAGTGCCCAGATCCTAACAGGCAATTGCCAGATCCCAACAAGATTCTATCCATCCATACCTGGTCCTTGACACCCAAGTCATAGCGTGCTGCAGCCAGATCCTTGGATTTAGTGCCCAGATCGCGACGGGCAGTGGCAAGCTCCTGGCTTAGAGAAATAAGCTCTTGTCTTGCATGCTCAGCTTCTGCCGCCTTTTGCGTAGCTGCTCCTTCCTGCTCTGCGCGCGCTGCTGCTGCTGCCTGCTCAGCATTGAGCACCTCCTCCAGATGCTGCTGTGCCTTTGCTGCTGCTGCAAGCTCAGCCTGTGTGTGTGTATTTATGATGCATACGTATGCATGTTTTAACATTAATCATTCATGTTGAAATGACCTGACCATTCAGATCACACACTTATGGAATGCTGCAATGCTTAGCTATAAAAATTGTGCAGGTATCGGCAAAATTGTTGTGCAGCTATCGGCTAAAAAATACATACAAATGGCAACATGCAAGAGGGTGAACCCTTCCTGGTCACTCCATATTTGAAAGAAACTGTCATATTTCTCGTATTTCTTGTTACATGAGCTATGGTGAAAATTGGCACACACACAAACACGCACACACACCAACAATGTCACACTTTATTTCATACCAGCAGTTTTGGAGTTAACACACACACATACACACACATGCACATTCACCGAGGATGGCGCTCAAAAACAATTCCTACCTGCAGCTCCTGGCGCTGAAGCTGCAGCCCATGCTCCCGTTGCAGCGCTAGACTCAGCTGCTGGCCTGTGTGGATGCGTGTGTGTATGTGTGTGTGTATGTGTGCTGGCCTGTATGGATGTGGTAACGTGCGCGTGGTGCTTGTGAGTATGGGGGCCACGTACATTAAAAAGTAATGCCTGTGTGAATGTGGTAACGTGCGCGTGGTGCTTGTGAGTATGGGGGCCACGTACATAAATAAGTAATGCCTGTGTGAATGTGGTAACGTGCGCGTGGTGCTTGTGAGTATGGGGGCCACGTACATAAAAAAGGGAGTGCCTGTGTGGATGTGGTAACGTGCGCGTGGTGCTTGTGAGTATGGGGGCCACATACACATTGCTGTATAGCTTGGCTCTCTGCTGCTGACCAAGGTTAATGAAAATTGTGTGCGTGTTTGTTATGGTTGCATGTCCAGTGCACTAAAAAATCGAATGCCTTGGTAATCAAAAAGTAAACTACATTGAACTAAGATGCTCATGCCATCAGATCTGCAACACAAACCACATAGAGTAGACATGGCTCAACTCTGCTGCTGGCCAATGCAATTGGCAATGTGTGTGTGTGTAGTGCATGTGAGTATGAAAAACACACACACACACACGCACACACATTGCTGCGTACACTGACCAGCAGCAGAGTCAAAGCATGCAGCAGTGTGTGTATGTGTGTGTGTGTGTGTGTGTGAAGCGCATGTATGCATGTGTGTCATTACAGTTGTGCGTGTGTGAGTGTGTGTGCCAGCATCTGTGTGGTCAACAATTCCAGGTGCAAAACAATGTGATTCCTTTAACACACGAAAATGCACAAACACGCACACACATGCACACACACATACACATGCAAACACACACACACCCAAACACACACACACACACACACACACACACACACACACCAGAGCTCTCAGCCAGATTCTGTGTCTCTGTAATTTGCTCTTCTGCCTGCTCCGCTCGAACAAGTGCTCCTTGCAGCTCTTGCTGGAGCTGCAAGCATATTTGTATGTGCATGTTTGTGTGTTTGTGCATGTCTGTGTGTGTGCATGTCTGTGTGTGTGCAGGCACGTGTTCAGGAGCTTCATGCATGTATGAATGCACCTGCACTCATACCCACAATGGACATGCATTGGAATGGAAGCACACATATGGCCCTTGACCCATGACAGACCCTCATTCAGTTCACTGTAGCCTGCTCTTGCAACGTTTATACATCATCAGTATGGCACGCACAGGGACAGAGACATACAGCAGCTTGAACATCTTTGCCCCGGCTCATTGCGGGCCTGACCGCTCCTGCAGCACGAAGACATCATCAAACAAAAAACACGCACAGGAATAGAAACACACACACTGCAACAAGAACACACACACACTGCAACAAGAACACACTGCAGCAGAAACACACCTGCTCCTGCAGCTCTGCCAGCTCACTTTCAGCCTGTGTCTGCAGCGCTGTCACCTTCTCTTGCGCTGCATGCTTCTCATCTGCCAGAGCCTGCTCCGCAAAGTCTGCCTGGTTCTGTGCCTCTGCCAGCACCTTTCCGACCTGCACCACACCAATCACAGTGCATGGTATTGTGTGTGTGTGTGTGTATGTATTTGTGTGTGTGTATTTTTGTGTATGTCTGAGTGTGTGTGCGCCAAAGCCTGCTCCGCAAAGTCTGCCTGGTTCTGCGCCTCTACCAGCACCTTCCCGCCCTGCAACACACCAATCACAGTGCAACTTATGGTGTGTGTACGTGTGTGCGTGTGTATATGTATCGCGTGGGTGTGAGTGCACGCAAAACTTGAAGCTGGCAGCTCCTTGTGGTCACAAATTCGACCAGCTGCCTGGCTCCTTGTGGTCATAAACTCGACCTGCTGGCACCTCCTTGTAGTCATAAACTTGACCAGCTGCCTGGCTTTCTGACCCCTGCTGTTCACACACCAAACAGCAATGCTTGGGAAATGTGCCAATGCAAGTTTGAGAGTTAAGGCGCCTCCTGGTGAGATATCCGTCAGCGGCCAGCAACCTTTCCTGCCTGCTTTGCGACAATGCGGTGCTCTGCTTAAAGCTTGTGTATGTATGTATGTATGTATGTATGTATGTATGTATGTATGTATGTATGTATGTATGTATGTATGTATGTATGTATGTATGTATGTATGTATGTATGTATGTATGTATATATGTATATATGTATATATGTAT
>Ga0307968_1004086_pt1:10000-11980 | contig 11980 bp, 7 predicted proteins | sample OrgLakmetagen650_FD_201834 | JGI IMG/M metagenome (GOLD analysis project Ga0307968, IMG submission 201834) | Saline water microbial communities from Organic Lake, Antarctica - #650 | ecosystem: Environmental > Aquatic > Non-marine Saline and Alkaline > Saline | place: Antarctica... | reverse complement strand
CCCCTCTTTTCTGCTCCCTTTTCCACTGGGGCGGGGAGGGGGGCGGGGGGAGGCCCGGTGGGCATCTCGCTCATCACTGGTAGCGACCAAAAATGTTATTTAAACCAATCCCGTGTCAACCCCGCAGGATTTAAAAAAAAAAAAAAATATATATATATATATATATATATATTAAACGTTACCGCACTCACCCCGCAGGGCAAAAAACAATAATCATGCGGGGTGATATCGAAAAGGTACGGTAGTCCTTATTACCTGTAACAGCTGTATGACTAGGTTTAGCCATAACCGTATATATACACCGTATATGACCGTGTATTTGATTATCTCCCTGCCAAAAATACCGTATATATATGGTTCTGGCCAACCCTATGTAAGAGGCACATACATGTTACGACCTGACATAGCTGTCGTTCTCAGTGCCTTACCTTGGGAGCAGGGCGTTGCAACAGGAAGCTAGCGCTTGCGTGCATGCAAGCACACACACACACATAAACACACACATGCACGCAAACAAACACACACACACAAACATACACCCTCTATCGACATACACAACGCACAGTGTTACCTTCAAGCGTTGTGCTGCAAGCAGGGCTGTGGCTCGTTTGGGCCTGGCAGAACTATGAGGGGCACCTGCATGTGTGTGCATGTGTGTATGTGGGTGTTTGGATGGGCACATTTGGTGCGCACACGTGTGTGTGTGTGAGTGTGCACCACCTGCGTGCTTTTGTGCTGTGATTTCATGTGCAGCATAACTAGACAGTGCCCCACACCATATCCTGCAGGTTGCAACAACTTCAGCAAAAATTGGTAACACCTGATTAACCACTGACCCGTCCCAGACCCACAGTATTCGTTTCAGTTTCCAGTCACACTTTCAGTTTCAGTTTCAATTTCAGTTTCAATTTCCAGTCGCACCTTCAGCTTCAGTACACTGCTCTTCAATTTCACAGTGCTGGTTTCTGCTATAAATCTAGTTATGGTTTTTGAGTACAGATTAGTGTACGCTTTAATACACGGCTCCTCAATTCTAGCACGTGCCCAACAACTTTGGGTCCTGCAGCTTATGGGGATTTATTGCCAGATCAATCGGAAAGCGCGTTATAGCCAAGGCCCTGTCCCTTACCAACGCCATCTGCGCTAAGTAGGCCAGAACCGTATATGCACACCGTATTTGTAGGGTTGGCCAGAACCATATATATACGGTGTGTATACGGCATTTTTGGCAGGGAAATCACCATATATACGGTCATATACGGTGTATATACACGGTTCTGGCCAACCCTACGTACTTTACCGACTGTTTGGCGATTTTTCCTGCTAACAATACTGTGCACCACGTACGCGTACATATGTACTTGCTGACAGCACCGTATACTGTGTAATCCCCATATATACATGGTTTTGGTCAACCCTTCATATTTGCTGTATTGTGTAGCATGCATAACTAATCTATAGGGTTGGCCAGATCCGTATATAAACGTATATATGCACCGTATAATTGGTGATTTCCAAGCCAAAAATACCGTATGTACACCGTATATATACGGTTCTGGCCAACCCTACTTATCTACATATGCTTATATATGCAGCATAGCTTTCGTAAGTGCATCACGAGTACTGTGTACATGCCTGGCTTAACTCCTTCCAGCTACAAAATGGCACATCTGGCACACAGTTGCAGGGCTAACCATAAACGCAAATTTCTTGTACATCAGAAACCATGCCATGAGCATGGGCATTGATTTCATTGACGAGATTAATGTGTTTTAACTTTCATTTATTTAGCCTGATAGCGTACTTCAGCTGAGAAGCCCTCTGCCTCCGACATCAACCGCTCAGCATCAACGCTTAATAGTACCTTATATGAACCCTTAGCCCACGGGTAGGCCAGAACTGCGAAAATCCCTCTGTAGTACGACCGTATATACACATGCCTGTCCGCCCTTGCTTAGCACCATCTAAACTGCTTACCTT
>Ga0307968_1004086_pt1:0-5000 | contig 11980 bp, 7 predicted proteins | sample OrgLakmetagen650_FD_201834 | JGI IMG/M metagenome (GOLD analysis project Ga0307968, IMG submission 201834) | Saline water microbial communities from Organic Lake, Antarctica - #650 | ecosystem: Environmental > Aquatic > Non-marine Saline and Alkaline > Saline | place: Antarctica: Organic... | reverse complement strand
TCATACCTACAGAAAGCCAGACACGTGTTTCATTGAGATTTATGGCCAAGCCTACCAATCATTTGTGACAGATCTACGGCGCGTTTGCGTATGCTGTATGCCTGGTCTGAACTCGTAAATATCTGATTGGATGTAGCTATGCAACGCTCTTCATTTACGCTTATTCTTGCAGAGCTCCCACCAAATGCACGGCAAATACGGTGCACAGTTCTGGCCAGCTTTTATAAGTGTGGTTCCTATAATCCTTCCATTTAAATAAACATAAATAAACATGGTCGGTCCTGCCACACCAATCAAGCCATCTAACAAACTTGTGTTATGTTTGCATTCGTGGATCTATAATACCTATACCTGCTTGAATATGTATTCGCGCGGTGACTTGTGTCACCGAGAATGCGTTCTTCCTCGCACACCGCCAAATCTTCACAAGAGTTCTGTTCAATTGTTTGTAATTGAGGAGATGTCCGCAATGCCCTGATGGGCTCTTTTGCCTCACACGAGTTAAAGGGAGCAGAATTCACTGCATCGTTTTTTTTGATTTGTTTTAATCGGCTGGCTGTGTTACTACCCCCTAAGTTCCTTCGTTGTTTGTGCTGAGTAACTTTTCTTATTTGCAGGTTTTTGCCTGACGGTGGCACTGGGAGAAGCACCACGAGGCCTGCTGCTTTTGGCAGCTTTAAATCTGTTGGGTGCGTTATCAATGCTGCGCGCTGTGAGCAAAACCGACGCGGCGTTTCAATGAGCGTCAGTTCCTGAAATATTGTGATTCTAGATTTCTTTCAAACTATGCAGTCAGGTGCCTGGCTATGTTGTCAACCCGGAACAGGTTGTACAATGAATAGTTGTGCACAAAAGCCTCATGGAGTTTACGTGAAAGAGAAAAAGAACGCAGATTGTGTAAACAATACCGGCATGGACTAGGAAATATCGTTTTGTGCTCTGCACCACCCAACAGATTTAGAGTTGCACATATCCCACCTTAAAGCTTAAAGATTAAAAAGAGAAAAGGCTTTTGTTCAGTGGGGATCAGGTGGTTAGGAGGCAGGAGAGGCCTGCACACCTTCAGGATTATTGCTCACATGTTTTTGGAGGTTGCGTTCAATGTCGCACCTGATTTGTATGGTTTCATTGTTCTCTGAGTCACACTGAACATATAGTTTTGGGCACAAGTACTCCAAAGACGAACTAAATCTTCAGTTTGGCAAAATACCATTCTGTAGGTACAATATTTGTTTATACCAAACGTTTCCAGTAATATTATCAACTGCCATTAGGAGCAGGTTTCAAATCAAGCCTGTAACCCTCCTGATCCCCCTTGATTTTTTCTTTTATCTGGTGGAGGAGTTTAACGATCCAAAGTGGCTCCTGTTCCTTAATTAATTTGGGGAGTGGTTTTCAATGCCTACGTAGCTTTTTCTGTTTCTTTTTCTTCTTTGCAGGAATGTCAGACATATTAGCAGCCACAATAACAAGCAATGCGTAACCGTAATAATAGACACAACGAGGTACGCCAAATCTAACCACCAACATGTGTGGCAGTATTTCTTTCTTGTAGGGGCAATAAGTGTGCGAAGTGAATTATAAGAACAATTAACCTGCTGTAAAAAATATGTTGAGGATGTAGTAAGCCTGATGGTACCAGCCCGGAATTGTCCAAGACTTATTTTCGGTTTCGGCTTTTCAGCTGGTCCATGCAAGCCTTGCCTTTTTTTTATCAACTCCTATACAAATAAGCCAAGGGCATCTCGTTTTTAATTTTGGCAGTACGGCTTGAGTGGTATTTTAAGAATAAATGCAACCTGTTTGTTTTAATATCTGTTATCAGCTGTGTTATCAGTTGAATTGCAGCACACCACACCTGCCACTCAAATAGAAAATGTCTATGTCAACATCCAGTGTCTTCAAATGGGTAGTTGATGATGTGATCAGCAAAATGAAGCCAGAGACGGTGCAGGAGGGCGTGGACGAGTGCGTGTCATGCTGCCGTGCACGCTCCTTTCTGCTTGGCAGTGCTGCCCCCCCTTCTCTGCCTCTTGCTGCTGCTGCACGTGCTCAGCATCGTGCGCACGAATGCGCACACTCCGCACAGGTCAGTGCTGGATGAGCTGCGGACGTTGTGGCAGGACAAGCTCGCTAAAAAGGGTTTGATACGAGAAGAGGGCATGCAAGCAGGCTTCATGACGCGGCCCCCGGGCATGCCCATGCCAGGAGGTGGGCCAGCTATGAATACTCCAGCAGGGTGAGTGGTGGGTTTGAGGGCGCAGGTCTCAAAAGGGAGAAAGGCTCGCCGGAGAGCACGCACTTAAAACGAGTACTCGCACCTGCAAACACGCGCACCTGCACCCCCTATACACTCCAAACACATACACACACAGGATACAGCAAGTCATGCTAAGGATGATGCAGATGCAGCAGCAGCAACAACAGCAGCAGGGGGGTGGAGGAAAGCCAGGTCCTGCTGCTACGCCCAGCCTTCCCTACTCTCTTCCCGGAGCCCAGTACGCCCCGCAGTTGGCAAACATGTTTTCCATGCAACAGCAGCAACAGCAACAGCAACAGCAGCAACAGCAGCAACCAGCATCGGGCTCGAAACGGGCAGCTCCCGAGGGAGGCTTCCAAGAGTCGGGGCCCTCCGCTTCTCCTGCAGCAGCAGCACCAGCAGCAGCATCGACGAGTCGGGGGCGCGGTGGGAGAGGACGACGGGGGGGAGGAGGGAGGGGGCGCGGTGGAAGAGGAGGAGGGGAAGGGGCCCAGGACGATGGCCTGATCCCCCAGCAGGACGGGCCAGCTGATCAGGAGAAAGGAGGGGGGGGGGCAAGTGTGCAGCACACAGCAGCACAGCAACCCAGCAGCACAGCAGGCCCCTCAGCTACTCCTGCAGAGCACCCACCACCCCCAGCAGACGATGAAGCGCTCTCCTCTGACAGTGGCAACGATTCGTCCGATGAGGAGGGGGATGTAGAGCACTTCATGTGCTGCCAGTTTGAAAAGGTCAACCGCACGAAGAACCGGTGGAAGATTGCCATGAAGGAAGGCGTGTTTCACGTGCATGGTGAGTGGAACGACGTCAGGCGCACATGTGTGCCGCCGAGGCAGGCTGTGCCTGTGCATGCTGACCTGTCAACCTGCCTGGCGTCTGAGCTGGCGAGCCATCTATCTCAACCCTGTGACTCTTGTTCCCTGAAGAGACAACTATCGAAGCCAATTTCAAGCAAGGGCTAGATGGATGTCGAAAACGCAGGCTACCAGTGCATTTCTGCTTGTTCAAACAGACATCTGAATAGCAGGACACCACACAGCATTGAGCTGGAGTTGTAAGACCTAGTTCAGTCCCAATTGCGTCACCTTACAAACATGCCAGAAACTTGCCATACATCATTTTGGCTGAGTCAAAAAGCTTTACCCAGCTTCTGGCCTCTTCTTAAGCTTTCTTTTGGGGGGTATGGCTGGGCCCTGCTGTGCGCTCCATGCTTTTTGGGGGCCTTAACGACAAAAAGGGGCTCTAGCAGGCATAGCTCCAACCGATGAATAAAGGAACAAACTATACAGGCAGTGAAAGCCACTCCTCACGCTAGTTATGGAAAAGAAGCCACTGTCCTCACGCTAGTTATGGAAAACAAGCCACTTTAACACCAACCCGTAAAACTCTGCAATCACGAAGAGGGTAAACTATGTTAATTATGTGAAAGTTAATTGTGTGAGCATTATGTGCAGTGAATATTAAGGTGCTGGGATGTAGGTGGTTTGTAGGAGGCCGGGCATGAAACCTGAAAAACGGTTGGTTAAAACACTGGCCTTTTTCCTTGTTGAATCTGTGTCCAATCCTCTGATATGATGACAAGACAAAGCTTTAAAAACGTAGCTGAGCGTGAGCGTGCATGAGGTAGAGTGTCATTGGAAATTATAATCCTCCCTAAAATATGAAGGATTATAACATGCTGTGGCTGAGGTCGGGTTCTGTGTGGGTCAATGCTGTGTTTGGGGGTCTGCATCTGCGGGGTGGGGCAGCCCCCAAATAAAAAGTTACTGGACCATGTGCTTAAAAAAAAGTCTTGTCTGTGCTTTTGCAAGGTTTACAAAGAAGGCCTTCAGTCAAGATGTGCGACTGCTAGTTGATAGATTGTCTGGTCTGTGCTTTTTTTATGAGGGTTCAGGGTTAGGCAAATGCAATGAAAGGAAATAGATCGCGTCTCTGCGCATGCTCTTCTTCCCACATGTCAAATTACAGTAACCCCTGAGAATGGTTGATCAGACTCCTTTTTGCCTACATCACGTCCTACAGGTAGAGACTACTTGTTCAAGAGGGCGCAAGGGGAGTGGACATTTTAAGCTTCTAGTTACAGCTGCTAGAATGTATGTGCGTTTAATGCCTGTATATGAGTGTCATGGACTTTTACGAACATATATGAATAAATCTAGGAGCCAATTTAATGCCGTTACGGCGAACAACATGTATAAAAACCTTAACATTGAATGCTCCTTTACCTGTCCTTCTACCGGCTCAAGATGTACATGTTAAAACCAAAGTAGCCTATTGGACCTGAGGTCGCCCTATTGACTAAATGTCAGCAGTGAGGGGCTTTTAGATGTCGATGGCACCTGCTTCTTTCCTCATTCTCGCTGGATGTGTTCACCACCATTGTAGCCTTAATGTCCGTTTACCCTTACTTTTCAGCATCTTTGCATCCACTGCGCTTCTTGCAAGAGAAAGGGTTACAAGGGTTACAAGGATGGCCTACAGCCCGAGTCCCTGGCTGATGGCAAATTGGCTGGTGAAACAAAATCAACCAGTGTCGAAAATTGAAACTAAATCTGACACAAACTTGAGGAGTCTGTATGAGTCTTGAGGATTCAAAAATGCATTGATCTCAAAATCAGTGATACTGTGATGACAAGTTAAGAAAGGAATAAATCCAGAGCTTGAAGGAGCAAACACACGCAGAGTCTTAAACATTCTTTCAAAAAGGTCTCTGTATCTCATGCGCAGCTCGCACACTTCA
>Ga0307968_1004084_pt1 | contig 11982 bp, 8 predicted proteins | sample OrgLakmetagen650_FD_201834 | JGI IMG/M metagenome (GOLD analysis project Ga0307968, IMG submission 201834) | Saline water microbial communities from Organic Lake, Antarctica - #650 | ecosystem: Environmental > Aquatic > Non-marine Saline and Alkaline > Saline | place: Antarctica: Organic Lake... | reverse complement strand
TGGGCTGGAACTAATTAGAAATGCACGGCTATTAATGACACTGCCTGCAGGGCGTGCGTACCACTAGTTGGATAGTGCTAGGCATAATGTTGGCTTGGGCTGGAACTAATTAGAAATGCACGGCTATCAATGACACTGCCTGCAGGGCGTGCGTACCACTAGTTGGGTGACACAAGCCACAATGCCAGCCCCTGTGGTCTTGCTGCTCATCATGGCATGCTACAATGCAAGGCTACCAGGCGCAAAGGACGGGGTCAAGGTGAGTTTCAATTTGTGTTTGCACTTGCGTGTTTTATTATTTCAAGGTGTGTTGTAATTGTGTGTTGCGTGCGTTTTTGTATGTTACTATTTTCCTTGTTTGTACATGAGCCATTTAGCCATATATGTTTTCCCAATTTCCTTTCTAATCAAAATACCAATGTATGTTACGATCATCTACCGGACCGTTGACAAAATGTGTATGAGAAATTATTTTTGCCCGTTCTTTTTGCCATGTTACATGTAGCTTCATCACCAAATACAAATTGTTCTTCTGAATTATAATGTAAAGACCCACCCTTTAGATTTCCATCTTCCAGACATATCTGGAGCAACTCTATCATCATATACGTATATCATACCTCATCTTTGTCTGTCTATATGTAGTCTATATACAAACCAATTCTGGATCTTTAAGAATCTACTATGCGCCACCTGCCGTCCTTTGAGACGCAACCCCATACCCAAATTCTCTCCATCTTCAACATTCTGTCTTTGTCTTCGAGGTGGTAATAATATTTCAGTCATCTCTTCGACCTCTTAGACAAATCTATGTGCGCTACAGCTGCGCGGGCAGACTCGGAAGGCCGAGAGGTTAAAGGAGGCGTTGGAGTCTGACACGGCCGAGCCATGTCCTTCCAACAAGGCAAAGAGCTCAAAAATATCTTTTTCATAAGGAAAACAACAACAAAAATTTACGACGTATATTTTCTACGCAAATTTCAATTCCATTTAGGCAACAATCGTAGTCGAAGGTAAGGACCATGCAACATACATGTACCATGTGTATCCTCAATTCGTGGATCTGGATTTTAACCATTAAAAATTCATACACAAGTTCAGGAGGGTGTTATTTTTATTTTTGGAAGGCTGCATACTTTTTGGGCTGGAACTCCCCTCTCCCCCTAAACCCCCCTTCCGGTGCCCCCACCCGGACAAAAAGGGTACCAAATTGCTCCTTATTTAAATAGGCGTCCATCTGCATACTCATCAAGACCTGAAATTGAAGCGTTGCAGAGTTATGGGGCAAAAACTGAGATACGGATGCCCATGCACAAGTGACCTACCAGGCACCTTTAACTAATTTGCACAGTCCCACATTGCTTCCATTTCTTAGAATTCCACTGACTATCCCATGCTGGCACATCCTGTAAGTCTGGGGTAAATTTCTGCTTCATTGGCTTGATTCACCCCGCGGCCTGCACCCGAGCGCGTGTGCCTCTGACTTTTGGACATGTCCACAGACCCTCCCCCCCTTAACCCAATTTGCTCAAAAAGGTCGCCAACCGAATGGGCTTGAGCTGAGAATCCCGCTGATGTATGAAAAATTTGTAGGAGTGGCCCAGTAAAATTTTGGAGGGGGGGTCCAAAAAAACTCGGACCCCCCCCAGACCCCCCCTCCCTCCGATTCGACCCATACATATATCAATCGACAACTCTCGACAAAAGGTTAAAAAAAAAGTTTTATTCGATTTGACACGTGCCTTCCAAATGTTATGCTTCCTACACCCTCCTGCTTAAATTACTTGGCCATCAAAACTAAAAATTAAACTTGCTTTTTTAATCCCTCCAGGAGTCAACGATACAGGTGAACAACCAGCGTTCGTCTTAAAATAAAAACCTGGTACAGGTGCTCTAAATTCTTCCGTCCTGAGGAAATATAACTCCATCCCCCATTGGATCATTTGACAATATATAACTGTTTCCAGCTGCACCATTTATTTCCAAACTGGTTGCATCATTTCGTGTCAATCTATCATTTTTTGAATCGGTAAAGCTGTCGTAAACTTATACATCTTACCATATACTGGGTTTGCATCAACACGATTCTTATACAATGGATTACCTGAGAGAACCAGATTCTGCATCAATTATGTATCATGAAATCAGCACGACTATATGCTTTCACATACATATCATCTATGAAGTCTATGAAGAGGTTCTTTTATCAAATTAGCCTGATAGTACCATACTTCTCAATTATCATATGTGAAATAATATAAATGAAAGGTTGATAAAGGTAGTGTATGTGTGATAGTGTGCGTTATTATTCTAAGGCTGGACCTACATTGCCATAAATCTTCCTCTACATAAAAGAAGCACCACTCAGTAAAGCATTGATCTCATTTATGCTGGCATGTTAATGCATCCCACTTGTATCCTTGCAGGCGTACATTGGAACTTTCGACCTGTCCGCCCTAAAGAATCCAAGCATCTGGACCTCAGCTGCCGGTCAGGTCTTCTTCTCAATCGGAGTTGCAACAGGCACGCTTTTTAACGCCCACTGGTAGCTCTTTCTTTTTGTTATGAGCTCTTTTACAGTAGCAAAGTAACCATTTTCTTTGAACTTTTGGGGTGTGTGTAAGCACCGCTTGTGCAGCTTATATCCCCCTTCTTCTTGCGTGCCTTGATTAGATACCACGACCCCGTACGGCAGCTACTCGTCGTTCTTCAGTATGGTTTTTGAGGAACCTCTTTTTTCCTTTGATCATGTGTAGGGTTGGCCGAAACCATATATTTACGGTGTGTACTTTTTGGCAATCAATATACGGTCATATACGGTGCAAATATACAGTTCTGGCCAACCTCAATCATGCGGGTTGTTAGATCACTGCCCGTGCAGCTTTTTATTCTCTTCTTTTCTACGTGCCTCAGGTACCATGACCGCGTACGGTAGCTACTTGCCACACTCCAGTAACATCGTAGTGGACCATCTGTGCATTTGTGCAGCAGATGTCGGAGTTTCTATCCTTGCAGGCTTCTCAGTCTACACGTCCTTGGTGCGTATTTTGACCTAAATAGTAGTGGATGACTGGGTGTCTTGCAGGCCCTTTTCTATGGTCGCAGAACGCATGGTTGTATGATTGTATAGGATCCTGCGGATGTGACCTTGCAGATTGTTGTTAGGGCGCCTTGCAGCTTGTGAGGCAGTTGAGGACTTTGCAGATGCGTCTTTGCGGACTTTGCGGATTGATGTTTCATGTGATGTGAGTACTGTCTAGATTGCTGTGACGTGTCGTGTGAGTACTTTACAGATTGTTTTGTCGCATTGTGTGAGTGCCCTGCGGTTGTTTCATTGTGAAGGATTCAGCAGATGTGTCCTTGCGGATTGCATAGTTGGGTGAGTGCCCTGCAGATTGTTTAAATTTAAAGCTCTTTGCAAGAGAGGCCTTGCGCATTGTATGTTTGTATGGCTGCCCAGCTACGCTTTTGTGGTATACACACAGAAAGAATGTATATATATCTAGGGCATCAGTTATGTTCTTGCTGGTCAGCCATTTATTGTTTTATTGGTGCCAACAAATTCCTTAGTTTCTGCAAAAACCTCTGTTGTCAGCCTGTTGCTCAGAAGTTTTTTTGCATATGCTTGTGCCATAGCATCTCAGGGAGGCATGTTGCACAAGGCCCATCGTTGCTAACTTGAATGATCTACCAAACTAACTTGCTAATAGAAAATGGAATCTGTAATGCAATGTACAACTTACTGCTTTAGGAATACCAGTGCACACACAGAAATTGAATATCAAATGCAAAAGTCCAACTTGCACTGCTGCTATAGGCAAAAGCACCTGCGCTGTTTGTTTTTGTTCTATCCAGGGAAATCTGGCGCATGAAAGGGGTACAAGCATGCAAGAAGAAGGCGACAGTGCAGGTTTGGGCCTTGCGTTTGTGTCATACCCTCAGGTAAAGACAGATGGATCATGTTATAGGCTGTGTTTTGTCTACTCATACAGTAATCTATTCTGTTCTGGGTCCATGGTTGACATTGATTTTTTGGATTTGTCTTATTCGAAATGATAAGGAGACCAAAAGTTGCGTGAGCATTGATGTTGCTCCCGTGTCAGTTATGTAAATTGGTTGTTTTGCAGATTACTGTCCTGTTGTTTGCAATTGTTTTGTTGCTGCGCCTTTTTTTCGAGTATTGTTTCAGGTTGATTCATGTTTAGCATTAAATGGCCTGTTGTTTTATTTTCAATGTGGGATGTTTATTGTCTCTGCACCCATTGGGTGTTGCAGAACACGAAACTACATCCTTTCCTAATCCATGCCGGTAGTGTTTACACTATCTGCATTCTTTTTCTTTGCTTTGCTTTGCTCATGTGTTTCGCAGAACATGGACTGTCGTTGAGCGCAGGACAGGTAAAACGACTTTTGGACACTGCACTTGTAAAATGTTTTTGTTGGGGATGCATGCCTTGTCCCTTTAACTGCTTCCTTGGTCAGATCAGTGCGCGACGTTACAAAAACTCCTCTCCTAAATGGTTTTCACTGCAATCTCTTTCCCCTTTTTCAAGACAGGGTTCGTTTTATGCGAGCACTGGCTTGTTTAAGAACAGGAATAATCCTGAAATCTTACTGGTGACCTGACCATTGATCTGAAAAGACATCTGTGTGTTTTAATGACAGATGATACCTAAGCTCTGATTGGTGATCTGTGTGTTTTCAATTGCAGGTCCTGGCGCACCTTCCCGGTCGTGCAGGTAAGTCGTGCTCCCTGCAAAAGTACATTTACAGTCTAGGCCGATAATGATAAGCATGCGTTAAGGAATGACTTTCGGACTCCAGTGCTCACACTAGCCAGATCCCCACATGCAGGCCAACGCAGGTGTAAAAAAGGAATAGAGACCAGTATAGAGACCTGTAGAGACGTAAAAACAACTCCCGAACGAAACAGGTTTAAAGAAGAGCCTCATGCATCACACAGACTGAGGAAATAAAGCTCTGCTTTACAAGGGATAATGCACCAGCGGCGTCAAATAAAACGTACTGGAATGTTCTAGACTCATAGCCACAGCCTTGCTCCCTCCATATAGCATCTATCCTTCAACTAAAACCAGAACAAGTGCAACGGTACAAATCACGGAGGACTAGAGAAGGTCATTTAAGAAGGTCTTAGGTTTCTGCTGGCTCTTATATTTTGTCCTTAAAAATTTCATTAAGCCAGCTTCGTCAGCCGAGGCTCCATCTGCGATGCAAATCTGAATTGCCCACAGGGAATTTTATGGGCGTCGTTTTCTTTGGCGCCCTCTTTCTTTTAGGGATCAACAGCGCGTTTGCACTAATAGAAGGTAAGAACAGGAAATAGAAGAAAAAATAGGAAAATTCAAAGGAATAGGAAACATGAAGAAGAACAAAGCAACTGGCATGCACGTGTACGCTACTATATAAGGTATAAAGTGAAATTGTGCCTATCCAACTGAGAAATAATTAATTCTGTGTTATTTGTGTAAACTAACTGTATTACCTCCTAAACTACTTAAGAGTTCGTGGGTGAAGACGGGAAAGGAAATGTTTAAATCATGAGTTTTGGAGCAAATGGCTATCTTGGCTTTAACTTCCACTGTTGTTTTGACCAGGGGAAATATGTGAGAGAGGGAAGCTGGATTTAAGCTAGTGTTGTGGCCACAATTGACGTGAAATTGTGTGTTTGCCTTTTATAAGCTTATAAGTTCAGAATAATAGTGGCACGCAGCATTACTATATAAAAAGCAGTCAAAATATTGTAATGCTCTCCATGCAGTTGATAACCTTGTGCTTACTCAAACGTGAAAGTTCACAAGTAAATACAAGCATACACGCCTGAGCTCACATACACACACGCATGCACACACGCACATACACACACACAGGAGTGGTGACAGTGATCCTGGACACCCCACGTTTCAGGCAAGACCAACGGCCAGTGATATGCACTGTCATCTGCGCCCTAGGTTGGCTCTTGAGCACGATGTACGCTACCAGCTTGGGCACTTACCTGCTGGATGTCATTGACCACTATGTGAGTTTGTGGCACTTTATGATTGTGTCGCTAGTGGCATTTGAGCATGCTGATTTGGGATGTAGTCGTTTGAGTCTGGGTGTGTGTTTGTGTGTGTTCTTGGGTTTAGAGAATGTGTGGGAGCTTGATGAGTTTAGATAATGTGTGGGAGCTTGATTTGTTTAGAGAATGTGTGGGAGCTTGATTTTGTTGGTGTGAGTTGAAAAAAGACATGATATGTGTTATATATGTTACATGGCTGTGGGTGTCAAGTTGTGGGTTTGGCGGATTTGGGCACTAAAGCCTGTGAATGCAGGGTCAGGGTTTAGGGTTTATAGTGTCATGGTTTTTGGGGCTCAGGTGCTCAAGCCTGGGTTCATAGTCAAGCCTTTACATCAGCCTTTCCTCTTCCACAAATGCTTTACGTGGGGAGTCGTTTGCTGTTATTTTTTCCTTCCATCCCTTCTGCTAAATATGCATCTTTGAGCTCTTCTCAGCTCCGTGCGGGTGCAAAATCTGCGTGCTCGTTTCCATTTCTTTGCTTGGTTTATACAGGAGGAGTCAGATGATGTGTGGGACCTTTTTGAAGGATGCATGACTTATTGCTACGAATCAAACTAACACATCCTGATAATTACGTTGCTCACACACATTTGCATGCATCCTCCCCATGGTCCACTACTTCCTGAGGCCAGATTTCATGGCTACAGGTATAATATGTGCCGGAGGTTATCTGCATATCACAGCAATAAAAAAATGAAGCACTCAAGCAGGGTCCGCCAAAACCGTATGACCAATTACATACATTGTGTGGCCGATTACATTGAAATGTTCCTGTTAATTATGCAAGGCACACACTCACACACACACACACACACACACAACACACACACAAACACACACACACACACAAACACGCACACACAGTTCTGGCCAATGTTGCACTTCAGGCATACTGACGCTTTTGCAACTGTCATGGCCTCCAGATGAAAATATATAGAGGTTTTCATAAAGTACGCACAAACATACACACGCACATGCATGCTCTTATATACACCACAAACACAATGTCTTTCCTCTACCCCGGGCCTCTTGGAAATTGCATATCATAGCTGTCTGGAACACAGCTGCGTGCCTACACCTTAACAGCCACAATCCTACATGGCTGCAGAATCTTGCCTGTGACATTCCCGAAGCAAATTTGCACATCACCAGCATTGTCAAGGACCCCATCCGTAATGCTAGGCATGCTGGGACAGCACCTGGTCTCAAAAAGTTTGAGAAACTTCACTCAGATAAAATACAAACTGCAAAATGCTCCCACAAACCTGCTTTGGATGAAGTGGCCTCCATTCCCCATCAGTCCAAACCGGGTCTCACCCTCAAGGTTGCTGACTGAAATTTCTGGACCTACACAGATGGTAGCTGCCATATCCAAGAAGGCAAACAAGCTATTGGGGCACTTCCACCCCAGCACGGGCAACTCTAGTTTAATTGAATCTAATGGTGCTGGTTTAACCAACACCATAAGGTGAGTGGAGCTGGAAGCTATAGGTACTGCACTTACCCATGATCATACCTTTATCGCCACAGACAGCCTTACCTCACTCCACCAAATCAGGAAACTAATGTTGTACCCAGAGGAGCACCGTCACCGCGTCCAAGGAGACATTTTCAGATTTCTCTCTTATACCATCTGTAACTCTCAATCCCACATCTTCCTATACAAGGTTAAATTCCACGCTGGGATTGCAGAAAATAAATGTGCAGACGACCTTGCCAAATACCAAGCCTGCCACAGCAGTAGTCTCCCAGCTGAAACAACAATCCGCATTGCAGGCCCTGGTGGCAATCCCTTCTTTGATACAACCTGGCTAGCCCTTAAAGAAGTTAATCAGCAAGGAACCAGCACTGAAGCTCCTCAGCGCGGCACCAGATTATCCTACCTTCCGAATCTTCAAGCTGCATTTAAATCCCACATGCACTCAAACCATAGACTGGGTTATGGCAACTCAAAAATAGGGTACTACTCTTACTACCAGAGTCTACTTCCACACGTACACAAAGGCATTAGCAACGGAATTTAAAACATGTCCAATCTCTCCCTCCAAATGAAACGCAATGTTTTTCACTACCGCACAGGCACCCTTTTCAATCAAAAACATGCCGTCCGTTTAAAAAGTCCGCTAGCCTCCAGTGTCCACTTTGCCAATAATCAGACAGTGCTCTTCATATTTTCTCAGGGTGTCAACAAAATATCATCTCTGGCATGATCACTGAACGCTATAATGTTGCCTGCAGACTCATTATGAAAGCCACCAGCAAAGGCTCCTTGGCAGGCTGTATAGTTCACATGGATGCTGGCAGCACTGACTGTTTTGCCCAACAAAACCTTCAAATCCTGAGCACGCTAGTAATAGGACTTTACCCATTTGGCTTTTTGATGCTCGTTTATCCGTCAGAGACAGGCTTACTTTCAGTCGCCCTGATGCTATTTTGGTTACTTCCTTACCTACTAAATCAAAACCACCTTCCACTCCCCACTTGCAACAGGTGCAGTATGCTAGATCTCATGGACAAGTGCGCAGAGCTCACAAACTTAACGCTAATAAGAGGGAATTACACCTCATAGAATTGTGGTATTGTGAAGACACTAGATTTGGACACCAGCTGGAGGCCTCTAACAAACAGCACGGGAGTTTATGCACACGCTTAAAAGCCAAAAAAGTTACACTACACACCATCCTTCTTAGTGTGGGAGGATCAATCTGTACCTTTAACACTTTGCATCATTTAAAAGAGCTTGGCCTCGATTCACAGAGGGTCCACAAGACTGCCCTTAAATTGCATGCTCGCTCCGTGCATTATGCGCACAAACTGACTACAACGAGACACGCACAAGAAAAAATTAACTGCTCTCAAGGACTGGGTCTGGAGCAGGGGGCTGCCAGCCACCCTCCAGATCCCCACTAGTTTTCTATTTCCTTTGGTGGGGGCACTTTGGGCCAATGTGTCTCCTTTTCCTTAATTAATGCAGGGAGTGTTTTGCTGCCTGCGTAGTTTATCTTTTCTTTTCTTTTCTACAATGTCTTTCCAGTACATTATCAACTCTCATCGGGAGTTGGTTTAAGGTCAAGCCTGCAACCCTTCTGATCCCCATTGGTTTTTTCCTGGTGGAGGAGTGTTACATACCCGTTACAAAAGGGTCCTTTTCCTGAATTAATACAGGGAGTGGATCTGACTGCCTGCGTAGTTTTTTCCTTTTTACACATTATCCAGTCTGTAACCTCCACATTCACCCACACACAGGTGAACGTCTATGGCCTGCTGCTGATCACTATTGCTAAGTGCGTCGGAGTCGGCTGGGTAAGTGCCTCTGTGTTTCGATGCATGTGTCTGTGCTGCTGATCACCAGCGCTAAATGCACTCCAGGTCACTATTGCTGAGTGCGTCGCAGTAGGTTGGGTAAGTGCCTCTGTGCTTTGCTGCATGTGACTGTGCTGCTGATCATTATTGCTAAGTGCATTGAAGTAGGCTATATGAGTAAATATTTAGGTATACATAGTAGGGTGCATATATTATGGCTTATGGATGCTGCTCAACAAGCTGTGATTATGATACGTTTCAAACCTTCTGGTGTGCATCTCTTTGCCTCGCGCACGCTAACCAATTCCACAATTTCTAAAAGTGTTTGGAGCGCATTCTTTCCCTCACACACTTTATCCCAACCCAGAATTCCCAGAGGTGTTTAGATGGTCGGACAGCATCTGGCTCACTGGACTACGTACTGCAGTCTTAGGGTCCGTGGGATACTCCTACTTCAGGTGCACAACTATTTGTCTTCCGCACACTACCTCCACAATTTTCAAAGGTGTTTGGATGGTCGGACAGCATCCGGCTCGCTGGACTCCGCTCTACAGTCTTGTGGACTGTGGGATATGGAGCCGCCGTCTGCGCTTGTCTTTGCTCCAGCGCCGTCCTCGCTCGTATCCACGCCTTTGAGGTAGGGCCCTGATACCTGCTTTGTTTACTGCTGTATGCGTTTGTATTTTGATTCCTTTGCCATCGCGTGACGGCAGCTGTGTATGCGTTTGTATTTTGATTCCTTTGCCATCGCGTGACGGCAGCTGAACTATACATATACCTTTACGTCACCCTCCCTTTGGGCCTCCTTGTCATTATGGGGGACAGCCTTCAAAACTGCCCTCTCTTGTTCTGCTGAGAGGTTACACAACCGCCTGGCTTCACACCTTGCACCATACCTGCAGGGCAGCGGCCTGTTCCTGTGCATCACCCTCCCCCTGGGCCTCCTTATCATGGGGGCAGCCTTCATCGCTGCCCTCTCTTTCCGCCATGACCACCTAACCGTGCCTTGGCGGATCGCTGCAGTGCATGGTCTGCTGCTGTCCGGCCCAAGCAAGATGCGCGAATTGGTAGGTTCTGAGTTTGCAGTTGGCTGGATCCTGCACACTTTTTTATACAATTTGCATATTTAGTGAGGGGTACATTGCTGCTGGCCTTTTTAGGTGAGCAATACCTGAGTGGGGTCATCTCCACACTCCTTCCAACTTATATTTTTAAGAGGTACCCATTAAAATTTGCAAAGCACTCTGTTAGTTTAAGGTCAGCAAATAAATAAGCAGATTGCTATTATGCAGACCAGTAGCTTGCGGAATTTAGCAGGCTATTGCAGAGTCTAGCAGGCTACGTGATTCAGAGGGTTACTCTTGGGATTGTGTGCGCAATTTGGTTTGCTGAGTGTATTTATTTTGTATGTGTACATCCTGTGTAGCATGTACTGTATATATAATAGTGTATTTATTTTTTGTGTGTACATCCTGTGTAGTATGTACTGTATATATATAATACAGTATATGCACTCATCTAGGAGTAGGTCTTGCGCACAACTTGTTACGTGCGCTAATGCCAGTGCCAGTACTCCAATGACAATGCCTTTATAAATCAAAGAGCTAGACAGGCTTTGTGATCGATATAGAACGGTGCGTGGGGGGCTATGTATGTGCGCTCCAGGTGTGCAATGTGTGTGCATGGCTTGAAGGATAAAGCATTAATTATAATTCTTGAATGGTGCAATTAACGTATGTGATGTCTGTGCCTGGAGCTTAGAATAAGCAGCTGGCGTAACGTCTCGCTAGAGAGAATATCAAACGTTTGCACAGCACACGTGCGTGTGTGTTTGACTTATCCTACTCACACCAGCTTGTATCTTCCACGTGACGCACAGATCAACGTGTCTGCCATTGAGAATGGGCACACTCGGCTTTGGTGGGTGTTTGATTTGCTCATCAAGTACGTGCTGCCAGTGGTGCTGCCGGCTCTGATGCTCAGCGCTTTCTTGGACGACTTGTTCAACAATAAGCATGGGTACATGGACTACCCATTATGGCTACAGGTAGGAGATTATAATGGTCTACTTCAAATGTGCCATAGGGGTATGTGCATGTGTGTGTGCGTGTGTGTGTGTGTGCGTGCATCTTGTTGCTTGTGATTGAATAAATGCAAGGCCAGCGCTAAGTATAAACACATTGAGTGTCGTTGCGATTGCGGGAAATCAGGTTTGGCTGTAGTAGGAATTGGAGACGAGATGGTGTTTTGCTGTGGACTATATTTAAGCACACACCTTCCTTTATTTCTTTGATCTCACTCGCAAATGATTATTTAAGTCGTGACATTTGTGCTCACTGGTCCTTTTGAAAGCTGCAACTATCATCAAACTTAAAAGGTACGAAATAAAAAAACCTACTATGAAACACTAACTTTTCAGATGGTGGCTTTCGCGGACTCACCATCATACACAAACAATTGCTGCAGTCGTACCAGTTCTATGCTACAGTTCGCTGTAGGCTTTGTCATTTACACCAAGCTACCGTGGAGGGAGATCAAAACCAAAAATGGGCTGCAGGCCCTCACAAAAGCAAAACAACGCAAAGAAGCAAGTGCCAAGT
>Ga0307968_1004074_pt1 | contig 11997 bp, 13 predicted proteins | sample OrgLakmetagen650_FD_201834 | JGI IMG/M metagenome (GOLD analysis project Ga0307968, IMG submission 201834) | Saline water microbial communities from Organic Lake, Antarctica - #650 | ecosystem: Environmental > Aquatic > Non-marine Saline and Alkaline > Saline | place: Antarctica: Organic Lake... | reverse complement strand
ATACATACATTCAGGAAACTGCGTCTAACTGGCACTCCCGAAGAGGTACACCGCTTCCTGCTGGCACAAAAAAACAGCTGGAGCTTAAAGGCAGACAGCTCAAGCCTTGACATGATGCAGCCTGAAATCCGACCTGAAAAGTGTAATGGTGTGCATGAGAGCAGATGTATGAGTGGCGAGCAGCATCAGCCGCATGTGCCTGAAGAAAGTGAAGGTGAGAGTGGGGGAGGCAAGTGCAAGTGGAAGTGGGCAGTGGTGGGTGTATATGGGGATGAGAGTGTGTGTGTGTGTCGAGCAGGTCCAGCCGTGTGTGCCTGACTAAGGTGAAGGTGAGAGGGGGAGGAGGTTAATGCAAGTGGCAGTGGGCAGTGGTGGGTGCCATTGAGGATGAGGGTGTGTGTGGCAAGCAGCACCAGGCGCATGTGCCTGACAAAGGTGAAGGTGGGAGGTGGGGGGGGGGCAACTGAGCAAGTGCCCAAACATGCTTCTTGTTGATATTCTTAAGGGGCAGCTCACACACCAGATTATTGAACTGGATCCAACGTAGCTCCAAGCTAAGGTTGACGTCACAAGCAACCAGAGCAGTGACGTCACAAGAGCTACAGAGCTACAGAGCTACAGAGCTACAGAGCTACCAGAGCTACAAGCTACCAGAGCAGTGACGTCACAAGAGCTACAGAGCTACAGAGCTACCAGAGCTACAAGCTACCAGAGCATGTGCTCAGATTTGGTTAAGTCGCTCTATGTACATAACGACAGGACTTAACGCACACAGAGGGCACCTGTACCCTTGATGGGTGCTTTTGATGGGAAAAGCATAGTAATTTACGTACCTCGCCAACCACTCAACCTTTTGACTCCATACCTGTTGCGATGATCTTTGTTGTTGAGGGGACTCCAAAACACAAGAAATGGTGCACCAGATGATCTGCTATCAAGGTCTGTAAGCAAATAAAGGGGTTCACGCTGCAACAAGTTGTGCTGGTGCCACCAAATATGCAGTCTTTACACCCACTTATAAAAAGTGGAGCCTGCCAATCTTGACGCAACTGAGCCAAAGAGCATATTAAAGCATGCCCATTTTGGGCCTCGGCTGCCCCCCTCTGAAAATATGTGCAAATGTGTTTAGGTTATGGTACCCATACATGATGTTTAAGTGGTATGTATGATGTCTGGTAGGGGGATCTCCAAATGCACGTTCATTTAATTAAACGGTTTGGCGATGTCTGGCGCAAAAGTGGGGATACAAAATGGGACCAGAAAAGCTCTGGGTGAATTTGCGCGTCATGCTTCAATTTATCCATCAGAACCCAAATGCACGTTCATTAAATTAAACGTTTTGTCAATGTTTGGTGCACTAGTGGGGATACAAAATGGGACCAAAAAAGCTCTGGATGAGTTTGCCAAGTAAATTTGCATGTCATGCTTCAATTTATCCATCAGAACCCAAATGCACGTTCATTTAATAAACGTTTTTGTCAATGTTTGGTGTACTAGTGGGGATACAAAATGGGACCAAAAAAGCTCTGGATGAGTTTGCCATGTAAATTTGCATGTCATGCTTCAACTTATCCATCAGGACCCAGCCAGTCCAGCGATTGGCCCCTTTGAACTTTTGTAATGGCAGACCTGAAATTAGTCCGCAATATTAGGAATAAAAATCAGACTGAAATGCGCAGCAGGTGTTGGGCAACATATTTCTCATTTCTTTTTCCCTGTCCCTTGTGCGAGCGCCTCCCACTTGCATTCTTCGTACCCTGTCCCTATTATGACATTGCAGCATTTTCATGTACAACATTCCCGAAGCAGAGATTGATCAGTGCAAGTTCAGAATGCGTCGTTTCCCTGCCAAAGTGGGTGCAAAAAAGGCACCGGGCCCCACTCAGCACCCACCCCAGGATGCCAGGTTTCTGGCAAATGGCAATGGCTTAGCGATAAAAAAAACGTATGTTGCATTTGGATAAGGTTGAAGGGGCTTTGAATCGGATGGAAAGCTTGTTGGCACGGCTTGGGAGGACTTTGACGTGGGGACGACCTCCTGCCACCCCAATGCATCAAAAACGTGCTTTGTTTTGCATGTTGTACTGCTCCAGGCGCACACGTGCCGACCAATTCCTCCTGCACACACACACACACACACACACACACACACACACACACACGTGCACGTGCAGATGTCAACCTCACACACATCAGCGCCTCCGTGGACAACGTACACCGTTTAGTGTCAAAGTGGGAATCCCGCATGCGTGCCCAGCCACAAGCTGCTACCTCTGCTGCTACTCCTATTGCCACTGCTGCTGCTGCCTCTTTTTCTGCAAGTCGACTGTGCCAGTGTGCAGTTGTGCAGGCGGGGCCTGATGCTGATGCTGATGCTGATGCTGATGCTGATGCTGATGCTGATGCTGATGCTGATGCTGATGCTGATGCTGATGCTGATGCTGATGCTGATGCTGATGCTGATGCTGATGCTGACGCTGATATTACTGCTGCTGCTGCTGCTGCGCACACGGAGGACGCACGTTGGTGTGGCAGCCATGCGTTGTCTACACAGGGGGGGGAGTGGCACATCAGCGACGAGGAGGAGGATGATAGTGGTGGTGCTGGTGGTGGTGGTGGTGTTGGTGTTGGTGGTAGTGGTGGTGGTGCTGCTGCTGCTGCTGCTGCTGCTGCTGGTGGTGGTGGTGGTGGTGCAGGTTGCAATGGTGGTGGTGGTGGTGCTGGTAACAAGGAGGGGGAGGGGGCAGGGTCCAGCACGCCGGAAGGAGGGATGCCAGGAGTTGGTGCTGCAGCAGAGCAACAGGGGCTTAGCACAAGTGGTGTTGACGGGCTGGAGGGGGCTGTGCAGGAAGAGGGCTGTTTGAGGGAGGAGGGGGAGGGTGTACGGCGGAAGAGGAGGGGCAGGCATTTGGGGGCTGTGGGAGGGTTCTCCAGAAGTAGCTCTCCGTGGGTGGTGGTACTCACGCTGGCTTTATTGCCATGGGCTCGATCGTGAGTGCGCTTGTTAACGTAGCTGCTGGATATGCATGTGCGTGTGTGTGTGTCTTACTCATGCTGGACTTACTGCCGTGGGCTCAATCGTGAGCTCGCTTGTTAATGTAGCTGCTGGATATGCACGTGCGATTGTATGTGTGTGTGTCTGTGTGTGTGTGTGTGTGTGCTCTAACGTGACTGCTGGCCGTGTATGTGCGTAAATGTGTAAGTGTATGTTTCAACGTGACGCCGTTGCTGGTGGGTGAGCGTGTCTGTCCTCACAACGAAAAGGGTGTGTGGTGTGTGGTGTATGGTATATTTTATGTGTAAGCTGCGGCGAAGAAAGCCAGTGTTTAATTGTTCAATTTTTAATGTGATCTGTTTGAGGGATAGGGGGAATGTTCACTGGTCCATGTATTTACATGCCTGCCCCTCTGCCCCACATTATTTTGTGATGTGGCCCACGGTGTGGGTAGATGGTTGTGTGGATTTTTTGCATTGAGATCGGGAATGGTATGCAAAATGCTGATATCAGTCCGAGGGGAAATTTTGAGGCCCCGTGCTGGGGCCAAAGTGCATTACAATGTTGCTCAATTTGACAAAGTGCTGGAAAATGTGTGTTGTTTGTGTGTGTGCGTGACCCTTTTGAGCTGTACATTATAAAAAAAATCATTTAGCAGGAAAGCTGACAAAAAGGGCTTTTGAAAGTGACCTCAATTCATTCGGCTGTACTTACGCCTTTGCTGTAACTGCTAAGGTACGAACCTAAATTCATTTGAACCAGGTTGTGATTGACTGCAATTCTGGTTTGCCCTCGTTTGTATTTATTCTCAAACTTATGTTTGGACATGTTTGCTGCTTTATGCTGACCATTTTGTTGGGCTTTACACATACGCATACTTGTGCAAGCTCCGTAGAAATCAGTTATGATAATTAAAGTGAGCTGTACTTTGACCAGCAGTGGTTAGGGGATGTGTTAAGGCGCTGATTGGCACATATCTTTGTTGTTAACATTTTGGTTTACCTGCAACCGTCTGTGCAATAATTTGTCTCGGTGTACGTACTGGTTACCTTGCCTTGCATTCCGTTTAATAAATGCAGAGGACAAAATATACTTGGAAGAAGGACTGAGCTCCTATAGCTTTTACTTATAAAGGGGGTTGACCTCCTTCAGCTAAATCGTGTGGCTGACCAACTGCTGGCTGGTCTCAGCCATCAGAGGAGTCTAATGTTTGAGACAGGGGGATGAGTGTAAAGTGAAGGCAACAGGGAGCTTTTAATTTGAGCCACACATACCGAATTCAGGCGTCCTCACTGAACTCAGAAGAAGGCGACTTGCAAGAAGTACAAAGCAATGCAGAGCCAAAGTTTTCAGGAGGAGGCCTGTGCCAATCGCATAAAAGACTCAGCATCTTGGACCACACTGCAAAATCAAAGCACTGTCTTAGCGAAGTACAAGGCTCGGCACATCAACTAACAAGAGTTATGGAAGAATGATTCAAGCCAGGGCCGTGTCTTTTTCAAGCAAAGGCGTTCAACTGCACTTATGATGACTGGTAAGTCTCTGAACGTGGCTTGCCGATGGTAGATTAGTCCTCCGATATGTATCTCAATAGGTCTCATAAATAAGGCCTGCAACACTTCAGCACAGGTTGGATTGCCAAAGTTTTTTTGTTTAGTTTGGATTACAAAACACGCTACTCCCAATCACTGACCCCACATGATCCCTACTACTGATAAGCCTTTCCTCTTTTGTTGCTTCTCCAAATGGGATGTTGTATGTCTCAGTATCCATTGGGCAGTGCAGAACACAAAACTTACCTTCCTAACTCATGCCGGCAGTATTTAAAGTATCTTTTTCTTTTCTTTATAAAACTGCCAGGCAGTACTACACTCTAAAGCATGCCCGTGCGACCAGAACAAGGTGGGCTGCGCACAACGTGCTTGGACTGATCAAGCTGAAGACATCTGGCCGTTCAATGCAACCATACAGAAGGCCCACCAACTTGCCCCATCTGCTAAAAGCTAGACGGCACATACTTTAGTGCTCCCATAATAGGTCAGGCTCCAGCCACCCTAATGTATATCAATGATTCTAAAAGGCTGGGTGCATCATTTTAAGAGAGCAATTTAATAAGGCGCACAAGGCGCTTGCCTGCTAGCGCAAGCAGATGTAGGCAGCCGTGCGCCCTTCTGATGAGATACCGATAAGAATGATCCCAACCTGGCTCTGGATCTTACCTTCCATTCTCAAGCAATGCATAACAGTGGCGGAAATTTAGCAAACAAGATAAAAATATAGCTACCCGGGGTAGCCTACCCCGATTCAGCAACCACGCCACAAAAGAAACCCAGCAAGCACGGTCTCTTCCACTCATGCAAAGGGGGATACCTCTACCTCAACAGGTGGACCTGCCAACCCATAGTATCCCTTGGCTATGAAACCAAGAGGCATTTAATTGAACAAACGAAGAAGAATAAAGAAAAAGCTACACATGCAGTGAAAACCACTCCCCACATCAATTAAGGAAAAGGAGCCACTTTAGTACCGAGTACCGTAAAGCTCCTCCTGATCCCCATTGATTTTTCCTTTCCTTTACGTGGTGGACTCCTCGGAGGAGCTTTACGGTACTCGGTACCAAAGTGGCTCCTTTTCCTTACTTAATGTGGGGAGTGGCTTTCACTCCCTGCGTAGTTTTTTCTTTTTTTCTTTTTTTTCCTCCACCGCAAACGCTATACACAACTAACTGAAATTAAAAATTGTATGGACAATTCTCCTAACCAGCAAGCCAACAAGTAGTACAAACAACAATTTATACGCAAGGGGTGATACCACCACAAACATGGATTAAGGAAACGCAGACGGAGCTGTCGGACAGCAAAGTACTCACGCTACCAGGCGGATTCGAATCCGCGACCCCGAAGAGTCTGGCCTGACCACGGGCCACTAGGCTTTCAGGGCAGCTACCCAGAGTACCCAGAGTACAACATAAGCTGCAACTGCTTTGCTTACTTGGATGATACCGCAAAAACCTCCACAAACCTCTACTAGGAGCGACAGGCACCATTTACTGCAGCCACACAAGAATACCACTTCACAGCCTCAGAGTTACTGGTCTAGCCACATGCCACAGCACCCATGAAAAAACGAAGCCTACATGCCACCAGGTCTGCAATAAAAAATATACAAACCCGACGAAACATCGACCACAACCCCCAGAAATATCTGAGCAATACTCCTGGTGGTGATGTGCAAGGCTCTGCCTCCCAAGAACCACCTGATCCCCATTTAAACACCCTAGCCTCCTATAGTTCTCCTGGTGGGATTTTGTGTGGCTCTCCATCCATTGACGGTGCAGACAGGATACATTGTATCCGATACAACAACCTTTCACTGCCTGAGTTACTTTCCTTTTTTTATTCAAACATACCTGAATTACAAGAAAGAGGGCAAACAAAGAACCAGTGTCGGCAGTTTGTTGTAGTACATGTTGCGCTCCATCAATTCAGCGGTCCTCCTTAAATTTCTCAGGTTATATTTGCATAAAATTGTAAGAGTAGCACACCCATCCAATTTAAACAGCCTGACCATATGATTCACACGCACATGGGCCTTCTAAGGCCCTTGCAAGCAGGAACTGCTCTTAGTGCATCGGACGCAAAAAAATGATTAGAAAAGGAAAGGTAGGAAAGAAAGCCTACGCTAGAACGTCCAGCTTGATAATGGGAAGGACCGGCAGCGGAACTATTTACGGCATGCATGTCTGGGCAGGCCACGGCCTGAGCCTTGCTTTTTTAGCTCTGTTGTATCTGACCAACCATAGCACCAATTGAGTAGCAACAACGATTATTACCATGTTTTAGTGAAGAAAGCATGTGGTAAGACGTGCAAATGCACGAAACACCTTAGGTTATAACAATTTCCCTATACGAGTATTTGGTCGTCCTGGAACTTCATACACGCACAGGGAAATCTGAGCACAGGGCTGCAGGGAGCCTTAAAAAGCAGATGCTGTAAGCATCTGCGAGTGCAAAGAAGCTGTCACATTTTTTATGTATGCCCGCCCCCTGGAGTATCGCATCATCTGTATGTGTGGTGATGTCTGATTTCATGGCCAGGGGGCTATGAATTGGATAATCTGTTAGGAGAGGCAGCCCTTTTTTGCATCGGTGATCATACATAGTTTACAACGTGTTAGCTGTTTTTTTGGGGGTGCATGCTGGGCGGTTTATTATTACTCAGTAATAGCCGCCGCGGCACGTCACCATTATTGTTACGTTTCGCGCCAGGCTTTCCCAACCGTTGCATGCAAGTGACCCGTATTGCCAGGTCATCATTACTAGCCAAGCCTGGCCACCAGGCACGCGTCGAAACGATCAATTGCCCCAGTAGACAGACGTCGTTTGTTGCCCTTTCTGCATCGTTTTCAGTTAACTGGGGCTACGCGGTCCGGATTCGTCTCTGGATTCCCGAGCACCTGTGTATTCCACTAGAATATATCAAACAATCTGCACCGGCCATGTGTCTCTTTGGATTCTGTTCACGATAGAATGAAACGTTATTTGTGCGGAGGAAAATATTAAGAAAAATGGAGCTAAGGAGCGGTGCTTGCTTGAGCAGGGCGGATGAGGTGCGGCAGCAACTCCTCCAGGCCACGACGTTGCCGCCCCTTCCCGTCGTCGCTCGTCCTGCCTTTGAGGAAGGTGTCCGTCTGTTGTTTGCGAGATGGACTGCCCTGCGCATCGCTGTAGACGAGGAGAACACTGCATCCAAAGAGGACGAAGAGTACCTGCTCCAGAAGACCATTCAGTACTTCTACACTACCAAAGGTGTGTGCATGGCAGGTGTTGTTGCTGGAGTAAGATGCACCTGTGTCTCGTTGGGACTGGAGCCAGCACATTGGGCGGAGGCACAAAAACTAAGCCTCCGTTTTTTGCATGCACACTACACTAGCACAACCTTCTAGTATGTGCATGTGCATGTACTGAGCATCCAGACAACTTCACCACCACAAACAACATGCCCATTATGCCTTGCACGCAGAGCATTACGCGGACGACCTCGAGGACGCGCTGCATGACGCCCTGCTGACCGATTTCAGGGTGGAGGCCGAGGACAACAGCCCGGGCGAGGTGAGCTTGCACACTTCTCAAGCATGCATGCGTGCAAGCATGCACACACACACACACACACAAGCGCACACGCACGCACACAAACGCACACACACACACACGCTCACATACACACACACACACACTCACGCACACCCACACACGCTCACAGGTAGCGCAGGACTCTTTTGAACTGTACCTTCAATGCTCAAGGGGCGATGCGACCATGCTGCAGCGGTTGCGCTCACAGCAGGCAGCAGTTGGTCCTTCAAGATGCACGCGACAAGAGGTGCGAACCACAAGCGCTAACCGACAAAAGGGGGCAAGGCAGCTGCGTGTGCTACATTAGTGCCTATGTCTGTGCACGTGTGTGTGTGAATGTGTGTATGTGAGTATGTGCATATGCGTGTGTACAGAACTGTCTTTGGTTTGGAAACCTGAACGCTTGTATTGATTTACTAAGCTTTGCCACGAATGCAAAATGCACATGAAATTGCCCCTATTAATCCCTCGACCAGCAAATACTCAAATTTGGCGTTGAGTTTCATTTGGGGCGTACATCAAGATCAGGGAGATTCGCTGACAACACTAGGGTTCAAAGCTCAATGCGTGTTTCCTGATAGTAGCTCCCGGCCAGTCAATACCCAGCAAGAGTTTGATAAAAACGCAGCAAGGTAGCGAGTGCGCGTGCGCGCACACACACACACACACACACACGTGCGCACACACACGCACACACACAAGACAAGCACAAGCACAAGCACATGTGCTGCCCCTATTAATCCCTCGACCAGCAAATCTGCAAATTTGGCGTTGAGTTTCATTTGGGGCGTACATCAAGATCAGGGAGATTCGCTGACAACACTAGGGCCCAAAGCTCAATGCGTGTTTTCTGATAGTAGCTCCCGGCCAGTCAATACCCAGCAAGAGTTTGACAGAAACGCAGCAAAGTAGTGCGTGCACGCGCACACTCACACACATACATATATATACACATATTCACAAAACAAGCACAAGCGCATGTGAAAGCTGCCCCTATTAATCCCTCGACCAGCAAATCTGCAAATTTGGCGTTGAGTTTCATTTGGGGCGTACATCAAGATCAGGGAGATTCGCTGACAACACTAGGGCCCAAAGCTCAATGCGTGTTCTCTGATAGTAGCTCCCGGCCAATCAATACCCAGCAAGAGTTTGACAGAAATGCAGCAAGGTAGCGAGTGCACGTGCGCGCACGCACACACACACACGTGCGCACACACACGCACACACACACACACACACAAGACAAGCACAAGCACATGTGAAAGCTGCCCCTATTAATCCCTCGACCAGCAAATACGCAAATTTGGAGTTGAGTTTCATTTGGGGCATACATCAAGATCAGGGAGATTCGCTGACAACACTAGGGCCAAAAGCTCGATGCGTGTTCTCTGATAGTAGCTCCCGGCCAATCAATACCCAGCAAGAGTTTGACAGAAATGCAGCAAGGTAGCGAGTGCACGCGCACACACACACACACACACACACACACACACACACACACACACACACACACAAAAACACACACACACACGTACGCACAAGCACACACAGAACACACATACACACACACACAAGACAAGTACAAGCACAGACACAAGTGAAAGCTGCCCCTATTAATCCCTCGACCAGCAAATATGCAAATTTGGAGTTGAGTTTCATTTGGGGCGTACATCAAGATCAGGGAGATTCGCTGACAACACTAGGGCCCAAAGCTCAATGCGTGTTCTCTGATAGTAGCTCCCGGCCAATCAATACCCAGCAAGAGTTTGACAGAAATGCAGCAAGGTAGCGAGTGCACGCGCACACACACACACGCACGCGCACACACACACACACACACACACACACACACACACACACACACATACACACGTACATACACACACTGCTAGAGTGTGATCCCCCTGAAGAGTCTCTTTATGGTGCTCACCACTAACAATAGTAGTCGCCACGCATAGCGACGACAAGAAACAGATTGCAGTTGGTGCAGTAATTACCTCACATGCAGCATGTGACATGCTTCATCATTCTGCGCGTAACTACTCTACGTCTGTAGCAGCTGCCTACTCTATGCACGTACTCTATGTCCATAGCAGCTGCCTCCTTGCTCTGAAACTCATCCTGCACCCAAAATCATCTTGCAAGAAGCTCCAGCAAGAGAAGTCGTCCTGCAAATCGTGTTGTGTATGACCATGCAGGTCAACAGCAGCTCTGACGAAGAAGGCAGCGACAGTGACGATGCAATGGATGAAGACGAGCGGCCCGCTCCAAAAGCAAAGGTGCCGCCCCCTGCTCCAGTATTGGATAGCGACGGCTTCGAGTTGGTGCAGGGCAAAGGAAAGAAAGGTTTGCGGCAGTAATAAAGGCGAGACATTGGGTTAGGTTTTCCCTCCTATTGTGCCTTCAGCAGCTGTGTGCTGGTGCTGGTGCAGGGCAAAAGGGGAGAGAAGGGCTCTTGCGGCAGTAAGCGCGTATGTGGCTCTGCGTTTTCCCTATGTCATGCCTTTGCAGCTGTGCTCGTGCTGGGCAAGTGCTGTGTGCTAGTGCTGGGCAAGTGCTGTGTGCTAGTGCTGGGCAAGTGCTGTGTGCTCGTGCTGGGCAAGTGCTGCGTGCTAGTGCTGGGCAAGTGCTGTGTGCTAGTGTGCTGGGCAAGGGCTGTGTGCTAGTGCCTTTGCAGCGTTCTCCCTATGTCGTGCCTTTGCAGCAGTGTGCAAGTGCTGGGCAAGGGAAGGAAAGGTTAGCAATAGTTATCCAACGCCAGAATGTGTGATCATGTTGTGCCTTTGAGCCCACTCCGGTGTGAACTAGTGCGGGGTAAGGAAGGAAGGAAAGGGCCACGTCGCTGGTACAGTGCGTGTTGCTTTTGTGTACATAAGGTTGATGTTATGGTAGATCTATTTTGATTTTATTATAACTCTGGTGGGAAATCTGCGGCTCTGCTCCCTTTAGTCACGTTGACTGCCGGCTGAGTAATTTCATAACCAGCAATCTTTTCCTGGTTTCATTGTGTCCATGTCGGTAGTGTACACACAATATTTCTCTTTCATTGTTTCCCTCAGACGCCTCCTATTATGGCAAACCCTGCCAATTTGCTGCCCAATTGTACGCTGCCCTAAATTTTAAACAGGGACAGACAGCTGGTCAAAAGGCACCTCTCCCTCAAGCAGGTTAAAACCATTATTTTAAGTCTTCTTTCATACATTATTTGCCATTTATTTTTTGAGGATTACCTTAGTATTTTTTGTGCTTCTTTTTGGCGCTCTTCTAGGCCCTTGCAACTGGGTTGCTGTTTTAGTGCCCATATTGAGGAATGAACAGCACTGTGACACTGTCGCCCGACATGTATTTCATTACCAGCATCATTACTGCTGGTTACCACGGTAATCACCAAATATACGGTTATCGCCTAAAAAGCACTACTAGTGACTATAATTATCAAGCTAGCAATTGGTTATTACTAGTAATAGGTCCTGTTACTAGTAATAAGGTATCACTGCAGCCAATTTAGGCATCGGGAAATTTGGTTAGGATTAATCATTGGTTTGTAATTTGCAAGATTACCATATTTTTTCTAGTAATCACAAATAAGTCGTTTAGTCGTTATAAGGTAAGGTTACATCGCTATATATGCCTCTGGTGGGCATCTGAGCGGAAGCTTGGAAAAAAGCCTGTAACCAAACCAAAAAACGCTAGAAAAACCAAGGGAACAGGGCTAGGCACTTACCAATAATATCACGTTGGTTCATAATGGTTACAATGGTTACAATGGGGGGTGACCTTCAGCCAGGTTGTTTGGCTGATCGGCTGCTGACTGGTCTCGGCCAGCCACAAATAAATCCATAAGCTCAGAAAGAAAAAGAAAAAGTCTAT
>Ga0307968_1004073_pt1 | contig 11998 bp, 11 predicted proteins | sample OrgLakmetagen650_FD_201834 | JGI IMG/M metagenome (GOLD analysis project Ga0307968, IMG submission 201834) | Saline water microbial communities from Organic Lake, Antarctica - #650 | ecosystem: Environmental > Aquatic > Non-marine Saline and Alkaline > Saline | place: Antarctica: Organic Lake... | reverse complement strand
TGGCTCATCCCACCCCGCTTCCCAGATAAAGACCGATTTACCTCCAGCCGCCCAGATTTTGTGCTGGTTACTCCCATCGCTGCAAAAACACAATAACAACAAACTAATGTAGGGGGGTGGGTTCTTCTAAGTGGCAGGGGGCAATTGAGGGAGACTGGGAGCACCTCAGCAGCACCGCCAGCCACCGATAGAGCCACCAACCCCAGACAGCATCGACCTTGCTTAAGACCTCAGCAAACCTCGGCGTGACATCCACCTTGTCGAGATCAAGTATTGTGAAGACACCAGACCTCAGAACCAGCTGAACGCCGCAAAGGAACAGCACAAAGACCTTTGCAACATTCTCCAAGGGGCCTCCGTTACTCTCCACATCATCCTTTTGGGTGTGGGTGGCACCATCTACAACACTCACACTCTGAAGCCTTTTAAGGAACTGGGTCTTGATTCTCAAAGAGTTAAGAAGCTTGCCTCCAAGCTCCATGTGCACTCTGTGAACTTTGCTGCTAAACCTGTTCATACCAGACGTGCCCTTTTCAGTACTGTTATCAACTCTCGTCAGGAGCCGGTTTCAGGCCGAGCCTGCAACCCTCCTGATCCCCATTGGTTTTTCCTTTCCTTTTCGCAGTGGAGGAGCTCTACGGTATTTGGTACCAAAGTGGCTCCTTTCCCTTAATTAATGTGGGGAGTGGTATTCACTGTCTGCGTAGTTTTTTCTTTTTTCATGATAACAATATGCCGAGCACATCATATTATAATAGTATTACTGCCAAACGTTTAAATGTAAAAATACTAGCAGAACGAATTGCAATATAAGAGAAGTAGGGCCACATGGTTAAGTCTCTCCACTGAGTTGTGAAGAGCGTTAAAAAACCCCAGAGGTAGAGCCTCCTCCTGGCTGGCTTACGCCTTCTTGCTAGCGTGCACGACAAACCTGCAAGCAGCAAGCATTTGTCATCATTACAACCCTTACAGAAGCTTGTCGTCTTTTGCTAAAATAGATCCCCGTACAATTAAATGGTCATAAAGCCAGAGTGACTGTGTTGGTAGAGTAGCACGGCAAGTTCAGTGCTGTAGGGGTCTAGGGCTGGCAGTGGCCGGGCCAGGTGGCAGTGGCCTAGAACCTAAGGGCTGGCAGTGGCCGGGACGGGTTGTCATCCCTGGCAGACCCTGAGCTTAGCTCTGCAGTTTCTGTGCATGGTGCTCTTGCTTGTTTGAAGCTGGTACTCCGGTCTCTTTGTGACTTCTTTTCTCCTTCTGATACTCTGTTGACCTCTCTGACTGGGCCTTTTTTGTCTGCTGGTAAAGGAGTTTTACTCGGTACCAAAGTGGCGTTCTTTTCCTAGTGTGGGGAGTGGTTTTCATTGCCTGCCTAGTTCTTCTTTTTTCAAATCCAGAGCACGAGCTACCAGGCAGCATCAATTTGGCTAGTGGATTTGCAATTTGAGCCAGCAAAAATTCCGACCAGAAAGCGCACACACGCCCTCTTGCCAATTATTAGTTCTCCGACATTTACAAATACACGTGCGTGCCTGCCAGAGGCGATTTCTTTCAGTTTCCATTAATTGAATGCGAGTCCCTGCAAGATCTCGCTAATAATATAAAATGGAAGGATGATAAGACTATTCACGTCACTTTTAACATGTTTGCTCCTTCAAGGCCAAAGCAAAGCAACGCAAACTTACATTGGGTCGGATCGTCCAGGACTGGGATAAATATCAGTACATTGCGCCGGGTTGAAGCCACCAGCGTAATGGAAGAAAGATCCCACGAGCCATATCTGAGCTCAAGCACAAGCAAATCAGTATTTGAGAATTTGTATATTTAATTTAAGTGATGAGCAGCTGTTTAGGGTTTGGATCCCTGCGAAGCAAAGCCTGCACTTGTACTTATTTTTTGGGGTTTACATTACTTTGAGAGATTTGTCATTATGTAACCTGTCAGCTTTAAACACTTGCGGTGAATGTTTCCCAATGAAGGCGGCAACTGTTTGATTAAGCGAACGTAAGAGCACGTAGCGTAAGCACTCTGAACTGTTTGCTTTTGTCCAACAAGCTCTGCTCGTAATTGATCATTTATTTCCTTAAGTCTTCCTCTGCCCCTCTCTGAGGTCTTACATGCCGTCTGTTACAGTAACTGGAGAATACGTCTGGAAATAACTTACGTGGTCCACATCTGATGTCGATGTCCAAACCTGGGTGGCTTTGGTGGGAAAGCACCTGTTTGAGAAGCTCATATAGGCATGTCCACCCGGCTTCAGAATTCGCTCGAGTTCCTTGAATACCTGGGGGCAGTGAAGTACAGTGGGGCAATTAAACAACCTTCTCAATACACAAGCTCAGCTGCCTCCAAGACGAGGTTGCTCCTACTCCTCTTCAAGAAAGGCGTCACGACATGGAATTGTCTTATGAAGTGTACAGCGTGTGCACTTCTAACATTAAAGCGCTCGATGTCTTAAAAATTACCACGAAAAGGCTTTAAGCAGAAGTCCACAGCTCAAGTAGGCACCCTACTTGATCCCTGGTCCTTATCACTAAAGGTTTCATCAATATAAATTAAACGAAATGCACAGTGATGATCTCTGATTTTTGGAACACCATTTGGAACAGGTTTGGCTCCTTCCTCTTTAATTAAGGAGAGTGGCTCTCACCGTCTGCTCAAGTTGTTATATCCCATTTTCTTACAGAGCATTAGCAGCACGATTCAAAATTCTCACCTCCAAGGGGCGTGTCAAGTAGTCCACAGACACACAATTGGTGACAACATCAAAACTGTTGTCCTGCAGGCAGGCACGTCAGCAGAAATTGATAACGCTCATTCATTCCCCTTCTCCTATCTTCCTTTACATCCTTTGTATGAGCAATTCATGAAATATTTGTTTGCAGACATCTGCAGATGCCGGTAGGTAGATGAGCAGCTCAGTGAGTGTAAGAAGAGGTTAAATTGCAAGCACTTCCGTCGTTTTGAAACCATGAAAGACAGCTATTAAAAGAAAAGCTACTCACCTCGTAGGGTAGGGTGGGGTCTGCATTTAAGTCCCGCACTGTCCACTCGGTGAGCTGCTTGTTTTCTTTTAACTCATCGGCATCTGTAGGCACGGACACCATACGAGCACTTAATGCGAGGCGATATGCCTGAATTCACCGTTGTGTTCCCTTTTCCAAAGCCTGTGCAGCCTGTTAATTTCACTTTATCTGTAAGCATCCCAACCACCACGTATGCAATAGGATATAGGACAGGAGGGGAGGGAGGTACAAGAGGCGAGATCATACATCACTTATTTTTTTACAGCTAATTTGGAAACCAAAAGCAAGGTGGAATTCCCAGTATTTTTGATCAAAAACTAATGGCATGTTGAGCAACACAGTTCAGTATGCTGCCGTAATAAGGACAAAAAATGTTGCCGCACATATTACTGCATATCCCACAACATATCTTGTCAAAGGCTATAGCATTTCCCATCACACACACGCACACACACACAACCGTCCACCCACTCATGCCAAGCCCTGCCACCCGAGAGGCCTTGTAGTCCTTGGGGTAATGACTGACCCATGAAGAACAGATGTCCAATATAGCTGTGTCTGAACGGCCAGACTCAGGAAACACCTGGGCGTAGAACCTGAGAGAGGAATTGGTTGCATAAGCACCTCCCATTGTTGTACACAGAGGTGAGCCATTGAAAGCAGGCGTCGTTACAGCCAGTGGGGTTGTCTGACCCATGCAGGATTGAGCAGACGCCGAGCACATCTTATGTTCAGACGTTATAAGTCTCATGCCAAACTTTGGCACGGCAATACTGTGTTCCAGGCAACGTGCTGAGCTGTTTGAACATATTGTATGTGTAATGTGTGTTCATTAATGCGCACCTACTGGTATGTAAAATCCGAAATGCATGTGTCCAGCATATTGTATCATCCCTGGAGCCTTCAACAGTTCTTTTTTATATGAAATAAGATTGTTACTATTCAATTTGAGAAAACACAACAAAACCAGAAGCCCACTCATTGGTTACCTAGGCTGGCCTTTCATGTAACCCCTTGGCCTTCTTTTTGCACAAAGATACCAGAGGAGGCAATTGAGCCCAAAATGCTCCTTTTCAGCATTTAAGGGGCAAATACTCACTCATGACTTCATTAAACTAACACCAACGTAACTTTAAGTTAATGCTGACGTTAAGCTACCAGAGCATGTGCTCAGATGTAGTTAAGTCGCTCTGTGTTCAGACTAACAGGACTGATTAACAGGATTGCAAGAACATGCAGGGCACATGAAAGCTTTCATACAGCATAATTCGCATATCTTGCTAACCACTTGGAATTTCCTGGGAATTTCCACTTGATTATGTTGAGGGGATTACAAAACACAATAAAATACTTGAATTGATGCAGTGCGGGATCTGTTATGAAGATATGGCAGCAAACAGTAGGAGCCGCGCCTCTGCTTATGAGGCATGCATCCCACAACTTCAAGCTGCAGTGTTTTGGATTCCTTGCAAAACAGGTGCAATTTGACGCAAATTTTCAGAAATAGCACATTGGGGCATGCCTGTGCCATGAGCCTATAAAGCACCCCCCTTTTTTAGGAGGAAGTCATCCCCCTCTGCTGAAATACTCACTTTGTGAGCGCCCCGATAGCAGGTGCGTCGATGTGTGTCACGAGTCTGGGATAGCTGTAGAAAACGCCGTCAGGCTGCAAAAGGAGAACACCACACAGAAAGGTTCAACCAAGCTTTCAAGCTCACACACAGAGATGTGCCCCTAGCATTCTAGCATCGAGAAGGCAACTGGTCATATGTTGGTTGGATTGACACAAGTGGTGGGATAATGTCGCTGATTACCAGAGGTGGAACCAGGAGTCAGGAGCAACAGGCATACGTTCAAAGAGGCTCACCAGCTCATCGTAGCGTGCGAAATCCTCAGGAGAAAATGGCCATTTGGGTGGGAATTTGGGGTCGTCCAAGACCTGTATGTGAACGCGCGCAAAGGTAGAAAGCACACACTAGCAAGTGATCTGCTGCTCTCCATCACGAAAAAGGAAATTCTGCTGACCATAGATAAAACACTTTTGCACGCCACAAAAAAACAAAGAGAGAATAAACCCGTGCACCTTTTCAAATTGAGAGCCTGTGCTTGCTGCGGCAAATGTCCTGCCGCTGCTGAAGCCCTCCATTGAGGACCCCAGCAGCCCCCCCCCCAAGACAGCAGTGCCGAGAAGGGTACGCCTGGTCAAGAAGGTACAACGTGCATTTGCTTGTGTAGGTGTGTACATGTCTATGCATGTTTTTGCGTGCGTGTATGCGTGTGCGTGCGTATGTAAGTGTATGTCAATATGTGTGTGTGAGGGGGGGGGAGGGGGGATGATGTGTGTGCATGTGCGTGTGCGTGTGCGTGTGCGTGTGCGTGTGCGTGTGTGTGTGTGTGTGTGTGTGTTTGCGTGTGCGTGTGCGTGTGCGTGTGCGTGTGCGTGTGCGCGTGTGTGTGTGTGTGTGTGTGTGTGTGTGTGTGTGTATGTGTGTATATGTGTGTGTGCGTGTGTGTGTGTGTGTGTGTGTGTGTGCGCGTGTTGTGTCCACACATATAAAGTACCGTAAGTTATTGGAGGACCTTTGGCTAAATGCTACTGTAGTACATCTGCGAACATGATGATTAACTGTAGAGCGAACTGAAGTAGAACGTAGTTGAAGTGAAGCAGCACGCGAGCATAGCATGATGATTTAGAGTTATTAATAAAGCTATGCAGGATTTTCTGTGGCCTAAAATTTTCTTCGATAGACAAAAGTAGCGTTGTAATAAATTTTCTCTCAGCTCTTAATACCCTGGTTTCGTACTTGGATGGTGAAGCAGGTTCCTGCTCCAGCCTTTGTAGCATGCATGTTGTATCCAGGTTGCCAGTAATTGCATTTATTATGTCAAGAGTTGTATAATTAGGAGTCATCAGACATCTGATGCAATGATTCTCACAGGAGAGATCACGGGTCACACGATCCAAGGTTCACTTACATCCATCCATTGGTGCTGCAATAAGCAGCTCAGGCCCATAATTACGACGCAGCATCAAGTCAGCAACCTAGAATTATGGTGACTTGCAGGTATAATGTCCCAGTTGTGTCCCCGGGAAAAACAAAAAGTGAAAAAATAACAAAACAAAACAAAACAAAACAAAACAAAACAAAACAAAACAAAACAAAACAAAACAACTGAAACGGATTTTATGATATAAATATAGAAGGGCATGCAAGCACAGCCTCCCCGTCACCGTCCCTATGACAAGCACTTGAAAAAACAGGTTGTGCATCTCTACTTTGTGAGTGGCGTGAAGTGCTCAGCCATTGCTAGATGGTTCAGCGGACGTCCTTGCAGGAAGACTGTCCAGCGGATCATCCAGGACTACAGGGTGCATCGTGCAGTCTGCGTGCCCCAGGAAGGGCTTTCTCCGCTCCCACAGAAAGCATGATGCAGTGGCTGCCCAGCTGCTGGTGTCTATTGTGCAGGATGACATGCAGGTTTGAAACATGCTTGCATTGCACATCCCTTGCCATGCTTGCACGCACATCCATGACCAGGACGCACACCTTCCGTGCTCTCCTCCTGTGTGTTGGCAGCAGCTCCTCTGCGCCTACGAGGAGGGGGGGTGTCTGCGTCTGACGGCTCAGGCCCCAGCTGTCTCTCTTGCTCCATCAGCTTGGGGTTGAGCCCTGCGCCCCTTGAGCATTGCCGATTATAACAATCACATTTGCATTTGTTTTGTTTTGTTTTGTTTTGTTTTTTTTCACTTTTTTGTTTTTCCCGGGGACACAACTGGGACATTATACCTGCAAGTCGCCATAATTTCCTTCCTCAGCAAAAAATAGGCCCAAAAAATTTTGTTATCAGCCGGGGCCTAGCTTTTGGATCAAACCATTAAAGTCAAAGAGATAAAAGGTGTGGAAATTTGCCCGCAAGCAAGAACTCCGTGCGTGCGTGGGCCTGCTTGTTGGGCAAGGAATGGCACTGTATGTGATAGTAATGGAAATGCACTGTTAAAACACTTTCTAATGTCAGCCCTCTTTAGTCAATTCTACCTTCTCTTTTTATATTCTCACACAGCATACACTAGCTCAGCTCAACTCTGTGACCTTGTACATCTAGTTCAAAAGAAAGAACTACGCAGGCAGTGAAAAAACCACTCCCACATTTAGTAAGGAAAAGGAGCCACTTTGGTATCGGGTACCGTAGAACTCCTCCACCAACAGAAAAAAAATGTCAATGGGACTAGTCCCAAATGCAGGCTTGACCTGAAACCGTCTCCTGATGAGAGTTGATATTAGTGCTGGAAAGGGCACGTCTGGTATGTACAAGTTTGGCAGCGTAATTGACAGAATGAACATGAAGCTTGGAAGCAAGTTTATAACTCTTTGAGAATCAGTTCCTGAAAAGGCTCCAGCGTGTGATTGTTGTAGATGGTGCCACCCACTCCCAAAAAAATGGTGTGGAGGAGAACTGAGGATCCTTGAAGGATGGAGCAGAGGCCTTTGTGCTGTTCCTAGCCTGCGCGGTACTCAGCTGGTTCTGTGATCTAGTGTCCTTATCGTACTTGATCTCGATGTGGTGAATGTCACATTGGAGAATGCTGTGATCTTTGGGTCGGTGCTGTCTGGAGAAGGTGGAGAAGGTGGATCTGTTGGTGGCGGCTAACGGTGCTGTAGAAGTGGTCCCGATCTCTCTATCTCAGTTGCCCCCTGCTACTCCTAAGAACCCGGCCCCCTTCATTGCTAGTCTGTTGCTTTTCAGTTTTTGCAGAGATGGGTTCCCAACCAGTACAGCATCCGGACGGCTGGAGGTAAAAGGGAAAAAAGAACGCAGACAGTGTACACACTACCGGCATGGAATAGGAATGAAAGTTGTTTTGTGTTATGCACCACCCAATGGATGCAGAGACACACAACATCCCACCTAGAGAATAAAAACAGGAGAAGCATTTCAGTGGGGATCAGGTGGTTGGGAGGCAGAAGCCTGCACACCACCAGGAGCATGTGCCCAGGTATTGTGGGGGTTGTGTTCAATGTTTCGTATGCCTCATCTGTATTGTTCTGTCGCGGATCTGATTGCATGTAGGTGGATCTGATTGCATGTATTTTTTAATAGGTGGTGCGGCATCTAGACCAGTAACTCTGAGGCTGTGGAGTGGGTTCCTTGTGTGGCTGCTGTAAATGGTGCCTGTTTCTCCTGCAGGATGGTAGTGTGAAGGGCTTTGCGCTGTCCGAGTAAGCGAGACATTATTAGCAGTTTATGTTGTTCTCCTGCTTGTTGGGTAGGGGAAGTGTTTACACAGTACTTCATTTCGATGAGATGCATACCGTGTTTGGAAGGTTGTACGTCTCTTGATTTCATAGCCAGGAGGTATGGATTGGCAGCGCCATCTACTAGATTATCACGGGCAACTCTTCTTGCATTATTGGCAGACCTAGTTTGAAACGTGTTTGTTGGGCTTTGTTTGGGGCGTGGTTGCTGGGTCGGAGTAACTATGATCGCATCTGTCTTGCTAAAATTTCGTCGCTGTTCTGCATTGAGATTGGAAGGTAAGAGCCAGGTTGGAATCACTCCTATCTGTGTCTCTTCTGCTGGGCGTATAATGCCTTGTCGTACCATATTTCACGACTGCCTACGTCTGCTTGTGCTAGCAGGCATGCACCCTGTGTACCTTGTTGGGTCGCTTTTATAATCATTCGTCCAGCAGCGTTGTGCCTGTTAATAGTCATTCTTAATAAAGTGACGACTGCAGCCTGACAGCATGTGGTAGGTGCCGTATAGCTTCTGGCAGATGGGGCAGATTGGTGGGCCTTCTTATGGTTGCACTGAGCGGCACGCGTTTGGTTGTAGATCAAATCTATGCGGCAGAGCATGACATTTTCTTTTTTCCAGAGGTGACACTTGCAAATTTCCAAGATGAGTTACTTACGTCTTTCTCGACAATGCCTTCCCTGATCAGTTCTTAATATTTTGTGCAGCATTATGTGGACTGATGGTCTGAAACCTTAAATCATTTAAGACCTAGTTTGTGTTGGACGTGCATGTGTGCTTTTACAGCATCAAGATCTGAGAAAGCAGAGGGTCTTTCTGCTGGAGGCCCTCGTCGGCAAGGTGTTAACAAGAGTATTTGTTACGCAAGCTGGACGAGGGTTATCCACCTTGCTGGCCAGAATATGGATGAATGGGGATGGTCATCGGAGTTAATGTGGATATCATGGCCACTTTGATGATTTTGCGCAGAGCACTTTGCTATAGCATCAGCACACTCATTCCCTAGGATGCCAGCATGAGCTTTAACCTTGTAGAGATGGATGATGTCTTTAGATAACTGGGTATGGTGTACGATGGTTTCTAGGAGTTTGGCATGTATATGCCGTTTCATGCGTTGTGGGTAAAGGATGCTATTTCTTCTTTGCCATAGTGCACCAGCGCTGTCTGTTGCGATATGGGTGTGTTCATTTATCAAAGCAGCTTGGCTAGACGCTCTAGGTCTGTCTGGGGTTGTATGCATGTCCTTGTACATCCATGCTCGTATCCTCTTCCTCCTACATGGAGCCATCGTAGAATTGGCTCCATATAGATCAGGAAAAGAAGAGGGGAAGAGGTGTCTCCTTGTATAATTCCTCTTTCAGCGGGAAATGATTCTGTGTGTAATCCTGAGGGTAGTCGTACTTTTGTACAGGCTTACATGTAAAGATGTCACACTACGGTAAAGATATTTTAACACATCTATGGCATCTGTTGGGAACCCAAGGTCATACATGATTCATAGCAGTTTGTCATGGTCTGTTGTGTTAAATGTCGATGTGGATTCTACTATGAGTGCATACATGTCTTGCTTGAAGAGCTTGGCATCTTCAGAGCCATGAATACGTTTTGTGTTTGATGAATGCAGTCTTTTTGCTTTCGAAGGCCTGCTTGTGCATTACTCAAAATTGAATCGCAATCAGCATAATCATATAGCGCGTCAGTTATCATGTGTGTCCATACCTTGTACAGAGTGTTGGTTGAATGATTTCTTCAATAAACTGATTATTTGCTGTGCTCTGTACAAATGATTAGCTGTGACCTGTCATAGCGTGCCTAAATTGAAAAAGAATGCCCTTATTGCTTTACTACTTGTATCAGTAGTAAGCAAGCAAAGAATCGCAGCGTTAGCGCCTCCACCTAGCACATTCTGTTCAAAAGCTTTGGTGCCACACCCTATTTGAGCTAGACGTGTTATTAAAATGGAGTATGCACAAACCCGCAAGTTCAAGGCACATGAAGAGCAGAGGACAACCAACGAAGACTCTTAGTAAGAGGCAGGAAAGAATATAAGGAGAAAGGTGGAGTTATCATTAAAAATTACAATAAACAATAAGTTGTCAGTTGTCAGGTTAATTGCTGGACAACAGGTACCCTGCCTAGCAGTAAATGTTGAGCCTACATCAAATGAATCTGGAAAAGCTGCTCAATGCTAGCAGAAAAGAAAAAGGAGGTAAAGCCTCTTGTTCTAATAATACAGCCAGAATCTTGGTCGACAAAGTAACTGTGATTGCCTGCAGCATTCTCTGCGAACTTGATGCAGCGAAGAGGAGCAGCCTCGTTACTGTGAGCCATCTGCACGCAGAAAGTTCACTTTTGTGTAGGGTGGCATCGTCTCACGGGAAACGATTAAACGGTGAGCCAGGGGCTGCTCAAGGGGTGGTGTATAGACTAACTGGACAAACAAAAAGACCTTTCACACCTCATAGAATGTACTGAAGGCTGCACTACATCAACATCAGTTTACACTCACAGGAGGTGCTGGACTTCTCATTTCTGGGGATTGTGCACAAAAAGGGGGCTGCACACGACAAGGAGGGTAACCAGCAGCTGCACGGTCTGATGCTGCCATGTTTAGTAGGTTCAGTTGGTTGCTACCCAACTCCAGCGAGGCACAAGATAGCTCACCCAGTCCTGAAAATGGCAAGGCAAGACGTACACCATGAAAAAGAGAACAACCGCTGGCGATGATCTGTTGTCAATAACAATGATGAGTGTAGGTACATCCTTCTAGGATCTCAGCAGATTTGTTACGTGCAGGTTAAAGGGTGTGTGCGGCACAATGTGCTAGATACAAAAGTCGACGAGTGTAACTTAACGTCTCCTTACTCCTTATGCTTTACATTCTACACCACATTACACACAATGGTTTAAAGCCCGATACACACACACACACACACACACGCACGCACGCTCACACACACGCACACGCACACAGGCACCTGAACTTTTGCAGGCCAAAGGACAACGCTCGGAGGAAGCCAACATGTTGGTTAGTCTGATTGATTATTGAGTAATAAGTAGTGGCAATACACATGACACATGGCAAAAAGTGGAGACGCTTCCAACCTCTTAACCTACCCAGGAGGCGAGTGTCATCTAAGAAAAACACGGACGGAGAGCTGGCCTGGCCGTTCCGAAATCGAAAAATTTCCCAGAGCTCACAGGGTAGATGAGCACCCAGTGAACGTGAAACCTGATCCAGCTCTTTTATGCTAGCACCTGGAAAGCAAGTACACAGCTGGGCTGAAAACATCAGTTTTATTCTGTTTGCATCTTGAGACGGCGTTGGAATTATTTACAAGGACTTAGACACAAACTGCTGACAATGGTCCTCACAAACTGCCCAAAGGGGAGAAGAATAAAAATATGTAAAATTGAGCTAGGAAAGAAGAGCAGATGTGAGGGCCAAGGTAATAAAAAGATGAAGAAACAGGAAAGAAACACAGGTAAAGGCAAGAGTGATAAAGTGATATCACTTTGCTGCTCTACAAAAACTGGAGTTTAAGTGTTACACACTGAACGTCAGACATTTCAGACCTCGGTTGAAGTGCGGTTGAAACGGTTGATTTCAACCGCGGTTGAAATGCGGTTGAAATTTTGCCGATCAACCGCAGGGGTTGTGTTGAAATATTTTCAACCGCGCGGTTGAATTCAACCGCTTCAACCGCACTTCAACCGCT
>Ga0307968_1004070_pt1 | contig 12003 bp, 12 predicted proteins | sample OrgLakmetagen650_FD_201834 | JGI IMG/M metagenome (GOLD analysis project Ga0307968, IMG submission 201834) | Saline water microbial communities from Organic Lake, Antarctica - #650 | ecosystem: Environmental > Aquatic > Non-marine Saline and Alkaline > Saline | place: Antarctica: Organic Lake... | reverse complement strand
CCTCTCTCTCTCTCTCTCTCTCTCTCTCTCTCTCTCTCTCTCTCTCTCTCTCTCTCTCTCTCTCTCTCTCTCTCTCTGTATACATATATATATTCATAATGTGCTCTTCTATTTCCTTCGTTTCAAACAAGCGTTCATGGAATCAGTTAGAACCATGTACTTTTTGTATACACCATCCATACAATTATCAGCAGGGAAGCAAATACGTGTAACTATAATGAAAATGAGTGTTTATATATGGGGTTGTATTGTACGATTCCGGTTAGACCCTGATGTACATACGTTGGCATTTCCTTGCGCGTAAATACACAGCATCGAGCCCACTCTCCAAACCTGCACACAGGCCAGCACCCACGCACGCTTCTCCTATCTGTGGGACGCTGCTTGTGGAGGTGCAACATTCGCGCACCGTGCTTAGGTCCCAACCCTGAGGTGTGTGTGTGTGTGCGTTGTGTGTATGTGTGTTGCGTGTGTGTGTTAATGTGTGTTGGGTGTGTCTTGCGTGTGTGTGTGTGTGTGCGTGTGTGAGCAGCTGTGTCAGCTGTGGCAATGCAGTGGGCAGAGGACCCGGCCCTAGGTGTGACTGTGTGTATTTGTGCGAGAGCAATTGTATAGGTACGTTGTGGTGATGCATATGCGCATTTTTTTACATTGTGGTGATGCATATGCGCATTTGTTTTCGTTGTGGTGATACATATGCGCATTTGTTTACATTGTGGTGATGCATATGCGCATTTTTTTACATTATGGTGATGCATATGCGCATTTGTTTACATTGTGGTTAAACATATGCGCATTTGTTTACGTTGTGGTGATGCATATGCGCATTTGTTTACATTGTGGTGATGCATAATTGTTCACGTTGTGGTGATGCATATGCACATTTGTTTAAATTGTGGTGATGCATATGCGCATTTGTTTACATTGTGGTGATACATAAGCGCATTTGTTTATGTTGTGGTGATGCATAATTGTTTATGTTGTGGTGATGCATATGCGCATTGTGCAATGTGCAAAGGTTTCAAAGCACACACACTTGGAATGCTCCTGTCATCTACAGCATGCACACACATACACGCACACTTGTTTGCACACACCTTGCGCTCACATACACATGCTCCTGCTCTCTGATGTACAACGTGCACACACACTTAGATCTCCCACTCACAAACACATTCACAAACACATACACACAGGTGCCCGCGCTCCTGCTCAATGACATACCGCGTACAAAGACACACATGCACACTTATCACATACTAATAAATACACACACAAACATGCTCACACATGCGCACACACAGAGATGCTTCTCCTGCACACCGGAGAGTGCTTCACAAGCCTCACTTAAGGACATACCGCTTACAAAGACACACATGCACACTTATCACATATAAATACATACACACACAAAAACATGCTCACACATGCTCACACACACACAGATGCTTCTCCTGCACACCCTACCCCCCGGAGAGTGCTTCACGAGCCTCACCAGAGTCCCCCCCCCACCCCCCACCCCCCAACTGCACTTGCTACTCCCAGCCACCGCACACACCAGACACACTAGTGCACAGCCCAGAGGTGGAGAGGGACAGGACAGGGGATGGGGGACGGAGCAGAATGCAGGAGAAGGAAGAGGAGAGGAGGAGGGGCTTGTGGATCTAGGATTTCTAAACAGGCATCGATGTCGTGGTTTGGATGACATAGAGGGGGTGGGCCCGGAGGAGGGCCAGGAGCAGCAGGAGCAGCAAGAAAGTATGGACATGCAGGAGCAGCAGCAGGAAGAAGTGCATCTGCAGCAGCAGCAGCACTCCCAGGAGCAGCAGGAGCTGCAGGATCGCCAGCTGCAGCAGCAGCAGCAGCAGCAACAGCAGCAGCAGCAACAGCAGCAGGAGCAGCGTGCGGCAGAGCAGCTGCTGCCACTACTAGCTGCCACCACCACTTCGCGCGTGCTACTCCTTGACACACGCACACCCACGCTGCCCATTGCTGCGTGGCCCCATGGGTGTGACTCTGACACAGAGCCGCCACCCTCTTACCTCAGCATCGCCCAGCTTCCCAGCCCACCACTTGTCCAAGGCTGCGCTGGTTCTCTGTCTGCTGCTCAATTCGGTGTGTAGCTAGTGATTTTCTGTCTGCTGCTCTATTCGGTGCGTAGCTAGTGATTTTCTGTCTGCTGCTCTATTTGATGCGTAGCTAGTGAATTTCTGTCTGCTGATGTATTCGATGCGTAGCTAGTGATTTTCTGTCTGCTGCTCTATTCGTTGCGTAGCTGGTGACTGCCAGGTTCATGAGCTGCGGATGAATACGCATTAGCACAAGTACGAACACACAAATGTACATGCACATGCACACACAAGGTGCATGTGTCGCCGCGTACCATGGGCGTATAAACATGTAAGCAAACACGCAAGGCACCTACACACTTTCATACACACACACACACACACACACACACACACACGCACGTCAACATAAGGACACACACAAACCTACAAAAGCTGCCGGGGCACATAGCGCTGTGTCACCTTGCTAGGTCCAGCCTGAATCACACACACACACAAAATGCACTCACAAATAAACATTGGTCTGTGGGTGCAGGAGCTCAGAGATCTGTGGCTGTTGCCTCTGTGGTGGCGCATATGTGGATGGAACTTACACACACACACACGCACACACACGCAGACACACACACACATACACACACACACGCAGACACACACACACAATGTACTCACAGACAAGCGTTTTTCTGTAGGTGCAGGAGCTCAGAGGTCTGTGGCTATTGCCTCTAAGGTGGCGCTTATGTGGATGGAACTCACACACACACACACACACAAAAACAAATTGCACTCACAATCAAGCGTACTTCTGTGGGTGCAGGAGCAGAGAGGACTGTGGCTATTGCCCCTGGGGTGGCACCTATGTGGACAGGGGAACCGGTGGTGGGGTGGGGGGGGCCAGACGCAAAGGGTGACGCACATCTCTACAAAAATCTCTCCTGGGAGGACCCTGACAGGTGATCAACTTTCTGTTTGTTTGTCAGCAGAGCTAGCTGCATATGCAAGTCTTGTTTTTCAGGGGATTGTTGGTAGTAGTGCACGTAAAGAGGCACCTGACTTTAAACTCTCCTGAAGTAATCTGCTGAATGAACCTCCTGAATGAATCTCCTAAACTAGATTGCAAGCTGTGGTGCTGTAAGCTGCTGTTTTGTCATAAGTGTGTTATGTGCTACAGTACTAGTGCCCAAGAAGTGTTAACAGCACACGCACAGTGTGAGGCGCACACCCTCAACCTTTTCCAAACCACTGCCCACATATTCCCAGGGACTGGGAGGAGGAGGCTGGCGTGCTGGGGCATGGTCAGTGTAAGAAAAGAAGGCTCGAAAGTGCCTCCCTGCGAGGTTCTCAGCAGCAGGGTTGTGAGGGTGCAAGCGTGCTGGTGGTGTGGGGGAACCGAGCAGTGGGCAGGGTGCGGTGTGCTGAGTTGGAGCTGCTGCCCCCGAACTTGCAGCTCAGCCTGCAGAGAGAGGAAGGGAAGGAGGGGCAGGGAGTGGGCAAGGCTCACATAGAAGTAGGGCCTACGGGGGTGCAGGGGTGGGTGGGTGGTGGAGGGGGAGATGTGGGAGCTGGGGTTTGGGGGTTGGGGGTGAGTGGAGGCACGGGGGTGATTCAGGGTCATGGAGCAGAGATTCTCCAGCAGCAGCAGCAGCAGCAGCAGCAGCAGTTTGGGTGGCGTCCTGCATGTTTTGGGCGAGTGCGCATGGCAGGGGGAGGACTACCTTGTGAGCTGTGCGGGCCCAGGGAGTTGTCACGACACCCACTGTGGGTACATACGCACACATACATACACACTTGCACCAGTGGGTCTGGCAGGCCCTAGCTGCATGATTACACACACACTCATACACACCAGCGGGTGTAGCAGGTCCTGCACTCAGCTGTGAGTGCACACACACACACACACACACACACACACAAACACACACACACACACACACACACACCAGTGAGTCTAACAGTTCCTACACCCAGATGTGGGCACACGTACACACACAAATGCGCACACACACATCAGTAGGTCAAGCAGCCCTGCTACATGTGCTAGCAGCGCTAGCAGACCGTGCATGCTTTCCACTTATAACAATGTCTGACTACCCAAGCTGCTATGCCTAAGATCTCTGTATGCTTGCAAACAAGCTGTGCACACCCTCCCCGAGATGCTTGCTATCCTTATTGCTTTATAACAAAGTGTTGGAAATTACATGTAATGTTGTACCCAAATCGCCAGGCCTTTGTATACACCATAACTAGGGTTGGTCAAAACCACACACACACACACACACACATATACACACACATATATATACTGTATCGTTTGGTCTGGGAATCACCAAATATACGGTGTATATGTGCATATTTGCTTTAACAATACATAACCTTAGTCCAACACTGCTCTCAGGCTTTGGCACGCACGCACTTAATCCGCTCTCAATTTATTTTGCCCAGCATGAACCCAGCCTAACGTAAAGTGCGGCATGCCTCCTTGGTCACTATCTTCTCATGTTCTCACTTTCGCTTTTGTGGGGTCGGCCAGAACCATATATATTAAAGGTGTATACACGGACTTTTTGGCAGGGAGATCACCAAATATACGGTCATATACGGCGTATATATACGGTTCTGGCTAACCCTACGCCTTTGGCATTCACCCCAGATCCCTAATGCTCACTTTTAAGTCAGATACCAGCCTTTGGATCGTTCTCCGTGATCAAACATAATAGAGACTCACCCTTGATCCCTAACACTCACTTGGAAGTCAGATACCAGCCTTTGGATCAATTCATGCTTTGCCGTAATAGAGACTTAGGCCGCTCCGTCAACGCCCATGCAAATTCAGATGCAAGTGTGGTAATCAAAAACCGAATTCTATGTGGACTGTCTTACGTTTTTTCTTGTAGGCGTGCAAGTTTGGAGCTGCAGCGTGCCCTCCTCCACATACCCAAAACATGGTGCCACAAACTCAGGCGCTTTGTGGACCGTCTTACGTTTTTCTTGCAGGCGTGCAAGTTTGGAGCTGCAGCGTGCTCTCCTCCACTCCGCAGGCAGCAGCAGCAACTTAGGTGAGTCAATTGCACTGAGATGAGGGTGGGCTTAGGTACTACCATTAATGTGTGTGTGTGTGTGTGTGTGTGTGTGTGTGTGTGTGTGTGTGTGAGAATGCACAAAAAGTGTGAGAGTGTGCTAACATCATTGTGGGATTGTGTGTGAGAATGTGATTTTAGCATTGTGCATAATGCAGTGTGAGAGTGTACTAACATCATCGTGGAATTGTGTGTGAGAGTGTAAGTTTGGCATTGTGCATAATGCATCGTGCGTCTACATTTTGTTGGTATAAGACCATTACCAATGATTGTCATTCCAGCCTTTCAACAATTCAACATCTTCTGGTTGCTTTGCCTCCTCCATTCACACACAAACATTCGCTTTCACACAGCTGCTCACACAAACATTCGCTGTCCAAAACAAACATTCACTGTCACACACAAACATTCGCTGTCACACACAAACATTCGCTGTCACACACAAGCATTCGCTGTCACACAGCTGCTCACACAAACATTCGCTGTCACACACAAACATTCGCTGTCACACACAAACATTCGCTGTCACACAGCGCACACACAAACATTTGCTGTCACACACAGACATTCGCTGTCACACAGCTGCTCACACAAACATTCGCTGTCACACACAAACATTCGCTGTCACACACAACATTCGCTGTCACACACAAGCATTCGCTGTCACACAGCTGCTCACACAAACATTCGCTGTCACACACAAACATTCGCTGTCACACACAAACAATCGCTGTCACACAGCTGCTCACACAAACATTTGCTGTCACACACAAACATTCGCTGTCACACACAAACATTCACTGTCACACACAAACATTCGCTATCACACACAAACTTTCACTGTCACACAGCTGCTCACACAAACATTTGCTGTCGCACACAAGCATTCGCTGTCACACAGCTGCTCACACAAACATTCGCTGTCACACACAAACATCCGCTGTCACACACAACATTCGCTGTCACACACAAACCTTCGCTGTCACACACAACATTCGCTGTCACACGCAAACATTCGCTGTCACATTGCTCCCATCTGTCGCACTGAAGTAGCACTCTGTCTCCTTGCTTGGACACGCAGCGTGATGCAGATCAAGACAGAGCAGACATGATGATGATGCAGATCAAGACAGAGCAGACATGATGATGCAGATCAAGACAGAGCAGACATGATGATGATGCAGATCAATGATCAATGATGATGCAGATCAAGACAGAGCAGCCATGATGATGATGCAGATCAATGATCAATGATGATGTAGATCAAGACAGAGCAGCCATGATGTGCGACTTTCTTGCATTACCGCATTCACCATGACCATTTGCAGGAGGCTTTGGCGCTGGGAGCTGTGCCGCAGCTACTGCAGCATCAGAAGCCAAATGTTGGGGCACACAGGGTGACACTGATCAAAGGAGAGCTGCGTTAATACGTGCCCACGTGCATGCTGCGAGGCAGGCACCAGATCAGCAGGTGAGTGGAGAGAAAAGGCTGAGGGCAAAACGACTTCTGTCGCTAAGCTTGGGGTAGGCTTGGTGTGTGCTGAGTTGCCTGCTTGCAAATTGTACATGCTAAAAGACAGGCATCGGATCAGCAGGTGAACTGAGAGAAATGGCTGGGGATAAGGCAAATCCTGTTGCTAGGCTTGAGGTGGGCTTGGTGTGTGCTGGTTTGCCTGCTTGGTGTGTGGACATGCCACAAGACAGGCAATAAATTAGATGGTGACTTGAGAGAAAAGAGTGAGGACAAGATGACCCCCTTTTGCCAGGCTTGAGGTAGGCTTGGTGTGTGCCGGTTTGCCTGCTTGGTGTGTGGACATGCTGAGACATGCTGGACATGCTGAGAGTGGACATGCTGTGGACATGCTGAGACATGCTGAGCGCGTGGACATGCTGAGCGTGTGGACATGCTGAGACATGCTGAGCGTGTGGACATGCTGAGACATGCTGAGCGTGTGGACATGCTGAGACATGCTGAGCGCGTGGACATGCTGAGACATGCTGAGCGTGTGGACATGCTGAGACAGGCTGGAACAGGCATTAGGCCAGCAGATGAGAGGCAGTTTACTGGCGACGTTTTTAAGTGCACTCCTCCTAGCAAATGAATGCAGCAGTGCAGGCAGATGAGGTCGGCAGAGTAACAGCAGCTTTTTTGCACAGAGACAACACGGTTGGTGTTACGCTGCAAAGTAGCGTCCGTTGCAGCGTCCTTAGCGTCTGTAGCTTCTGTAGCTGCAAAGTAGACGCAACTGATTGCACAGAAGGGGCACGGTTGCTGTTGTGCTGCAAAGTAGCGTCTGTAGTAGCGTCTGTAGCGTCTGTAGCTTCTGTAGCTGCAAAGTAGACGCAGCTGATTGCACAGAAGGGGCACGGTTGCTGTTGTGCTGCAAAGTAGCGTCTGTAGTAGCGTGTGTAGCGTTTGTCGCTTCTGTAGCTGCAAAGTAGACGCAGTTGGTTGCACAGAAGGGGCACGGTTGCTGGGCCGTTGGATGCGGTTTGTGCTGATGTGCTTTGACAATGAACTGTGAGCTCACCCACTAGCTGCTCACATCCCACCTCAATCCAGCTGCACCTTTTACCTTTGATGCTTTCCTGCAATGCACACAAGCACATGAGCATGCCAGATCATCCTTTACAATGTCCCTCGTTCTCGTGTGATTATAACTAAAAAGTAACCAATCTCAAGGCTTCTCTAAAATTTCACAATGTCCCATGTAAAATTAGTATCATATCATCATATTTTGTTCCTCCAATCCCAGGCCTCTCAGCGCAAAGCTGCTTAGGTCAAAGGCTTAACGTCCTGATGCGCATGCCCAGCATTTGTAAACGCAGGCAGGCAGCTGCCCCCTAGATCAGTGGTGGTTGCTTTCTGAACAGAGCTGAATCAGTGGTGGCTGCTTTCTAAACAGAGCTGAATCAGAGGTGGCTGCTCTTTGAAAAGAGCTGAAACAGTGGTGGTTGCTTTCTGAACAGAGCTGAATCAGTGGTGGCTGCTTTCTGAACAGAGCTCAATCAGTGGTGGCTGCTCTTTGAAAAGAGCTGAAACAGTGGTGGTTGCTTTCTGAACAGAGCTGAACCAGTGGTGGCTGCTCTCTGAATCAGTGGTGGTTGCTCATTAACATAAGGGTCCGTATTGTGGACGTTTTCTGTCAGTTCGCTGCTCATGGCCTACGAGCAAAAGAATCAAACTCCGCACTCAAATTTGTCAGCGGGGAGCCTTAGCAGCACTCGAACCTCAAAATGGACTCTGATCCACCACGCAATGCTTGGGCGGTCTTTGCCGCTTAGACTCCTTACGTAAGCTGCGCTAGGTAATATGCCTTCTGGGAAAAGCGCGTACTAGACAGGGCTAGTGTCAGCGTGTCTACTGGGCAATGCAACTATTGTATGTGTGTATGCACTACCTCATGTGTGTATGTGTGTATGTGTGTATACACTCACCATGTGTGTACATGTCCATACACTACCTCATGTGTGTATGTGTGTATACACTCACCATGTGTTTACACTCACCATGTGTGTACGTGTGAATACACTACCTCATGTGTGTATGTGTGTATGTGTGTATACACTCACCATGTGTTTACACTCACCATGTGTTTACACTCACCATGTGTGTATGTGTAAACACTCACCATGTGTATACACTCACCATGTGTGTATGTGTCACCATGTGTATACGCTACCTCATGTAATGTGTATACACTACCTCATCGTTAACACAGTACCTTTTTTCATAAGCTCGTCTTCACCCCTCTTCTGCAGGGTCTGACGTTCCTCCCCCTCTCCCCCCCCGCCCTGCCCTTTATCCACGACCAGCCAACACACAATGTCTCCCCCCCACACAACCTCCCTCCCTCCTACTTTGGTCTCCTCCTCCGGCAGAGCCATGAGGGTGATGTTGCGGCGCAGCCTTTGGTCCATAATACACACACTGCAGCAGTAGCAGCAGTGTTGCACGCAGCACAAGCGACAGATGCAGCTGTAGCCCAGCAACATTACACAGAAGAGGAGCAGCCAGAAGCACTGCAGCAGCAGCAGCAGCAGCAGCAGGAAGGGGTGGTGAGCAGGCTTGTGCCCCCTCCTGACTTTGGGGATGTTCGCTACAAATTGATGGCTCGGTACCGGAGCCAATCGGCAGCACAGAGGCTCATTCTTGGACGGAAGGTGGGTGTTTTTTGCAAATGTATCTGTAATATTATTATGTGTGTGTTTGTGTGTGTGTGTGTGTCATGTGTGTCGATATGAAATTGTGTAGGTGGGCAGCGTCAAGAGGCTACAGGTGGAGATGTTTAAACATGTTAGCTTGAAAATGCGTGTCCAGCAGCTGAGTCCATATGCTTGAATTTTTAGGGCGCATGTACATTGTTGACTATTCATGTACACATGCAGCAGTGAGTACTGTGCATCTGAGCGCAAAATTTATTGTTTGAAACAGCAAACCCAGCTCGCCTACCCCCCTCCCCTCAAAAGCACATGCAACACACATACATACACACACGACACACATACCACACATATGCACACACAACATACTTGCCACACACACGCATGCACACACAACACACTTACCACACACACACGCATGCACACCCAACATACTTCACACACACACACACACGCTGCCCTGCTGCAGCCTGTCAGCGCCAAGCCCCTGTACCTGTTGGACGTGCACGCCCACTTTGCATCCCTGCTGGCCAAGTGCACAGCGCCACCACACACAGCCACCACACGCCTCTCCCTTGCGTCGAGGCACCCTCAACAAGCTGGGGCTCAGAATGATGTTTCCCTGCCAGAGCCGGCTGGGACAGGAGCAGCAGCAGCAGCAGCAGCAGCAGCAGCAGCAGCAAGCCAAGCATCAGACCAAGGGGTGGGAGAGGCAGGAGCAGCAGCAGCAGCAGCAGCAGCAGCAGCAGCAGCAGCAGAAAGCCAAAGGGATTTAGATTCAGCAGTGCTACCTGAACCAGGAGCAGTGGCTGCCCCACCCTTGCACCCCCGCCCCAACCCCCACTGCTGGGCCATTCCAGCAAATGGCTGTACCTCTGATGGGGCGTGCAGCTTAGACGTGGGTGGCCCTTCAGTAGGAAGGATAGGCTGGCAGGCTCTCAGTCCCTCCCTCCCGCACCTCGCGGATCTGGGTTCTTTGGGCGCTGTGCCGCTCAACTCTCTGTCCCAAACTGAAATGCGCACAACCCAGCAGGACCTGACAGGCCAGGTATGCTGCATGGATTTGTTTGTGCAAGGCTGTGGAATTTTGGTACCAGGAGACACGAAGAAGACTCCGTAGGCACAGTCGATTTACTTTACCAATTCCTTCCTGCTTGATACACCCACTCCAAATCCATCGACCAACAAGTTAACACTAGTTGGCCTTCCACATCTTCTAGCACCTAGCCTTCAAGTTACAAGTTCAACATAACTAAAGTTGGCCAGAACCGTATAGGTATATACACGCCGTATGTGACCATGTTTAATAAATACCTGCAAAAGTACCTCACATACATGGTTCTGGCCAGCCCTGAATGTAACAACATTGAAAGCCTTCTTATTACTATTATATATTATATATTACTATTATATATATTACTATTATTGCTGCTATTATTGTAAGCCTTCTTATTAAAATTGTAAACCTGCTTATTACAGCGTGGGATGCGTGCCGCCTGTGCTTGTGCTTGTGCTTGTGCTTGTGCTTGTGCTTGTGCTTGTGCTTGTGCTCGTGCTCGTGCTTGTGCTCGTGCTCGTGCTCGTGCTCGTGCTCGTGCTCGTGCTCGTGCTCGTGCTTGTGCCTGTGCTCGTGCTTGCGTTTGTGCTCGCGCTTGCGTTTGTGCTCGTGCTCGTGCTCATGCTTGTGCTTGTGCTCGTGCTTGCTTTGTTTGTCTTGCATTGGCTCATTACACCAATCGCGCTGCTTGAGTTCCTGGTTCTATAATGCGCAGCATTGATGTGCTGTGCAAGCACAGCATTTTGATGTGCTGTGCTGTGCTTACTCGGCAATTTGATGTGCTGTGCTTACACAGCGTTCTGAAGTGATGTGCTGTGCTTGCGCAGCATTTTGAAGTGATATGCTCTGCTTGCACAGCATTTTAATGTGCTGTGCTTGCACAGCATTTTGATGAGCTGCCTTTCCGCAGCATTTTGGTGTGCTGTGCTTACGCAGCATTTTGGTGTGCTGTGCTGTGCTGTGCTTAAGCAGCATTTTGAAGTGCTGTGCCTGCAATGTGCAGTGTTCCGGCACACGTGGGTTATGCTTTGCACTACCTTCAGCTGACAGACCCTGCTGTGCTGCAATTTGTGTGACATTTCAGGCCACAATGCACACAACAATCAAATCTGCACAGCATGTGGGCATACCTCATCCAGGCCACAATGCACACGACAATCATATCTGCACGGGCGTGTTTACACATATGTGTGCGTGCATACATGCGTGCGTGTGAAAGTTTGCATGTGTGTGTGCGTGCGTGCGTGTGGGCATACCTCATCCTGGCCACAATGCACACGACACACATCTGCACAGCATGTGGGCATACCTCATCCAGGCCACAATGCACACGACAATCAAATCAGCACAGCATGTCGGTATACCTGATCCAGGCCACAATGCACACGACAATCATATCTGCACGTGCGTGTTTACACATATGTGTGCGTGCATACATGCGTGCGTGTGTGAGTTTGCATGTGTGTATGTGTGTGTGTGTGCGTGCGTGCGTGTAAGCATATCTCATCCAGGCCACAATGCACACGACACACATCTGCACAGCATGTGGGCATACCTCATCCAGGCCACAATGCACAAGACAATCAAATCTGCACAGCATGTCGGCATACCTCATCCAGGTCACAATGCACACGAC
>Ga0307968_1004066_pt1 | contig 12010 bp, 7 predicted proteins | sample OrgLakmetagen650_FD_201834 | JGI IMG/M metagenome (GOLD analysis project Ga0307968, IMG submission 201834) | Saline water microbial communities from Organic Lake, Antarctica - #650 | ecosystem: Environmental > Aquatic > Non-marine Saline and Alkaline > Saline | place: Antarctica: Organic Lake... | reverse complement strand
CACCCGAATCTCCATCGCCACCACATCCAAGGAGATGTCCTTCAATCCATTGCTAAAGCAATCCGCCAATCACCATCGCCCATCCACTTCTTCAAAGTAAAGTCCCACGCCGGTATTATTGGTAATGAATATGCCGACGCCCTTGCTAAAAAATCAGCCACCACCTACTCCGACATTGCAGACACCTCCATCAGAACAGCAGGCCCTGAGGGAAATCCCTTTTACAACATCCACTGGCTTGCAAAAGAAGACATAGAAAACCAAACACAAACCCATAATCATACCCATACAACAAACATGGCCTATTCTCCTCCCCCAAAGCTTTGGTACCTACCAAACCACCGTGATGCCCTTCAAGCACACATGCATTTTCTCCATAAACTGGGAAATGCCAAAACTGAAGCAAACTACCATGCGTACTACCAGACCCTCATAAAGGACGGCACTGCCAATGGAGCCATTAGCAATGCTTACCTAACATCATTCGATGTCCCCTTTGAGACCAAATGTGTCATTATGAAATACAGAACAGGCACCCTATATAATCAAAAACATGCGGTATTGTTCAAACTCTCAACAAGTCAAACTTGCCCCCTCTGCCCTCAAGTAGACAGTGCCCTGCACATCCTTTCTGGGTGCCAACACACGCAAATAAGGAACATGATCACCGAAAGACACAACTTAACATGCCGTATGATCTTTAAGGCTATCAGCAAGGCTATCAGCAAAACAGGCTCCTTAGGATCATGCATTGTCTCCAAAGATATAGGCAGCAACGAATGGATGGCCATGCAAAATCTCCAGATTTCTGATACAGCTGAAAGTAGAATTGTTCCCAAATGGCTCTTCCCACCCCGCTTCCCAGATAAAGACAGATATACCTTCAGTCGCCCAGATTTTGTGCTGGTTACTCCCATCGCTGCAAAAACACAAAAACAACAAACTAATGTAGGGGAGTGGGTTCTTCGAAGTGGCAGGGGGCAATTGAGGGAGACTGGGAGCACCTCAGCAGCACCGCCAGCCACCAGTAGAGCCACCAACCCCAGACAGCACCGACCTAAAGAACTCAGCAAACCTCGTTTTGACATCCACCTTGTCGAGATCAAGTACTGTGAGGACACCAGACCTCAGAACCAGCTGAACGCCGCAAAGGAACAGCACAAAGACAATTGCGACATTCTCCAAGGGGCCTCTGTTACTCTTCACATCATCCTTTTGGGTGTGGGCGGCACCATCTACAACACTCACACTCTGAAGCCTTTCAAAGAACTGGGTCTCGATTCTCAAAGAGTTAAGAAGCTTCCCTGCAAGCTTTATGTGCACTCTGTGAACTTTGCTGCTAAACTTGTCCATATCAGGCGTGCCCTTTCCAGTACTGTTATCAACTCTCATCAGGAGCCGGTTTCAGGCCAAGCCTGCAACCCTCCTGATCCCCATTGAATTTTCCTTTCCTTTTCGCGGTGGAGGAGCTTTACGGTACTCGGTACCAAAGTGGCTCCTTTTCCTTAATTATTGTGGGGAGTGGTATTCACTGCCTGCGTATTTTTTCTTTTCTTTTCTTTTAAGGAGCGTAGCTAATTTCTTGCCTGTTCTTTTTTTATTTGAAACATGGATCTTGATCACGCTTAGAAAATCTTACTTCTCAATCATCAACGTTGATCCCAACACAAGCTTAGATCAACCAGAAATTGATTGCAGTTGATTCAACCAGACCAACATAATTGGCCCAACTTCAATCTACCGCCAAGAAAGTCAACCACGTTTCTGGTTAAATTAAACAGTAAACCGATCAACAGCCCTGACAATTCCAACAAGTAGTCTAAAACAGGAGTTACAAGGAAGCAACGGTAGCCCTAAGATTGTTCTTAGGCTGTTATTCGACTTTTTGCTGGCCTCAGCCAGTAAACAAAGTAAATGTGAAGAGCAAAATTGGTCTCATCTGGTCACTGCAAAGTTAAAGACCACAGACACGCAAGCAAGCAAACCCAAAAAGTGTGCAAATTTCTCGAGAGAATAATCCGCACATTTAGCAGAAGATCTCCACAACATGTGTACAATTCACAAACATGTGCGTTGTAAGCAGACCATGCAGGCAGACTCTCCAATCAGGGGAGTAGTACTGCTGCAAGCAAATCGTATTTGAGGGAGTATTTGAGCGCCTCCTCGCGGTGGTCCCTGGAAACATGTGATTATGCACCTTCGTGTGCATCTACCCTGGGTCGGCCGGTGCCATGCAGCAGTAGTTGTGCAGCACGACAGCGTGGAGCGGTGCAGCTGACTACAGCTTGGAAAGGAACGGCTGCATTCTGTGTAAGCAGAATGGCTTTGGGCACAGAGCGTTGGGGAAGGAGCAGACCTTAGAGGGGAATGTGCAGGCATCAAAAGAGCTTGCAACCGGCGAGCAAGAACGGAACAGAGTCTGCATGGCATATCTTTTAAGGCAGAAACAACACTGGACTGGGCAAGTGCTTCTCTCTTTTTGGTGGTCATGACGTGTGGAGTGCTCAGGTTCTGCAAAAGTTGTTCAAATTTCAAAAGAGTTGAGGGTGGTTATCAATGGTTTCGATAGGTAAAAAAAGGAAGCAGAAAAGATAAGGAGCAGATGCAACCCGCCTTTTATTTCATTAATGTGGGGAGTGGTTTTTACTTCCTGCTGCATGGTTTTTCATCTTTTCACGCAGCGGCGTAAAAGGGTTGCTCGTGCAAACTTTATTGCCTTACACTGTATACTTAGGTATTAGTGCTAACAATATAGGCGCATCAAATACACATGTCTGTAAACAAAGCTCTACAAATGTTTGAAATGACAAAGCTGGTCAAGTATTCAGTTTGCCTCTGTCACTGAAGCAAATCGGTATGGATGTGAGTGAGGGACCTTAGGTTCCCTTTATTCAGCTCGATCCTTGTCTTGATCTACTAGAACCTTTGCTGCAGCAGCAGGCTGGTCGCCTTCCTTCAGGATGTTCCGCTCATACTTCCAATTAGGTTTCTGCACGACAGGCTCGACCTGAAAGTATAAGAGAAGAGGGAGTCGTCCATTTTCTAATGCACGCTCTCAACGCGAAGAGGCTTGTCACTCTGAACTTGTGGCTGCCGACTGTTTACATTCTCACCTCAGGACCTGGTTCCATTTTCTTGTTCAGGTTCAACCGCTCTACCATTTGATGTGCGGCGTCTCTTGCACGATCTGCAACAGCTGCATACAAAGACCATCCGGACAAAAAGCATTTTACAAAAATTTATACCCGGAGTGTGCACAATCCATGTACGCAGGCGCCAACATGCTAATGGGGGTGCTTGATGGAAATAACTTTATTGCGGGCAAAAAGCCATATCAACGAACAGGCTGTGCACAAAAGTGCTCGTTTATAAGATCACCTTGAACGTGGTAGCATACTTGGGATTAGGCTTTTATTTATACAACAGATTAATGGGCTTTGATCATTTACAACCTGGTATCATTTCCATGCTATTGCATGCAGCGGCTAAAGACCAGGTAGAAGTTGGCACGATTGCTGATTCTATTGCTTTATAGCTTTATAGCTTACCTGCCAGAGGGTGGATTGCGCTAGCCAGTAAAGCAGTGGAGGGACCCTGTCAATGAAAATGGTGACACAGGAGTAATAATTTCATGGTTTTACGCATACTGGTATTAGCAAGAAACTTGATTTTAAATAGAGACCTTGCAGCATTGCTTCTTATTAATAAACAATACAGACATTTTGTTTGAGCATGAGCAGATGTAAATAACTGAAGTGAAATCCTGAGTTGAATACACTGAAAAGCAACTCGCTACAGCTGTCTGTCTGTCGGTTGCTTGCACAAAGCCACGGGAAAAAAAGGTTGGTGGTAAAGTACTTCAAACAAAACCCTCAAATCAAACAAGATCCTCAAGTGAGTATTATTACCTCAGGGTGCGGATGCACGGGGGCAGTCCTCATTGCTCCAGTATACTCCTTCCAGAGCAACTCCTTTTCATTGGCAGACAAGATCTCCTTCAGACGAGCAAGCACTGGTGAAGGGAAAGGCACGCACAGCAGGCACAACTTAAGAACAAAGGTGTGCTTTTCCACAGCATGCACGTACCTGTTGTCAGCATTCACGCACCACGCACTGCTGTTTTTCTAATGAAAAATGGTCTTTTGCCCCCCCTCGTCCCTCAACCTCTTCGTGCTGCAAAATTACCTTACCTTCATTCTCCTCCTTTCCCATGTGCTGCTCCTCAAGGGTTGCAGCAATGTTTACCTAGCGAGATCACGCAATAACATAGAACAGTATCATCATTTTAAAACAAGATGCTCAAACGTCGCTCCTATTCGCGTCAAGCTCTCATTTTGACACGGCGTTTTTTTCCTCGCACCTACCTGATTGTCAAAAACTGCCCACTCTTGGTCATTTTCTGGCACATGTGTGTCTAAGTAATGCAGCTGAATTTTGGCAGCCTGCATAAAGAGACCGGAAAACATGTTTACTCTTCATTTCTGTGCCTTTCTTTGTTTCAGCGCCAGGACGTGCTAACCTCGTCATCTGCAATGAGCCCGTCGTACAAGATGCGCGAACCTGGGCCTCTGCGGTTGACAAACACTAAGGGAAGACTTGGATTTCATTGCTTGACCAAACGAGAAAGAAGGGTTGTTGGCCAGTTTGTCAAAACCCAAGACGTGTTGTCCTTGCATTTGCTCTCTCTTCCTTAGCTGCCTGCCTGACACTCGCAAGCAAATTTATCCATCAAACCTTTTGTTATCCATTGGGATGCGGTACAGTGCGGTGGGGTATAGCACACGTTCCTACAAATAGACAATATCAAATTGGTGTTGGTAAGAGGACTTAGCTGAACAAAACTTTATTTCATCTCCACCCACCTCCGCTGACGCATGCTGAGAAAGCATCTTTACGATATCTCTGCAGCAGAAAGGTATGTGCGTATTGGAATTGAAATCAGTGGCTGTGTTGCACACGTAACACCATCAGCGTTCAATGCATGAAGATCGACACAACTTGGCCACCATCAATTTGATTTGTGGGTCCCCGTCTGAGGCGACCTGTTAAAGGCACAGAAAACGACTCCTGTGGCCCATCCAAAATATACCTCTGGCGGCAGAACAGCAAGCAGAAGAGAGCAGGCGATCTGTCTGCGCATACCATTTCTCTGTAGGACTTAAACAAAGTCCTCAGCCGATCGTGGTCCATTAAGACCTCGTCAACTCCATCGTGGACAGCACCTGCAGCATGCGTAGAATGTAGTGTGAAAATAACTAGTCGCCCAAACACGTTGACACGCAAAGGACGCTGGCTCGAAGCGTTCCTCAAGTGCTTTATTCATAAGCCATTAACCCCGTTTTGCTACCCCGTGATGATGAGCTGCAGGCAGTGATTACAAGTCATCGTCACCTGCAGGCTCGAGTCCTGGTGAAGCTTTTTCTGAGTGCAGGGGATCCATTTTAAAGCTGAATCCCAGGAGCTTCAAATCTTGCTTTTTTTGGACGAAATTTAGGATGAATGGCCCGTTAATTTCTGAAATATATTTGAAAAATTTTCCCTTTCGTCTCCGTCACTCTAAAACCTACCCGGGAGTGCGGTGCCAATGGCAGCCCAACTTTGTGCAACTAAGTTCCAAGTGTTTGGAAAGGTCCAGGTAAAGTTAGCAAGCATCTTTAAGCGTTTTGTGTGCGCAACGTATTTGTGCGCTTTCATCAGCCTGGTGCTTTGCACGTGTCCTTGCTTATACAACATCACATAAACGTGGTTGTCCTGCAGGGGGTGTTTTTTAGGAACTACACTGAGAAACAAGCTATCGCGCTGGGGTTGAAGGTGGGGTTGAAGGTGCCTCGTTTAAGGCATTCGTACGAGTAGTGTGCGTGATTATTTGCCAATGTCTTTCTGCACAGGGCTACTGTTTGAACACGCCGAGAAGTACGGTGCAGGTGAGTCTGTTTGTTCAGAATAGGGCTTGTTGATTCGTAGCAGGTTGTTTCACAGCAGATTCCACACTGCCTCCTAGAAACAGAGCGTTTGTGTCATTCATAACTTGGCAGGGTGAAGTCGAGGGTCCCAAGGAGGCTGTCCAAAGCATGTGAGTAACAGATGGGTGGAGCCGTTTAGAGGGGAGTGGCAGCTCTTGGAATGAACAGATAGAACCCAACACTTGTAGTGGCGAACAGCTAGCAGCTAGCAGGAGGGGCTACTAGGTAGGCCTAAACCAAGCAACCCCTATTGGTTGTACCAAACAACCCCACACACACCATGCCAACAATAAACAGAAATTCCGAAAGGGGTCAGCGGGTGGGTGTGAAGGCACCCAGACCCGCACCTTGAGCGTTGGTGCTGATATTGTACAGCAGTGCAAAACAGAGTTTATGGGTGCAGATGCATATAAATTGTGCGTCATATTTTGCAATCTTGCGGTGACAGTTGAGGTTAAGATCGGTCTGCCTTAAAGTCATAACAGATGGTTCCCATCTCTTTGGCAAAGATGATTTTCATTTATATACTACTTTTGTGTACCCTTGTCTGTTTAGGATTGCAGCAAAGCTGTTGTCTGGGGCTTTACGTTTTGAAGTTAAGGGTCAGCTCAAAAATTTTCACACAGAATCTCAAGTTGAGCATGTGAAGGTCCCACTGTTTTGGGTACCCTACCGTGTAACCTTTCATGCTGAGCAAGCTGCTCAAGGTCTGAAATGTGGTAGCCCAAGAGGAGCGCACAGTGCTCAACGAAAACAATAAGATGGCCTCAGGGTGAGGAGAGGTGTAATGTCATTAATGAGCTTGGAAGCTACCAAGGCTGCAGTGTCCATGGGGAAAGCCGTCGTGGCCCTGCTGTGCTGCTTTTTGACCAGCGCCACCCACATCAGTGCAAGCTACTGGTTGGCAACAAATGGCCGCCCTTCAAAAAAGGCTTACACTATCAGCACACTTGTCATATTTGCATATTTGCGGCGATGTATGTCATACCATCATGTTGATAATATAACCAAATGGAGGGACATGATATTCCTCTATTTGAGTATGCTGGCGACTTGAGAGTGTGAGAAGTGCGCTGCTGACGCAGGAGCAAATAGGGAATTTACGTTCAAGCCCCAAAGATAAATATGCTACTGAGCTTTTAAGCTGCTTAATAAATTTCCAGCCGCTGCTTTCGTGCACTTTATCTGGAACTTAATGCTTTTGTGTGACGCCAATTAAAATGCAAAAGCTTTGTTCGTTGCCTTAATTAAATATAAGGTTTCATGCCTGAACTGTGTGCACAGGAAGCGCTGGCTCAGTCATGAGGGCTCGCCCAAGTGAGTATGATCGTGGCGTGGTATGACGTGATGTGCTGAAGTAAACAATCTTCATTGCGACGAATCTTGCTTGATCAATCTTTTATACAAGGTTACAAAATTGAAGATTAAGCCATCTATCATTTATACAGACAAAGACATCGCCGCACTAATTTTAATTAAAACCCTTCCAGGTCCGTCATTGAGAGAGTGGAGTTTGAGGACCGTGACATCGAATCGTACACCTACCCTACATTCGAAGTGCGGCGATGAATTGGCTTAAGTGGGAACACCTGCATTGACTGTATACCTAGGGACTGTTGGTTTGTGCACAAACAAGGATTGGCAGTTTTTCTTATGCTTAAATAAACAAGGCTTCTTACTACCTGGCAAGAATGTGGAATGAAAGCAATGACCGCATAGTTCTTATGGTCCTTAGTTATTCGTTCAGTTGATAGGAATTGTTAGCCACCTAGAACTCCATGCAACACGGGGAATATATTGACTGGGCCTTATTTTATAGACGTCTTGATCCAAGACAGAAGGCTGCAGTTATGAAACGGGTCAGTAAATAATTGGTGTAGGCTGTCTGTGCATGGCTTTCCTTTCCATGTCATGCTAAATCAGTGGCATGGACGAATCGTGTGATTTGGTTAGTTGGTTTTTCAGTTGAGGTTATTTTGCCTAGTCTCGTTCAATAAGCTGGAGAAGCCAGAGTATTGAAGATGGCATTTTCTGGTTTTGATATTGCGGTATTAAATTAGCTCAGTAAACTACTCAATGCTCAGCCAGATGGTTGCGTTTGCTTCCCAGCCCTGGGGAGGAAAGGCACGGCAGTCGACTAGAGTGTGTGTGTTTATAGTATATGTCAGTGTGTCAAGCAAGTCGGATTTGAGAAACAGCAGAGAAGGAGAATTGCCAGCCAAAAGTGCAGTTCCCAGCCTTTGCTCAAGTGAGACTCGACCCTGGCTTAGACTTGCAATCCATGCTCAAGTAGAAAATAATTCGTCGTGACATCCACCCATATTTTTAAATTTGCCTGATGTATCCAGCCCAATCATCATCACGATAAAGGGTAAGACCCAGCAAGTAACTACAACTGTGTTTGTCTCCTCCAGCTTGTGATTAAGGGGCTAGTCCAAACAACCCAAGCCGAAAACCGACAAATTGCTGTCACACGATTCGTTGCTGCCACTAATTAGGCAAGGCAGACACCGTAAGAAGAGACGTAAAATACTTTCGTTCAGATGCCTGCTGGACAGCTCAATTGCTGAGCGCTTTTCAGGGACTGCGTGGGTGTGAGTTGTATGTACGAGCTGTTCAAACTGGGCATGCTATTACCATGCAAGAGTTTACTGCAGATTTCAAGCATAGGATGAGAGGTGTTTGGAGAGACGCTGAGTTGGTGGACCCAACACGCACAACAACAAACTGGCCACCTATCATTCTTGGTTTGCCATCCCTTTTTCTAGAAATAAGCGTATGCCGATTAATGTACCACGGTATCTCCATCTTGATCTGTTCAAACATGTTATGCGCAACATAAGTAGATTCCGCTTGCGTGCGCATACTTTGAAAGTTGAGGCAGCAGCGTGGCATGAAATGGTTCTTGCGTATGTGACCAATGTCCTGGTGACGATGAACATGTTCAGAACGAGGTGCATGCTCTTTTAATTTGCCAAGACCATCGAGTTTGTGAGCTGAGGAAACACTTTTCCTTTCTGTTTTCACCTTTTTTTGAGGACTTTTCAGCTGCCCGACCCTTTTTGCTGCATCAGGTCAACAACCAACTTGTTCATGATTTCCTTTCTCAACAAAACAATAGACTTTTACTTTTTCTTTCTGAGCTTATAGATTTATTTGTGGCTGGCCGAGACCAGTCAGCAGCCGATCAGCCAAACAACCTGGCTGAAGGTCACCCCCCATTGTAACCATTGACGCAAAATAAAGTACCGGGTGGAAAAACGTAGCAAGCAGTAAACCTTACTCTAATCCCTTACAGTAATCCGGAGAAGAGCCAATAACTGATCAGCCAAACAACCTGGCTGAAGGTCACCCCCCATTGTAACCATTGTAACCAATAATTGAGGGGGGTTGTGTGCAAAAGTGGGGCTTGTTTCAATTGATATAGTGTATACTAAGCTTAATTTATAGTGTTTGTGAGGGGGGAAGCGTTTACAAAGGAGGCAAACAACAGCCATGTCTGTAAGGTAGATGGACCTCTTTTGCCGGGCTCAGCCAGCAACAAACTTAACATAAGATGCTAAGCCGCAGGGTATAATTGGGGAGGGTATAATTCAGCCAACGCGAAGATGAAAAGAAGGGTTAAATTGAAAAGGAATTTAAGCCAAATGCCAAAAGCCACCTTCGTTGTGTAAAAGGAAGGTAAGTACACAATTACAATTAGGGTAAAAGAAGAACCTGATCAGAAAAAAAGAGAAAATAAGGGGCTCATAAAGAAGAGGTACAAGACAGTAAGGTCGGCGAAGCCACGTAAATGCCAATAGTGCGACCATCTTCAGAGGTTCTTTCACAGCAGCCTTAAGTCTGGAGTAACAAGGTTAACAAAGTTTACCAAAAAAGCCTTAAGTCAGGAGTAACAACGGTGTTGCTCAAAGACTCCAGCAAAAATCTTAAAACCTGTCAACTGAGTACACTGGTTGCTGCAACAAATATGGGGCTACCACCTATGGCACGCATTTTCATCCAGGGTCTTACTCTAGACTGGGTAGAAATGCTTTTAAGGTGTGCATAACACATTTGCAAGAGCAGCAGCGCCTAGGGAGACAAATGCCCCCTCCAGACAAACACTATTGTTTTGGTCACAGCAATAAACTTGCATTCAATACTGCCACATTAAACTATTCCTTTGCTGGCCCTCCCTCTCCGTCGCTATCAATTACCAAGGTCACCGGCTGCACAGCAATGTACAAGTTGGGTTGCACGAAAGGAAAGAGACTGCTTGCTCGTAAGTTCTTTGTTGGGGTGGCATGATGCAGGTACGTACATGGACTGATATTTTTGCAGGGGCTACTACATTTCTAGCGATCTTGGTTAAAAATAAACGGTTGACTGTGCGCAACAAAGACTCGTCGTATCAGGCAGTTAAGCCTTTCTAGAAACAAAGAAACTCAGATCCATGTCTACTCACCCCATCATTACATAAAGACACATCCATCATGGCACCTGTGTGAACAACCATCGGTATTTCACGCAGCGTGATGAAAAGGAACAGATCCTGGTATCAGTAGCAAACAGTTAGGATTCAAAAGTCCTCAAGAATCAGTAGCTAGGAACTTATGACGAGCGGCGTACCGAAAATCCCGTCTTTCACTCTGTCTGCTACATACTCCTGCCGCAACTGCTCCACAAAGGCCTGGGAGAAGACAGAAATCAGTAGGTTTATTAGTCACAACCATACATGTCTACGTGATTGTGTATGTACGAAGTCTGGAGTTGCTACAATTTGCAATGGCCGTGCACAGTCTGTACGCACGATTCTGGCCAACCCAGCAGCTTGCTTGAAAACGATTGAGTAAGGAAACAGAGCCACACACACAGGCGCACACACAGGTGCACACACACCGGCACAGGAGCACACACACGGGCACAGGTGCACACACACGGGCACAGGCGCACACACACACACACACAGAGCCTTCACGTTGTCTCTGCTGGCACCTGATAGAACTCCTTTGCTACTACAGGGGGCATTGCGGCTGAGAAGTCGGGCTTGGGCTTCTTCGTTTTTGCATATAAAGTGAACTGTGGGAAAGAAGCAAGGAGTGGTGCGTTAATGGCAAGTGTTGCTGCTTCACTGGGATTCCCATCACACAAAAATCGAAAGTCATACCTACTTTGCAAGAACTGCTTCTTTTGGAGCAGCAGAAAAAAAAACTGCAAGCCAAAGTCCTTCAATCAAAGATGGTTCAAACAAGGAATGCAGCCTCACGTACTTGGGAAACTAGCAAAATTTCACGACCTTCACCTGCAGTCACCTGCGTTAAAGCAAGGATGTAAGCTTGAAAGTCAGAGCGCAGAGAGAATAGTTAAGGCCTCGAATATGAATATGCTTACGTACATCTTCATCCCACTGCTTCCCACTTTCTTTATTTGGCCATACACGTGCCTTCAATAGCTTCTTACATCTGCGCACATGCAAAGCATATAACTTGTCGTGTATAGATAGTAATGACAAGATTGCACCGCCGCAGGATACATGTGGCGCACATAAAATCCGCATCCTTTTTTGTGTCTCCCGCTTTAAGGCCAATCAGGCATAGCAAACCCGATTTGATTGAAGAGACTGGCTCACCATGCACCTGGAGGGAACAAAGTGTTGGCAAGAGCACACTCTAGCTAAGATGTGCGTGCATGTGTGCGTGTATGTGTGTGTTGTGTGTTGTGTGTATGTGTGTGTTGTGTGTTGTGTGTGTGTGTGCGTGCATGTGTGCACGTGTGCGTGTATGTGTGTGTTGTGTGTTGTGTGTTGTATGTTGTGTGTGTGTGTGTGTGTGTGTGTGTGTGTGTGTGTGTGTGTGTGTGTGTGTGTGTGTGTGTGTGTGTGTGTGTGTGTGAGTGTGTGTGTGTGTGTGTGAATGTGTGTGTGTGTGTGTGTGTGTGTGTGTGTTTGTGTGTGTGTGTGTGTGTGTGTGTGTGTTTGTGTGTGTGTGTTTGTGTGTGTGTGTGTGTGTGTGTGTGTGTGTGTGTGTGTGTGTGTGTGTGTGTGTGTGTGTGTGTGTGTCTGTGTG
>Ga0307968_1004061_pt1:2500-12015 | contig 12015 bp, 14 predicted proteins | sample OrgLakmetagen650_FD_201834 | JGI IMG/M metagenome (GOLD analysis project Ga0307968, IMG submission 201834) | Saline water microbial communities from Organic Lake, Antarctica - #650 | ecosystem: Environmental > Aquatic > Non-marine Saline and Alkaline > Saline | place: Antarctica... | reverse complement strand
TGACCTTGTCTCTTTTTCTGGTGTCTTGTTCAGTCTGGCCTCCTTCTCTTCTTGAAGCTGCCTTTTTTTTTTTGCTATAGCTCAACTGCCCTCGCTGGCGGATATAGCTGTGTAACCCCTTACCCTTCTAGCGCCTTTTTGTTTGGCTACAGGCTCTTTCCAAGCTTCCGCATAAATGCCCCCCAGAGGCATATAGAGCGATGTAACTTTACCTTGGTCAAATACGTGTGCACATTGCACACTTCCTGAAGTGTTACATATAGACAGGAAGCAGCAGAAACAACGAATGCTTTGTGCACAATTAAATAATCTACAAACTATTGTACCAACCAGATTAAAGGTAGAAAACTGTTATAAGCAATGCTCAAATCGTCTAAGAGGCTAGGCTGTTTGAGGCAGACAAAATGTCAAAGACATTGTCAAATCATTTGAGAGGCAGTACGAAACAGCTTGAATATAAATGGCATATGAAGATTGTTCTTCGTGAACGATTTTACTCTTGACGAGAATTCAAATATGGTAGGTAATATGATTGTAGGAACGCTGAAACGCCACCCAGTGAACAATGCAAGGTCAAAGCCAGAGCACTTATCATGCCACGCTTATCTGGTGGCATAGAAGATCTCAAAAATCCATGTTTAATCTGGAGCTACTGTGTTTTGTCTTAACAGCCTAAGCATGAAACAACAAAACTGATTGTGGTTAAGGACGCTGGCCTTCCAGAGCAATTAGCCTAGAGTAAGCTTCCTCTCAATCATGACACGTCATCACACAACCAATGTCCCTTTTCCCATTATCTCTTTCTGTTGTTCACTTGACACACGCACACACACACACAATGGTTTCTACTTAGCATCAGACCAAAAGTATCATAATCCCCTTTTCGTGAAGAATCGACTCCCTTTTCTAAACATCTGGTTCTTTATCGGCATGCAGGCCTGCTTCCTTACTCAAAGTAATGCCTTTAACACTAAACACACACATACACACACATTTACACTCCCATCTCAGCTACTTGCTCCAGAGCTCTTGACAACCTACATGTTCACCACACAACATGTGCCCTGACCACACAACATGTGTTCACCACACAACATGCACATGTGTTCACCACACAACATGCACATGTGCCCTGACCACACAACATGCACATGTGCCCTGACCACACAACATGCACATGTGCCCTGACCACACAACATGCACATGTGCCCTGACCACACAACATGCACATGTGTTCACCACACAACATGCACATGTGCCGTGACCACACAACATGCACATGTGTTCACCACACAGCATGCACATGTGTTCACCACACAACAACGTGCGCCCTGACCACCTCTCCTTACTTCTTTTTTGACAAGTGGATAAAAACGGAGCAGCAGGTGAGCGCTCCGTCTGCTTTGGAGCTCTCCCCCATGCGAACAGCACAGCAGTGCAAGCCCTTAGACTTGCAGAGTGCCGTGATGACCTCCTCACTCTTAGGGTACCTACAACGTGAGAAAGAATGTAGACTTGCAGAATGCCATGATGACCTCCTCACTCTTAGGGTACCTACAACGTGAGAAAAAATGTAGATTTGCAGAATGCCATGATGACCTCCTCACTCTTAGGGTACCTACAACGTGAGAAAGAATGTAGATTGCAGAATGCCATGATGACCTCCTCACTCTTAGGGTACCTACAACGTGAGAAAGAATGTAGATTTGCAGAATGCCATGATGACCTCCTCACTCTTAGGGTACCTACAACGTGAGAAAGAATGTAGACTTGCAGAATGCCATGATGACCTCCTCACTCTTAGGGTACCTACAACGTGAGAAAAAGCGTAGACTTGCAGAGTGGCGTGATGATCTTCTCACTCTTAGGGTGCCTAAAACGTGAGAACCCTCTTTGTGAGACTTGCAGAGTGGCGTGATGATCTTCTCACTCTTAGGGTGCCTACAACGCGAGAACCCTGTGAGACTTTCAAGCAAAGACTTTGAGAAACTTTCAAGCAAAGACTTTGTGAGACTTTCAAGCAAAGACTTTCAAGCAAAGAAATCAGCGTTTTGGGAGGAGGTCAAGGGGGAGGGTGTAGTTGTGTCTGCGCAAGGTAAAAGGCAGAGCCTCGGGAGGGGGCTATAGGTGCCCCCCAGCCAGGCAAGCCCCCACCAAAACACCCTTGAGTACTTACTTCTTTGCCCTGAACAAATTCGAACCCAACCTGATCTGCAGTTTGCTCCTCAACCCTGACAAGCTTAATTCTTACCCTGAACAAATTTGAACCCAACCTGATCCACAACTTCGCAACACACTGCCAAAACCCACAAGCCATCCAGTTTCCTCATTTAGCACATTATTAGCGCACACACACACATACACGCACACCACACCCTTTCTGCATGACCACCGTGCTGCCGATACGCAGGACGTTGCTGCAGATTGCATAAGCACATAGCAGTGCATCCACACAAGAGCACACACACACAACACTCACCCTTTCTGCATGACCACTATGCTGGTGATACGCAGGACGTTGCTGCAGGTTGCATAAGCACATAGCAGTGCATCCACACAAGAGCACACACACACACACAAACAGCACTCACCCTTTCTGCATGACCACTATGCTGCTGATACGCAGGACGTTGCTGCAAATTGCATAAGCACATAGCAGTGCATCCACACAAGAGCACACACACACACAAACAGCACTCACCCTTTCTGCATGACCACTATGCTGCTGATACACAGGACGTTGCTGCAGATTGCATAAGCACATAGCAGTGCATCCACACAAGAGCACACACACACACAGCACTCACCCTTTCTGCATGACAACTGTGCTGCTGATACGCAGGACGTTGCTGCAGATTGCATAAACACATAGCAGTGCATCCACACAAGAGCACACACACACAGCACTCACCCTTTCTGCATGACCACTATGCTGCTGATACGCAGGACATTGCTGCAGATTGCATAAGCACATAGCAGTGCATCCACACAAGAGCACACACACACAGCACTCACCCTTTCTGCATGACCACTATGCTGCTGATACGCAGGACGTTGCTGCAGATTGCATAAGCACATAGCAGTGCATCCACACAAGAGCACACACACACACACACAGCACTCACCCTTTCTGCATGACCACTGTACTGCCGACACGCAGGACGTTGCTACGGATTGCATAAGCACATAGCAGTGCATCCACACAAGAGCACACACACACACACACAGCACTCACCCTTTCTGCATGACCATTGCGCTGCCGACACGCAGGACGTTGCTACGGATTGCATAAGCACATAGCAGTGCATCCACACAAAAGCACACACACACACACACACACACACAGCACTCACCCTTTCTGCATGACCACTGTACTGCCGACACGCAGGACGTTGCTGCAGATTGCGTCTGGCACAGCCACAAATTTGAAGCGCCCTTGCAGCGCGGGGTTTGTGTTAGCTTGGTCCTCAATGGATTTGCCAGCAACGTTGTCGGCCCTGAGCAGTGTGGTTTCGTCCAAGGCCGTCACTACCTGAGAGGTCATACATTCGTGCACGGACAGCGTTGGGTGTTTAGCCGCCTACAAATAAGTCTGCACCAATGAGCAGTGTGGTTTCGTCCAAGGCCGTCACTACCTGAGAGGTCATACATTCGTGCACGGACAGCGTTGAGTGTTTAGCCGCCTACGAATTAGTCTGCACCAATGAGCATTGTGGTTTCGTCCAAGGCCGTCAAAGCATGACATGTCAAAACGTGTAAGGAACACAGCAATCTTCAGTGCAACTCAGCGCGGGCATGAGACAGCAGAGAGTGAGTGCAATCTCAGTGCACAAAGCTCAGGCATGAGACAGCAGAGAGTGAGCGCAATCTCAGAGCAGCACAGCGCAGGCACGCCAGGCTCAGTGCAACACAGTGCAGAAATAAGACAGCAGAGAGTGAACGCAATCTCAGTGCACACAGCGCAGGCACGCCAAGTTCAGTGCAACTCAGCGCAGGTATGACAGCAGAGGCCTTGGTACGGCCCAGTTGCCTTGATACATCATGGCCCAGCTACCTCACTACATCATGGTTCTCACGAAAAGATTTAAGTGGGCAGAACTTTATACATACGGTGTATATTGTATATACAAGATTTTCAGCGGGAAAATCACCAAATAAGTGGTATACACGGTGTAAATATATTTGGCAAACCCTAGAAAAGACCTTCACGCCTAGCTTCTCAACAACCCAAGCTTGTACATTCGCATGAATTATTGAGTGGGAGGGTGGAGAGTTGCCATTGCCTTGTGATGTTTTCTCTATTTTCTTTAGTACATACGACACCACCTGCTCCCTGGTCCTTATTTCTTTAGTGCATACAACAGCACCTGCTCCCTGGTCCTTATTTCTTTAGTACATACGACACCACCTGCTCCCTGGTCCTTATTTCTTTAGTGCATATAACAACACCTGCTCCCTGGTCCTTATTTCTTTAGTACATACGACACCACCTGCTCCCTGGTCCTTATTTCCTCCTGGATCTTTGCATACAGAAACACCCCCTGCAACGACCGTCTGCAGTCAACACGACAAATGCATTACACCGCACCGGCAAGCCTTGGAAACCACTGAACTTGTGCCACACAAAAAAGGGAAGCAAAACACTGCAAAAGGCACATTCACACACTGAACTCGTGTCACACCCAACAGAGAAGGGAAACACTGCAAAGGCATTTCACACACACTGAAATTGTGTCACACACACACACACGCACACACTCTTACACACACACACACACACACACACAAAAGAGAAGCAAAACACTGCAAAGGCAGTTTCACACACAGACCTCGTGTCACACCCAAAAGCGAAGCAAAACGCAGCAAAGGCAGTGGAACTCACTCCCAACGTGCACATACTGGTGGAGGCGTGTTCTGGTAAACGGTCATATCAAAGTCGCCCCTATTTTTTAATTATGCGATAGCGGTGTTCCCTGCCTGCAAAAATTATTTTTTATCTCTGCTTTCCTTCTACTACAATACCTAAACAAAACCTAAACAAGTAAACAACATGTAAGCAACATCTGAACAACATCTGAACAACACCTAGACAAAACCTAAACAACATCTAAACAACATCTTAACAACATCTAAACATCACCTAAACAACACCTAAACAACACCTAAACAACATCGAAACAACATCTAAACATCACCTAAACAACATCTAAACAACATCTAATCAACACCTAAACAACACCTAAACAACATCTAAACAACACCTAAACAACATCTAAACAACATCTAAACAACACCTAAACAACATTTAACCAAAACCTAAACATCACCTAAACAACATCTAAACAAAACCTAAACAACATATAAACATCTTAAGCAGGGGTGGGGCATTTGATATAAGCGTACACACATATTTCGTATAAAAGGCGCGCCTTGCGTTTTCGCACCTAGAATATTGTTCATCTGCCCGTAGTGTGGTGAGATCTTCGCCAACCTTTGGTGAGCATGAATCTGCCCAATCAATGCTGCACATGACAGAAACAAATGTCGCTGGAACAAAAAAGGTGCTGTACACAGCCGAGTTTTAATGCCAACCACGTACCGATTTTAAGTGCAGCGTGGTGCTTCCCGCAGCCTCCATGCTGAACGTTTGCACCGGGCAAGCAGGGCCTAGAAATTCACGCAGCTGGTTCACGGCAGCCTGGTTGGTGCGGCGGGATAGGCCGACCCACAGGTCTGACCCAGTGAAAAGTACGTCACCGCCTGCGAGTGTGTGTGTGTGTGTGTGTTTGTGTGTGTGTGTGCGCACGTGCGTGAGTGTGTTTGTGTGTGTATGTGTGCGTGTGTGTGTCACCTGCCTTTGTGTGTGTGTGCGTGTGTGCGTGTGCGTGTGTGTGTGTGCGTGTGTGAGTGTGTGTGTGTGTGCGCACGTGCGTGAGTGTGTTTGTGTGTGTATGTGCGTGTGTGTGTCACCTGCCTTTGTGTGTGTGTGCGTGTGTGCGTGTGCGTGTGTGTGTGTGTGTGCGTGTGTGTGTGTGTGTGTGCACTTGCGCACGCGCGCCCCCTTGCTTGTTTCTGTTTCTCACAAAGTCACATCTGTTTCTCACGAAAAAAACAGTGACAGTGTGCATGTCCTGTTCCCTTCCCAAAAGCTCACCGTCCAGGGTGGCAGGCTCCTGGACCTGCTGTATAGCCTTGGAATGCCATCCCATCTCTTGCAGGGCCTCCTTGATGGGTGCAATCTGAAAGAGGTGTGCAGAGTAGGCGCGTTTAATAATCGTGCGTGCGCAGCATGCGTGCGCGGTCTGTAACAGGTGAGCGGAGTGGGCGCGTTTAAAAAACGTGCGTGCGCAGCATGCGTGCGCGGTTTGTCAGCAGGCGTGAGCAGAGTGGGCGCATTCAAGAAACGTGCGTGCGCAGCATGCGTGCGCGGTCTGAAACAGGTGAGCGGAGTGGGCGCGTTTAAAAAACGTGTGTGCGTAGCATGCGTGCGCGGTCTGAAACAGGTGAGCGGAGTGGGCGCGTTTAAAAAGGTGCGTGTGCAGCATGCGTGCGCGGTCTGAAACAGGTGAGCGGAGTAGGCACACTATGAAAAACGTGCGTGCGCAGCATGCGTGCGCAGTCTGAAACAGGTGAGCGAAGTGGGCGCATTTAAAAATGTGCGTGCGTAGCATGGATGCGCGGTCTGTCAGTAGGCGTGAGTGGATTGGGCGCGTTTAAAAAGGTGCGTGCGCAGCATGGGTGCGCGGTCTGAAACAGGTGAGCGAAGTAGGCACACTATGAAAAACGTGCGTGCGCAGCATGCGTGCGCAGTCTGAAACAGGTGAGCGAAGTGGGCGCATTTAAAAATGTGCGTGCGTAGCATGGGTGCGCGGTCTGTCAGTAGGCGTAAGTGGAGTGGGCGCGTTTTAAAAAGGTGCGTGCGCAGCATGGGTGCGCGGTCTGAAACAGGTGAGCGGAGTAGGCACACTATGAAAAACGTGCGTGCGCAGCATGCGTGCGCAGTCTGAAACAGGTGAGCGAAGTGGGCGCATTTAAAAATGTGCGTGCGTAGCATGGGTGCGCGGTCTGTCAGTAGGCGTGAGTGGATTGGGCGCGTTTAAAAAAGGTGCGTGCGCAGCATGGGTGCGCGGTCTGAAACAGGTGAGCGGAGTAGGCACACTATGAAAAACTCGCGCGCGCAGCATGCGTGCGCAATCTGAAACAGGTGAGCGAAGTGGGCGCATTTAAAAATGTGCGTGCGTAGCATGGGTGCGCGGTGCGCGGTCTGTCAGCAGGCGTGAGCTGAGTGGGCGCATTCAAAAAACGTGCGTGCGCAGCATGCGTGCGCGGTCTGAAACAGGTGAGCGGAGTGGGCGCGTTTATTTTCGTACGAGCGCAGCATGCGTGCGCGGTCTGTCAGCAGGCGTGAGCGGAGTGGGCGCATTTTAAAAATGTGCGTGCGCAGCATGGGTGCGCGGTCTGTCAGTAGGCGTGAGTGGATTGGGCGCGTTTACAAAAGGTGCGTGCGCAGCATGGGTGCGCGGTCTGTCAGTAGGCGTGAGTGGATTGGGCGCATTCAAAAATGTGCGTGCGTAGCATGGGTGCGCGGTCTGTCAGTAGGCGTAAGTGGAGTGGGCGCGTTTTAAAAAGGTGCGTGCGCAGCATGGGTGCGCGGTCTGAAACAGGTGAGCGGAGTAGGCAGACTATGAAAAACGTGCGTGCGCAGCATGCGTGCGCGGTCTGAAACAAATGAGCGGAGTAGGCACACTATGAAAAACGTGCGCGCGCAGCATGCGTGTGCGGTCTGAAACAGGTGAGTGGAGTGGGCGCATTTAAAAAATGTGCGTGCGTAGCATGGGTGCGCGGTCTGTCAGTAGGCGTGAGTGGATTGGGCGCATTTAAAAATGTGTGTGCGTAGCATGGGTGCGCGGTCTGTCAGTAGGCGTAAATGGATTGGGCGGGTTTAAAAAAGGTGCGTGCGCAGCATGGGTGCGCGGTCTGAAACAGGTGAGCGGAGTGGGCGCGTTTAATAATCGTGCGTGGGTAGCATGGGTGTGCGGTCTGAAACAGTTGAGCAGAGTGGACACACTTTGAAAACGTGTGTGCGCAGCATGGGTGCGCGGTCTGTCATGTCAATAGGCGTAGGCGTAAGTGGAGCTCATTCAGCAGAAATGAAGACGAAACATGTGCCCTCCAAACGTCCAAACCGGCATCTAAAACAGAGACGTCTATTGCTGGCATCATGCTGAGCAGGATCCTAATGCGCGTATGAATTTGGCCAAAGCCACACCCATGAGATCCATACATAGCACACAAGCTACAGCAATTAATGAGGATCACATATCTGCACACATAATCATATATATGATATATATCATTACATATCATTACATATGATATATTATTATATTGTCATATCATAGGAATAAGGCTCACATATCTGCACACATATCATCATTATATCATTCCTTTAGGAATGTAATACATACTGGTTTGATCAGAGCTGCACTGTGAGGTCCGTACATAGGGCGCCCTCTACAGTAAAAAACAGGCCCACATGTTATCATGCCATATACCATTTGCGTGGATATAGCCAAAACCGCAACATCTAGTCCATATGCAGGGCGCATACTACAGTAATAAATCAGGTCATACTTGCACACATATTAAGAATTATGATATGCTCTGCGTAAATTGACTTGGGAAGGGCCAGCCATATATAGGGGTTGCCAGAACCATATATATACACGGTGTATATACGGTATTTTTGGCAGGGAAATCACCAAATATACGGTCATATACAGTGCTTACATACAATTCTGGCCAACCCTAGCCATACAGCTTACATGTGTACGTAGAGCAAACTGAAAGAGCCTGTGCAAAATTACAGTAACAACTCAGGTCACACTTGCACACATTAAGAGTTATGATATGTTCTATGTTAACTGATTTAGACAGGGCCACGCCATATAGCTTTAGGGTTGGCCAAAACCGTATATCTGCATGGTATATGACATATGACCCTATGTATGGTAATTTCCTTGCTAAAAATACCGTATGTACACCATATATACCTATAAATGTATGGTTCTGGCCAACCCTAGATAGCTTACATGTAAAACAGCAAGCTGAAAGAGTCTGTGCAAAGACTGCAGTCGTACTAAAAATGCCGGCCAGAAATGTACACGCCCTCTGGATTCAAACGTACGTTCTGAGATATGTGAATGTGTAATCATTGCTTTGTTTTCAGCCACACAATGTGGCTCAAACGCAGGGCGCAAACAATATTGATCCCGGCTTACATCTGCACACATGAAATAAGAAAACTAAGTATGCTCTGCGTCGAGTGGGTGTGAGTTGTAACACACAGGCGTACACACAGTGTTATTTATAGCATCGCATTTCAAATTGGTTTGACGCAGGTGCTGCGTGGTGGTGTGCGTGTGTGTGTGTGTGTGTGTGTGTGTGTGAACCAACGCCTTATAATCTCATTAGTCGTGGGAGACTTTTAGAACGCGAGACTGAGCTCCCATTCC
>Ga0307968_1004060_pt1 | contig 12015 bp, 10 predicted proteins | sample OrgLakmetagen650_FD_201834 | JGI IMG/M metagenome (GOLD analysis project Ga0307968, IMG submission 201834) | Saline water microbial communities from Organic Lake, Antarctica - #650 | ecosystem: Environmental > Aquatic > Non-marine Saline and Alkaline > Saline | place: Antarctica: Organic Lake... | reverse complement strand
AGGCTGGTCTCCTGATAACCATGCATACCAACACAGGTCGCCAGACCCGACAAAAATTGAGAGAGCCACTGCAACGAGTACAGTGGCTCTATTTTTTTTTTTTTTTTTTTTTTTTTTTTTTGATTGAGACTGACCTCATAGCTTAGACAAAGCAACCACATTGATTTTGGTGGTGGGTCAGATCCAATCCAAACTCGCCTTGTAAAGACAAATTTAGCGGAACTGGACCCACAGTGATGGAATCTTAAACTTAAAAAAAGGAAAAACTATGCATACAGTGAAAAACCACTCCCCACATTAACTAAGGAAAAGGAGCCACTTTGGTACCGGATGCCATAGAACTCCTCCACTAATATAGGAACAAAATTGATGGGGATCAGGAGGGTTGCAGGCTTGACCTGAAATTGTCTCCTGATGAGAGTTGATAATAGTGCTGGAAAGGGCACGTCTGGTATGGACGAGTTTGGCAGCGTAATCGACAGAATGAACATGAAGCTTGGAAGCAATTTTTTAAAAGTTTTTGAGAACCAAGGCCCAGCTCCTGAAAAGGCTCCAGCGTGTGCCAATTGTAGATGGCCCCAGCGTGTGACAATTGTAGATGGCGCCACCCACTACCAAAACTACCCATACTGAGGTGGGAAGACAAGCTGGTGCTAAGCGCAAACGCTGACAAGATGTTCATGCGGACAGTCCAGCAAGATGTGTTTCTCATCCTGAACAGTATGCCAGCAGTCAAATTTATCACAGATCCTGAGCTCATTTATGTCCTATTCCTGTCATGACGCATTCTTTGGATCAGAATGTTGTGGCATGAAAGGCAAAGGCAAGAAAGTGCACAGATTGCTGGAAATAACCAAGCTAAGGTAGAGAGACAACACAGACTTGTGATTTCATCCCACCAGTCACGAGCAATCCCTAAAGGTGCACTAACATGTGCGTGATAAGCCAAGTCCTTACAATTCTGCAGGAATGGTGGGTCTCATGTGATATTAAATCGCCAAGTTCTCTTTACCCCCAATGATATGTTTGCACAGAGTTAGCTCAAACTGTTCAGATTGATAAACTCACGAGATTGTGTGGCATTTAAAAGCTGCTGAGACGCAGGGAAATCTTGGAGCGTATGCAGGACCTGAGAAGTCCATGTATCACTGTTCACTGTTCTATTTGCAAGAAGAAGGTCAGCCCGCACAACTTTCTCAAGAAAATGATTATTTGTAGAGGGCACAACACCACATAAAGAAGGGCAAGACACCGGATCATATAAATTAACACAAACACAGCCCAGGCATCTACCTTAGGGCTCTGATACCAAATCCATTTACCACGACACCTTGCAAGCACACATGCACCACCTCCACAAACTAGGAAATGCCAATACCACTGCAAACTACCATGATTACTACCAGACCCTTATCAAAAGTGGCACAGCCAATGGAGCAACGCTTACCTAACAGCATCCTATGTCCCTGTTGAAACCAAGTGCATCATTATGAAGTACATAATAGGAACCCTGTATTACCAAAAGCATGTGGTATGGTTTATTCACTCGATAAGCCTAACTTGCCCTCTCTGCCCTCACTAGACAGTGCCTTGCATATCCTTTCTGGATGCAAACATACGCAAATAAGTAATATGATCAATGAGAGACACAACTTAGCATGCAGTATGCTCTTCAAAGCCATCAGCAAGACAGGCTCCCTAGGATCCTGCGTTGTCTGCATGGACATATTAGGCAGCAGCAAACGGCTGGCTATGCAGAACCTTCAGATCCCTGATACAGCTGAAACTAGGATTCTATCAAAGTGGCTCTTTCTTCCCTGCTTCTCAGAACCTCAAACCGTGCGGATGCTGTAATATTTACTCCCATCTCCGCAAATCAAAAAGCACAGACTGCCAGTAATGGAGCGTGGTTGACACTTTGGAATGGCAGGTAGGGGGCAAATGGGGGAGACCCGCGGGAGCACTTCTAGATCTACAGCACCGCCAGCTATCAGCAGAAGGGGGGGGGGGAACAGCACCAACCCAAAGATCTCAGCTCTTCAACGTGACATCCGCCTCACCATTTCAAGGAACATTCTCAAAGAGTTAAAAAGCTTGCCTCCAAGCTCCATGTGCACTCTTTAAACTTTGCTGCTAAACTTGTCCATACCAGATGTTGTCCATACCTTTCCAGTACTGTTATATACTCTGATCAGGAGCCGGTTTCAGGCCAAGCCTGCAACCCACTTGATCCCCATTGAATTTCCTTTCCTTTTTGCGGTGGAGGAGCTTTACAGTACTCGGTATCAAAGTGGCTCCTTTTCCTTAATTAACGTGGGGAGTGGTTTTCACAGCCTTGTCGTAGCAAATCACTGTCACTGCAAAGTATAAGACTCAGCACAACAATCTATATGGTTTAACGCCAGGGTTGAGTCTCTCTCGAGCAAAGGCTGGGAACTGCACTTCAGACTGCAATTCTCCTGATTCTCTCTCCCTCTTTCTCTGCTGTTTCTCAAATCCAACTTGCTTGACACACTGACATATACTATACCACACACACTCTAGTCGACTGCCACGCCTCTCCTCCCCAGGGCTGGGGAGTTTACTCAACCATCTGGCTGAGCATTGAGTAGTTTTACAATATCAAAACCAGAAAATGCTGTCTTCAATAAAAATGCTATCTTCACCAGCTTATTGAACGAGACTAGGCAAAACAACCTCAACTGAAAAACCAACTAATCAAATCACACAAACCGTCACTGCCAACAATTGGGCGTGACAGCCTGCGTAGTTTTTTCTTCTTTCTGTTTCTGGTATATATAAAGCATCGTTACTACTGGTCTATAGAGTAGGATTGAAACAGTGACAAGGCAGGCATACTCCATACATAATGCACGGTTTTGACATACATGAGATTTTGACATACGAGGTTGTAGCTAGACGTGCCCTCAGCCCGTCGCCTTTCTACTCCTTCCTAGCCCTGTATCCCTAAACCTTGTTGTTATGTAGGCACCGAAGTACACAGGTTTTCTTTCTTTCCCGTGCTTGACCTTCATGTACGCGTGTTGCCCGTTTTGCCATCAACCTGGTTGCACCCCCTACTTTCTTCTATTTCTCCAGCCTGCCTCTCTTGCTTCCTTTTTATTTCGTAATTCTTGGTTCATTTTCATCCTCGTAGTAGGGAGTTTGCTATCTCCCCTTGACCTATGTAAACACGAAAAAAATATAAACTGTCACGACGAATCATGGTACCAGCCTATGCATGGATTGCAAGTATGAGCCATAAAGGTGTGTTTACTGTAAAAGTGTGTTTAACGTCTCCTCCCTCTCCACGCGAGAAGGAAGCGGCGGCTCAATGCAAGCAACGCCCCGAGGAGATGGTACTCAGACAAGTCTGAGAAGAGCGAGTACTTACAAGAGAGCCACCTAAACTGGCCAAAAAACCAAAAAACCGTAAAACCATTGCTCACATTATAAATCCCAGAGAAATCACACGGTCCATCCATGCCACTGATTTAGCATGACATAACATCTAGTCCTGAATTTTTGAGGGACAGTTATGTTTCGGTATGTTTCTTTCTCCTCGGTCCTCGACAAAAAATCAACTTCCTGATCTGGACAAAACCTGACCACTGACTACCTGAACAATTGGTTCATCAGCCCTTCATCATCTCATCTCTCCGTGCAGATGTGGCTCTGCATTGCCTGGGCCACAACGTAATCTTCAGGCGCAGCAGGATACAAAACAACATCATTTTCTGCCGAACAAAGGTTGTGTTGTCACGTGAAGTCCCAAGTTTGTGATCGCAACCCAAGTTTTATTCTCACAGCCTCCAAGCTTGGCACACCCGAACCTTATTTCGAGGTTCAAACTGCAGTAGGATGTTCGTTAGGATGTTCGCACTCCCCAAGAACCCCACTCACCTCAGGGCTTTTTTCCTTAGCCATAATGTCCTGCAGTGGCCCCAATACACTCACAAATGTTGTGCGGTCCAGCACAAGTACTGTCAGCTGTTTTATCGCACGCACAGTGGCTTTGCTGCAAATGAGGAAACATTTTATCCGTCCAAAATGTAACAATGCTTGTCCTCGAGTCGGTGCAGGAAGAGCAAACATACCAAGACTCAAGCACTGGAAGCAAAAGAGAAGATACCGAGGAATAGTACGCAAGCTTTTAAAATATATTTAAAACATGCTGCGACCATATTTCACGTATGTGTAGCGCAGCACAGTTGATTTGCCTGGCCACAACAGGCATGCAGGACAGTCCGCATGGATGTATGGTTTTTGTTGCGGACCTGTTTGCATGTAGGCTTAGTTTTTCATGAGTGCTGTGCCACCAGTGGTGTGTAAACCAGTAATTTCGAGGCTGTAAAGTGGGTTCCTTGTGTGCGTGGCTGCTGTAGATGGTGCCTGTACACTGTATACATGTTGCTCCTAGCAGGATGGTGTGGAGAATTTTACTCATGTTCCTACCCTCAGAATCAAAATCACACTGGCACCTTTGGTAGCTCTGCTCACCCTACAATCTACACCGTAACCAGCCTGGCTTATTGTACTCTGGATGCATGGATAACGTGGTAACGTACTAGCTGACATAAGTTTTTGGGTTTCCTCTTACCCTCAACATTACACTGGTTAAGACCAGCTGCCCCCTCTTGCTTTGCATTTCAATTTGTTGCTTGCTGGCTGAGCCCAGTACGTAAAAAAAGCACATCAGTAGGAGGGAGGGTAGTGCATAACTTTTGGACGACACGTGTCAAATCAATTAAATTTTATATATTCGGAATCCTGACGTCGAGAGCTATTGATTGGTATAAACATGAGTCGAATCCGGGAGGGGGGGATCTGCCATCAGTTGTTGTTGGGCACGCCTCCAGTTTGCTGTAATTTTTCTTGCTCAGCATGATTTACTTTTGGTGTGCAGGTTGCTGTGGTCCTGGGAGAAGCGTTTGGTACCACCGGCGGTGCAGAGACGTGCATCCGGATATCCTACGCAGCCTCCTTAGAAACATTAAATACTGCGATGGACCAAATTGTAGTAGCCTTGGCCCCCGAAATGTACAAGTTGCGCTCAGACTTGTGAGACCTACTGAATCTTTTTAATGCACTCACTGGCACTCTGCATGCCAGTGGAGTTTAGTTTGGCAAATTTTGGCCCCTTGTCAATCAATATATATCAATTGAGTAAGAGTCCCTACAAACATTTTTATTAATTACTCAATGGCGCCTATTACAAGCGGCTATTACAAGCGCCTATTACAAGCCTATTACAAGCGCCTATTACAAGCGGCGGGAGCTTCAGGGAGTCAAAGCCAACTGGCTCCGGCGCGCGTTTCCCTGGGCTGAGAAAACCTAGAAATTACCAAAGTACCAAGCAGCAACCCAGCAGCAAGCAGGCGGTTGGACTTCCCTCTTTCAGAATCAAGACCCAGCTCCGGAAAAGGCTCCAGCGTGTGATTGTTGTGGATGGTGCCACCCAATTCCAAAAGGATGGTGTGGAGGGTAACAGAGGCTCCATGAAGGATGGAGCAGAGGCCTTTGTGCTGTTCCTGCGCGGCGCTCAGTTAGTTCTGCGGTCTAGTGTCTTCACAGTACTTAATCTCGATGAGGTGAATGTCTCTTTAGATAATGCTGAGATCTTTGGGTCGGTGCTGTTTGGAGAAGGTGGATCTGCTGGTGGCGGCTGGCGGTGCTGCTGAAGTGCTCCCACAGTTGCCCCGTGCCACGGTCACCCCCTATTATAACTATCAGTCATTCCTAACATTTCTATGGACAAGGGAAGGCGATAAGTAAGAAATTTACAGACCAAAAGAAGCACAGACCATGTTCTTAAAATCAATTGATGATAGCTTTTTGCATGAATGCAGGTCAATCCTTGAGCTGGATTGTGTCAATCGTGTCACTCATAATTTACACAAAGGGGCATACAAAAATCTTATGGGCATAAGCATTATCGTCCTGAAACTTTAACTGCTTTGGAAGAAATCCTGCCACATTAAGCACGTAAAAGTCCTACACAAGATATTAAATGACATGAAAACGCGATTTGAAAGCAGGATACAGTGAGTGAAACACTAGAATTTTAATTGCAAAGCAAGGGGAAAAAATCCAAGAGTTGTAGTGATAGCATGCGCGTAATATATGTACATGCCATAAACAACAGCGATACGTGGGAAACACTCTGCTGGTGGTGAAAAACACGGCACGACTAAAAAAGGTCAAACATTTTTAGGATATAGGTACATGCTATTAACATACAATAAAAACAGAAGGAAACCCTGCACAGCCAACAAAAAATCGTGTACGTGAAGCTTCAAGAGATTACCTCAACAATTCTCACTCGTCTCACTCCACAACAATATGACCCTTCATGTTCATGACATTAACCACCCAGCTGTCAATTTCGGCCAGCGGTTTTAGAAATCAGTGCAGTCGGCCGCATTTTGAACAGGTGTACCTTGCATCTGATGATGCCTGCAACCTGCAAGTGAGTGATGTTTGAGAGTGCACGTGAGCGATGCTGTTGCGCTGCAGTTGTCTTGTTCATTTCTCTTGCTTCCCTGTATTAAGTGACGAAAGAGAAGCTTGCAGGCAGTGAAATCTACTCCCCAAGATAAGCGTGAAAAAGGCCACTTATGTGCCACAAAAATCCTCCACCACGTGCGTAAAGGAATAATCAGTGGTAAACAGGAGGGTTGCAGTGAAAATGAAGGTACGCTTGGGATTTGAACTCTTGCAGCGAGAATGAAGGTACGCTTGGGAATTCAACTCTTGCAGCGAAAATGAAGGAACGCTTGGGAATTCAACTCTTGCAGCGAAAATGAAGGAACGCTTGGGAAGTCAACTCTTGCAGCAAAAACAAAGATCAGCTTGGGAGCTCAACTCCGTCAGCTTCAGTCAATGGATTCACATGGCTTCCAGGAGTTAGGTGCGGCTTCAATGACCCAAATTTGAAATTAGGGATGACCACGGTGAGGTGCGGTATTCAACTGCAAACACAAGCAAGGGCTGCAAACCACATCGAATTGTACGACGACGCATCTCTTCAGAGAAAAGAATACAAGACTACTTAGCCATTTACAAAAGGCTTGCCCTGTCTGCAATGCAACACACACATCATTGCTTGCGAGTCTGTAGCTGGATCCCCAGGCACTTTTATACAGCTTTCATTTGCCAGGAACTGCCTGTGGTACTGAACACGGCTTTCAGGGTCAGGGTGCAATCGTTAGCTCGTCCCTTGTCCCCAATATTCCAAGAAAGAAAGCAATTGACCTGACACTAACAATCTGACACTTACAAAATTTCAAAGCTTACTAACTCAATATTGAAGCGTCATAATCTTTTCAGTATATCCTTCAGTCACTGAGTTGACCAGGCGGAAGTAGGCTTCCATGTGTTCCTTTGTTTTGCACTGTTGCTAGAACATATGCGCACCATATACATAGGGTTGGCCAGAACTGCATATGGTCTTCCCCATGCAAAACCATCCCCTCCCCGGCCAAACAGTGCCAACAAGCCTGAATCAACGATATCTCCCCACTCACTTCACCAATCAACCTGAAAGTTGCATTGGATAGCAAAAGTTTTCTTTACATGCCTAAAAAAAAGCAGGGAGAAAGACCAAGTGGGTGGCCTGCTAGAAAAATTTAACTCTGGTGTTAAAGTGAGGGTGTGAAATGGAGTCAAAGAAGCTCCAGCCAAAATTGCTTGCATGTTACGCTACACAAATTTGCACCAACATTAAACCAGACCTCCAATTGGCCCCCATTTCAATAGTATATCAAGCTTTATTTGTGTGTGTGTGTGTGTGTGTGTGTGTGTGTGTGTGTGTGTGTGTGTGTGTGTGTGTGTGTGTGTGTGTGTGTGTGTGTGTGTGTGTGTGTGTGTTTGTTTAAACAGGACTACTACTGTTGCATTTGTGCTATTGCCACTGCCACATTGTGTGTTGGGCAATTGCACAGCTACTGGACGAATTTGTGTCTTTTCACATTTCAAGAACCTATGCGTTTCCTTTGTGCACATGCATGCGCACACCTGGACCGGGCTCTTTCATGCTTAGATCGGAGGCATTTCAGGCACGTCTTATATCCCTGCATATCGGACTTCAACTGGTGGTTGAAGTCAGACATGCAGGGATTGTTCTCCGCTGCAATAAGCCAGCTCCTGCGGGCGACACAGAATAGATGCATGATTAGATTTTCACAGGGTGATGATATGATTATATATGGAGTTGGACTGCGAGCTGTTGCCGTTTGCCTCTAGGTATGCTTCGCAAGAAAATAAAAGATGAGCATCACTACTGCTCGCACCCACCTCTGGCTTTGGACTTTGTGCCAACACCTCAGCACTGGGTTTTGCTGCACACAGCTTTGCAATGGCCATGAGTATCACCGACAGTGGCAGTACGCGAATTGCAGACTGCAGTATGCTGAGGTGGACAACATATTGTACAACCTCATTGCCACCCTGCGCCGGCAGTACACTGGTTAATGAAAAGTGATAGGTTTGCGTTCATGTAATTGGAGATCTTATGTCTAGGTAAGTGTACTTGAGATTCACGCACTCATATTTGGCCCATTTCCACTAGCTTGTACCTTTATGCTTCAACGTAAGGCCTTCTCACCTCACAAGTCCGTTGATTGTGGCCTACCATGCCGCAGCTGCTGCAGGCAGGTGTTTCAATCATGAACACAGCCTGCATGCATGCAAGGGAATCGTGAGATACGTTTGGTTGTGCTAGAAGAAAGAGAATGGACGAAAACAATGCAAGCTGGCACTACATGCGACAATTGCCCAATGAAAGTATTAACAAAGAAGAGAATAATAACTGAGGTGTGGATCCGAAGAATGGGTAGTAGCCACATGCGTCAAACCATGGATACCATATAACTTGGTATTTTTAAAAGCATGTCTGGATGTGGTTGGTTGTATTTCAGGCTGATTGTGCTGACGTGCAGTTGCTTGAGGACAGACAGTGGCAACAACGTTATTAATTTTGGGTTTCAATACTCAAACAAGTTTCTGTTACTCCTCACTGCTGTTTGCTGGTCTGTGCAGAGCTCCGGACGGCCCTCACGCTCTGCAGCTTGCACAGCTGCGCGCGCTGCCGGAATGTGTGCATATCCAGTCTCCTCCTTGCAGACCATCGCCTGGAAAACAGGTAATCATGCTTGGGAAGGTCTACCAGAATAAGATTGAATATCAAGTCCTAATAAGTCATATAAGTTGAGACCCATGTATGCAGCCTCTTCCTTTTGCACAACCTCCTGTGCCCACACGTGAGGGGAAGGTGCAGGTTCCGCTGAGAACATGTCCAACTGCATGAGTTCAGCTATACATGTACATTAAAAAAGTAGCGTACAGTACAGCTCCTCATAGGGAAGGATCAGAACATCCCCACAGCGAGAACATACAAAACTAGGGAAATGAAGAGTAGTGGAGTGAAGAGGGGCTTAAAACGTCCTGAAACACATCTATTTTTGAGAACCGTGCCCGACGTAACAATCACTCACCCGCTGTGCTGTAGTGGCCAGTTCTGGCTGGTTCAGCTCCAGTGCAATTTGCACGTTCTCACGCGCAATTGCCATCCAGGCTATGCCTCGTTCGCTCTTGGCCTTGAGGAGCGCCTCCATCCAGTCATCCAGCTGAGCTACTGGCAGGGCTTTGATAAGGGGGCCTAACTCTCCAAGCGTGAGTTGTCGGAGGCTGAGGACGGGGCTGGGGACGCGGAGGCCTACAGCCACAAGGTGCAGGAGAGAATGAAGCACGGTTTCAGTTAGCGTAAAAGTAAAAAGGGTGGCTACTAGTTGTAGCTCTCCTAATTACAGCTATCTTAATCCAGATCATAACATCCTCTCAGAATTCAAGCTAACTGAATATCAATTCTTCCAATTGCAGTTCCACTAGTCCAGTTCTTAATTTCATTCCTTATGTACGGATGTTGGTAACAACGAACGGTTGGTTGGCTTTGCAATATCGCCATCCTATTTCCCCCTTATGCAGGATGACTTTTGCAATACCTAGTACCATAGTGGTCCTAATTCAGTTCTCTTTATTCATCTTTCAATTTCGACTATCCTAGGGGTAGCTCAGATTCAGATCAGGTTCACCCTTTTTGCCTGTCCAAATCTGTTAATTTCACCTGAGATTTCACAATCTTTCTCCGCTTTCTGAAGTTACCTTGGTGCAGTTTTCAATTCCCGTTCCACGCGTTTTTTGTTACAAAATAAGTTTGTAGCCTTCCCCTACCCTGTCCCTCATTTGCCCACCGCCTCCTCTCCCCCCTTCTTCACACGCACCTTCCATTTGCTGGATGAAAAGTGGCCAGCACAGCCAGTTGCTTAAAGGTAGCACAGCCTGTGCATCCACGAGAGCGCTCGGTCCCTTGACATCCAACACAATTGTGAATGTGTTGGCAATGCACAGGACCTTGTGCTCCATGTGGAAGGGCATGTTATGCACAGCAGATTGTACCGCATCACGACCTGATCAGGTCGTGATGCGCTACAATCTGCTAATGAGGAAGTGCGCCCAAGGACGTAGGTAGTCCCCGCTGGCACATAGCAGGTGTGGGTGGCCCCTGCATCGTCAATCGTAGAAAGGGAACAGTAGCAATAGCACAAATACGGTAAACAGCAGTGATGACACATCCAGCATGCTTAAGGGAGTTGTTCACGTGAATGCCCGCAGCGGGCAACCCCCCACCACACGAAAGAAAGAAAAAATAGCGTGGGTCAGGGGAATTGTGTGCTGTGGCACACAGAACAATGTCTTGATTGTGGTTTTAAATTGTATTGCAGTGCATACCTTGTTATTATGAGTGTGGATGCATGCCTGTTGCAGTTTTTATTCAGATTGTGTGTCAGGCTTTTAATCTTACGGTAATAATCCAGATTGAGGTCTGCCAGAGGATTGCCTGTATGGTCTTTGTAAATAGTTCCCATTACTCCAACGAGGATCACGTGGAGATTGAATTCATTATACTCTGTCTATGAAGGTTGCAGGTAAGCACGCTGTGCTGTGTTTTTGATATTTTAGATTGAGTATTAGGCCTATTGTCTTCACAGAATCTAATCTCAATCAAGTGATTCTCCCGTCGGTTTGGATTCAGTTTCTTGTACATAGCAAGCTGCTGAAAATCTGAGTTGCGCTAAATTGGAATAAAAAATCACACACCTGATGGGCCTTGCAGGGTGACATGCTGGTCTCCCTCACACATGTAGCAAAGGCGACACAAGTGGCGCATGCCCTGTGTGTGTGTGTGTGTGTGTGTGTGTGTGTGTGTGTGTGTGTGTGTGTGTGTGTGTGTGTGTGTCAACAAATGAGATCTGGCAGGGGTTCCAGGTCGTCTGTGCTTAACGATTAAAGAACGGTATGCACACCTCAGCATCTCCACCATCGTAGAAGGTGGAGTCCGCATGAAGGTTCATGAAACCACCTGCGGCTGTCACCCACACAAGGCGATGGCCAATGCACAGGCCGCACAGGGCTGCTGCAGATTCCACCTGATCACACAAGGAGTGAGCTTTGGCTGAGCCGTACATTTGTGTTGCATGCTACAGCTTGAAGACAAGTCAACGCCAAGAGGATAACTGTGTTGGCAAGGAAGGTTGCGCTGGTGCATGCACACGTTGATGTACTGATGGCGGGCTTTACAATGTTTATAGCATATTGGACAAAGTGAGTGCGGAGATCAGGGACTCACTCACCCGTGCTATCAGGTCTTAGAGCCTGACAGCTGACTGCATCCCAAGCTCGTGCATGAGCCGTTTGCCTGGGGAGTGTACAGCAATTCTGTAGGTGTAAGGAGGTGAGTGTATGCCTGTATAGCTGAGCGATACCAAAATTTTAAAGGCTTTCTCAATATAACCGACTAGGGATTTTATTCATGTATACGTGTGTGTGCTGTGTGTGTGTTGTGTATGTGTGTGTGTTTGTGTGTGTGTGTGTGTGTGTGTGTGTGTGTGTGTGTGTGTGTGTGTGTGTGTGTGTGAGTGTGAGTGTGAGTGTGAGTGTGAGTGTGAGTGTGAGTGT